>Ga0209088_10002139_pt1 | contig 12355 bp, 10 predicted proteins | sample S_140625_EF_Meta_FD_187324 | JGI IMG/M metagenome (GOLD analysis project Ga0209088, IMG submission 187324) | Freshwater microbial communities from Lake Simoncouche, Canada to study carbon cycling - S_140625_EF_MetaG (SPAdes) (version 2) | ecosystem: Environmental > Aquatic > Freshwater > Lake ...
TCTCCTTGTCATCGCTAACAGGGTTCTTGGTAAACAGAGACTTGAAAGGGACAGCACGAATACGTCTCCAAGTGCCATGGTCATTGCTCTTCACCTCCATAAACACGTTGCAAGTAACCACCAACTTGAACTGAGGAAGGAAGGAAATCGTCTGAGGCATGTAGGGTGCACGGCCCTGGAGACGGTCCTTACCACTGGTAAGCGTCTTCATCATACCCTCATTAATCTTATCACCCTTCTGGGGCTCAGCCATCACTGCATAACGGATACCCTTCAACTCCACAATCTCTGGAGTAAGCCCACCAACCTTGCCACGCTTCTCCGTAACCAAAGTAAGAGGAACATCACCCTTGTAGTCACCCAAAACCATCTCCATCAAGTTCACAAGAACTGACTTGCCATTCTGGCCAATACCAATGTACATGTTGAATGTCTGGTTAGCAGCAGTTCCAATAAGAGTGGAAGCCAAGTGGTCCCACATATAATCACACAGCTCTTTTTCTGGGAATAGCTTGTTCATGAAATCATTAATCTCATCCATGATAGTCTGATGCTTAGCAGGGTTCAATGGAACATAGTCAATGTTGGTGCACATAGAAATGTTATCCTCAGGATGGCCCTTTCTGAAGCACTTCTCCTTGAAATCAATGACACCATTCTTATAGCACAACAAGTAGGGATTGGTGTCCATCTTCTGCAGGAACGTGCCATCATAGAACAACTCCCTAGCCTCCTTCATAATCTTATCCTTGCCGTTACTGTCAGACAAGCGTGTGCAGATGTTGAGAATACGAATAGACCTACGCTTAGCAGGGTCATCTTCCGTATTTTGAGTTTGGGGATCACCGTTCACAATCATCGTGTTCATTGCGTTGAATGTTTTCTGGTTATACAAGTCGCGCAGCTGCTCTGAAATGGCTTTACGAAGGGTAGTGCCAGAATCCACCTCTTGCCAACGGTTGTTGATGTACTGATACCAGACATTACCCTTGATGCTGACACAGACATAGTTGTGCTTGAACAATTCGTAAAGTACCTTAGCAATATCTGTGTCACCACAACCAGAGCGGTCGTCATGCTTGGAAGTGGCTGCGCCACGAGTACGAATTGTCTCTTCTAGGAAATAATCAATGGTGTCGCGCCGAACACGTTCATACTCATCTTTTGCGTCAGCCTTGGCCCAATGCAAGAGGGAACGTCTGGAAAGTCCATTTATTTTACGAGTATCAAAACCTAGCCATTTCTCTACTCGGTCAGGAACTTCGCTGAAATGGAAGGTTGGTGCTCTAGCACAGAATGCAATCCATGTGATTAGGAGACGAGAATCTGTGTTTTTAAGAGCCCATCCTACACGAATCCACTTCTCATACGAACCATCGCCATAATATGTCGCTGGAAGAATCATCGCATAGTTATGGGTTTCACGCAAATTATAATCAGATACTTGGATGCTGTCCAAGAAATTATTAACTGCTCTATCCAACTCTTCACGGTTCTTGATTCTGGCAACATTAGTTGGATGCAAGAATTCATCATTATATACATCCATAACTGGTCTACGCGAAACAGTAGTGTGACTAGTATTTTCATAAGCTCTACCCATGCCATTTTCCCGTTTATATTCCTCATACTGCTCAATGAACTTGCTTGTCATAAACAATGCTGGATGGTCCTTGTAACGAACAGACAGCTTTTGAATGTTCTTCACCTGGTCAAAGCTAGACACAGGAATTTCGGGATACATGAATTCTTCATCGGAAGAGTCATACGAAACGTCAAAGACGCGACTAAGCTGGTACTTTTCATTTCCAGGCTTACGACTGCCATAAAGCTGCCAAGGAGTTTTCCCAGTACTGATTCCTTTGTCAAACACATCTTCCCAAGTGTTCTTTAGAGGTAGGTTCTTCCAAATCTCAGCGGCTTTATCCATAATTCTTTCACGAAGAATAAGTTGAGTAACATGGTCAGCCTGCACTCCAATTATCATGTGGATTCCATCCTTCGTAATCTTCTTGTTTTTAGTTTTATCGTCAATACGATTTACAGTGGGCTTTTCAAAAACATAAATCTGGAACCGAGTGGTTTCGTCTATTTGATAGATATTTTTGATTTCTCCTAAATATTCCCCGATGAGTTCAATGATATCATCTGGGCTGTGTTGTTTTTCATCTACTTCATAATCATAGCGAAAATCAATATCTACTAATATCGGTCCATCCTTATCTCGTTGCATCTCGGTCAAATATTCCTTTTTTTTACCAGCAATTACTTCCTTGGCGTAGAGGTCTAGAAAGGTCGGGTAATCAGCATCTGGAATATGATAGGAACCGCCATGAATGTTCTGTTTCGCATCCCCAATTCTAGTATTTGTTACTGGTTTTGGGTTTGTTGTAGGCAAATCTTTTTGGTGGACATGCTTGGTCAGAAAATCAAATACATCGCGATATTTTACAGTTAATTTTTTTGGTTGTGATACAGCAGCAGTGGAATGGGAAGATTCCATTTGCATTTAGGATATATACTGCCTATATTTTTATTCCCTTTTTAAAAATCAATTTTTCAGAGGAGGAGATAAAACGTTATTTAGCATAATTTGTAAGCTTATTATATAGATGGCAACTTTTTCCTATGAATTTCCAATTGTACCTAGGACGACGATTGACGGGGCATCAATAACTCAAGCAAAAGCAGAGGTAACTAGAACTGCTGCTGCTGCTGCTGGTGGTGGTCAAGATGATGAGGAGGATGGAAATAGCACACAAAATCAAGCCGGTATAAAAGAAGTATTGTCTAATTCGCAAAATTTAAATCCTGATATTGTAAATAGTTACGTTCAAAATTCGCCTGTATTAGTATCTTTTGAAGAATACAAAAAATACATAGCTGCTGTTTATAACTATATAAATGATGAAAGTAATAGTAATAGTAATACATACAGTGAAGGGATTAGTAGAGCATTAACTGGGAATTGGGACAGTGCTGCTTTACAAAAAATGATAGGTAGAACTGATAATCAAATAATGATCGATATGGTATTCCATATTTTTGTTTCATACCATTTATTAAACAATAAGGAAGCAAAGGCTGGAAAACTTATACGTTATATTGATGACTATAAAACTACTATTGAAACTGATTTAGGTGAGCCACTACGTCTTATTCAAGACAAAAAGCCGACTAACACTGACAAACTTATGTTTTTTATACCTAATTCTTTACCAAGAACCAATTGGACTGCTGCTGAACATAAAAAAATATTAAGTGCGGAAAGAATGAATAAGACAAATTATAATACAATTCCTTGGCCCTCATCATTATTGAATTATTTAATATATTTGTTTGAGAGGACTAGAGAAATTATGATTAAGCGGGGTAAAAATAATATTATACTTTTTAAATTCGTTGAGTTTTGGATTATTAAGTTAAAAAAGCTATTATTAGGGCGTCAAAAATCAAAATGCTTAAGACTTAATAAATTATTAATTGATGGAGAAAGAGACATTATGGGGAACAAATACAATATTAAAACGACAGAATGGGATGGAAAACTAGAGTTAAACATGGACGAATGCAATGAATTAAATATAGGACCATTAGGGAAAGCAAGATGTAGACGTCTCGTTGATGCTAGAAATAAAATAAGCCAAAACTTTGACAAGAATTGTAATATTAGAGATACAGCAAGAGGTTTGGGTAGTGTTGACGTTACTAGCGAATTGAACAGTGGATTGTCTGAATTGGTTACAAATATATTAACTGCATTATCAACCGAACCCAAAAATAAAACAGGTGGTAAAAAAAATAAAACACGTAGGCCTATAAAACAAAGGAAAACTAGAAAACTTCGCAATAAAAATATTGGTGGTGCAAACGGTGACGAAAGTTTTTCATTATTATTAATGTTTGTTGGTGTTATATTATTTATTATAGGCGTAGCTACTGGCAATCCAGCCTTAACAAGTGTAGGTTCAATTTTAATATTTTTAGGGCTTATGATAGGATGTAACTTCTGCATATTTATTATGCTAGTAAACTAATCAAAAAATTGAATGTATTAAAAGATATAAATAAATATCCAGATAACTATATAATGAAGTTTTGCGTGAAATGCGATAATATGTATTACATTGGAATCAGTGTGGATGACCCAAACCAATTGACTTATTATTGCCGTAATTGCAAGCATAAGGATGAGACAATTACTGAGGAAGGAGTATGTGTTTTGAATTCACAATTGAAGAAGGGCGAGCAGAAGTTTAACCATATTATTAATGAGTATACCAAGCTGGACCCTACATTGCCAAGGATTTATAATATGAAATGCCCGAATGTGGAATGCAAGACAAATAAAGAAGATAAAAAGACAGAGATTATTTATATCCGTTATGATGATGATAACTTGAAGTATTTGTATATGTGCACAGAATGCGATACCACGTGGAAAACGAACCAGTGAGTGAAACCGACCCGCGCAGCTTTTAGGTTCCTTTCAAAAAATTGATTAATACATTTTTTTATTAACCAATTTAGAAATATAACACTATATATTATCAAAGATGGATGAAAAGTATGGAGATGATGATATGGAGGAAATTGTTGTGTCAGACGACAATAAAGAAAACGTTGTTAAAGAGACCGTCGCTCAAGTAGTAGAAGAGGATGATGAAACTCAAGCAACTGAGGAGGAAATGAGTGATGATGAAGAGCAAGAAGATGCTAGTGAATCCGATGAAGAGGAAAAGCCCGTTGAAAAGCTCCGTTCCGCATTCCCTGAATTTGAGGACGAAGATGATGATGAGGAAGATGATGATGAATTTTACCTACAAAAGTTTGATGAGACAACCCAACAAAAAATCATCGCAGATTTCCACCCTGAATTGCAGTCACACAACTATGATGAAATAGATGTTTTGTCAAGAGTTGTTCGTGATGAGAATGGTAATATTATTGACCCACTTCATAAGACAATTCCATTTATTACTAGATATGAAAAGGCACGAATTTTAGGAGAACGTGCCAAGCAAATTAATGCTGGTGCTAAGACATTTGTTGAATTGGAGCCGAATGTGATTGATGGATATGTGATTGCATTGAAAGAATTTGAGGCCAAGAAGATTCCCTTTATTGTAAAGAGACCTATGCCGAATGGTGGTGTAGAATATTGGCGTTTTGAGGATTTGGAAGTGTTGGTGTAAACAAAGGAAACGTTACATGGAAATATAATTGTGTTTTTTTTATAATTATATTGTATATAATAAATACAATATAATATGTCTAGTGTAGCTCCTGAAATACCAGATAGAGTAGAAGGGGTTGCACCCCCTCCAGAAAGTGAAAATGCTGTTACTGTACCCGCGGGAGGAGATAATGTTCAAACCAAGGGTACTATAACTTGGGAAAAAGTTGGCGATATTACTTATGTGTCTGCAAATCCAGAAGGACAATCTGCGGGAAAAAATGATAAATGGACTGAATTGAATACTACTACAAAAAACACAGCGGCTTTGTTTTTAAAGAACCAATTATCTAGTTCAGTTTCACGTTCTCTACCAGATAATAGTCATGGTGATGGTGATGGCACATGGCGTCAAGCAGAAGGTGAAACAACACCTTCTGTAGAAGGTGAAACAACACCTTCTGAAGAAAGTGAACAATTAACTCCTGCAGAAAATATAGACTCTGCTGTTGGAAGTGTTACTGAAGGAGTGAACTCTGGTATTGGTGCAGCTGCTGGTCTTGCTACCGGTGCAGTAGGCGCAGCAGGAAATATTGCAGGAAAAACAGCAGCAACTGTAACAGGTCTAGCGTCTAGTACGTTAGGCTTTTTTTCTAGTCCTGGTAGTTCCAGTAGTGTGTCTTCAGCTAATAGTAATAAATCAAAACATGAACAATTAATTGAAAGAATATCTAAGCCAACTGAAGCATCGCTAGCAAAAAAGGTGTCTAAAGCGAAAAAAGAAGTTAGACCAGTTAACCCAAGAGGGAAAGGAGATGAATTACAACAACCTCCATGGAAAGGCGGCAAAAAAACAAAAAAGAAAAGAAGAAACAAAAACAGAAGACATACTCGTAAAAATAAAAATTAGACTTTAGCTAATTATCTCACCATATATAAATGACAGATTACGTAGTTTGTATCCCATCTTATAAAAGAGCAGAATTATGTAATGAGAAAACACTCCAAACATTGAAAGACAACCACATCCCCGCAAAAAAAATATTCGTTTATGTGGCCAACAAGGAAGAATATGATGAATACATCAATATCTTAGATAAATCCAAATACAACAAATTAGTCGTAGGAATTAAAGGTTTAGTGCCTCAACGTCAATTTATCATGGAACAATTCCCCGAAGGCAAACACATCGTATTCTTTGACGATGATGTTTCCAAAATAGATTTAACTATGTCGTCACTTACAAAAGGTAAATCCCTAGATTTCTTTTTCAAACATGCATTCAAAGAGTGCCATAAAAATAAATCCTTTATTTGGGGTGTTTACCCTGTGTTCAATCCTTTCTTCCGCAAGGGTCGCACGGAAATGACAACATGTTTAACCTACATTGTGGGTGCATTTTACGGTATTATCAATAGACCCAAATTAAAAGATATTGAACTCACCATTACCAAGGAAAATGGTCAAAAGGAGGATGTAGAGAGAACATTAAAATACTTTGTAAATGACGGTATTGTTCTCAGATTCAACCGTGTAGGTTTTATGACCAAATATTACGGTAAAAGCGGTGGTTTAGGAACATTTGAAGCCCGTTTAAAACCTATGTTGGAAGCCTCTAAAAAGTTAAAGGCGAAATATGGTGAATATGGTGAGATTTCCACCAAAACCCATGGTATGACCGAGTTTAGATTAAAGAAAATTCCTGCTAGAACAGAAGCTGAAGTAGCAAAACAGACCAAAAAAGCACCACTTACACCCAAAAATAAAACTAGAAAAAACAAATAAATAATGTGATTATATTATAACTAAATAAATGTATTTACTTATAATCCCAGCTATAATATTTTTCATTCATGCATTAATAACAAGTAGATTTTTCAATAAACGCCGAATACTGTTAACAATTATAAACGCAATACTCTTTGGAATATTTTATTACTTATGGCATAGAAACGTAGAAGGATTTCGCAAAAACGTAGACGCAGCATTTAAAGACGGAAAAATATATTACTATGATACTGTACCAACCACAGATAAATGCGAAACAGGGGACAAGGAAGAAATAACGTTTTACTACAACAATGGAACAGAAGAAAAACACGTTGACACAAGTAACAATTCATATACCTGCAAAAAAATAACGCTTAAACCAAAAGTAATACCTTTTCAAATGTATGGAGGTTATGGTCGTGGTGGTCAAGTAGCTCAAACAAAGCCTGAGCCAATTTTAAAATATATAATAACACCTGGGACTATTGTAGACCCATCTTTTAATTGCCCAGAATCTCTAGACTATAATATAAACAAGGGTAGATGTTTTACACCAAATTATAGTGCTTATCGCAATAGTTGTCCAAAAGAAGATTACGACGAGGCTAATGACGCATGTTTAACAGCAAATCATGATAAAACCAATTCATATGACCCATATTATAAAATGACGAAGAATAATGATTATATATTTCCAAAAAGATATAAATGTCCGCATGCTATAACCGAAATAACAATAACATATCCAGGTCAAGACAGAAATAACGACGTTTATCACTGTGATGCTAGTGGAAATAGAAAAGTAGTAAATAACGATAACTTATGTCCACCAGGATTAAGAGCTATCAAACGTCGCAATATATGCAGATAACATAAAAAATTGATTTAAACAATTCTATTTCATGAATTGAAAACAATCAATAATTATGTCAATTCTAGATAAACTTTCGGTGCAAAACCCTGTTATTATTCGGCCAAAGGATGGTATGTGTCGTCCGACATGGGCAAATAAAAATTTTCGGTATGAGGGGACAGTAAAGAACATTCGTTATCATTATATTAATCGTACCGCAAAAGATTGGGGTAAGGAGAAGGTAGCTTATATTAGTTTTATAGATACTGGCGCTTACCATAATCTGCTTCTTCAAGGTTCAAACATTATGTGTTATGTCCATAATAATCTAATGAGTTGTTATATTACGACTATCGCAAGAGATAGTAGTAATAATATTTGGAAATTGGAAGTAGCAATTTACGATGACGAGGACATAATTAGGCCCTTCCCCATTGTATACAACATTAACATTAGCGATATTGATTCAATGCTAATTACTGATAAGGGATATCAGATTCAAAAGTTTTGACAATCGCTAATCTTTTGGTTTTCTGCGCATATTCTTCACAGTTTTATTGTGCGTTTCAAAAAACTTTCTAGTCTTATTCTTACTGTTTAACCATACATTTTTTCTTAAATAACATACGATAGAAAGGCGTGTAGTTTCAGGCGTTTTTTTATGAATAGGCAAATTGGCATGGGGTTGGTGTACGTCCATAAAAAGCACATCGCCGCTACGAACATCTACTCCTACACCATATTGAGGGAAGCAGGTTTCGCCACCAGTGTAATCACCACGTTCAATAACAGCTAAATTACCAAACCCTTCGTCGTCATCGCCCTTGTCTGTATGCAATCCAGTTTGGAAATTTACATTCGTTGTAATTGTAGTGAACGCAGTATTTGCTATTTTAAAGTGAGTCTCTTTGGCTTTCTTGATTTGCTTGGCATAATGTTCTGGTGTTAATTTAGCATACATTTCATCTATCTCCTCAATGAGTGGGATGGTTTTCTTATACATTTCAGGGTAATCCATATTAAAACGGCATTCCCGAACATTAATAGAAGGTTTTCTACCGAGCTTAGTGAATATCATTTTTTGACTAGGTGTCCAACGGTCAAAATAGCCGAAAATATTAGACATCACTTTCTTGACATTCCCTAAATTCTTCTTTTTACTACCAGATGCGCTACCACGAAGACTGGATACGTTTTTAGCAAATTTAATAATATTATCATGAAATGCGTCTTGGTTGGGTTTACTTAATTTATTCTTTCTAAACCTCAACAATAGTCTTCCATCGGCAGTGTATACGTCCGCGTCGTCTTTAATAATAGTTTTAATATCATCAGGCTTTAAGAATTTATCCATTTTCTTGGCTAATACTTTATCATCAAAATCTTTATCAACCGTGTAAACTGTTACATTGTTCTTTTTCTCTGTTTTAATAATCATTTCTTTATATTTACCAGACATTTTTATTCATAAGTTTAGTCCAAATATTATGTGAGAATAATATAGATGGCTAAAAAATCTACTTATTTGTTTTATATCATACTAGCACTATCATTAATAATATTTGGAACTCTATCATTAACGTTTCTTAAAATAAATATAATTGAGGGTCTTGATGAATCAAGTAAAAATACAGACGAATTTTCTATTGGACTTAAAATTGACCTGAATAACAAAAAAGGCAGAATAGTTCCTTATCCTCTTGGTTCTTATACAGTTACTACTACTTCAGGAAAATACTCTGCCACGACTGATTTTTCTATGAATCAACCAGCAACATATATTAAAACAAAATATGATGTTGATGCATCTAAAAATATTGTTAACAGAATAGTAACTATTACTCCAAAAAACACTGGTGGTTCATCAAATATAAATATAGGTGATGTAATAACAAATAGATTTGTTATAGATATAAGTTTTAACAACGTTGCATACAAACTAGATACAATTCCGGATTTGAAATCAAAAAGTATGCCAACAGATAATTTAAATTACATTGATAGCAACAATAATTTGATTATAACTACACTTGGTTCAATATATGATAAAAATAAAAGTAAAATTGGAAGTGTAAATGCAGACGATAATGATATATATAATGACAAAACATATGCTATTAATATGGAAAACAAAGAAGATAGATTTTTAGATATAAAAAAAATAATTATTAGATTTATGATTCCTCTATCATTGTTTGCATATGCTCCAGCAGCTCCACCACCAAACGACCCTAAACTTATAGCTAAATTACCAAAACAAGATCCAAATATGAGTAATGATAAGTTCCTTGAACCATATTAAACAACTGAATAAATAAAACGAAAAAGAAAACAACAATCATAACATTGTTGTTTGTCTAAAATTATTTACAATGCACTCTTATAATCTACTACATAAGGATTTGATTTTAACATAGATGTAATATCGGGTGTGTTTCTATCCATGTTTATATTCGCGTATAAATTGTTTGTTGAACCAGCAGTGCGACCCATGTTCGTTGGGTCAGGTGATTGATAAGGCATAGTTGCAATAACAGCACGATTATTTTCTAACATATTGTCGCGAGAAACTTGGCGCATATTAATATTACCATTCATTATCCCCATATTACCATTGGGTGTATATCCAACATTGGTACTGGATTTAATTTCATTGTTGCGTTGGTTATAATTCGCCTCATAGGAGCTCATTTGGCGACTGCGTTCACCTGCACTTGCATTACCAGCGTAGAAGAAATCTCCTGTTTCAGTACGAACAGTGTGAGTAGGATTGTGTCCAGTAACACTGTAAGCACCATATGTTTGCGTTGAGCTCACATTCAAATGATTCGTGGATTTCTCAGTAGTCTCACGAATAGTAGGAGCTGGGCGGTCAGCAGGATTAAAGATGTATGATTGTGGCACTGTTGTGCTAGGATTTTGGTAAGGTCTGAGTGTTCCCATAACATTTTCTTTACGACTAGGTCTCAACATATCAATCAAAGGCGCTACAGCAGCGCCTAATCCACCACTAACCATACCATAATAATAATCTTGCTTATTTTCTGTGCGGTTATTGGGATAAGCTTTCTTAGCTTTAATTTCATAATCAGCATCAGTAGCATATTGGCGGCCGTTTGCGTTAGCACCTGCCAAAGGAACAGCCCCTAATTGTTGATTATGTGTTGGCATATATTCGCCTGGAATATAACTAGCCTCGTTTTGATATCCAGCTCCACCAGCGTAAGACACAGCAGTTTCGGGTCGGCTAACATAGCGTTCCACAGGAATAGCACGCATTGTCTCACCATTTCTAATACCACCGGATTTAAAAAGACGACCAATATCATCAGGACTTCTTCGATTATCTAATTCAAAACTCTGGTCAGGTAAATGTTTCTCCATAATACCCATTTGCTCATAAGTCGCATTTTGTTTAATAAGACTATCAGCTGGACCCTCGTGTCCATAAAGCATTAATCCAGTGGCTTTAGGTTTATTATCAACACGTAATTGGTCGGCAGTTTTATCTAACCATTTATCACGCATCATCATACCAGAATTATAACCACCAGCACCTTCGCTAGTATATCCTAAACCTAAGCCAGGGGCAACATGCTCTTCCTCAAATGGTTTTACGTTCGCCATTCGCAAACTGGGATTAACACGGGATTGGTAAAACTCACTCATATTGGGCGCGCCATTGGCCCACTGTTGATTAGCAGAGGGTGAAAACAGAGGTGCTTGTTCTTTCTTGCTAATAATTTGAGTACCAGAACCAGTGTAACTATCTAAAAGACCTTCATTAGAATTCTCATTTGATATGCGTGTTCTTAAATTACTACCGAAAAAAGGAACCATATTATTGTGCTCAAAGTAGCTAGCATTTACTTTGTCGCCAGTTAACGAGTAAAACTGTTGTCCAGCGAATACAGAATCATCCATTGTAGTAGGTGTTTGAGCCTTATTCATGTTGGGATTAAAATATTTATCAGTGTAAACGCCCCCGCCATTGTCGTAACGATTCGCTGTTGATAGTTGGGATGTCTGGTCAGTTTCAGATGATACTATAGGAAGCTCGCTGGGAAAATTACGGTTTGGAATATCAACATTTGGTAATTGTGTTCGGTTTCTAAAGTTCTCGCTTTTTGCCTTTTGATTAGATACAATATATAATAGTCCTAATGCAACACCGGGGATAGCGATTTCCATGTTTATATTATATAATTAAAATATCGTTATATAATATTTATTGGGATTCGTTGTTATTGTTGTTATTGTATTTTATTTTTGTATAATGTTCCAGGGCATCCCAATTCATCACCAGCAACACAGATGGATTTGCCTGATAAGTAAAAGGGAATTCCATCCATTCCTGATACAACAGGTACAGTAGGAACAAAGAAATCTTTCTCTAAAATACGTGTTTGTACATTCTCATGAAAGCCTTTCTCTAAACCATTCAATGGATTTAAAAAAGGTTCTTCCCATCTAGGTTGTACTAAATCCTTATACATCCAAGCTGGATGGGTTGCTCTACTTTCTTCTACAAAGGGGTCTTCTGACCTATAGTAATT
>Ga0209088_10002141_pt1 | contig 12352 bp, 6 predicted proteins | sample S_140625_EF_Meta_FD_187324 | JGI IMG/M metagenome (GOLD analysis project Ga0209088, IMG submission 187324) | Freshwater microbial communities from Lake Simoncouche, Canada to study carbon cycling - S_140625_EF_MetaG (SPAdes) (version 2) | ecosystem: Environmental > Aquatic > Freshwater > Lake ...
CTACGCCCTCGATACTCAATGGGAAACCTTCCTGGCCCATCTGCAGCGCGGCTGCCAAACAACCCGGGTGCCCTTCATGGCCCCCGACCTACCAATCGGCTTCGTGCAGCGCCCCAAGCAGTTCGAGTCCATGCCGGTCTCACCGGCGAGCGGCCCTCCTTCAAGGACAGCGAAGACGCCGCCACCAGTCTGGTGGAACGGCTGGAGCGCAAGAACTGCCTGCACGTGGCCTTCCGGCTGCTGAAGGCCGGCGCCCTAGCATTGGAAGGACAGCACAGACCCTATTCCTCATAATTAAAGCGCGATGACCTACCACCCTCCAACGCACCTCCTCGAAGTCTTGCAAAAGATTGAGTACGAGGAAGCGCTCGATAATGGTGATCCCAGGTATGTCGATTCGCGTCAAGCCCGCGGCAGCGAACAAACATTTACCCGCCTCGCCCGCAAATTTGGCTGGGACCCGGCCAGCGATATCTTTTTTGCACCACATGACAAGCACGTTCTCTTTTTTGGCCATATCGGTAGTGGCAAAACCACCGAATTGCGTCGCTATGCGGCGACGCTGAACGACTCGAAGCACTTCTATGTAGTGGAGGTTGATGTGCTGGCCAAATTAGACCGCAATAATCTCCAATACACCGAAGTACTGATGGCGATGGCCGAAACACTGCTAGAGCGGCTTACAATTGATCGCTACCCACTCAATGAAGCTGCTCTCAAACCAATTCGGGACTGGTTTGTTAGTGTGGTGAAAACGCGCACCTCAAACAGCGAACTGGCCGCAGAATTCAAAACCAGCGCCGAGGCCAGCGGTGGCATTCCAGGGCTGATCAAACTGTTGGCTGGCTTCACGGCTGCATTCAAAACTGGTTCCAGCCATAAAAGCGAGTGGCGCCAAGAAATCCGCAACGGGTTCACCGCCTTGGCGATCGCATTCAACGATCTGATCCGTAGGGCCGAAGCCGATTTAATCAAGGCGGGTCGAGCGGAGCGGCTGCTTTTCTTGATCGATGGAACCGACAAGATGCGTGCCGAGGATACCCAGCAATTCTTTGTCCAAGATGCTGAGCAACTTCTGGCGATCCGGACTCTTGTGATCTATACCGCGCCAATACAAATTAAGTACGATGGCCGCCTCGGAGGCAAGCTAGAGGCAGACATCGTCTTGCCGATGATGAAACTTGAGGAACGTGATGGCAGCCCTTTTGTGATAGGGCGTGAAACGATGCGAAAACTACTGCTCTTGCGGGCCGACCGCAGCCTTTTTGACAGCGATGCGGAAGTGGATCGCTTGGTTAGGTTCAGTGGAGGCCACCCGCGGGAGTTGTTGCGTCTGCTGAAACTCTGCTGTGAACTTGCCGATGATCTTATCGATAGGACTGTGGTTAAATCAGCCATTGACAAATTAGCTGCCGATTATCGCTACTTCCTAAAACCCGCCGACTACGCCTTGTTGAAGGCGATCGATACGAACCCCGCCCACGACGGTAACGATGAACGCGCCCAGGAACTTCTGCATCGGCTGGCCCTGCTGCAATACAACGATGGCAAATGGCGTCGCAGCCACCCAGTAGTGCGTACCCTGGAAGGTTATAAGCTGGCGAAAACACCAACTACCGACCCATTGGCTGACGTTGCTGCCAAAGAGGCTGACTAAACAGTATTAATCCACACCCATGGCCGCCACTGCCTTCGCCATCGAACAATCACGGCGTGCCGAAGCTCGCCATCTGCCAGGCCCTTGCCACGATGATTTTCTGCGGCTGAGCCGTACCCTCATCCACGGCCCAGAGTTCCAATGGCTGCTAGTCGAGGCACCCAACGAAGCCCTGCGCCGTCAAGTGATGACAGCCCTGGACAATGTTCTACATCTTGCCGGTCTAAGCAGCAATCGGCTGCCTTTGAGCGCCAAGATTCTTGATGTGCCGATGCTGGAAGAACGCCTGGTGAAGATTGCGCGTTCAGCGGCCGTTGTGCATGTCTTCGGCCAATCGGGCTGGTTTGACGCTGCGCGCTGGGAGGCCTTCAACACCCGCCGCGAGCGTCTCGCCTCCAAAGCCCGCTCAAAATTGGTGTTTTGGCTCGATGCTGAGGCCATTGCCCTCGCCTCCCGCAGCGCCCCCGACTTGTGGTCTTGGCGTGGAGGCGTCTATTCGTTTGTGCCTGAGACTGTGACTGTAGCCGCACTTCCATCGGCTCCGAGTTCAGGAGACCTAACCATCGATGCCAGAATCGATCGAGATAAAGCATTCCGTTCATCTCCATATGCCACAGACACCCGCTCGATGGCAGAGCGCAGCCGGCGGGTAGTCGAAATCAAAGCATGGCTAGCTCACCATCCAGAAGCGCCAGATGTACTGAAGGTTTCGCCGATTGACGAACTGGGCAGGCTTTTGTTCAGCCTCGGGGACTATGACGACGTTCTTGAACATTGGCAGCACATTGAGCTGCCAATATTTCATCGTCTGAACGATTCCCGCGCTGCGGCGATCACCCATGGCTATATCGCCGACATCTTGCGGCAGCGTGGCGATAGCGAAGAAGCGCTGCGCATCTACACCGAGGAACAACTCCCGGTATATGAGCGATTGGGCGAGGTGCGCTCTCGGGCGATAACGATGGGCAAGATCGCCGACATCCTGCAGCAGCGTGGCGACAGCGAAGAAGCTCTGTGCATCCTTCGCGAGGAAGTACACCCTGCCTTTGAACGTCTGGGTGACGCGCGCTTGCGGGCAATAACGATGGGTCAGATCGCCGACATTCTGCAGCAGCGTGGCGACAACGAAGAGGCCATGCGCATCTATCGCGAGGAGGTAGTGCCGATTTACGAGCGACTGGGTGATGTCCGCTCCAGGGCGGCGACGATGGGCAAGATTGCCGATATCCTGCAGCAGCGTGGCGAGAGCGAAGAGGCCCTGCGCAGCTATCGCGAGGAGCAGCTGCCGGTTTACGAGCGTCTGGGTGATGTGCGCTCGCGGGCGCTAACGATGGGCAAGATCGCCGACATCCTGCAACAGCGAGGCGCCATCGAAGAGGCGCTGCGGATTCGCCGCGAGGAGGAACTTCCTGTCTACGAGCGACTGGGCGACGTACGAGAGCTGGCTCTGACGATGGGTAAGATCGCCGAAATCATGCAGCAGTGTGGCAACAACGAAGAAGCGTTGCGGATCCTCAGCGAAGAGGTATTGCCTGCCGCCGAAAGGATTCAGGATATGGCTCTGATTGCTAATACTCTCTATCAATGCGCAACTGTACGCCTTAATTGTGGTGGACTCGAGAATCATGCTGTTGCACAGAGGATTGCAGAGGAGCTCAATAGAAGTTTCGAGTTGTTTTGCCAGCTTGAACGCGTTGATGGGATCGCTTTTGTCGGAACACTTTATGGTCAACTGCTTGCAAAAAGTGTTTTTGTGAATGAAGCCCTTACTGTGCTTCAGAAAGCAGCTGCTACCTTTGAGGTACTCCAGGAGCCAGATCAGGCCGGTCAGCTTCGTGAGCTGGTGGGTAAACTCCAAGAAAAGGTGCAATTGTCTCCTCCCTAAAGCCGCCGCCAAAGGCAACGGTCAGCTATTACGCCGCCAGGTTTCGAAAGCGCGTGAACTGAGGCTCAAACAGCAATTTGACCGTCCCCACCGGCCCATTGCGATGCTTGGTCACGATCACTTCGGTAATGCCGCGGTCGGCCGTATCTGGGTTGTAATACTCATCGCGGTAAATCATCAGCACCAGGTCGGCGTCCTGCTCGATCGAGCCCGATTCGCGCAGGTCACTCAGCATCGGCCGCTTGTTGGTGCGGGCCTCCACGCCGCGGCTGAGCTGGGAGAGGGCGATCACGGGCACGTTGAGTTCACGGGCCATGCCCTTGAGGCCCCTAGTGATCCGCGAGATTTCCTGCTCCCGGTTATCGGGGGTCGAACCCTCCATCAGCTGTAGATAGTCGATAATCACCAGTCCCAATTCCTTGCCAGTTTCAGCCATCAGGCCACGACACATGGAGCGCATCTCCAACAAACCGGCATTAGGTTTGTCGTAGATGTGAAGGGGCAGGGCGCCCAGGCTGCTGATGCCCTTGCCCAGCAGGGGCCACTCTTCCTCATGTAGGCGGCCGGTTCGCAGTCGGCCGCTCTCGATGCCCACCTCCATCGACAGCAGGCGGAAGGTGAGCTGCTCCTTGCTCATCTCCAGGCTGAACACGGCCACCGGCAGGTTGTGGAACAGAGCCACGTTCTTGGCGATGTTGAGCACGAATGAGGTTTTGCCCATCGCCGGCCGGCCGGCCACGATGATCAGGTCGCTGCGCTGCAGCCCCTGGGTCATGGCGTCGAGGTCGTAGAAGTTGACCGGGATGCCCGCCACGGCGGTGCCGAGGGAGCGGGTTTCGATCTCTTCGAAGGTGCGGGTGAGGATCTCGGCGGTGTGAGTCAAGCCTTGGCGGATGTCAATCTGGCTATCAACTTGTTCGTGCTCGTGCGCCTGATCTTTCGAGTTGCTTGGAGTAAATTCAGATAATTTCTCCAGGATTTCGTTAAGCGTAAGCTGAATCCGCCAAGCCGATCCCCCTTCACCAGAAAGGTCTTGTTCTTTCCATCTCCCCGGTGGTTTGGCCGCCAAGGCGGTTAGGGCTTCCGTGAAGACCTGCCAACCGCTGCGGCCATCCTCCTGATCACTGCAATCCACTGGCACGCAGTGGGCGCTCACTCTCCGGCGAAAGGCCGTCAGCGCCGCCTGAGCTTCAGCTTCGCGCTCGATGCCATTGCGTGCATCAGAGACAAATCCCAGATAGAAGGCATGAATTGAAAGGCCAGCCTCCACGGCTGCCTTGAACTCCAGCTCCGTAACTGACATGCCCCCATGCTCGGGCCGCCGAGTTCCGTATCGCTCTCCAAGAATCAAGATGTAGTGGTCGCTGGCTCGCACATCCCGCTGGCAGGTCTCCACCAGTGGATCTGGCGAACCGCCGTAGCTGTCGCCATAGGCATGGTTCTGGCGGGTGATCAGCTTCTTAGCTTCCTCCCGCTCTTTCTGCAATCCCAAGTAGGGGCAGGAGATGTAGAACCTACGGGCTGAATCTCCTCCTTTGACCGCCCCCCTCAACCTCGCAGTCAAAACTTGTTCTAGACCCGGTCCAGCCACCTTCGGGATCCGGATCCCCTGCTGCACCATCCGCTCAAGGATGCGGGCGCTGATCTCGGCGGCGGCCCGAGCAGACACGTCGAGAAAGCCATCACCGGCCAAGATGCCCAGCTCGGAAAGGTCGCCCGGATCGCCCGCCCGCAGCAGCATGATCCGCTCTTGCGCGTGGGTGACGATGAGCTGGCGGATCCAGCGCCATTCCAGGCCGCACCAGCGCTTGTTCGGATAGTCGGGGCTGAGCAGCACCACGATCAGTTCTGTCTCGTCCCGGTAAAGCCTGGGCAGGTACACATCCAGATCTAGCCGGGCCAGCTCGGCCTCATGGAACCGGTCGAACAGCACCCGCTCACGCCCGCAGCGTCGAGCCAGCTCTTCTGCCAGCGGGGCCACCAGGGCGCGGTTTTCGCCGGCGTAGGAGAATCCCACCGCGAAGCGCGCGCCGTCCTTCTGGCCCTGCTGCCCCATCACCTCGGCCTCGCAATAGGGGGATTGTGGCAGGGGTTGCAGGGTCAGAGCCCGCCACCGCTGCGGCTGAAGGGGAAGTTCTGACCGGTTGATATCGCTGTGGACAGCTCAAAGGCGACGTAATAGACCAGGGCAATCCAGGGCCCTGCATCGGAAATCGCAATAACAATGGCATCGGCAGTTGCTCCAACCGGCTCCAGCGTTGCACCGATTCCTGTAGCCCACCCATCGATAGCCTCGCGGCTCAGGCCGCTCTAACAGCGGTGCATCGCCCTACAGCCCAACGATTCAGCATGGTTCTCGTAACCCGTTGCCCTTAGCCCCCGGCCTATTACGCAACATCACAGCACTGGCTACCAACCAACCGCGCCCGCCCGTCTACCCTTCCCCCAAACCATCCGTTTGCGGCGCAACGAGTCATGGGTTTGGGCGAGAACAATCCTTGCCGGGTGTTCCTCTCCCACACCTCTGAGTTCCGCAAGTACCCCAGCGACCGCTCCTACCTGGCGGCTGTGGAGAGCGCCATATCGGCAGCTGGTCACGTGATCGTGGACATGCGGGAGTTTGCCGCCAGCGACGCGGCGCCGGCCCAGGTGTGCCAGGAGAAAGTGCGGGGCTGCGAATTGTATTTGGGCATCTTTGGCACCCGTTATGGCTCGCCAGTGCGGGATCGGCCGGAGGTTTCCTACACCGAGCTGGAGTTTGATACCGCCTCCGATCCGGCCCATCCCCTGGAGCGGCTGGTGTTTCTGCTCGATCAGGAGGCGGAAAATCCGGGGATCCCGGCCAAGTGGCTGAATGATCCAATCCACGGCGCGAGCCAACAGGCCTTTCTGCGCAAGGTCATGGATGCCGGCCTCACCCTGCAGACCTTCGGCAATCCCGACGAGCTGGCCCGGCTGGTGGAGCGCAGCCTGGCGGAACTGAAGGAGAAGGAACATCAACGCCAGCAAGAGCAGCGACCCCCAATGGCGCCCGCGGCACTAGGCTGGACCTGGCCGCGCCCCTGGGATTTCTCCGGCTACCTGCGCGAGAAACGCCAGGGCTTCATCGGCCGGCGCTGGCTGTTCGATGCGGTGAGGGCCTGGCACGGCAACCCGGTGGCCTCCCAGGCGCTGCTGATCGTGGCCGATTTCGGCGTGGGCAAATCCGCCTTCATGGCGGAACTCACCGCCACCGGCACGGCGGAGCAGGGCCTGCCGATCGCCGCCCACCACTTCTGCGATCACAACACTGCCGCCACCCTGGAGGCCGCCACCTTCGTGCGCAGCGTGGCCGCCCAGCTCGCCCGGGCCCTACCCGCCTACCAGGCGGCGGTGGAGGCCGATCCGGAGGCCCGGCGCTGGCTGGAAGAGGCCCAGACCGATCCCGCCAGCGCCTTCAACCAGGCGGTGATCGGCAAACTCCAAGGCATTGCGGCCCCTGCGGCCCCCTGGCTGCTGCTGGTGGATGGGCTGGATGAAACCCTCGCGGACCCCTCCTCAAGCGCCGGCGGCAACGGCAGCTCGATCGTGGCCCTACTGGCCAGCGGCACGGGGAAACTTCCTGCCTGGCTGAGGGTGCTGGCCACGAGCCGCCGGCGGCAGGAGGTGCGCCAACCGCTGGACGCCGCCTATGCCTGCGATCTGCTGGACGCCGAGGAAGCCCGCAACCTCAGCGACATTCACGACTACGTGCTCGGCCGCTGCGGTAGCGAACCCCTGGCCACGCGGCTGGCTCAGGCCGGCACGAGCCCCGAGCAGTTGGCGGAGCGGCTGGCGGATTTCGAGCAGAGCGGCGGCAAGTTTCTCTACGCCGTGCGGGTGCTCAACGATCTGGCCAGCACCAATGGCTCCCTCAGGCCCGATCGCCTCGACGATCTGCCCCGCGGCATGGAGGGTTTCTACCTCGATGCCTTCCGGCACCGGTTTCCAGCAGGTGAAGACTTCGAACCGATGCGCGCTCTGCTGGGGGTGCTGTGCGCCCAGCGGGAGCCGCTGGGCCGCAGGGAGCTGGCTGCCATCCTTTCGGTGGGCGAGCCCCGGGCGGTGAGCGAGCCCCAGGTGCAGCGTCTGCTGGCGAAGATCGAAGACTTTCTGCGCATAACCAACAGGCTCTACGCCTTCGACCACCTCTCCCTGGTGCAGTGGCTCAGCGAGGAGAATGACGACGGCTTCACCCGGGCCGGCGCCTATGCCGTGCAGCTCGAGGACGCCCATAAATGGATAGGCACCTGGGCCTGGGCCGAGGTGGCAGCGGGGCGGGCCCATGAATGGCCCTACCTCACCCGCCACCTGGCGGCGCACCTCGAGCCGGGCGAGCGCCAGGAGTGTTTCTTTCACCTGCTGCTGGATCTGCGCTGGCTTGAGGCCCGGCTCCGGTTGGCCGACCTCAACGCCCTGCTCAGCGACTGGCAGTGGATCACCCCCACCCCGAAGCTCGCGGCGGTGGAGCGGGCCCTGCGTCAGGCCGCCCATGTGCTTAGCCACCAAGGGCAGGGGTGGAGCGGCCTGGAGCAGCTCCCGTCCCAGCTGCTGGCGCGCCTTCCCTGCAGCACCGCAGTCAAAACGGACAAGGCAGGTCAAGGCCTGCGCGACCAGGCCAGCACCCAGCTCCAGAACGCTGGCGGCCTGCGCCCCCTCACCGCCAGCCTGCTGGCCGACCAGGCCTTGCTGCGCACTATTTCTACGCACGCAAGCACGGTACATATCCTGGCGGTGCTCCCTGACAGGAGGCTCGCTTCAGGCTCTGACGATGGAACCATCAAGCTGTGGGATTCGGCCACAGGCCAACTCGCCGCTAATCTGGAGGGCCATTCCAGCTCGGTGATCGCCCTGGCGGTGCTTCCCAACGGGCAGATCGCTTCGGGCTCTGACGATGGAACCATCAAGCTGTGGGATTCGGCCACAGGCCAACTCGCCGCTAATCTGGAGGGCCATTCCAGCTCGGTGATCGCCCTGGCGGTGCTTCCCAACGGGCAGATCGCTTCGGGGTCATACGATCAAACCATAAAGATCTGGGATCTGGCCACAGGCCAGCTCGCAGCCAGCCTGGAGGGCCATTCCGCCTCGGTGTATGCCCTGGTGGTGCTGCCCGACGGGCGGCTTGCTTCAGCGGGGTCTTGGGAAGGCAGCATCATGCTGTGGGATTCAGCCACAGACCAGCTCGCCGCCAGCCTGGGGGGTCATTCATCCTCGGTGTGCGCCCTGGTGCTACTGCCCGACGGACGGCTCGCTTCGGGGTCAGACGATCGCACCATCAAGCTGTGGGATACCGCCACAGGCAAGCTCACCGCCAGTCTGGAGGGCCATTCCAGCTCGGTGCGCGCCCTGGTGGTACTGCCCGACGGGCGGCTCGCTTCGGGGTCAGACGATCGCACCATCAAGCTGTGGGATACCGCCAAAGGTCAGCTCACCGCCAGCTTGGTGGGCCATTCCGCCTCGGTGTACGCCCTGGCGGTGCTGCCCGACGGGCGGCTCGCTTCGGGGTCAGAAGATCGCACCATCAGGCTGTGGGATCCGGCCAGAGGCCAACACGCCGCAAGCCCTAAGGGCCATTCCGGCCAGGTAAATGCCCTGGCAGTGCTCCCCGACGGGCGGGTCGCTTCAACTGGCTCGTGGGGCAGCATCAAGCTGTGGGATCCGGCCACAGGACAACAAGCGAACAACTTTGAGGACTATTTCTCCTGGGTTTGGGCCCTGGCGGTGCTGCCAGACGGGCGGCTCGCTAAGGGGTCAGGGGATTGCATCAAGCTATGGGATCCCACCACAGTAAAGATTACAACCGAGGTGCGATTTAATGGTACTCAAATAATGTCTTTGGTGTTGCTGCCAGACGGACGGCTCGTTGCGGGATTATCCAATAAAACTATCAAGGTGTTGGATTTTTCCTCACAACAGATCGGCGCCACCCTGGCAGGCCATTCCGGCGCGGTGCGGGCCCTGGCGGTGCTCCCCGACGGGCGGCTCGCTTCGGGGGCTGACGATCGCACCATCAAGCTTTGGGATCCGGCCAGCGGCCAGCTCCAAGCCACCCTGGAAGGCCATTCCGACTGGGTGAGGGCCCTGGCGGTGCTCCCCGACGGGCGGCTCGCTTCGGGGGCTGACGATCGCACCATCAAGCTCTGGGATCCGGCCAGCGGCCAGCTCCAAGCCACCCTGGAAGGCCATTCAGGCTCGGTGAACGCCCTGGCGGTGCTCCCCGACGGTCAGCTCGCTTCGGGGTCCGGGGATAACACCATCAAGCTCTGGGATCCAACCAGCGCCAAACCCGAATCCAGCCAGCCGCAATTCGTAGCCGATGCCGCCATCCTCGCCCTGGCCTTCTTGCCAGCTCCCCCAACCCTGGTAGCCGGCGATGCCAGCGGCCGATTGCACTGGTTGCGCCTGCCCGGGCCCTGAGCCAGCCGCCCAGGCATGTTTCGCTTTGCACGGACCCCCTGCAGCCCCCGGTCGCTTGCCCTTAGATGGAACGATCGCCGTTGCTGCGGCCCGCCGTACCCCATGACCACCACACTCATCCCTCCCACCACCGGTAGCGTCGCCCGCGGCGAAGACGGCGAGGGCAGCCTGCAGGTGCATCTCGACCCCAGCATGAAGATTGAGGAGGGTGCCCTGGTGATCGCCGTTTACGGCAAGGGCGGCATCGGCAAATCCACCACCTCCTCCAACCTCTCGGCCGCTTTCTCCAAGCTTGGCAAAAGGGTGCTGCAGATCGGCTGTGATCCCAAGCACGATTCCACCTTCACCCTCACCAAGAAGATGGTGCCCACGGTGATCGACATCCTCGAAACCGTCGATTTCCACACCGAAGAACTGCGCCCCGAAGATTTTGTCTTTGAGGGTTACAACGGCGTCCAGTGCATCGAGGCCGGCGGGCCGCCGGCGGGCACCGGTTGTGGTGGCTATGTCACCGGCCAAACCGTCAAACTACTCAAAGAGCACCACCTGCTCGAAGAAACCGATGTGGTGATCTTTGATGTGCTGGGTGATGTGGTCTGCGGTGGTTTCGCCGCACCGCTGCAACACGCCAACTACTGCCTGATCGTTACCGCCAACGATTTCGATTCGATCTTCGCGATGAATCGCATCATCGCCGCGATTCAGGCCAAGGCCAAAAACTACAAAGTCCGCCTTGGTGGTGTCGTCGCCAACCGCAGCCGCGAAACCGACCAAATTGACAAATTCAATGCTCGCGTCGGCATGAAAACCATGGCCCACTTCCAAGATGTGGATGCCGTGCGCCGCTCACGCCTCAAAAAATGCACCATCTTTGAGATGGAATCCAGCCCCGAAGTCGACGCCGTCCAACAGGAATACCTCAAGCTGGCCCGCACCATGCTCGAAAACGTCGAGCCCCTCGAGGCCGAATCCCTCAAGGACCGCGAAATCTTCGACCTGCTCGGTTTCGACTGAACCCCTGCCAGCAGCAAGCTCGTGGCACCCCAGCAGGGCGCCACTTCAAGGCGTCCCAGCGCCCCTTGGCCTGGCAGGCTGGCCCCATGACCCAGAGCCGTACAGACGCCCCCAAGGGGGCCAACCCAGCCGCCAGTGCCGAGGGCGGCGGCGAATCCCTGGCCCAGGCGGTGGCCAGGCGCCGTAATTTCGCCATCATCTCCCACCCGGACGCCGGTAAGACCACCCTCACCGAAAGCTGCTCCTCTACGGCGGGGCGATTCAGCAGGCCGGGGCGGTCAAGGCCAAGGGCGAACAGCGCAAGGTCACCTCCGACTGGATGGAAATCGAGAAGCAGCGCGGCATCTCGATCACCTCCACCGTGCTGCAGTTCGATTACGCCGGCAGCACGATCAACCTGCTCGATACCCCCGGCCACCAGGACTTCTCCGAAGACACCTATCGCACCCTCGCCGCCGCCGATAACGCGGTGATGCTCGAAGACGCCGCCAAGGGCCTCGAACCCCAGACCCGCAAGCTATTTGAGGTCTGCCGGCTGCGGCACCTGCCGATCTTCACCTTCATCAACAAGATGGATCGGCCCGGTCGCGATCCCCTGGCCCTGATCGATGAAATCGAAAGCGAATTAGGGCTGGCCTGCTGGCCGGTCAACTGGCCGATCGGTGGCGGCGACCGCTTCCGCGGCGTCATCGACCGGCGCAGCCGCACCGTCATCCTGTTTCAGCGCGCCGAACGGGGCCGCCAAAGTGCCGAACGCACCCTGGCGATCGATGATCCCGAACTGGCCAACCTGGTCGAACCAGAACTACTCAGCCAGGCCATCGAAGAACTGGAGCTGCTCGATGGGGCCGGGGCCGAACTCGATCTCGAGCTCGTCCATGCCGGTGACCTCAGTCCCGTCTTCTTTGGCTCAGCGATGACCAACTTCGGCGTGCGGCCCTTTCTGGATGCCTTCCTTGAACTGGCCCAATCCCCCATCGCCCGCCAATCCGCCGAGGGCAGCATTGATCCTTTAAGGCCCGATTTCAGCGGCTTTGTATTCAAGTTGCAGGCCAACATGGACCCCCGCCATCGCGACCGGGTTGCCTTCGTGCGCGTCTGTTCGGGCCGTTTCGAGAAGGACATGACGGTGCGCCATGCCCGCAGTGGCCGCACCCTGCGCCTCTCCAGACCCCAAAAACTATTTGGCCAAGATCGAGAGGTGGTGGAAGATGCCTATCCGGGCGATGTGATTGGCCTCAACAACCCCGGCATGTTCGCCATTGGCGACACCCTTTACAGCGGCCCCCGGGTGGAATACGAAGGCATTCCCTGCTTCAGCCCCGAAATCTTCGCCTGGCTGCGCAATCCCAACCCCTCGG
>Ga0209088_10002148_pt1 | contig 12322 bp, 7 predicted proteins | sample S_140625_EF_Meta_FD_187324 | JGI IMG/M metagenome (GOLD analysis project Ga0209088, IMG submission 187324) | Freshwater microbial communities from Lake Simoncouche, Canada to study carbon cycling - S_140625_EF_MetaG (SPAdes) (version 2) | ecosystem: Environmental > Aquatic > Freshwater > Lake ...
GCGCCTTCGAGGACGCCGAGGGCGAGACCGATCCCGAAGCCATGCGCGCGCACCTCACCTTCGTCGTGGTGGGCGCCGGCCCCACCGGCGTGGAGCTTGCGGGCGCCATCAAGGAACTGGGCGTGGACTCCATTGCGCGCGACTACCGGCGGTTCGACGCCGCCAGCGCACGCGTGATCCTGGTCGAGGCCGGCGAACGCCTGCTGCCCTCGTTCACCCCTGAGTCATCGCGTGCCGCGCGCGAGGCGCTCGAGCGCATCGGCGTCGAGGTGCGCGTCGGGGCGCGCGTCACCGACGTGTTCGACGGCGGCGTGGATGTCTCGGGTGAGCGGATCATGGCGGACACCGTGGTGTGGTCGGCCGGCGTGGGCGCCAACCCGCTCGGGCGGGCGCTCGGCGCGGAGCTCGACCGCAGCGGTCGCGTGGTGGTGGAGCCCGATTGCTCGGTGAAGGGATTCCCGAACGTGTTCGTGATCGGCGACATGGCCTCGATCCGCTGCGCGAAGACCGGCCAGCCGGTGCCCGGCGTGGCGCCGGCCGCGATGCAGATGGGCACGTTCGTGGCTGGAATCATCGCGCGCGAGGCGTCATCGCCCGGTGCCGCCCCGCCCCGCGAGGCGTTCCGGTACCACGACAAGGGTTCGATGGCCACCATCGGCCGCGCGAAGGCCGTGGCCGAGGTCGGCAAGCTGCGCTTCAGCGGACTTCCCGCGTGGCTCGCATGGCTCCTGATCCACCTGGTGCTCCTGGTGGGCTTCCACAACCGCGTGCTGGTGTTCCTCTCGTGGGCGTTCGCGTACGTCTCGTTCACCAAGGGCTCGCGCATCATCACGGGCGACATCCCGTCACGGATCCTGCGGCCGCTGGGGAACCGGGACGGCAACGATCCCGCGGAACGGGCCCGCGCGATGGAGCTCCTGAAGGCGCGGATGTGAGGCGAACGGCGCGCGTCAGGACTGCTTCGGCCTGACCACCGCCGCGATCACTGCCGTGGCCACGGTCCACGTCAGGAACGTGTCGGCGATGCCCGCATACACCCAGCGCGCGGGGAGCTGGAACCACGCGAGCCCCGGCCCATTGGCGGCCATGGCGGCGAAGAGCGCGATCACGATGCCGATCACCCAGCGTCCTGCCCATGACGGGCAGCGCATGCCCGCCATCAGCGTGCTCATGAGGAACGCGCTGAAGGCCATGTAGCCGAAGGCGGTCAGGTAGCGCTGCGCACTGATCGGGTCGCGCCCGTGCTCGCGCACGAGGAGGAGCCCCACCGGGCCGCGCTCGCTCTCCTGTCGCCATGCAGTGATGGCGGCCGCGCGTTCGGCATCGGGCATGGCGCGGACGGCGTCCATGTCGAGCGCCGGGAATGCGTAGGCGCCGTCGCGCGGGACGGCCCGGGCAATCTGCGGCGCGAGTTCGTTGGCCGCGGGCAGCGGCTGCACCGCCCAGTCGTAGAGCCGTACCGCCGACCAGCTCACGTACGCCCAGGCGAACGCGGCGAGCGCACCGAGGATGGTGCCGAGGATGACGCGGCGGAGCATGGAGTCAGGCTACCGAAAGGTGTCCGATCACCACTCCGGGCCGCCGGAATAGCGCCCGAACACGTCGGCCATCGCCTGCACCATCTCGCCGAGCGTGCACTTGGCGAGCGCACCCTCCACGAGCGTGGGCATGACGTTCTCGCCCTTGCGCGCGGCGACGCGGATGGCGTCGAGGGCGCGCTTCACGCCGTCGGCGTTGCGCTCCTTGCGGAACTTCGCCAGGCGGTCGCACTGCTCGGTCTCGACGGTGTGCGGGATCTGCAGGATCTCCACCTGCTGCTCCTCGCTGCCGTCGGTGTAGGCGTTCATGCCAACCACCAGGCGATCGCCCGCCTCCATCTCCTGGCCGAAGCGGTAGCTGGCCTCGGCGATCTGGCGACGGAAGTAGCCCTTGTGGATGCCGGAGACGACGCCGCCCATGTCGTCGATCTCCTTGATGTACTGGTTCGCGTCCTTCTCCATCTGGTCGGTGAGCGCCTCCACGTACCAGCTGCCGCCCAGCGGATCCACCGTGCGGTGGACGCCGGTCTCGTGCGCCAGGATCTGCTGCGTGCGCAGGGCGACGCGCACGGCGGTCTCGGTGGGCAGGCCCAGCGTCTCGTCCATGCTGTCGGTGTGCAGGCTCTGGCAGCCGCCCAGGACGCCGGCCATGGCCTGGTAGGCCACGCGCACGATGTTGTTGAGGGGCTGCTGCTCGGTGAGGCTGCAGCCGGCCGTCTGCACGTGGGTGCGCATCAGCATGCTGCGCTCGTTCTTGGCACCGAAGCGGTCGCGCATGGCGAGCGCCCAGATGCGGCGCGCGGCGCGGAGCTTGCAGATCTCCTCGAAGAACTCGTTGTGGCTGTTGAAGAAGAAGCTGAGGCGCGGCGCGAAGGAATCCACCGGGATCCCGCGCTTGATGCACGCTTCCGCGTACTCCATGCCGTCGCGCAGCGTGAATGCCAGCTCCTGCGTGGCGGTGGAACCGGCCTCGCGGATGTGGTAGCCGGAGATGCTCACCGAGTTCCACTTGGGCAGGTGCTGCGCGGCGAACTCGATCGTGTCCACCACCAGCTTGACGCTGGCTTCCGGCGGATAGATGAACTCGTTCTGCGCATGGAACTCCTTCAGGATGTCGTTCTGCAGCGTGCCGCCGACCGTGTTCCAGTCGATGCCGCGCTCCTTGGCCATGGCCAGGTACATGGCCCAGATCACGGCTGCGGGGCCGTTGATGGTCTGGCTGACCGTGACCTCGCCGATCGGGATGTCCGCATACAGGCGGTGCATGTCCTCGATGGTGCTGATGGCGACGCCGCAGCGACCCACCTCGCCGGCGGAAAGCGCGTCGTCGGAGTCGCGGCCCATCAGCGTGGGCAGGTCGAACGCCGTGGAGAGGCCGGTGTTGGCCTTGGTGCCCTTGGTGTTCTCAAGGAGGTACTTGAAGCGGCGGTTGGTGTCGTCGGCCGAACCGAAGCCCGCGAACTGGCGCATGGTCCAGAGGCGGCTGCGGTACATGGTGCTGTGCACACCGCGCGTGAACGGGAACTTGCCGGGCTCGCCGATGCGGGCGTGCGGCTTCGACGGATCGGCCGGGTCGGTGGTCTGCACGGAACCCGGCGCGTAGCGCTCGTCGATCACGTAGCCGGACAGGGTCACGGTCTCGGGGTCGATGGCGGGCTTCTGCGGGGCGGCGGGCTTGGTGGTGGCGGTCGGGTTGGTGGCCGTCATCGTCTGATTCTCCTGGCCGGACCGGCGGGCATGGGGCCCGCGGCCGGCGATCCGGCATTCTAGGGGCGGGCTCCCCGAACACCGCATCTGAACACCGGGACCTCGGTTGCAGGCGCCCATGGCGGCTACCCTCTCCGCCCGATGCTCCAGAACACCCCGAATCGCCTGCGTGTCACGGCCCTTGCCGCCATCACCGTCATGCTCGCCGCGTGCGGCGCCCCGAAGCGCCCCGTGGAGACCGAGGAAGTGCTGATCGGCCGCCGCAACGACATGCAGGAGCGCCTGAACACTGCGTACCGCAAGGGCTTCGAGGACCTGGCCCGCGATGCGCACGAGCGGTACCTCCGCGATGCCAAGGACGCCGTCGACGTGCTGGTGATCTCGGGCGGCGGCGACTGGGGCGCCTTCGGCACCGGCCTCCTCCTCGGCTGGGGCGACGTAAAGGCACCGGGCATCGCGCGCCCGCAGTTCGACGTGGTCTCCGGCGTGAGCACCGGCGCGCTGATCGCGCCATTCGCGTACCTGGGCACCGAGGCCGACCTCAAGGCGATCGACGACCTGTACCGCAACCCGAAGTCCGACTGGGTCAAGCCGCGCGGGCTCCTGTACTTCATGCCGGACAACGCGAGCTTCGCGGAGGTGCCCGGACTGGAGCGCGAGGTGGACCGCTTCATCACCATGGACTTCGCCAAGCGCGTGGCCGAGGAAAGCAAGCACGGCCGCCTGCTCCTCATCAACACCACCAACCTGGACGACGGCAGCCAGCAGACCTTCCGCTGGGGCCTTGCCGCGCAGCAGGCGGTGAAGGACGGCAACGTGACGCGGCTGCAGAACATCCTGCTTGCCTCGAGCGGCATCCCCGGCGCGTTCCCGCCCCGCGACATCGACACCTCCATCTACTGCGACGGCGCGGTGACGAGCAACATCATCTACGGCGGCGCCATGAAGCGCGAGGACACCTTCGGTGCCACCTACAAGCGCCTGTTCCCCGGCGGGCAGGTGCCGAAGCTCCGCTTCTGGGTGATCCTCAACAACTACGCCGTGGCGCAGCCGCGCACGGTGCAGCGCACCTGGCCAAGCGTGGTCGAGCGCGCCCTGGAAGTGGCCGTGCGCTCCTCCACCACCATCGCGCTCCGGCACCTCTACTCGCTGGCGGAGATCACGAACCTGCGCGGCGATGGCGAGGTCGAAGTCCGCTGGGCGGCCATTCCCAACAGCTGGAAGGCGCCGGTGGAAGGCATCTTCAAGGAGGAGACGATGCGCTCGCTCTCCGACCTCGGACGCACGCTCGGTGCCACGCCGGAAGCCTGGCACACCGAGGCTCCGTGAAGCCATCACGCACGGCAGTGGTCGGCGCGTTCACCGCGCTCTACGTCCTGTGGGGCTCGACGTACCTCGGCAGCAAGTTCGCCATGGCGAGCTTTCCGCCGGCCTTGCTCTCGGGCATCCGGTTCATCATCGGCGGGCTGGCCATGGCCGCAGTGCTGTTTGCCACCCGCCGGCTGCACCTCTGCGACTTCGCGCGCCGGCGCTGGTGGCGCAACTGCACGATCGCGGGTGCCCTGCTCTTCGCCATGGCCAATGTCCTGGTGTCCTCGGGCGTGCAGCGGATCCCGAGCGGCATCGCGGCGCTCATCGTGGCCATCACCAGCGTGTGGATCGTGACGCTCGACCGCATCATCACGCGCGCCGGCGCGCCGAGCTGGACGATCATCCTGGGCATGGCGTGCGGCCTCGGCGGCGTGGCAGTGCTGGGCGCCCCGGGCTGGGGCGGGACGGGCAGCGAGCTCGACATCGTCGGCGTGCTGCTGGCCGCCGGCAGCACCCTCGCGTGGGCCTCCGGCACCATGGTGGCGAAGCACTCGGAGCGGCCGCCATCGATCGCCGCGGCGAGCGTGATGCAGATGCTCGGAGGCGGCGCGGTGGCGCTGGTGCTGAGCACCTTCCTCGAGCATGATCGCTGGCCCACGTGGGAGGCGGTGACGCCGGGCTCGCTCTGGGCCATCGCGTACCTGGTGGTGTTCGGCTCGCTGATCGGCTTCACCGCGTACACGTGGCTCCTGGCAAACGTGAGCGCTGCCGCGGTGGCCACGTATGCCTACGTGAACCCGATGGTGGCGCTGTGCCTCGGAGCGCTCCTTGCCGGCGAATCCATCCCGGCGCGCACCGCGCTGGCGGCGCCGCTCATTCTGGGGAGCGTGGCATTGATGCAGTTCGTGCGGCCGCCGTCGAAGGACGAGATGCCGATCGAGGAGGAGTGAGGACTCGGAGGCGAGGACGCCTCGGCCGCCTCAGCCGGTCCAGGCGCGGACGTGCTCGCCGACCACGGCAGTGATCACCGCGTGGATCCGGCCGCGATGCGAGCGCACCACCACGCGTTGCGTGCCGTCTGCCTCGAGCGTTCCCACGTGCTCGATGCGGAGCGTGCGCCCGAGCGCGTCGGCGCCGAATCGCTCCGCCTTCACCACCGACTCCTTGGCGCACCAGAGGCGCAGCGGCCACGCGTCATCCTTCCACGGATGGCGCGCCTCGCCCGTCTCCTCGGCCAGCGTGCGCAGTGCGGGCACGCCGGAGGAATCGAGCGGCTCGGCGTCGATGCCGGGCGCGGGCGCGCCGGGGATGGCAATCGAGCAGCCTGCCAACCCGCGCGTGTGAGTGATGGAGACGAGCGGCACGCCCGTGTGCCCCGCGATGTGCGGCGCGCCGTGTTCGTCGTTCGCCAGCGCAGCCTCGGCCCATGCCGCCCGGCCGTGCTCCGCCTGCCACGCCGCAGCCGCCGCGCGGAACGCAGCGCGGCTCGCCTGGCGGCCAAGCATGCGCAGTTCAACACGCTGGGCGTCGGCCGCATGGGCGAACGGGAGCCAGATGATGGAAGGTTCAAACCGACCCACGGAGCGGATTGTGCGCGAAGATCACGGAGGGCGCAATTCCATCCGGGAATCGACGCACACGCAACACCCTCCTGCTACGGGTGCGGGCAGACGTTCGCGCGACAGCCCCCGCGCAACGCCTCAGACCGCGAAATACCCGGCGCCCGGGTGGTGCACCACGATCGCGCTGGTGGACTGCTCGGGGTCGATCTGGAAGTTCTCGGTGAGACGGCAGCCGATCCGTTCCGGCTGCAGCAGGCGCCACAGCTTCTCCTGGTCGGCCATGTCCGGGCACGCCGGGTAGCCGAAGCTGTAGCGGCAGCCACGGTACTTCTGCTGGAAGAGCTCGCGGATCCTGGCGCTGTCCTCGAGGCCGATGCCGAGCTCCGCACGCATGCGCTTGTGCCAGAGCTCCGCGAGCGCCTCGGCGCACTCCACGCCGAACCCGTGGGTGTAGAGGTACTCGGTGTAGGCGTTCGAATCGAAGAGTCGCTTGGCGCGCGCGCTGGCGTTGGGGCCCATCGTCACGCAGGTGAAGCCCACCACGTCGCGGGTGCCGTCGCCGCGGAAGAAGTCGCTGATGCAGAGGCCGCGGCCCGAACGCTGGCGCGGGAACGTGAACCGCTCCAGCTCGCGCGCCGGGTCGGTGGGGTCGTACACCACCAGGTCCTGTCCCTCGGCGGAGCACGGGAACCATCCGTAGACCACCTTCGGCTGGAGGAAGGCATCGCCCTCGTCCTTCGCCTGCTTCTGGAGCCGCGCGAGCGCAGGGCGCGCCTCGTTCTCCAGGAGTGCCTCGTAGGCCTTGGTGTCCAGGTCGCCCTGCTTGAAGCCCCACTGGCCGCGGAAGAGCGCGTTGTGGTTGATGAAGGGGAAGATCTCGTCGAGCTGCACGTGCTCCACCACGCGCGCGCCCCAGAAGGGCGGCTCGGGGATGCGATCGACGGTCTCCACGCCCTCCGCGGGGCGCGCGCCCTCGGTACCGCCGGAACCCTGCTCGCCGCGCGAGGCAGCGCCGCCGTCCACCGAGTCGATCACCGCCGTGGCGCCTGCCGGCTCCTTGCCCACCACGCACGTGCGCGATGCCGCCACCTTGGCATCCACCGCGCGGCGCTTGCCGAGCCGCTCGTCGATCTGCGCGTCGACCGCCGCCAGCGTGTTCGCCGCCAGCGCGTCGCACACGGAGAGGCCCTCGAACGCGTCCTTGCCGTAATACAGCGGCCCCTTGTAGATGGAGCGCAGCTTGCCCTCGGCGTAATGGCGCGTCAGCGCCGCGCCGCCGAGCATCACCGGGACGTCGATCCCGCGCTCGTTCATCTCGTGCAGGTTCTGCTCCATGACGGCCACGCTCTTCACGAGCAGGCCGCTCATGCCGAGCGCATCCGCCTTCACGCGCTCCACCGCCTCGAGCATCGTGGAGAGCGGCTGCTTGATGCCGATGTTGTGGACCTCGAATCCGTTGTTGGTGAGGATGATGTCCACCAGGTTCTTGCCGATGTCGTGGACGTCGCCGCTCACGGTGGCCAGCACGATGCGCGCCTTCGCCTGCCCGGTGGCGCCCGCCTTCTCCATGTGCGGCTGCAGGATCGCCACGGCCTTCTTCATGACGCCCGCGCTCTGCAGGACGAACGGCAGCTGCATCTTGCCCTCGCCGAAGAGGTCGCCCACCACCTTCATGCCGGCCAGAAGATGCTCGTTGATGATCTCGAGCGGACCGTACTTCTCGAGGCCGCGGTTGAGCGTGCCCTCGAGGTCCTTGTCCTCGCCGTCGATGATGTGCCGCTGCAGCGCCTCCTCCACGGGGAGGTCGGCGAGCGTCCTGCGCACCTCGGTGGTCTCGGCGCCGTCCGGGAAGAGCCCGATGAAGTGGAGCAGCGGGTCGAATGTCTCCGGCATTCCCTCCGGGCGCTCGGTGCCGCGGCGGTCGAAGACGAGCCACTTCGCCGCTTCCCACTGCTCGGGCGGGATGCGGTTCTCGGGCAGGATCTTGCTGGCGTGGACGATGGCCGCGGTCAGGCCGCGCGCCCGCGCCTCGTGCAGGAAGACGCTGTTCAGCACCGCGCGTGCCGCGGGCTTCAGGCCGAAGCTGATGTTCGAGAGCCCGAGCAGGATCTGGCACTTCGGGAACGTCTCGGAGATGCGGCGGATGCCCTCGAGCGTCTCGAGGCCAAGGCGCCGGTCCTCGTCGTTGCCCGTGGCGATGGTGAAGGTGAGCGGGTCGAAGAAGAGGTCGTTCTCGTCCAGGCCCCACTTGCGCGTGAAGAGGTCATGGATGCGCGAGGCGATCTCGATCTTGCGGTCGGCGGTCTTCGCCATGCCGGCCTGCATGTCCTCGTCGATGGTCAGTGCCACGCACGCCGCGCCGTAGCGCTTCAGGAGCGGGCAGATCTCGTCGAGGCGCTTCTCGCCGTCCTCGAGGTTAATGCTGTTCACGATGCAGCGGCCGCCCGCGCGCTTGAGCGCGGCCTCGATCACGTCGGCCTGCGTGCTGTCCACCATGAGCGGCGCGTTGACGTGCTGCACGTAGCGGCTCGCCACCTCGGCCATGTCCTTGACGCCGTCGCGGCCCACGAAGTCGACGCACACGTCGAGCAGGTGGCTGCCGTCGCGCATCTCCTCCTTGGCCATGCTCACCAGGCCGTCCCAGTCGCTGGCATCGAGGAGCCGCTTGAACTTCTTGCTGCCGTTGGCGTTGGTGCGCTCGGCAACGATCAGGAAGCTGTTGTCCTGGCGGAACTCGGTGAACCCGTAGAGGCTCGAGCAGCCGGGCGTGCGCACCGCGGCGCGCGTCACGGGCGAGCGCGTCCCCACCACCTCGCGCAGCGCGCGGATGTGATCGGTGGTGGTGCCGCAGCAGCCGCCCACGATGCCGGCGCCGTAATCCTCCAGGTATCGCCGCATGGCGGCGCCGAAGGCGTCCGGGCGCAGCGGATACTCGGTGCGGCCATCCACCAGGATGGGCAGGCCCGCGTTGGGGATCACGCTGAATGCGCGATCCCAGTGCTTGGAGAGGTAGGCGATGTGCTCGGCCATCTCGGTGGGGCCGGTGGCGCAGTTGAGCCCGAGGCTCGCGATCGGGAACGGCCGCAGCGCGTTCACCACGGCCGCGATGTCGGAGCCGAGGAGCATGGTGCCCGTGGTCTCCATGGTGACGCTCGCGAGGACGGGAATGTCCTCGTGCGTCTTCCCTGCCGCGCCGATGGCGTCGAGGCACGCGTTCACCGCGCACTTCACCTGCAGCAGGTCCTGCGCCGTCTCCACGATCAGGCAGTCCGCACCGCCGTCGATCAGGCCGCGCGCCTGCTCGCGGTAGGAGTCGAGCATGGTCTCCCACGATGCCTGCCCCAGCGTGATGAGCTTGGTGCCCGGGCCGATGGAGCCCGCGACGAAGCGCGGACGGTCACGCGTGCTGAACTTGTCCGCGGCGGCGCGCGCGCACCTCGCTGCACTGACGTTCAGCTCGTAGACCCACTCCACCATCTCCTGGTCGAACTCGGCGGCCACCAGCTTGTTGGAACCGAACGAGTCGGTCTCCACCACGTCTGCGCCTGCGGCGAGGAAGCCCTCGTGGATCCGCTGGATCAGGTCCGGCCGGCTCTTCACCAGGATGTCGGTGCAGTTCTCGCGTCCGAGGTAATCCTCGGGGCGGCAATCCGCGCAGGAGTGGATGCTGGTGCCCATCGCGCCGTCAAAGACCACGACGCCACGATTCAACGCTGTGAGAAAGCCACTCTTCATGGGAATACCGAGAACCTTACACCACCCGGTCCCGGCATTCAACCGTCCATCCGGATGAACGGATGGATGAAGGAGAATGCCTGCTTACCGGACTCAGCGGGCAGTGGAACCGCTGATCAACGCCCCAGCCGATCCCGTATGCACGCACCTCATCAGCCATAGCCTGTGGATCCCTTGCAGAGAATCCTCCATGCACTCCTCGTGACGACCGTCGCTGCCATCGGCACCTCCGCGGCCGCCGACAACACGCCCCGGGCATCGCTGAACGCCGCCACCTTCGAGGCCGTCTGGACCACCGTGCGGGACACGCACTGGGACCCAACGCTCGGCGGCGTCGACTGGCCGGCGGTGCGCGTGGAACTGCTGCCCCGCGCGGAAGCCGCCGCGGACGATGCCGCGCTGCGCGTCATCCTGATGGATGCGCTCGGTCGCCTGAAGCAGAGCCACTTCACGATCATCCCCGGCGAACTCTCCGCGGCCACCGAGGATGAACCGACAAACACGCCGACTGCCGCCGGCACCGCGAGCGACACGGCAGCAACGGCAGCGTCACCCGACGCACCGCGTGCCGGCGCCACCGACGCCCCGACCACCACCCCCGCGCCCCGCCCAACTCGCGTCGCACGCGAGGGCCACTGCGGCGCCACCGTTTCGTTCATGGCGCGGGCCGGCACCGCCGACCGCTGGGACGCCGTCGTCACGGCGGTCGAGCCTGGCTCGCCCGCGGAGAAGGCCGGCATCTCCCCCGGCATGCGCGTGGCCGCCATCGACGGAAGGCCACTCGGCGAACGCCTTCCCCCGGGCGACGGTCTCGAGCGCTACGAGCGCGCGCAGGTGGCCTACGCGCTCACCACCGCGGATCCGGGCACCACGCGCACGTGGCGCATCGAACCCATCGGCGCCGAAGCAAGCGACGTGACGGTGACCTACGCCGCGGACGAACGCCCGCACAGCAAGTTCGGCTCGCTGCCCTCGCTTCCCACCGAACTCACCTGGCGCCACCTGGACCAGACCGAGCGCGAGCGCTGGGGCGCGGGCAACCACGAGATCGGCCTCGTCCGCTTCAACATCTGGCTGATCCCCGTGGCACGCCCGTTCGACCAGGCGATGGACACGCTGCGCACCGCCGACGGCATCGTCATCGACCTGCGCGGCAATCCGGGCGGCATCGGCGCCATGGCCATGGGCATCGCCGGCCACTTCACGCCCGAGATCAGCGACCTCGGCGAGATGCGCACGCGCGACACCACGCTCCACTTCAACACCAACCCGCGCCGCGTGAGCACCACCGGCGTGGCGGTGCAGCCGTACACCGGCCCCGTGGCCATCCTGGTGGACGATGCCACCGCAAGCACCAGCGAGATTTTCGCGGGCGGCATGCAGTACCTCGGGCGTGCCAAGGTGTTCGGCGAGCGCACCGCGGGCGCCGCGCTTCCGGCCATCATGCTCCCGTTGCCCAACGGCGACGTCTTCCTGCACGCCGTGGCCGACTACCGCCTGCCCAACGGCAACGCGCTCGAGGCCTCCGGCGTGAAGCCCGACAACGCACGCCCGTACACCCGCGCCGACTTCGCGCGCGAGGGCGATCCTGCCCTCGCCGAAGCCGTGCGCTGGATCGCCGCGCAGCCCGCGGCGGCCCGCTGAGCACCGACGAACACCTACCATCACCTTCCACCGGAGAACCCAACCATGATCACCCGCACCATCCGATCGTTCCTGCCCGTCGCCGCACTCGCCTTCACCACGCTCGCCTTCGCGCAGGCCACGCCCGCCGCGAAGCCCGCGGCCGCGCCGGCCACCACCACCGCGAAGCCCGCCGTCGTCGCCCCCGCCACGGATGCCGGCGACACCGCGGCCCCCGCAGTCGCCGTGCCGGGCCCCGCAAAGGCCGAGCCGCTGATGGCGCCCAAGTTCAAGGAAGTGAAGTTCGAGGGCGCCAAGCCCACCGCCAAGGAGATCCTCGAGAAGCACATCGCTGCCACCGGCGGCACCAAGGCCTGGGAGGCCAAGACGAGCATGACCTCCAAGGGCGGACTCGAGGTCCCCTCCGTCGGACTCAAGGGCTCGATGCAGATGCAGGCCATGATGCCCGACCGCGTGAGCATCACCATGGACCTCCCGGGCATGGGCCAGACGCGCACCGGCTTCGACGGTACCACCGGCTGGACCATCGACCCGATGCGTGGGCCCGCGCTGATGGAACCCGCGGAGCTCGCCAACCTGAAGCGCGATGCCAACTTCCGTCGCGACCTTGAGCTGGCCGCCAAGCCTGACGTGGTCACCGTGGCCGGACTGGTGGAGTTCGAGGGCCGCCCCTGCTGGCAGCTCACCGTGAAGATGCCCGGCAGCGAGCCCGCCGACAACTTCTACGACAAGGAGACCGGCACCATGTCCGGCATGGCGATGATGGCCGCCACGCCGATGGGGCAGATCCCGGTGGTGCTCGTCATGGCCGACTACAAGGACTTC
>Ga0209088_10002149_pt1 | contig 12321 bp, 6 predicted proteins | sample S_140625_EF_Meta_FD_187324 | JGI IMG/M metagenome (GOLD analysis project Ga0209088, IMG submission 187324) | Freshwater microbial communities from Lake Simoncouche, Canada to study carbon cycling - S_140625_EF_MetaG (SPAdes) (version 2) | ecosystem: Environmental > Aquatic > Freshwater > Lake ...
CCGCCGATCAGCGAATCGATGCCGGCGCCGCCATCGAGGGTGTCGTTGCCCAGGCCGCCATCGAGGGTGTCGCTGCCCAGGCCGCCAATCAGGTTGTCGTTGCCGGCCAGACCCAGGGCCCGGTCATCCCCGGCGGTGCCGGTGAAGAGGTTGGCGGCGGCGGTGCCGGTGAACAGATCCCCCACCACCGACGTGGGCTGGGAGATCAGGTTTTCACTGTTGCCGGCACCATCGGTGAACGAAACCAGCACCCGCAGGATGCGGCCCACCTGGAGCTGGGTAGGCGTGAAGGTGGGGCTGTTGGCGCCCACCACGGTCCAGGTGGCGCCATTGTTGGCTGAGGCTTCCCAGGTGTAGGAAAACACCCCCAGGCCGTTTGGATCGGTGATGGCCGCGGTGTTGACCGTGATCGGAACCCCTTCGGTGGGGGTGGTGTCGCTGATCACCGGCGTGCCGGTGGCGGCTCCGAGCGGGGCGGGGGCGGTCATGTCCCCGTCGACGAAGCGCAGGATCTCGATGCCCCAGAGGGTGTCCACCCCGTCGTTGGCTAACAGGCCCCCCGCTGCCGTTCGGTTATCGGTCACGGTGATACTGCCGTCGGCATTGCGCAGCACGGTGTAGTCGGCGCCGGCGCCGCTGAATACCGCAATGTCCACCCCGGCCGATCCCTGCCGGATCTCCCGCACGATGCTCAGCTGGGAGGGACGGATCGCCCCGCTCACCAGCCGACTCTGGAAGGCGTTGATGGTGCTGGCGAACTCCACCGTGCCATCGGAGTTGAGCAGCCGGATGCGGGCATCGAGATACACATCCCCGTGGAGGATGTCATTGCCGCCGCGGCCTTCCATGATGTCGGAGCCGCCTCCGCCGAGGAGGATATCGCCGCCCGTGAAGCTGGTGGCTCCCCGCAGAACCGGGGCCAGGCCGGCGATCATGGCGATGCCGCCGGCATCGAGTAAATGGTTGGTTTCCGTGAGGGGATCGGGGAGCACGCGGCCCTTGAGAATATCGTTGCCGTTCCAGCCGGAGAGACCCTCCACCTCCATGAAGCGATCGAGAAGATCGATGGCCAGGTTGGGCGGTAGGAAGACATTAATGTCTAGATCCGCATTCACGATTTCCGTGGAGTTGGCATAGGTCACCCAGTCGAAGCCCCAGGCGCCCCAGCTCTTGTTCACCCCCGGAGTGCCGAACATGATGTCGTTCCCGGATTCGCCGTCGTAGTCGTCGTTGCCATCGCCGATCAGCACGTCGTGGCCGATCAGCGTGCTGGTGCCGAAGGGATCACCGCTGTCGCCCTGCAGGAGGTCGGCCCCCTGACCGCCCTCGATCCAGTCGTCGCCGGCATTGCCGAAGACGGTGTTGATGCCGGTGCCGGCGTTCACAAAATCGTTGCCCATCCCCGCGAAGCTTTCGGCATCGCCGACCCCGCCGAAGATGACATCAGATCCATCGCCACCGAAAAGCAGGTCGAGGCCGCCGGCATTCACGATCACGTCATTGCCATCGCCGCCCTTGAGGTTGTCGTCACCGAAGGCGTCGGTGATCACGTCATCGCCGGCGCCGCCGAAGATGAAGTCGTTGCCGCCACCCCCTTCGAGGGTGTCGTTGCCCTCATCACCATGGATGGTGTCGTCCCCTTCGCCGGTGGCGAGCCTGTTGTCGGCGGCGGTGCCGCCGAGCATCACATGTTCGATGCCGCCATAGCGGATCGTGCCATTGGCCAGGCGGTTGAGCAGGGTCGCTTCGTTGTAGGCGGTGAGGGGATCATCCAGGATCGCTCCGGTGCTGCCCACCCGACCGGCTTCAAAGCGATAGGCCGGCGTGGAGAACACATCGCCCGGCAGATGCACGGCCGTGGAGTTGCGGCTCACGATGTCGCCGAAGCTCTGCTCCTCCAGCTGGGTGAGGATGTTCAGGCCGGCAGTGCGGGAAAGGTAGTAAAAGCGGTCGTGGTTCTGCAGGCGCAGCATCTGCGTGCCGAACACGTAGGCGTAGGAGGAGCCGAGCATGCCGCCGAAGGGCTGCAACTTCTCCGCCAGGCCGCCGATCCAGAAGTCCACATTCTCCAGCCCTCCCAGGGAGCCGCCGGCATAGAGGCCGGTGGCGTCGAGGAAGTCTTGAGCGTCTAGGTTTCCGGCTAAGGCGCCATTCACCAGGGCCTCGGCCGCCGCTCGGCGGGCCGCATCGGTGCTGGCCGCCACGATCGTGGCGTGGGTGCCGTAGGCGGCGATGAAGTTGGCGAACGATTCGGGGTGCTTGATGTTCAGGCCGAAGTCGTTCCAGCTGGTGTAGGGCTGAAGGGCCGGGTTGCCGGTATCGGCGAAGAAGAGGCGGCGGGCGCCGTTAAGCCCTGGGATGCCGGTGTCACGCCCCCGGGCCAGGTTGAGGGCACCCAAATCGAGGGGCAGCCCCACCAAGTTGTTGCGCAGGGATTCGGTGAGAAATTCATCGATCTCGTTGCCCACCTGTTGCACCATGCCGTTGGCAATCGTGCCTACCGCAGCCTTGGTGCCGGCGCCGCTCTGCTGGAAGGCCACTGGATTGAGGAAGGCATCGATCAGCCGCATCGGCAAGGAGACGCCGGTGCCCGGATCGATGCGATCCACGGTGTCGTTGAGCATCGAGTGGCCGAAGCGATAGACCACATTGGCGAATTCCGACATAATCGCCGGATCCACCGTGCTGTTGTAGCCGCTGAAGATTTCAAGCGATGGCAGCAGTTTGCGGCCGAATTCCTCAAACACAAGATGTTGATATTGCATCTCGTTGGGCAGGCGCGCCGCCTGGAAGAGGCGTTCGCCATTCCACTGCAGGGCGGCGATTGCCGCAGGCGTGGTGGGCAGGGCCGCGATCGGCGTGATCAGCCACTGGTTGAGGAACGCCAGATCGGCGCTATCCAGCACCACTTGCTTGACCTGGTCCACCAGGCGGTTGTGCTCCGAGTGGAACACGCTGTGGATGGCGGTGAGGGCGATGTTTTCATTGCCGCGACCGTCGCCGGTGATGTAGTGGAGGTCGAGCAGTTCGTTGTCGTAAGTGCCTGCCGGTTGGAGCGTGGCGGCGGTGCTCACGGTGGTGTCGGCATCGGCCACCTTGCCAGCTCCCGGGGCGGCGTTGTGGGCGATGTCATCGAGGAAGGCGTGAGCGGTGCGCAGCGCGCCTAGGGTGCTCACCGGAGCCAGCAGGTTGCCCTCCAGCAGCGAACCATCCAGCATCACCAGCTGGGGAAGGCCGTTGGCACCGGGGATGAAGTTGCCGTACAGATCGGTGTAGATCAGCGGCACGTCGGATACATCGGCATCCACCAGGTTGATCCCCATCAGGGTGCGCGCCTGGGCCTTCACTTCCCCCCAGTTGGAGATCGAGCCTGCCAAGGCCCCATCTAGCAGATAACCGGTGCTGCGCAGACGGCCGGCCTCCACGGCATAGGCCCGCAGGAACACCTGGTGGGAGGGATGGGAGCTGTAGGTCTGGTTCTGGTCGATCCAGGGGGTGGTGACGTTGTTGTAAGTGCGAATGTCGTCGGCCGTGCCGCTCACTCCGTCGGGCCCGGGGTCCAGGGCCGAAACCGCCGCCCGGGTAAGCACCATGAAATTGGTGCTGCTGCCCACGACGAAGCGGGGATCATCCGGCTTCAGGGGGATGATCACACTGCCGCCGCCGCCCTTGGTGATCAGATCCAGGCCGTGATCGAAGAACTGGCCGAAAATGGTGAACCAGGAGTTGTAAGGAGCCGATAAGCCGGCATCGGGCGCCTCGTTGGGGATGAACAGGGTGCCGTCGGACGACACCACCGGCGCCGGCCCGGCGACCGCAACAGCCGCTGAGTTGCTAACGGTTTGATCCGAGATCAGATTGCTGATCGTGCGAACCTCGCCATCGAAGACCAGGCCGGAGGTCTGGGTGTAGCTCGTCGGGCTGCCTGCCGTAAGGGGACCCGGGCCATCCGGATCAAAAGCCGCCCCCTGGGCCGCTCGCCACACCTGGGGCAGGGCGTTGGGCATATCCCGGTCGGCGGCACCGAATTGCTCTTGACCGGGCACCACGTTGTTGTGGGTGCCCCCCACGGTGCGCAGGCCGTAAGGCAGCAGCGGGTTGCCGTTCAGCAGGGAGAGGGGGTCGGCGCCATTGGTGTGAGCCTCCTACAGCAGGATCTGCTGCAGGATGAATTCAAGATCGTGCTTGACAAGTTTCATGGCAGGGAGGGATTGGACAATCCCCAACGATGTGGTAGCGAACGATGTGGTACAGAGTTCGTAGGGGCTGGGGCGGACGGCCAACGGGCCCGCTGAAGGCATCGATCGGCGCTGGAAGGCCAAACCTCCGTCGCCACAGCCAAAACCCCTGCACACCGGTCACCCTAGACCTACATCGTATGTACCGCATACAATGCACATACAATCTGCACAGTTGCCTTGACATGCCCCGCTTCGTCGGTCCAGGCCGGTCGCCGTCGATGCGATGGCGTTGTTAGGGTCAATCCTGATAGAACGACTCTGTGACAGACCAGCGGGTGCTCTTGGTGCGATTGCCCTGCAACCCGATCTTTCCGATCGGCCCCATCTATCTGGCTGATCACCTCCACAAGCGGTTTCCAGGCTTGCCCCAGCGAATCCTGGATCTGGCCGCCCTGCCGCTGCTCGATGTGGAACGGGTGCTTCTCGCCACCGTGGCGGCCTTCCGTCCCACCCTGCTGGTGTTCTCCTGGCGCGACATCCAGATCTACGCACCCGTGGATGGCCGTGGCGGCAACCCTCTGCAGCACTCCTTCGAGGTGTTCTACGCCCGAAACCCTTTGCGCCGTCTGCGAGGAGCCCTCGGGGGACTGGGCTTGATGCGCACCCATTACGGCGAACTTTGGCGCAACCTCAGGCTCGTGCGCCGCGGCCTGCGGCGGGCCCGCCGGTTCCAGCCGCAGGCCCGCGCTGTGCTGGGCGGCGGTGCGGTGAGCGTGTTCTATGAACAATTGGGCCGCGGCCTGCCCAAGGGCACGGTGGTGTCGGTGGGGGAAGGGGAGGTGCTGCTCGAAAAACTGCTCCGGGGTGACTCCTTAACCGGCGAGCGCTGCTATCTGGCCGGCGAGCAACCAAGGCCCGGCCTGATCCATGAGCAGCCGGCAGCGATCGAGAAAACCGCCTGCGACTACGCCTATATCGAATCGATCTGGCCCCAGCTCTCCTGGTATCTCGAGGCTGGCGATTTTTATGTAGGCGTTCAGACCAAACGCGGTTGCCCCCACAACTGCTGTTATTGCGTCTACACGGTGATTGAGGGCAAGGCGGTGCGCATCAATCCGGTGCAGGAGGTGGTGCGGGAGATGCGCCAGCTCTATGACCGGGGCGTGCGCGGTTTCTGGTTCACCGATGCCCAGTTCATCCCGGCCCGCCGCCAGATCGAGGATGCCAAGGAGCTGCTGCGGGCCATCCTGGCCGATGGCATGACCGATATCCGCTGGGCCGCTTACATCCGTGCCGACAATATCGATGCCGAGCTGGCGGAGCTGATGGTGGCCAGCGGCATGAGCTACTTCGAGATCGGTATCACCTCCGGCTCCCAGGAGCTGGTGCGCAAGATGCGGATGGGCTATAACCTGCGCACCGTTCTTGAGAACTGCCGCCTGCTGGCGCGGGCCGGCTTCTGCGAGCAGGTGTCGGTGAATTATTCGTTCAATGTGATCGACGAGCGCCCCGAAACGATCCGCCAGACCGTGGCCTACCACCGGGAGCTGGAGCGGATCTTCGGCGCTAATCATGTGGAGCCGGCTATCTTCTTCATCGGCCTTCAGCCCCACACCCATCTGGAGCAGTACGGCTTTGAGCAGGGCCTGATCCGCCCCGGTTACGACCCGATGAGTATGATGCCGTGGACGGCCCGCAAGCTACTTTGGAACCCCGAGCCGATGGGCAGCACTTTCGGCCGCCTCTGCCTTGAGGCCTTTGAGCGCAACCCAGGCGATTTCGGACGCACCGTCATCGACCTGCTGGAGCGCGATTTTGGCTGCGCCCCCTTGGCCGAGTCGCTGCGAGCGCCGCTGGAGGGCCGGCCGGCCCTGGCCACGGCGGTGGGTTGAAGGTGTAGAGCCGAACATCGCAGGGAGTGGGCTGCGTGAGCCGAATCCCAGCGGCATAGGTTTTGATTTGCTAACACGATGGCATTGAATAGACAATTTAATCCGAGGATGATAGACTCAAAAAGATTCCTAGGATTTTCTCCCTATGGCCAACGCCGCCAACAGCACTGAACTCAGGACACGCATTCAAAGTGCGAACGGTTCAGATCCCACAATCAATTTAACCGCGGCAACCACTTACAGTGTTACCACTCTAGCGAAAACACCAAGCAACAAAACTCAGCCGGCGGTTGCTTTCAGCGGTTATACCATTCAAAGCAGCGTACCGCTAACTCCACCCGCGCAGGGTGCTAGCTCAAGCATCGAATTAACAAGAGATTTTTCTAACACCCGCATTTACCAGCAGAATATAGATGGCCCCTATTCACCTGGCCTCATCAAAGATGTTGAGCTCACTTATAGTTCAGGTACTGATGCCCTGCTTAGCGCTACAGCCGGCAACTTCAATTTAACCAATGTAAAAATTACCGGAACACACAGCGGCTGGGCTGGGAATGGCAGCAAATACTTTTCCTTGACCTCATTTAACGCTGCAGCTCCCATAACCGTCCCTCTCACACTCACGAATGTCTCCGTTGACATTACTGGTCAACAGGGTTTCAATGGAGTCGCAGGTACAGGCGGTTCGGCCTTCCTGCACAGCTGGAACAACAACGGCCCAGTGTCGATTACAAATAGCATCTTTGATGAGGCGGGTTTTAAGAGTTCTTTTCATTTATTCAATTTTGATCCCATCGCCTCGTCACTGACCAATGTGATCAGTGGTAATTCTTTTGGACGCTCATCCAACGCCAATGTTCGTTCCGAAGAAGGAAATTTCCTCGGCAACGTCAAAGCAACATTAACCAATAATACCTTTAAGGAAGGGTCCTACGTCGATCTGTATGCCGACGTTTCAGGCATCACCTTCAACAACAACACCTTTGCAACGATTGCAGGCGGATATGGGATCAGGGCTACAAAATCACCCACGAACATCGATGGTTTGACTGGCTCGCCCACATTCACGGGCACCAACACGTTCACGGGGCCTGGCCTGGCATTGAAGTATGTTTCGACAGCTGGAGGAACAAACGATTTTATTAATTATTCGGGCACCTTCTCTGTGGGAGGCAATACCTTCGCTCGCCTTATTGCTAGTGGTCAGGGTAATGATAATCTTTCGTCGGGTACTTTTACTACTCCTTTAATCGGTCTAAATGCTTGGATTTCAGCTGATGCTGGCGATGATTCCATAACGTCGAGCACCGGCAATGATTCTTTGAACGGTGGCGATGGCAACGATACCCTTAGTAGCGTTAATGGTAACGATACCATTAGTGGCGGTAACGGCAACGATTCCCTTCTTGGTGGTGGTGGCGACGACTCCCTTAGTGGCGATGATGGCAATGACACCCTTATAGGCGGTACTGGCAATGATACCCTTGCTGGGGGTAATGGTACAGACACTATTAGTGGTAATGCTGGTGCAGACATTCTTGATGGTGGTGCCGACAATGATACCTTGGTCGGTGGCACCGGCGACGATACCCTCACCGGAGGTACTGGCGCTGATATCTTTGCTTGGGGTTCGGGCGATCAGATTGATACCATTACTGATTTCAGTATTGGCCAAACTGATCAAATGCGGCTTGGATCTGTCAACTTTGCTAATACAACTTCAGGCGCCACCCTCAATGCTTCAGATTATCAAGGAGTAGCATCACTTGCAGCACTTAATACAACCAACTTGAACCTCAAGGTAACCGAATTAACCTTTGGCTATACGACCGCTCAAGCCGATAGTCTGACACGTCCTACTCCTGCCCAAAATGGATATTTATTGTTTTTTGATACAACTTCCAATACCAGTTGGCTATATTACGACGGCGACTGGTCTACTACAGGTACTGCAGGCGACCGTAAAGCTTTTCATCTTCCGAACATCACCACCCTGGGCGGTCTCACTGCCTTCAGCAATGCCCAGTTCCGCGAGGTTTGAGGTGCTGTCAAAGCCCTGATTTCCTCTTCATCCTGATTGGCTCTGGTGGTCTTCATCCACCAGAGCTTTTTTATTGGTGCCTCCCCAAAAAACCGCTCTCCCATCGATCGATCGCAGCGACCGCCTGAAGCCAGAGTCCGTTCCACGGCCCTCAGCGGCGGTTCAGCCTGGCGGCCCACCAGCGGGTCCTGATCGAACTTGCCGGCAGGCCAGCAACAGACCCAGGCCCAGCCAGCCGATGGCGCCCCCGATCGGATTGGCCGTCTCGCCACCGGGACCGACCAGCCAGGCCGGAGCCGTGGCCGAAACCTGCAAGGCACCGCTCTGCAGGGCAAACCATCCGCCCACCAGAGCGCCATGGAGCCCAACCGCCCCCCAGAGGCTGCCGCCATCCCGGTGCCGTTGCCGGGCCAGCACCAGCCCCAGCAGCCCCAGCCCGACCAGCAGGCCGATCGCCTCCAGGCCCGCCAGGCGGTACCAGGGATGCACCAGGGCAAAGAGGGCGGCCTGCAGGGCGTCGGCGCGCCGCGCGCCTAGCTGGAGCTCCAGTTCACCCCAGAGCCAGCCACGAAACAGCAGTTCTTCGGCAAAACCCACCCCGAGCACGAGCGCCAGGGCGTTCAGCAGCTGCGGCACGCCCGCCACCCCCGTCCAGCGCCCCTGGCCGCTCAGCACAACCACCGCCACCAGCAGCAGTAGTAGCAGCGCTGCCATGCCCACGCCGCCCAGGAAGGCCTCAACTCCGGCCAGAGGCTTCACCCTCACCCCCAGGCGCCTCCAGGGGCTGCTGCAGCCCCAGGCCCGCCGCAGCCTCCAGGGCAGGCTCAGCAGCAGCAGCAGCAGGGCCATGGCGGCCCCCGCCAGGTCCACTTGGTCAGGCCGCCAGTCGGGGAACAGCAGGCCCAGGGGCCTCGAGGCCAGCCAGCCCAGGCCATAGAGCAGAGGCACGTAGAGCAGAGTGCCGAGCCAGTGCGGTGTTGCAGGCCGTGCTCCCGCAGGTCCGCAAGCTGCGGTCGGCGGGCCCATGCCGCTCAGCTCTCCGGTTCGATCGTGCTGGTGAGGCCCTTGGCCTTGAGGGTTTCGCAATAGAACTCGGCCGGTTCGATGTCGCACACGATCACCAGGCCCACGCCGGTGTTATGGGTTTCGAGCATCACAGCGATCGCATCCTGCTCACTGAGGCTCGGCACCACCTGCCGCAGGGTGACCACCACGTATTCCATGGAGTTCACCGGGTCGTTGTGCAGCAGCACCTTGTAGCGAGGCGAGGTTTTGCGCACCCGCTCCGGGGCCTTATCGAGCACCGCGGCGCCGCCGGGGGCCTGGCCGGGGCTGGCGCTGGCCAGGGGTGCAACGGTGTTGCCACGCCGGGGCTGACCGCCAATGGCCGGAGTTGATGCTGTTCGGTCGTTGGGATTCACGCAGGAGCCGTACACGGTGACAAAGGGGGGTGAGGCGCGGATAGTGGCTGGCGCGGCTGACGCTGAGCCGACCAACCAACCTGCTAGCGGCAACCCTCTGAGCCGCTGGAGGAGGCGTGGCTAATTCTAGGGCTGATCTCCGCTGAGGTTGATCTTCAGAGCGCCCGCAGCCGCCGCATCGCCTCCTCCACATTGGCGCGGCTATTGAAGGCCGAGAGGCGGAAGTAGCCCTCACCGGCAGCACCGAAGCCGCTGCCCGGCGTGCCCACCACATGGGCCTGGCCGAGCAGCTGGTCGAAGAAGCCCCAGGAATCGAGCCCCTCGGGCGTTTTCAGCCACACATAGGGCGCCTGCTCGCCGCCATACACCCGGATGCCGGCCGCCGAGAGTTCCCTTCGGATCAGGGCGGCATTGTCCATGTAGAAATCGATCAGGGCCTTCACCTGGGCCTGGCCCTCGGGCGAATACACCGCCTCGGCGCCGCGCTGCACGATGTAGCTAACGCCGTTGAACTTGGTGCACTGGCGCCGGTTCCACAGGCCCCACAGCTCCACCTTCTCGCCATTGGCGGCGGTGCCGCTCAGGCCCTTGGGCACCACGGTGAGGGCGCAGCGGGTGCCGGTGAAGCCGGCGTTTTTGGAGAAGGAGCGCAATTCGATCGCGCACTGGCGGGCGCCCTCGATTTCATAGATCGAATGGGGCAGCTCCGGGTCGCGGATGAAGGCCTCGTAGGCGGCATCGAACAGGATCAGGGCGTCGTTGGCCAGGGCGTAGTCCACCCATTGCTTGAGCTGCGCCTTGCTGGCCACGGCGCCGGTGGGGTTGTTGGGAAAACAGAGGTAGATCAGGTCCACCTTCGCTTCGGGCAGGGGCGCGCTGAAGCCGTTCTCCGCCGTGATCGGCAGGTAGGTGAGTCCGCGGTATTGGCCGCTGCCATCGGCCTCGCCGGTGCGGCCCGCCATCACATTGCTGTCCACATACACCGGGTACACCGGATCGGTCACGGCGATGCGGTTGCCCTCGCCGAGGATGTCGAGGATGTTGCTGCTATCGCACTTGGAGCCATCGGAGATGAAGATCTCCTCGGCGCTCACCTCGCAGCCGCGGGCCTGGAAATCGTGCTCGGCGATCGCTTCGCGCAGCCACCGGTAGCCCTGCTCGGGCCCATAGCCGCGGAAGCCCTCGCGGGTTCCCAGCTCATCCACCGCCGCCTTCATGGCGGTGCGGCAGGCCTCGGGCAAGGGTTCGGTTACATCGCCGATGCCCAGGCGAATGACCTGAGCCTCGGGGTTGGCCTCACTGAAGGCCTTCACCCGCCGGGCGATCTCCGGAAACAGATAGCCGGCCTTGAGCTTGAGGTAGTTGCCGTTGACCTGGACCATGGGGATTCGGACGCTGCCGCGCGGAAGCTGATCGCCGGATTGTCCTATGGCGGCGGGCGCACCCAGATGCCCGGCCGGGCTTCGAAGGCCTGCTCCACCGGCGCGATCAGCTCGGCGCCGTTGCTGGTGCGCAGGAAGTGGGGCTGGGCCAGCAGGTCGTCGCTGGTCTCGATGCCCAGCAGGTTGTGCAGTCGGCCGCTGTCGCGCAGGTAAAGGTTGGGGGAGCGCACCAGCCGCTTGCTGAGGTTGGCCTCTAGCGGTGGCAGCAGAGGTAACCAGGCATTTCTTCAGCTTCATCGCAGATTTGCATGGTTGTTTGGCCTCCTGTCTGGTCGCTCTGCCTGGCCTGAACCTGCCTGGCCTGAACCTGCCTGGCCTGAACCTGCCTGGCCTGCACCTGCCCGACCTGCATCGGCTCGGCCTGCATACGGCCTGCATACGATCAGTACCTCGCCCTGCCGCGGTCCCCGTGCTCCTCGCAGCCAGCCAGTCCCGCGAGCCCATCGACTTCGCGGCCCTGATCAGCCCCGACATCACCAAACCCGGCCGCTACCTCGGCAATGAGCTCGGCGTCATCGACCGCGATTGGCAGCAGGCCTGGGATGCCGCCAGCGTGCGCTGGGCCCTCACCTACCCCGAGGTCTACGAGGTGGGGGCCAGCAACCTGGGCCACATCATTCTCTATTCGATTCTCAACAGCGTTCCCGGCCAGCTCTGCGACCGTTCCTACCTGCCGGCGCCCGACCTCAGTCAGCGCCTGCGCCAGCAAGGCCTGCCCCTTTTTGCGGTCGAAAGCCGCCGCCCCCTGCACGCCTTCGACATCCTCGGCTTCAGCCTCAGCTACGAATTAGGCGCCACCAACATCCTGGAGATGCTGGATCTGGCCAGCATTCCCCTAAGAGCCGCCGACCGGGGCGACCTGCCCTTGGCCGACCCGGCGGCGCCGCCGCTGATCTTCGCCGGTGGCCCCACCGCCACCAGCAACCCCGAACCCTTCGCCGCCTTCTTCGATTTCATCGCCCTCGGCGATGGCGAGGAGCTCCTGCCCGAGATCGGCCTGGTGGTGGGCGAAGCCCGCGCCGCCGGCCTCAGCCGCCGCGAGCTGCTGCGGGATCTGGCCCAGGTGCCGGGGGTCTACGTGCCCTCGCTCTATGCCCCCGGCGCCGATGGGGTGGCCGTGGAGCCGCTGGAGCCGGGTCTGCCCCGCCGCATCCTGCGCCGCACCGCCACGCCGATGCCCCACTACGCCATGGGCCTGGTACCGCACATCGAAACGGTGCACGACCGCCTCACCGTGGAGATCCGCCGCGGCTGCACCCGCGGCTGCCGCTTCTGCCAGCCCGGCATGCTCACCCGACCCGCCCGCGATGTGGAGCCCGAGGCGGTGATCGAGGCGATCGAAAC
>Ga0209088_10002151_pt1 | contig 12300 bp, 11 predicted proteins | sample S_140625_EF_Meta_FD_187324 | JGI IMG/M metagenome (GOLD analysis project Ga0209088, IMG submission 187324) | Freshwater microbial communities from Lake Simoncouche, Canada to study carbon cycling - S_140625_EF_MetaG (SPAdes) (version 2) | ecosystem: Environmental > Aquatic > Freshwater > Lake ...
TTTGGTTTCCACCAAGGACTGAGCCAAGTGACGTGCATACACCTGACCGATACGGATGTGGTCACCGTCTTCAACCAAAACTTTGGTCAAAGCAAATGCCAAACCGTACACTTTGTACAGGTAGCGTTTCAAGAAGAGCACACCACCTTGTTGGTAGGTCACGGGCGTACCGTCAGGTAACTGAGGTGCGGCGCCGAAACCGTACAAGACGGGTTCTTCGTGGTAGTTACGGGGAATGCCATCTTCTTCACGGAACACACGGCTCCATTCGTCGGCACGTTGATCATAGACTCCGTCAAAACACTCGTTGAGAATTGGTTCAACGATGGAACGGAAGTCCGTACTGCGCATTGGTGCGGCCATTTTTTACTCCTTGGCTAATTAAGCAATTGCGGTGACAGCACCGAAGAATTGCGAGTTGGCACATACGACGCGCACGATTGTGTAAGCATCGCCCCAGTCATTGCCCGGATAAGGAGCAATGTCAACAACACGCATCTGACCTTGTGAACCATTACCCACGGCAGTTGCAGAGCCCAAAGTGGCTTGCGACAAACCTGTGGTTGTGGAACCAGCAGTCACGTTAGTGAAGTTGAACTCGTTGCCAATGGTGGTTTGAGCCATTGAGCCGTCAGCTTGAATTTCATAAACGATGTTTTGGTCGTTGTAGAAGTAAGCCACGCATGTACCAGCGGTATATGCTGTATTAGCAGGCCAATAGTTAGACACACGGGCACGGCCAGTTGTGTCAGTCCATTGGACGCCAGCGAAAGCACCAACCCAAGCACCAGAAGTGGTGGCGGGAAGAATTGTGCCGAGAGTACCGCCAATAGCGGTAGTTTGGTAACGTACAGGCTGACCTTTAAGAATGTCAGTGTTGTACGCTGAGGGGATGCCGCCAGCCAGCGCCTGAGCGCGATCCAAACCAGAGGGATGGAACGCAGGACGCAAGCCAAACGGAGCAGAGGTTGCACTCATAATTTACTCCTTAGTTAACCCGAAAATACGGGCGTTCGGTTGGGTTGCTGATCAATAGAGCCAATACCTTCGCCTTCGATATTCGCAAGCGAACGACCGTTGCTATCGCGCTGACCTTGGAGATTTTCCACTTGAACACGAATCTTTTCAGCTTCTTCACGAGGTTGGTCGTGATGGTGATAAGTCATGATCTCTTGGTAAATGTCCATTGGCAACTTGAATAACAACATCTCGTTGCAAGAGATGTACCCAACATGCTCACCTGACTTCACTTTGTAATCTTCATAGCCGGGCAACTCATCCGATTTAACGGGAACGTAACCCAAGCGAATCCGCTTGTCGATGCTGTCGTAGCTGTTGGTTGTCGAAAGCCAGCAAAGGTGCCACCCGTTCATATCGGGCAGTTTAGGCAGTGCTGATTGCGTCCATTCCTCGCTCCACATCTTGCGACGTTCCTGCTTTGAAATGAACTTATCTTCAGGTGCTTGGCGACTTGCGTCCTCGCTTGAGCGATCATTGCGTCCACCAGCATTGAGAGATTTTTTTAAACGTGATTCCATGATGTATTCCCCTTAGATTAGTTGCGGCGACCGTTTTGGCGGTCGAATTCAATAAACTGCTTGACCATTCGTGCTTTGCGCTCTGGATTGTCCCAAGCACCCACTTCTTTCATCGCCTTGACTCGGTCAGGAGATAAAACAAACTGGGTGCGGTTAGAACCACCATAAGCGGCTGAAGCCTCGCGTCCTGCACTTCCCACAACATTCCTTGGTCGTCTGACATCACGGGATTCGTTGTCATTAGTTGCATTGTAGCGGTGAGGTAACTCTCTTTGCAAGCGGCTATCTAACTCGTCCCAATAATCGGGATCCGTTGGGTTCCAGCCTTGCGTAGACATCACCTCATCGATCTTCTTAGCGATCCTACTGTCAGGATCGGTAGCATTTGGGTTATACCAATTGTTCTTGCGCATCCACTGTGCCGCAAGGCGCTGAACTTCAGGGTCTGGGACGCTTTGTTGTGCAGGCTCGCGCATCTCTTGGTTAGCTCTTTGACGCAAAGACTGTAATTGTCGTGCTTCTTCTTGAGCGGTCTGCCACAAAGTTTGCGCCTCAACCATTGCCTCGCCATCACCGTTCTGTGTGGCCTCTGACAACTTCATTTTGGCGTATTCAAGGCGCACTTGAGCGTCCTCAATACCCTTATCAATGCGCACAAGGTGCTCTGACTTGGTATTTCGCTCCAATTGACCTAAACGACGCTTGAATTCTTCATTTTCGCGCTGTAATTGAGTCAAACGAGCGTCTTTTTCCTGATTTGTTTTGCGAATCAGGTCTTTTTTAGCCCTACGACGACCACGTTTGGCCGCTCTAAGCTCTTCATCGTCATCTGGATGGTCTGCATCGTCATCACGAACGTTGCCACCCTCCGCTTTTTCCTCAGAAGCATCGTCCTGAAGCATGTTGTCAGGCAAATCTACAACCGCGGAGCCATCACGCTCCTCAATAATTGCAATATCGTCCTGTTTGTCTTTTGGATCAGCCATTTGTTCCTCCTGTTAGACGTAGGCTTTAAAAGAAAGTGGATTGCTAGTGACTGTTGCGATCAATTCATGATCATTCAACGTCATAAACAACACTGGATCTTCGTCTTGGTCACCTTCGGGGTTTTTAATTTCCCAACGATCACCGCCCCATTTGGGGACTCGGACGAAATCGCCCACCTCAGCCCACGCGCCCTCAGGCCATGCAGTCATGGTGTCACGATTCTTGTACGCGAGTGGGCCAATAGCCACGACCTTACCGATCATGTTGTTCCACTTCTCGTTCTCTTTGGTCTCTTCGACCAGAACGATGCGTCCTGTTTTCTTTTTAATGCGCCGCAGTTGTACGATTACTCGTCCTCCTAGTGGCGCCATCCCCGGATTCACATCTGGAAATGCCCACGCCAAATCTTGTGGATCAGGCGTATCTTGCGTTGCTTGAAAGGCAACAATCTTTTCTCTCTCACTCATCTTCTCTCCTAAACACCATATTTCAGGTGCATGTTATGCGCTTAGTCAGCGCGGTCTCACCACGGAGTGTGGCTACTAATCTTGATTTTTCTCATCATCCAGCATGTTATCAATCATATCCAAGGTTATTTGCAGTCCTTGGTACTCGCCGACCATGCGTTGGTATCCATCCCAAGTTGATGGAACCCCTTGTGCAAGGGCTACATGCAACTCAGCTTGACGTATTTTGATTCTGTGAATCAGTTGCTCAAGCATTTGACTTCTTAGCGCCAGACAAACCACCCTTGGGTTTACTAGTCTGACTAGTAGTACCTTTGGATTCCATTGTTTGTCCAGTTAACTTCTCACCCATGGCGAGACGCTTGTGCTGTTTAACGAGCACGCTCTTTTGTTCTTGATCAGACGTTGCCATTTAGTTCTCCTTGAGGTGGCATTGGGGGTGCGGCGGGTGCCGCAGGTGGTTGAGCAGGAGCCATCTGTTGGATGGTTTCATGCGTCAATTTCGCGTTTTCGATGGCAATTTTAGTTTGATTGTCAACGACGTGCTCTTGCATATCCTTCTGCAACTTAGCCTGAGCCAATTGCATGTCGGCTTGATCCTTCTGCGTCTTGCGCTGTGTCTCGGCCATGTTGGTGTCCTTGACCACTTGTGCATCTGGCGGCAACGGTTGAGCCTGTTGCTTGCGTTGCTGTGCCATTTGGATGATCTGATTTAGCGCCTGTTGGAATTGGCCAAACACTTGTTGAGTATCAAGCATTACGTGAGCGCCAACAGTGGTGTACATCTTGTCAATCGTAGCCGTCAATGCTGGATCATCATAGTTGTCCACGGGCTTACCAGTAGACTCCTCGACATAACCGTTCGAGCGATTGAGGTACCACAATGTCATGTGTTGCTTCAAGTGCTCGATCAAGTTGTTGAGGTAGTTAGGATCTGCAAATGGCGACTGACCCAAGAACGGATTCATGGCAAACTGCAAGTGATCTTGTATGTGCGCTATGTGATCCTGTTGCAAGTAAGCATAAGAGGGTTGGCCAATCAGCATGGCCGCATTCTCATCTGCCGATGTGCGTTGTTCAGGTGACGGCACGTCTTTCATCAACTCATTAATGTTTGGCACCTTCATTTGCTTGAGCATACGGCTTAATACTGCACCAATGTTGAATTGGTCAGGATGCTTTTCAGCCAAAGCCAACACAGCTTGATTCTGAACCATGCGCTGAGTCTCACTGAAAATGTGAGGATCAGACACTGGCACTACATCCGTGTTCTTCTCAAAGTCGTCTCGCGTGATTTCCAACTCGGCAACCACGTCACCCTTCTTCATCTCATCAAAGTGCCAACGGTTCAAACGGCACAAAATCTTAAGGACACGCGCTTGTGAGTCGTGCATGCGTGCGTGAATCGATGAGAATACCGCGGCGCCTTGTTCAATCAAAGCCTGTGTAGTGCCTACTGGAGCGTTTGCATTTACATCGGCAATCTTTTCTTCGCTGGTGGTAACAACACCCTTGGCGGCTTTATCCAGCCATCCCAACAACTCAAACAGCACTGGGCTGGGTGGGTTGAATGGCATAGGCATCGCAATTTGACGGATATCCTGTACGCCGGGGGCGCCTTCAATCTCAATAATCTGCGTGACATCCACCTGCTGTGACTGACCACTGATCTTTGCACCCTTTAACTTCAGCATGGTTGCCGAGTTGTTGATGTGAGCAGTGTCCAGCAAAGCCCTTAAAGCGCCCGTCAAGGCCGCGCTGAGGCCTCCGATGAGGTGAGGTAGCCCAATAGCGTATGCGCCGCGCCAAGGGATGAATTTAAACTCCACAACCCAATCCAACTTGGTCATGGTTTTATCTTGCTCTTCCCAGTTGCGATACAAGCCTACAACTTGGTTGTCGAGTTTGTCGACCATCAAGATGTACGGTGCATATTCACCCTTAGTCTTCTTGTCGTCTTCCAACTCAAGATAACAGTAAATGTGATAGACCTCGCGCAGTCCGTCTTTGTTGTCTTGGAACTGCTTGCCTTCAACTTTGTTGTTGGCTTGCTCAACTTTGTTTTGATCCAAAGTGCCAGATGCTTTGACGTAGTTTACATCTCGGTACATGCCCGTGCGGATGCGTCGCTCAAACTCGTACTGCGTAATCTCATGCACTTCCGCGGCGCGCTGTGCCGTATAGAAGTTGGTTGCCGCAAATGGCAAAATCACTCGATCAATAGGCAAGAACTCCACGCAAGGGCGCTTCTTCTGCTCGTCAAACCACAGCTTAAAGTACTGTGAGCCACCCAAAGGCAACTGCGTCAGCAACTGCTCTTGCTCATCCTTGAACTCTTCAATCTGCTCAGTGATCTGCCAATTTAAATAGTCGCGTTTGCGTTCCGACTTGGCCGCTTTGATGTCGTCCATCTTGCCAAGAATCTTCGTCTTGACAGGGCCATCTGGCGGGAACATCTCCTTAATGGCGCGACTGGCGAAGTCGACACAGCCCTCAGCCATGGCAGGGTGAACCACCTTAGATGCGCCCATAAAGGTAGCGCCACCGGGGGCATCATTGCCCATGCCAGTACGTCGAATGCCTTCTTCATATTGCTTATCGCGCAGTGATCGCGCTTCTTTGTCAGTTTCAAGTAATTCTAAATATCTAAACGCCAATGATGATAGCGTGCTAGGGTCAATCGAGTCTGCAAGGTTGTCGTAGAACTCAGGATTGAACTCAGGGCCGTCGTCCATCTGAATGATTGCAGAACCATCAGGCTGTTCTTCCATGTCAAGATCGGGCAGATCTACTACAGCACTGCCGTCTTCTTGTTCTTCAATTGGAAAGTCTTCTTGCTCGTCCATTATTTCTTCCTTGTCAATTCAAGGCGCATCGTATCCATGTTTTTATGGACTGCGACATGCTTTTTACTACCAGAATGATACGCCATCCGATCCTCATCATCACCTTTGCGCATTGACAGGTGGCGTTGTGCCACCACATTCTGCTCAGGGAATGCATGGAAATCGTCGTGACTGAAGCCAGCGTGACGGCCATCGACTGAACCGCCCTCTGCATAGAACTTGATAGACTGAGGTGCGCGGTATTCCTTGCCTGCCGCTTTGATTTGGTCTTCTGGCTTGTCGATCTCGTACTCGCCATTGTTTTTCATGGCGTGCTCGATGTGCTTTTGATTCACGTTGTGCGTGAACGAGGTCTCGTGGCCAATATTGCTGGTGGACTCAGTGGGAGTGGTCATCAAGATGTGGCCAGCCTCTTTGCCGTTTTTGGTTTTGTACTTGTCTTTTGGCAAGAACTCGGTGTCTTTGAAACGTGAGTCGGTTGGGATCATGTGATCCTTGGTTTCCATCTCACCAGTCTTTTTGTTCTTCTTGCGAATAGGCACGTTCACCAAGCGTGGATGCAGGATGTGCTGGCGCTGGTAGTCGAAGCGTTTGCCTTCAACAGTCGTGTGACCGTAGTGAGCCTTGTCTTCGCTTGTCTTGCGTCCAGAGCCACTGAAGTGACCCTCAGGGCCCTCTGCCTTCTCTTCTGCGCTTAATTCGTTTTCAGGGCGTCCTGTCGTCCAGTACTTGGCATGAGTGATGTGCTCTTCCATCTTCTTGGCCATGGGTGAGCCGCGCTTCACGTCGGTGACCATGTACGAGCCCTTGGGCGGTGTCTTGTTGCCCTGCTCGTTCTTAAAGTCGCCACGGTTGTCAGCGGCCATCACAGTGTTACGCACACGTGCTTTGTCGCGTCCAACGTTCTCAGCAATCTCTTGGCCCTTCTTAACCTTGGGGCCCACGTTTGAGTGGGTCACGTAGTAGCCGTTCTCAGGGTCGTGCAACTCATTGGTCTTGCCGTATGAGTTGGCGATGATGTCTGGCCTGCTCTCTTCTCTGCGTTGCTCGTTCAAGTGACGGATGGCGTGACGTGAAGACACGTCGGTCTCGTCCACCACGTTGGGACGGAACAGCAAACGCTGGTTGCTCTTGTCTGCTTTCTTGGCGGCTTCGCGCATCGATCCAGTGTGAGCCAGAATCCAGTCGCGTGTCATCTTGGGATCGTGCTTGGCCTGCTCGTGTGTTGCACGGCGCACGGCCGCATGCACGTACTGTGACTCAGCATTGGGCGCAAAGCATGTGCCACGGCTTGTGTCGATCACGCCCTTGGCATCCTTGCCACCACCACAACCTTCGGTCTGGCCGGGGCAGGTGTTAATGACGTGGTACTTCATGTTGTCGCCATGGCCTGACGTGTACAGCGCGTGGCCTGCCACACCTTTGGATGCAAAACCCACGTGCGTGCGGCCTTCCTCGTCGGTCTCGTGACGCACGGTGTCCAGCTTCTCTGACTCGTCCAACGTGTTGTTCTTGGCACCCAAATGCTTGGCATCACGCAGGCGCTGTGTCGATTCCTTCTCGGCCGCCAATTGTTCTTTTAATGGCTTGGTAAAGTGTTCTGTCAGTGTGTCTTTGTGAATCTTGCCAATCTGTCCAAGGCTCAGTGGATCGCGGTTTTCTGAGCCATACACCTGAGCACGCGCCTTGTTGATGTCGGCCATGCCGGGCACCACAACCTTCTTGCCAGTCTTCTTTGATATCCAACTACGGCCATGAAGCATGTGGTGGGGCACAACGATGCCAGTCACACCACCGGGGCCTTCAGCCTTGATCGTAATGCGTTTGGATGGTGCTGGTGTGTCCTCTTCTTCATCGTCACCTGCGTCTGCTTTTGCTGGCGCCTTTTTGGCGGCTAATTCAGCTTTCATTTGATCAACAGATGGCTGTCCACCCTTAGCCATGCCGGGAGGCTTAGGAGGCTGTCCACCACCTAGTGCTTGCATCATCTGACCTTGAGGCGTCATCTGTAGGATATTTCCGCCGCCTTGCTGTGCACCCATAGGAGGCTGTCCTTGGGGTGGCTGTGGGGGTTGCCCACCCTGAGGTGGTTGCGCGCCTTGTGGGGGCTGTGGAGGGGCTGGAAGAGGGTTCGGCATCAACTGCTGGCCACCTTGCATCTTACTCATGTCAATACCGCCAATAGGCATACCGCTAGGGGTGGCCACACCGCCGGGGCTTGGCATTCCTATATCGCTTTTTGCGGGTGGGAAGAAATGCTTAGGCGACATGTTGGGCGCTTCGTTGACTCCAATCCTTTGTAAGTCGACGTTGCTACCCTTTTGGGCCATTTCCATTTTCATTTGGGCTATTGATGGTTGCACGGCGCCTCCTTCGGCTTTATGGATGATGCCACCACTCATGTACTGTGGTAAGCCTTCTTTGAGGATCTTCTCACGCATCGGTTCAGTGATGGGGAAATGATGTAACGGTACAGAGCCAAGTTTTGTGGCTTCGTTCCATGCCGCTTCAGCAGTTGGGTGGCGTGAAATGATATCTGGTGATCCTTCGGACTCTACTCGATATGGCATCTCATTACTGTCGCGGTTTACTTTGTAACCGCCTTTGTCAATCACATGTTGGCCAACTTGAGCGCCAAACTTTTCACCAAATTTATTTAAAAATTGAGGAATTTTCTTGTCGTAGTGAACTTTTAAACCCTCGTCGTTCCAACGCTTTACTTGTTCTTCGCCGGGAGTAATTACTATGCCCTTATAACCATTTTGCGCGGCATGGTGAAGAACATGCTTCATGCCTAGTTCATGCCATGACTTCTTAAATGGGGCATCTGGAATATTTGATAGTCCAAATCCTTCACGAACTTTTCGTTCGTTAATGTATTTACCAAGATTAACTTCAGTGCCATCTGGCTTTTTGTAAACATATTCACCATCTTGGTTTTTTTGTAATGGATCACTTTCAGTTTTATAACCTTGCTTACGACCACGTTGATGCCAGTCAGATTGCAATTCCTCAACGTGCAACAGCTTGTCACCCTCTGGGCTTTCACGATCACTTAATCGCAAGTGCGCCAACACATTAGGAATCCCGCCCCAATGATTAGATTGATACTCACCGCCAATACCTCTTTGCTTGTCACGCATCTTCTGTAGTCTTACACCATCAGAGGAATTTTGGAAAGTTGAAGGAGGAATACGACGCTCTTGTGCTTCCAAGAACATCATTATTTCTTTTTCTCTAGGAGTCAGTGATGGTAGCTTTAACAACATCTCGCGGTAGTTTTCACCGCCGGGTAATTGGTATTGTTTGTATTTGACTGAATTTTGATCAACGTAACTTTCAACATCTCGTTGTTGTTCAGGTGACAATCTATCCATGTCGTCGCCGTAATAATCATTGGCGCGATCATTTAATGCATCATCATAATCACCGTGGTCGTCCAGAACGTGCTCTTCCAATGGAGGAATTGAATGCTTGCGCAGATGCCTCAAAAATTCAATTTTGCTCATCTTCCCCTCAGGCATAGGGATCTTGCGGTCAGCGACCTCCTCAGCTTTGAAGCCGGGCTGTTTACTGATCTCAGCCATGAACTCAGCACCAGTACCCTTGTTGCGAGGTATATCAACAGCTAACTTCTCCAATGGGGAATACATGCCGTGACGTCTTGCTTTTGTCAGTGCTAGGCGCATCTCGTCTTGTGTGGGCTCCACAGCACCTCCCTTGGCTTTTACGGCTTTTGCAAATGCTCTGCCAGAAGAAGTTAAGTCAGTGCTGTGCTTGACATCAAAGTCTTGTCTAGCCCTTTCAAGCAACTTTGATGCAATGCCTTGTCTACGGTTGTTTTCAGCAACATAAAGATTTTGGATAACAGCCTTTTTGCTTCGAGGCCCTGATGTTTGAATTTGCATTGATCCAATAGGCTTATTGTCTTCACCATGATACAAGTATCTGTAAGACTTTCTACTCGATGGAAATTCAGATAATCCGTGTGAAAAGGTATCGTCTTGCGACAACAGTTTTTCATCTCCAACCATTCTTGACGAACCAATTGGTTGAAGCAAATCATTTTCTGGGTGTGGTTTCCAGTCTGGGCTTTTCCATGTTGACCCACCGTCTGCCATGCCTTGGGGCTGTTGCTGGCGCTTGGCCATCCACTCAGCAAAGGTCGGCATATCCCGTGTGTACTTCGACGCCATCTCTTTGTCGTACTGCTTGCTCAACTGCGAACGTACCTCGGCCATCTGCCGTTGCTGTTCAAGTTGCTTGCGGTATTGCTCAGGAATGGGCATGCGTTACCTCATGATGTAATTGCGTAGATTATGCCTTTGCTTGCCCTCTTGGGCAATCAGGGCACTCATCACTCTGACACAACCCCAGAGTCTTGCACGATCTTGGCATTGCGCGCTCTGAGCCACTCTCGTAATCCCTGTACTGCGTGTTGCTCTGACATCTCTGCTCCTGCTTGGGCAACAATTTCGTATCTGTTCTCGCACACAGTAGTGCACACACCGTCTTTTTTGATGACCTTGCTGTTGTCATATCCCGTTGTAATTTCATGCCTCATATCCTTGCTCCCTGTTAATAAATTGACAATTAATGAAAAAGTATTACTAGTCAGACTAGTAGTTTTATGATCCATATGGGTTCTCCCGATGCTTCATGTTGAAGATCTCAGCGTCAGTGATGTCCTCCTCATCGATCTCGTCGCGGCGTGAGAAGTCGATGCTGATCCATCCCGCATCCCTCAAGTAACGTAAGCCTTGGCTGATGCAGTCCACGAACTCATCATGCACCGTCTCAGGGAATGAGCAGATCTGGCTCACCATGCCCTCAGCCCAGTCCTTCACGTATCCCTTGCGCACAGACGACTCAGGCACCCATACACGCCCTGCTTTAATGATGTTGGACACAATGGATAGGCGCTGTACTTTATCGGCTCTGCCGGGGTTATACGCAATCACAGGAAGGTGGGCTTGCTGTAAGTCTTGGATCAGCGATATGCCTGCGCTCTTATCCTCCACTAGGATCACGTCTACCAGCTTGCGCGTCTTACCCTCACCGTACACCGTCTCGAACTCGTCAATGACCTTGGGACGCAGTTGTGGGTACTGTAGATGGTCTTGCCAGCAGTCGAGGATCATCACGCACATGCCGCCGTCCTCAGGCTTAAATACACCCAATGTGATGCATCCAGTCGGGTCATTGATGGTCTTGTCGCTCGTTGCGCAGTCGTATGACTGTAGGACGTACTCCAGCCGCGGGAACGGCTTATTGGCTGGCCATAGCCTGAACCAATCCCTCTTGACGATGCCGCCCTCTTCAGGATCGATGATCTCAGCGTGAATCTCTTGGCGTCCGAGGTTAGTCCCCTCATACTGCAAGATCTGCTTTTGGAACGACGGCGCCAAATTCTTGATGTTGCTGTACGTGCTGGCGCGTGTGATCACTACATCGTCACCCTCACGCTCGATCAACTCCATCACCACGTCCTTAGGCTTAGGCGTTGTCGAGCAGATCAGCTTAGTCCTTGTACCCAGTCGAATACCGAACTGAATCATGTCCCATGAGTCTCTGAGATACTCCCACGCCGCCAACTCGTCCAGCCACCCACCATGGAACTGCGGCCCCCTGAACCGCTCTGGCTCGCTTGCAGGTATCCCCTTGATGAACGATCCATTGATCAGGCGTATTTCATGCAGGCTACTGTTGTACTTCTCGATCAGTACCGACGGGATCACCTTGAGTAGTCCTGAGTCGCCCTCAAAGCATGTTCCCTTCAAGTCACCGCTAGTAGGCGCTGATACGAGCCATCGAGTGTTAGGCTGATCCCATGCCCATGCCGCCAGTGTCTCTGCCGCGGCTCGCGTCTTACCTGCTCCGCGGCCGGCGAGCATCAGCCATATGTTCCACCAATCCCCATCGGGCTCCAACTGATGCTTATGCGCTTGTAATGCAGTCCACCCTAGTCGCCAATTGATAACGGCCTGCTCAACCACCGTCTTCTTGGCGAACTCCTTCTGAAAGGCTGGATCATCAAGGATGGCCTCTGCAACGCTCATTCCTCAGCCAGCCTCTTGAGCTTAATGTTTTTCAGCAACTCACCGAACACATCGATGTTGTGCTCGATCACTACTGGCTTCTCATCATCCCCCGTCAATTGCATAGAACTTAAATCAGGTAATGATTTATTCAGCAATATCTGTATTGCCTTCATTCTGCTGGGAATGATTTCTTTTTCGTTTTCATTTTCGCTAAGTGCATGATTTTCAAGCACTTTTATTAATTGACCCACTTGGATTTTCTTGCGTACATCGTCTTGATGGAGCTTACCCATGGGTCTTCCTACTTTTCTTGTCGTTTCGGTCATATTCCAGTCCTTTCTCGCGCAATAGTTTCAGCGCATAACTGGAAGTTTAACTCTTCATTTGGGGTTTTGTGAAGTCTTACCTTCTTTGTATCCTC
>Ga0209088_10002152_pt1 | contig 12291 bp, 10 predicted proteins | sample S_140625_EF_Meta_FD_187324 | JGI IMG/M metagenome (GOLD analysis project Ga0209088, IMG submission 187324) | Freshwater microbial communities from Lake Simoncouche, Canada to study carbon cycling - S_140625_EF_MetaG (SPAdes) (version 2) | ecosystem: Environmental > Aquatic > Freshwater > Lake ...
AGTCACGCAATCGCAATATCACACAACACTATGAACCTCCCCCTCGCTACACTTGATGGCCCAGTTGTCTGGGCAATTATCATCATTGCTGTCCTCCTGTTCGGTGGCTCCAAAATCCCAGAATTGGCTCGCGGACTTGGTAAAGCGAAACGCGAATTCAAAAAAGCGTCTGAAGATGTCAGTGACGAAGTACGTAATGTCGTCGATGAAGATGATCGTCGCCAAGCCCGTTTACGCGCGATTGAAGAAGAAGAACGTGTTAAGATTCGTGCTCGCATTGAACAAGAAGAACGCGCCAAACGTTCCGGCGACGGCCACAAGAACTAATTTCTTGGGCCGCACAACGGCCCTTTTTTTGGTATGTTTACTGGACTCGTCCAAGCCGTCGGTGAAATCACTTCTCTGGAAAAAAAGCCCCAGGGTGGCTGTGTGCTTACGATTCAGAGTCCGGTCCTAAAAAATGTCGTGCTCGGGGAAAGTATCGCGGTGAATGGTTGCTGTCTCACCGTCGCAGAATTCCAAAACGACGAAGCTCAATTCGTCTTACTCGAAGAAACATTGCGCCTCACTAATTTAGGAGAACTGCAATTGGGTAGCTTGGTTAATTTGGAGCCCAGTTTAAAGCCCACCGATCGCATGGGCGGACATTTTGTCAGCGGACATATCGACAGTTGTGGCCTGGTTAAGCACTGGGGGCTCGATGGAGCCGACTGGAGACTCGAAATCGAGGTAGCCCCTGAACTCCTGCGCTACGTGGTTAAAAAGGGCTGTATCGCCATCGATGGCATGTCTCTCACGGTGGCGGATGTTTTGCCGAACGGAGTAAGAATTTGGATCATTCCACACACCTTAGAGGTCACCAATTTGAAATTAAGAAAAGTCGGTCAACGGGTGAATATCGAAACGGATCTCTTAGCGAAGTACACCGAGAAACTTTTAGGTAAAAGTTAAACTCCCGAAATTTCGTTAAGTCTATTTTGAATACGTAGAGCCACTTCTTCGTTATTCTCTTCCCGCTGCGGACAGGGAATCGTTTCAAAATGAACCTCAACTTTTGAAAATGGAAGAGGAATGGAAAACTCATCCCAACTTTTCAATTTTATCGCGTGGTGGAAATTAATACCGGTAAGTAAAAAGGGACGGCGCGTTAGTTTAGCCAATGCTACAGCGCCAGGTTTGCAAACCCGACGAGGACCCTTGGGGCCATCCGGCGTTATCCCCGCATTGCGTCCTTCTTTTACATTCCGGGCTAGTTCAATTAAGGCAGACGCCCCTCTTTTACTCGACGAACCACGCACGGCGTGCAGACCCATGGTTTTAAAAAATGCCACTAACCATCCACCGTCGCGACTGGTGCTGATCAACGCAGTGAGTCGACGATCTAAAAAATTTTGGCTAATTAATGGCGTGATAAATAGGCGCTCGTGCCAGAGTATCAAAATCACTGGACCAGCTGCATCAGTCTGAGGTTTAAAATTCGACTGAATACGCAAGGTCGCCAACCATAGCCGAAAGAAGAGTGCCAAAGGAAAAACCCAAATCCATTGATACCAGGAGACATTCACCGGATTTTCAGGTTGATCGGACGAGGTCGTTGACACTCGAGAACCTAACAACTTTAAATCTGAAAGTTCAAACCTTATCCCTGCAGGCTCTTTAAAATCTTATCGCGACTCAAGAGATGAAGGAACGGAGTCGCAAATAACTCCGGCTCTTGTTGGGTCCAGTGTATGACTTGCTGGGGCGTACGCCAAACCAGCGAATCCACTTCGGGTCGAAAAATTTGCGCAGTGAAATCACCTCTTAATAAATAGGAAACGACAAACTCATTGCCGAGATTTTCGTGACAGGGGGCATAGTCTAGTTCCATTAAATCCCGAGAGCCAATCGTGATGCCTAATTCCTCTCTGAATTCACGAACGGCCGCCTGGATATATTTTTCGCCGCTATCGACATGTCCAGCACAGGAAGTGCTTAAATGTCCGGGGCTATTGTCTTTAGCGTAGGATCGGCGTTGCAAACAGAGTTCACCCACTAGATTCAGCCAAAAAATATGAACGGCACGGTGCCGGAGATGACGCTTATGAATTTCGCCACGACTCAACGGGTGCAAGACGTTGTCATGCTCATCAACGACATCAAAGAGCTCATCGGGCGACTGTCCGTATTCTTTATTCATGATGTCCAAGGTCCATGATAGTACTCCAACGCTTGGTGAGTTCGCGGTCGTGCTTTTTCCATTCGGCATCCCACAGCGCTAGCTGATTCCAAAATTTGTCTGAATGATTCATATGTAATCGATGAGCCAACTCATGAAGAATGACATGGTCATGAATGAGCGGAGGTAATAAAATGAGTCGCCAATTGAGTGAAAGTGTTCCCGATTGAGAGCAAGAACCCCAGCGAGTGGTTTGGTCGCGGACACTCACCGCTCCCACCGTTACCTTGGTCTTTTTGGCCAACCGGCTCACTGCTAAATTCAATCCAGTTTCTGCCACTTTGCGGGTCGCACGCAGTGCTGCTTGTTCTTCAACATCCTTCGGCAAAGTTAAATCGACCGTCTCCGTTTCATGATTAATCTGAACTAAAGTACGTCCTCCGTTTTTAATTTGCAGAGTCATTATTCGGTCATCGACTGTAACCCAATTAAATTTGGAAAAATGTTTTAAGAGATGCGGCTGGGTAGCCCGGGTCTTACTGAGTGCCTGCTCTAACCAAGGAATTTGATCATGCAGGAAAGCCAAAACCGCGCGTTGTGCGGTATGCGGCGGATAGGATAAAACAATCTTGGGGCCAGGCTTAACCGAGAGGCGCACTCGCGTTGAACGCTCGGAGAGTTTGGGCCAAACTTCGACTGCACGCCCCGCGACATGGACAACAATGGGCTGATCCGATGACATGACGCTACTTATTTCGCGTGATGCTTCTCGGCTACGTCTTTTACGTTTTGCGTAAAACGACGCAGGGCCGAATCGGGATCAATACCCGCATTACGACAGGCTGCAATTAACTCAAAAAGTTTTTTACCAGCCGCCGCTTCGGAGAGTTGCTCTTGATTGCTCTCGATATTTTTACGGTCCACTAGAGTTCCGGTATCTAAATTCTTTTTATGAATCTGTTTCCAGACATCGCGAGCCAGCAAGATTGAGTTAAGTGCCGGAGGTAAGTCTTTGAAAAGTGTGGCGGGACGATCGCCCTTCTCTTTTAATTTAATCTGCTCCCATTGTTGAATGACCGCCGCACTATCTCCCAATTTATGACCGTCACCAAAGACATGGGGGTGACGTCGCACCATCTTCTCCGTCACTTCATTGGCGACGTCATTAAAATTAAACTGTCCAGCCTCCGCCGCCATCTGTGAATGGAGTACGACGTGAAAAAGTAGATCACCTAATTCTTCTCGAAGATTGGGGACGTCATTATTATCAATTGCCTGTAAGACTTCAGCGACCTCCTCGACTAGGGCATCGCAGATGCTACGGTGAGTCTGTTCGCGGTCCCAAGGGCACCCATCGGGGGCACGTAGTTTGGCCGTTGTGGTGATTAATCGGTCAATTCCTTGCATGGCACGATGGAGTCAGTTCTGCCCACGGAGTCAAAACGATTGCCAGAATGCTTTTGCTGGTTTCGTTAGAGGAATGGATAAGTTGATCGAGATAATGGACGCCAAGCGTAAGGAAATTGAACCTTACGTGCGTTCGGTTACGGACCAAGAGTTCGCCCTCTTTGCTGCCCGAAATAAGACAGCTGGTTTTCGCGATGCGCTGAACAACTCGAGTCATCTTACGGTTATCGCAGAAGTTAAACGGGCCTCGCCCAGTGTTGGCATGATTAAAAGCGATGTAAATGCCGTTGAACAAGCGAGACTCTATGCCCGAGCAGGCGCCGAGTGTCTCTCGGTTTTGACCGAAACCAAATACTTTAATGGTCAGTTACTGGACTTAATCGACGTGGTAAATGATCAGGCCAAAAGCGCACACCCCCTGCCCTGTATTCGTAAAGATTTCATGGTGCATCCTTTTCAGGTCCTCGAAGCCGCTCAAGCCGGTGCCCGTTGTATTTTAATTATCGTTCGCGGACTGACTGATGAAGAAATTAAGCCGATTCATGCCGCCGCACAATTGGCGGGACTGGATACTCTGTTCGAAGTACATGATGAATTTGAATTGGAACGCGCCCTTAAACATAATCCCACTATGGTGGGAGTGAATAATCGCAATCTATCCACTTTCCAAATCGATTTAAGTTTTGCGGAACGAGTGATACCGCAGATGCCCTCCTCCATTCTAAAAGTCGCCGAGAGCGGAATTAAAACCGCCGAAGATGCTGCGAGAATGCGCCAAGCTGGAGCCAATGCCTTATTAGTGGGAGAATCTTTAATGCGAGCCGAAAACCCTGCTGCCTTGCTTAAATCATTTCGTGGATAATGAATGATGGCCCTTTATCATTGGGTGAAACGCGTGATCTACTCGCCCAGTTATCACACATGCCCAAGAAATGGTTAGGACAGAATTTTTTAGTAGATGGAAATATCGTCCGTAAATCTTTAGAACTAGCAGAAATTAAATCGGGTGACTGTGTCTTAGAAGTCGGACCAGGCTTAGGTACCTTAAGCCGCACCTTACTAGGTGCTGGCGTCGAACTTCATGCCATTGAAGCCGATCGCACGATGTTATTTCATTTAGAAGAAACCCTGAAAGCTCGTTGGCCTAAAACTTTTTTCCTGACGGAAGGTGATGCGGTGGATAAACCATTCGCCGATTTACAAAATCGAGAAGATGGATCTTTCAAAGTCGTGGCGAATCTTCCTTACGCTATTTCAACGCCGTGGATTGATGCAATCTGCGGAGGGCCCCACCCCTCCATCATGGTGCTGATGTTGCAACGTGAAGCGGCGGAAAGATTAACGGCTGATGTGGGCACCGCCCATTGGTCGGCTGTAACCATTCAAGTAGCATTAGCTTTCGAGAAAATTAAAGTCCATCCAGTCCCCAGCCAGTCATTTAATCCACCACCGAAAGTGGATTCGTGTCTTTTAGTTTTACGTCGCAAAGATAATCCTCGCCGATTAAGCCCCAGAGCCAAAGCAGTGGCGCGTGGATTATTTACGCAACGTCGCAAGCAGGTCGGCTCGTCGGCCAAGAAGCTTTTTCCAGATCAAGCGGATGTCATTCGCTGGCTAGAGCGTTTATCCGAATTCGGTCTTACCTCACTAGCCAGACCCCAAGAAATCCCTGCGGAAGCTTGGTTAAGCCTCTAAATCGGCTACAAGGTTGCTTTCTCCTAAATCTTTGGTCTTTGTGTCAGAATGTCTGTAAAAGTAGGTCTCGTATCGCTCGGCTGCGCCAAGAATCTTATCGATTCTGAAATCATGATTGGTCACCTCGCCAAGGCCGGGATGTCCATGACCAGCAATGCCGCCGAGGCTGACGTAGTCATCGTGAATACTTGTTCATTTATTGACGCTTCCAAACACGAGGCGTTAGCCGCGATCTACGAAATGAGTGACGGTAAGGCAACCGCTCGTAAGAAAAATCAGAAGCTCATTGTCGCCGGTTGTATGTCGCAACGCTACCAAGGTGCCCTCCCCGTCGTTGAAGGAATCAAAGGCCGCGTTGAATTACCGAAGGTGGATGCCTTTATCGGACTCGATCAAGTGACCAACATCGTGCCGGTGATTGAAAAGGTGATGGGCGGTCTGGCTGGCATGACGGAGTTTCTCTCGAAGGTAACCACTTTTATTCCTGATTACGATACACCTCGTTTTCGTCTTACCCCCAAGCACACTGCCTATGTTAAAATCGCAGAAGGCTGTAATCACCCTTGCACCTTCTGTATTATTCCACGCATTCGCGGACGTCATCGCAGCCGTACCGTCGAGTCCGTCGTTAAAGAAGCGCAAAAACTCGTTAACGAAGGTGTGAAAGAACTTAATTTAATTTCTCAAGATACGACCTATTTCGGGATGGATCGCTGGTTCGAAGAAAGACCTAATCCACGGAGTAAAGTAGACTCCTCGAAAGGTGAATCACTGGCCTCTTTATTGAGAGAACTCGATACTATAGAAGGCGATTTCTGGGTCCGTTTACTCTATACTCACCCAGCTCACTGGAGCGATGAACTCATCGAGACCATCGCGAAATCGAAACACGTCGCTCGTTACGTCGATATTCCCTTACAACATATTTCGGATAGAATGTTAACCGCCATGCAGCGTGAGACGAGCGGAGATTATATTCGCGATTTAATTAAGAGAATGCGTCAAGGTGCACCTCACATGGCGATTCGCACGACCTTCATTGTCGGCTTCCCTGGCGAAACCGAAGAAGATTTTACCGAACTTCTTAAGTTCCTCGAAGACACTCAATTCGACCGCGTAGGTATTTTTAAATACTCGCAAGAAGAAGGAACCAAGGCCGCCAAAATGGAGGGACACTTATCTCAAGAAATTAAAGAAGATCGTTACGCCCGTGCAATGACTCTCTTACAACGCCTCTCGAAAGAACGTGGCGAACGCTTTGTCGGTCGTAAAATTCGCGTGCTCGTGGAAAAACCCGGTGTGGGTCGCAGCGAAGGTGACGCCATGGATATCGATGGTATCGTTAAGATCCCCAAGAAATTCAATGTCGGTGAGTTCGCCGAGGTGACCGTAACTGGCGCTGAGGAATACGACTTAATCGCTAAGTAACTAAGGCTTATCTTCGCCGTCGTCAGAGATTTCTGCCGAAGCGGTAGCGGCCGGTGTATCACTGAGTCTAATTAAGGATTCAAGTGAAGAGAAGTGACGGGTCCAATCAGTCATATCAGGAATATCACCCACAATGGCAGAGAATAATTCACGCTTACTCTGTTTAAGATCTTCAATGCGTGATTCCACGGTGCCGGGAGCAATCATCCGATAAATCATCACGTGATTTTTCTGGCCGATGCGGTGGACGCGGTCGACAGCCTGACTTTCCACCGCAGGATTCCACCAGGGGTCCATTAAGAAAACATATTCAGCAGTATTGAGGGTAATACCAGTACCACCCGCTTTAAGTGAAGCTAAGAAAACGGCGGGCCCTTTGGTCTCTTTAAAGTTTTCAACAGGTGATGAACGATCTTTGGTATCGCCTGTTAATTCAAAAATTGGAAGATTCGGTAAATCCCTACCGAGAGTTGCCTTCACCCGATTCAGTAAGGTGACGAATTGTGAGAAGACCACTGCCTTAGAACCGTTGGCCGCAATTTCGGATAATTTAGAAATCAGAAGTGTTATTTTACCAGAATGAGTTGAGTGGGCATGGGCATTCTCGGGCAATAAACCTGGGTCACAACAGACCTGACGTAGGCGCATTAAGAGAGTGAGAAATGAAGCGGAGTCTCGCGATAAAACGGTGGCCAAGTCTCCCGACAAGCCACTGCCCTGCGTTAAGTGCTGGTAGAGCGCACGTTGTTCGTGCGTGAGCGGACACGGCAAGACCACTTCTAGTTTCGGTGGAATATCGGACGCTACGTGGCGCTTTAATCGTCGAAGAATAAACGGTGAAACTTGACGACGTACTTTAACATGCGCGGCGGATTCATCACGAAGCATGAATTTTTCAAATTGCGCACGCTTTCCTAAAAGACCTGGCATCAGGAATCGGAAGATAGTCCATAAATCAGTGAGACGATTTTCCAGAGGCGTTCCGGTAATGGCGATGCGGTGGAGTGCTTTTACACTGAGGCAAGTCTGCGTAGTTTTTGCTTCAGGATTTTTAATCGCTTGGGCTTCGTCGAGTACCACGTAGCCGAATTCTGTTTTTTCCAGGAGATCGGCGTGGCGGCGAAGTTGAGTGTAACTGGAGATCCAAAGTTTTGCTTTGGGGTTTTTGGCGAAATCGTCCTCGGCCGTTAAGACGGCGACCCCCGCCGAGAGTTCGGGATGGAACCGTTTAATTTCTCCAATCCAAACGGGGATTACACTGGCTGGGCAGACAATGAGAGAGCGGTCGCCGGCGGGTCTCGACGCTAACAAGGACAGAACTTGAACGGTCTTACCTAGGCCCATTTCATCGGCCAGTAAGGGATGCGAGCCCAAGTCGCAGAGTCGACTAAGCCAGGCGACACCCTTGGCTTGATAGGGACGTAAATAAGTAGGCAAGCCTTCCGGGTGTGGAGGCTCTTGCAGCAGACGGTCTTTCCATTCCTTTAAATCATCGTTCAACTTCAATGTGCCGACTGCAGGGTGATCGAAGAGTGAAAGCAACAAGTAGCGCGGAACTTCGCCATCCTTGCTTTTCCAATCTTCAGAAAAATCAGCTACCGATGCGTTGTAGGCCACCACACCCTTACCAGGTAAAATCACCGGACGACCACCTGCTTTTAATAATAATTTTTGCTCGTGTTCGAGTAAGGGGTGACTACCCGCCTTCAGATTCCAACTCAGACGGAATGATTTACGGTCATTGCCCGTGTTAGCTTGGGCATCGATGGCGACCTGTAATTGTTCGTTACGGAAAATATTCAAAGAATCTTCTCCGACGAGTTTAAATCTTTTACGCCACTCATTTAATTCTTCGCGAACGAATCTTTCAATTCTTCCGATATTATCAATCGCCCAAGTGCCAGCGGTTTTACTGTAAACATATCCGGCACGGTGGGCGACGGTACTGAAACGGAATAAAGTCTGGCGTTGTTCGTCGGAGAGTTCATCGCCCGGAACGGCGCCTGGACCAAAGCAATTATAGGCATGACCACCCCTGCCCGCCCAGGAGGCCGATGCAGTTAACCCTTCGGATACTAATTCGAAAGATACTTGAAGTTTCAGCGCCAGACGAGCTGAAGTATCTTTCTTCTCAGGCTCAACGGGTAAGACGGGTTGTACGTCAGCCACTGAGTCATCGATGGCTTTAATCTCATCAGCTAAAAGTTCTTCAACTTCGTACATCGCGGCGACGGCATAAGGGGCGCCAGATTCATCTTCGGGTAAAGAACTTCTCCATTCAATTTTTCCATCTTTCAGTTCAATGACCGCTCGCACGGTTTTATTATCAAATTTAGTAACCGCTTCGGCACTATGAGTTTTTAATTCAATCGAACGAACTAATCCCTCGGTATAAATTTGTCGGCCAAGTTTTAAGTCTTTTGCTTTGAAGACAGTTTCCCACTCTTCGGGTAGGTCCTGGAACCAATGTTCAAGGGCTTCCGTGGAATAGGAGCGGTTGGCCGGCCTTGGGGTAGACATCGACGTAGAGCATTATATTGGGTGTACATTTTAAGTCATTCAACCCTCAATCTTAACTAAATACTTTGGTCTGGGCTTGTTCTTGTCCCAGCCTCTGGTTTAATCCAAATCAAACTTTTAACCGTAACACATATGAAACACCTTAGTGTAGGTTCACGCTGGAATGCCGATTTGTTGGCCGAATATCATGAGCGTTGGAAAAAAGACCCGAAGTCTGTTGATGCAGATTGGGCTGCTTTTTTTGAAGGTTTTGAATTGGGTTTATCTCTTCCACCCAAACCGGCAAAAGGTTCTGTGGGCGTTGTCCCTGGAGCAGCTGTTGACGCTTCTGCCCAAGTCAAAGTTCTTGCGGCGATTCAAGCCTACCGAACCTTAGGTCACTTACAGGCCAGAATTAATCCGCTATTCGATCCTACTCCTTATTTTGAATTAACTGATAAGGCGCTTGGACTCGACGCACTACCGCCAACGCAAATTTTCCACACGGGCGATTTCCTGGGCGGTGCGATGCTCCCACTTTCAGAAATTTTAACTAAGCTAAAAAGTATCTACGGTGGCACGATCGCCGTTGAGTTCACCCACATTCAGGATGGTGTACGTCGACGCTGGTTTCAGGAACGCGTCGAAAGCTCGGGCTTACGCTCTGCCTACAATCACGATACCCGTCGCGGTTTTTTAAGAACTCTCGTCCAAGCAGAACAGCTGGAACGCTTTATTCATAAGACTTTTGTTGGGGCCAAGCGTTTCTCCGTCGAAGGTGGTGAAAGCATGATGGTCGCACTCGAACGAGTGATCAGCCGTGCACCTGAATTAGAAATTAACGATATCATTATCGGAATGTCGCACCGAGGCCGTCTCAATGTATTAGTAAATATCCTCGGTAAAAAGGCAGACGCACTATTTAAAGCCTTCTCCGAAAGTTACGTTCCCGATACTAGTTCTGGCGACGGTGATGTAAAATACCACCTCGGCTATGAAAGCAGTCGCACCATCAGCGGCAAAAATATCGCACTCACTCTCGCCTATAATCCTAGTCACTTAGAAGCCGTTAATCCCATTGCTCTGGGACGTGCTCGTGCGCGCGTTGATTTACAAAACGAAGGTCAACGGGCCAAAGTTCTTCCTATTTTAATTCACGGTGACGCCGCATTCGCGGGCCAAGGTGTCGTGATGGAGTCGCTCAATCTTTCCGGTGTTAAGGGTTATACGGTCGGAGGTACGCTCCATATCGTTACGAATAATCAAGTAGGTTTCACCACCAACCCTGAGGATGGTCGCACGGGTCGTCACTGTACGGAAATCGCGAAATTCATCGAAGCCCCGATTTTACACGTCAATGGCGACGATCCCGATGCCGTCGTCCTCGCGACAGAAATCGCCTTAGAATACCGCCAGAAATTCTCCGCCGATGTTGTTGTCGATATCGTTTGCTACCGTCGTTACGGCCACAACGAGACCGACGAGCCTCTCTTCACTCAGCCTATTTTATATAAGAATATCACAACACACCCGAGCGTCACTGAATTATATTCATCGCGCTTAACGGAGTCGGGCTCCGCACCGGGTGGTGAATTACAAAGCCTGCGGACGGAGTTCGATATTTTATATAACGCCGCCCAAGATCGTGCCAGGGCCAGTCTTGAGGCCGACCTCGCTAATAAGCCCGCGCCTAAGCTCAAACCTTTCCAATCTCCCTATGACGCACAGGTTGAGACGCGTGCCCAAGCGGAGTTATTGCAAAAAATCGCACCATCACTTTGGACGATGCCACCCGATTTTGCGCCTAACTCAAAAATTAAGCGCATGTTGGATATCAAAAGAGATACCTTTAAATCAGGAATTAATTTCGACTGGAGTCTCGGCGAAGGCTTAGCCTTTGGATCACTCTTAGCAGAAGGTTATCCTGTCCGTATTTCTGGTCAGGACTGCGAGCGTGGCACTTTCTCTCACCGTCACGCGGTCCTGCATGACCCGTCGAACGACGCGAAATATTGCCCGCTCAATTCAGTACCTGGTGGTGAATCGATTGAGTTAGTAAATTCCACTTTATCGGAATACGCCGTGCTCGGTTTTGATTATGGATATTCCTTAGAAGCCCCAGATTCATTGGTGATTTGGGAAGCGCAATTCGGAGACTTTTCAAACGGTGCCCAAATTGTCATCGATCAATTCATCGCTTCCGCTGAATCCAAATGGGGTCAGACGAGCGGATTAGTGCTTCTGCTTCCTCACGGCTACGAAGGCCAAGGCCCAGAACACTCTTCGGCTCGACTCGAAAGATATCTCCAACTGTGTGCTGAAAATAATATTCAAGTGATTCAGCCTTCGACTCCTGCTCAACTTTTCCACGCCTTACGCCGTCAGGTTAAGTCCGAACATCGCAAGCCCCTCATTGTGCTGACACCCAAGAGCTTACTCCGTCACAAAACCTGCGTCAGTAAATTTGAAGATTTCACGGAGAAAGATTTCCAACCGTTTATTGCTGACTCAACTCCGGCCGCTAAAACCGACCGCCTCATTCTTTGTTCAGGAAAAGTATTTTACGATCTCGAAGCCGAACGGGCCGCTCGCAATGATGCATCGACCACCATTGTTCGCGTCGAACAACTCTTCCCTCTCGATCCCTCTGCCTTAAAGAAGATTCATACGCAGTACGGTTCGCCAGCCAAAGTAGTTTGGGTACAAGATGAACCCAAGAATATGGCGGCATGGACATTCATTTCGCCCATCATCGAGTCCTCGCTTGGAGTTCGGTCCTTGTACGCTGGACGTGATGCCGCCGCTTCTCCCGCCGTGGGTGCCCTTTCTGTCCATAAACTCGAGCAATCTGACGTAATTCAGCAGGCGTTTACTGTCTAAAATTAGTTCAGTAGAAGATTTAACAGCGAGTTTGTGGTCACCTTCTACAATCGGGCAGAACCGATATTGTGAAAAATTGTCCTATTTCCCCGTTGAAACTATCGGGTAGTACTTACAAAGTCGTAGTCTTACTTTTATGGCTGTGGACGTCAAAATACCCTCGATGGGCGAATCAATCACTGGTGGCCTCCTATCTACATGGGCGGTAAAAAACGGTGATAACG
>Ga0209088_10002153_pt1 | contig 12290 bp, 10 predicted proteins | sample S_140625_EF_Meta_FD_187324 | JGI IMG/M metagenome (GOLD analysis project Ga0209088, IMG submission 187324) | Freshwater microbial communities from Lake Simoncouche, Canada to study carbon cycling - S_140625_EF_MetaG (SPAdes) (version 2) | ecosystem: Environmental > Aquatic > Freshwater > Lake ...
GCAGGTGGAGCACGGCAAGCTCGATGCCCTGATCGGCTTCACCGAGGCCAGTGAATGCCGGCGTCAGGTGCTGCTGCGCCACTTCGGCGAAGTGCTGGCCGAGCCCTGCGGCAACTGCGATCAGTGCCTCGAGCCCGACCGCTCTGTGGACCTCACCGAGCCCTGCCGCAAGGCCCTCTCGGGGGTTTTTCGCACCGGCCAGCGGTTCGGCGCCGCCCATGTGATCGATGTGTTGCTCGGAGCCGACACCGCCCGAATCCGCGAGCTGGGCCATGCCTCCCTCAGCGTGTACGGCATCGGCAAGGAACTGGACCGCGGCCAGTGGCGGGCGCTGTTCCGCCAGTTGGTCGCCAGGGGCTATCTGGTGAGCGACAGCGAAGCCCGCGGCGGACTCCGCTTCGGGGAGGAGTCACTAGTGAGGCCCCTGCTGCGGGGCGAGATGAGCCTGGCCCTGCGGTTGCCGCCGCCGACGAAGGAGCGGCGGCGCAGCGGAGCGGCTGACGGATCTGGTGGGAGCCGCGGCGGCGCCGAGCCTGGAGGCGATGGGGTGGATGGGGCCTTGGTGGCTGCCCTGAAAGCCTGGCGCTTGGAGCAGGCCCGCAGCCAGGGAGTCCCGCCCTATGTGGTGTTCCACGACCGCACCCTGATCGAGATCGCCCAGCGGCGACCTGCGGACCTGGAGGCCCTGGCGGCGGTGAGCGGCGTGGGGGCGGCCAAGCTGGAACGCTACGGCACGGCGGTGCTGGAGGTGCTGAGTCCCGTGGGGTAGGCGAGCTGCGGCGGCCATCATGGACGCATCACCGCACGTGCCAGACAAGCCCCTCCATTACATGTAGAGTGCTTGTAGTCAATCCAAACCCATGGCCCTTCGACCTGACTGTCTCAAGTTGGTTACCAGGGCTGCCAAAGGCCTCAGCTGCGCGTTAACAGAGTTGGTTGGCACGGCAGCGCCGATCGTGGCGATTGGCGCCCTGGGCCTCCTGACCGTGACTCAGGCGAATCGCGCCCAAGCGGCCACATCGCTGCAGACGTTCACGACGACCGACACCTTCACCGCCTTCCCGACAGCCAGCGCCTCGAGTGCCACTTACTACTCGCCTTTGCCTCAGTTCACGGTTCAGCCCTTCAACGCCCACCTCGGGACTCTGACAAGCACGCTGGTGACTTGGTCGACCACGGCTTCCTTCACCGGCACTGTGGGCTCGGCATCTGGTGGAGGGTCTGCCAGCTTCTCATTTGGCGGGCAATATGAAGTTGATGGCATTGCCTATGCCGGCAACGGTACCGGCAACGGAAATGGCACCAGTGCTGGCAACACCTTTTCAGTCAACGTTGGGCCCTATGGCAATTCAAATCTATTCCCCACTGCCAATGCCGGCGTCACCTATGATCCCTTGATCTTGGCGGACTTCCAAGGTGCGAATCCGTTTTCCATCACGCACCTTAATTCGACGAATCCCGGTAACACTCCCTACAGGTTAACCTATACCAATATCAATTCCGGTAGCGCCTCCTTCACTTCCACGGCCTCGGTCACCTACGACTACGTCGCGGCTCCTTCCATCGCCACCGCCCCCGGTCCCTTGCCCCTGCTTGGTGCCGGCGCCGCGTGGGGCTGGAGCCGCCAGCTGCGTCGCCGCTGCGCCCAGCGCCAGGGCTGAGCCTGGGGTTCGGATCGGGCCGCCCTAGCCTCAACTCCGCAACAGGTTCGCCAATGACTGCCGCTGCCGCCGCGTTTCGAACGATTCCCGTCGCGCTGAGCGCCAACCCCTACCCGGTGCAGATCAGGGCCGGCGGCCTGGCCGGCCTGGGGCAGGCGGTGATCAATCAGGGGGTCGCTTCCGGAACCAGGGTGCTGGTGGTGACCAATCCGGTGGTCAACGAGCACTACGGCGCTTCAGTCCTGGCGAGCCTGCGGGAGGCGGGGCTGATCTGCGAGCTGCTGGAACTGGAGGCTGGCGAGGAGCAGAAGACCCCCGCCACCGTGGCCCTGATCCACGACGCCGCCTTCGGCCACCGCCTGGAGCGTGGATCGCTAATCGTGGCCCTCGGCGGCGGCGTGGTGGGCGACATGGCCGGCTTCGCCGCCGCCACCTGGCTGCGGGGGATCGCCGTGGTGCAGGTGCCCACCACCCTGCTGGCGATGGTGGATGCCGCCATCGGCGGCAAGACCGGCGTGAACCATCCCGGCGGCAAGAACCTGATCGGTGCCTTTCACCAGCCGAAGCTGGTGCTGATCGATCCCACCGTGCTCCACACCCTGCCGGAGAGGGAGTTCCGGGCCGGAATGGCGGAGGTGATCAAATACGGGGTGATCGGCGATCCCGCCCTGTTTGGGGATCTCGAGACCGCAGCCCAGCGGGATCCGCTCGGGGGGCTGGCCAACCGCGAGAGCGTTGGTGAAGGCTTACTGGAAAGGCTGCTGGAACGGTCTGCCTCGGCCAAGGCCCGCGTGGTGGCCGCCGACGAACGGGAGGGCGGCCTGCGGGCGATCCTCAACTACGGCCACACCCTGGGCCACGCGGTCGAAACCCTCAGCGGCTACGGCACCTACCTGCATGGGGAGGCGGTGGGGCTGGGGATGCTGGCGGCCGGAGAGGTGAGCCTGGCCACGGGGCTGTGGCAACCCGGCGATCAGCAGCGTCAGCGGGCCGTGATCGCCGCAGCCGGCTTGCCGCTGGCCTGGCCCGCCCTGGATCCCCAGGCCGTGCTGGCCTGCCTGCAGGGCGACAAGAAGGTGCGCCAAGGCAGGGTGCGATTCGTGCTGCCCACCGCCATCGGCGCCGTGGAGATCCGCGACGACGTGGAGCCGGAGATCATCCTGAGGGCGTTGGAGCGGCTGGCGGGTCCTCAGTAAGAAGGTTGATGAGGTCCCGCGGCTGCCCCCCGGACAGGCAAGCCACCCTCCGGCCGGCGAAGTGGCTGATGAAGGCGCGCAGCGGCATCGGTCCACAGCGCCGCTGCCAACCGAGCCCCTGGGGGTAATAGCGCCAGCACTGCAGCCCCACCGCAGTACGACCCCGGCCCCCCAGGCCCAAGCGATAGCGGTAGCTCCCCAACCCGTCCGGCAACGGCTCGCTCGATGCTCGCGAATGGCCAACGGGTTGCCATCGGTGCGAGCCGCTCTCCAGACAGGAAGCGGCGAAACGCTCCAGGGAGGAATCCAGGGCCAAGGCAGAGGCAAACCACTGCGCCACCTGATCGGGAGATCCCCCTGAGGGGGTCCACACCACCAACCGCCCAGAAAGGACCGCCGCAGGCAGCGCCGCAAAACCGCAGAACTCCACCACGGCCGGCATCGACCCTGGCGAAGAGTTGATCAGCGACGGCATGGATGCGATGGCCTGGCATCCAGCCAGTGCCACCCGCCGTCACCCCCTTCGGGATGGGTCCCCGCCGGGACTGGCTCCGCTCAGGGCTGGAGGGCGGTGTTCAGGGCTCCTGCAGGAAGCGGGGTAGCCTTTCATCCTCCTTGGGTCCTGGGCCCCGCTCCAGGGCGATCCAGCGGAACTCCCCCAGGCCGGCCGGATCCACCAGCCGAAGCAACGCCTCCCGGGCCGCGAGCTTCCCAGCGAGATTATCGGGATGCTCCGGACTCTGCAGGCCGTGCAGGGCCTGGGCCAGGCCCAGGGCCAGCAGCGCCTGTCCCTGCCGGCAGGAGCCCTGCCAACGCCATCCCGTGGCGACAGCGGCGCGCTCCAGGCTCTCCAGGCAGAGGTGGGCCGTGAGGTCCCAGTGGCCGGGTTCCAGCAAGGGATCGGGACTGGCCCGCTGGTTGCGGTAGGCCAGCAGGGTGCCAGCTGAGCGCCAAGGGGCGTAGTAGCGAAGGGCCTCCAGGGCGTAATCCACCACCAGCAGATGCCCTTCGCTCAGACCGGCGCCGGCCGCTTCCAGCCAGGGCGTGCAGCCTGGGTGGAGCTCGCTGCACCAGCCGCTCGGCAGACCCATGGCGGAAGGCCCCAGATCCTGGCGGGCCAGCTCCTCCAGCGCCCAGGCTTCCAGCGCCGCACCGGGGCGGAGCGCAAGCCGCCGATCCTCTCGGAGCGCCACCACCTGCTGCCGCCACTGGAAGCCATCCCAGGTGACGCGCTCCACCGCCAGGGCATCGAGCACCTCATGGGCCAGCATCACGCCCCGCATCGGGTTGGCGGCCAGCTCGGGCCAGCTCACCCAGCGGCAGGGGAGTGGAGCGCCCTTCAGGAGCCGGTGCTGGCGGGCCTCCATGCCGGGGTTGGGCTCGACGAGCACCAGCTCCAGTCGCTCCGCCAGATCGGGCCAACCGGCCGCCAGGGCCCTGGCCAACTGCAGGGCCAGCTCCCCTTCCCCTGGCCCGGTTTCCACCAGGGCCAGGGGGCCAGGCCCGAGCTGCAGTAGCCAGTCCACCAGCTGGGGAGCCAGGAGGGCGGCAAAGCTCCCCCCCAGACTCGGGGAGGTGGCGAAGTCGCCCCGGGGTCCGATCCGCAGGCGCCCGCTGCCATAGGCGCCATGGACGGGATCATGGAGGGCCCATTCCATGTAGGTCCGGAAGGGCACCGCACCTCCCGCCGCCAGAAGCCTCTCCAGCAGCCAGGGGGGGGCCTCCGGCCCAGAGCCTGCGGACGGGTCGGGTGGTGTACCGCCGGCCTGGCGAAAGGCATCAGCGAGGGAATCGGATCCGTAAACCACGCGGTCGGAACGCAGCAGCGGAGAGAATGCTCGCCCATGCCCCCGCCACCATGCCGAGCCTTCCGGTCCGATTGCTGCAACGGTGGGCCCTCCGTCTGGCCGGGGGCCTGCTGGCTCTCTGCGTCCTGCTGCACCCCAGCGCGAGCGGTGGGGCCTGGGCCTACGACAACCCCGACCTGCTGCCCGACCACCCCACCCCGGTGATCGACCTGGCCAAGGCCCTCACCGATCAGCAGCGCACCAGCCTCGAGAGCGAGCTGGAGGAGTTTGAGCAGACCAGCGGCTGGAAGCTGCGGGTGCTCACCCAGTACGAACGCACACCGGGCCTGGCGGTGCGCGACTTTTGGAACCTGGATCAGCGCAGTCTGGTGCTGGTGGCCGATCCCCGCGGCGGCAACCTGCTCAACTTCAACGTGGGCGATGCCCTCTTCGCCCTGATGCCCCGCACCTTCTGGGTGGAGCTCCAAACCCGCTACGGCAACCAGTACTACGTGCGCGACCACGGTGAGGACGGCTCCATCCTCGATTCCGTTCATGCGGTGAAGGGATGTTTGGCCATGGGGGGCTGCCAGGTGGTGCCGGGCCTACCCCAGGAACAATGGTTGCTCACCCTCTGCAGTTCGATTCTGGGGGGGCTGATCGTGGGCTTTGCCGCCTTTCCCCGCGAAGCCGAGCGCACGGTGGAATGGGCCTGGGTGCTGCTGCTCTCACCCCTGTGGCTGATTCTGTTCGGCGTGTTTGGGGTCGCCCCGATTGTGACCCGCACCAGCGAACTCCTGCCCCTGGCCCGCAATGGCCTGGGCTTCCTGGCCGCGGCACTGGTGGCCTATCTGATCGCCCAGCAGACCGTTGGCAAAGACCGCCTGAGGGACAAGGGCCAGGGCTGAGGCCGACCTCCCAGGCGGAAAGACGAAAAAACCCCGATGTCGAGGACATCGGGGTTAGGTGGGAAGGAAAAATAGCCGCCGATCAGAAACCGGTTCAGGGAGGTCGCCGACCAGACCGGGATCTGGGTCAGAAACGACCTGAGGGATCGAGGCGGCCTGTGGAGGATTCGGCGGTGTTGGTGGTGGTGGCTTCAGGCTGCTCGGCCAGCTCGGGGGGCGCGGAAACCACAGGGGCTGGCACTTGGCGGATCGCCACGGTCTGCCAGGAGGCTTCACCGCCCTGGCGCAACTGGGCGAGGTTGTCCTCATAGAAGCGCTTCAGGTCGGCGAAACGCTTGACCGGCTGGCCGTAGTAGCTGCTGCCAGCCAGGGTCGGGAAGGAGGCCCACTCCGGGGACAGCCGGGCAGCGAGTTCGGAGGACATCTCGCCGCGATCCACCAGGGCGAGGGCTCCGCGACGCTCGATCAGGAAGAGGGCGGCCTGATCCTGGGAATCGGGTCGGAAATCAGAGAGCCCTAGGGCCCGGGATGCCATCGACCAGGTGAAGGGCATGAACTGGTAAGCACCGGCCGCGGCACTGGCGTAGCGGGTGGAGTACATCACCCGATCCGGATGCCGATGGAGGCTGGGGGTGTAAGAGCCACCGAAAAGCATCTGATAGCCCATCGGATGGCCGTTTACCCAGGTGCCTTCCGAATAGCGGATGGTGTTGAGCATGGCCCGGCGCTCCGCAGTCATGGCGAAGACCCGGGGGGCGGCAGGCAGCGGGGGCAGGTAGGCCACCTGCTGGGGCAGGGAGGCTTGGGGGAGGGTGAGGCTGAAGGAGCGGGAAGGATCGGCTGCTTGGGCAGGCGTGGCGACGCTCAAGGCGAGGCCGGCGGCAACGAGTGCCAGTCGGGAACGCTGAAGAATCGGCAAAACGGTGACTGCAGAGGACGGGACCGAACCAGACCCCAAAACGGGGAGAGGAGGGGGGATTTCCTGGGAGCGACAGGGGTTGACCGGCAAAGCAAGTCAGCGTGAGGAATAGCGCTCAGGAAATCAGATGCGGAATGGATCGGAAAGTTCGGCCAACAATGCCTATCGATACCGGCCGAAGCGATCGTGACAGTGACGCTCGCACAACTGTCCACCTGTATCAGAAATGACGTCGCAGGTTCGGATCTCTGTGAGCCGCTGCAATTCAGCTTGGCGACTGAACAGAATTCCAAACCCTCTCCAGCGCATCGATCGGCACTGCTGATCGCTTCTCAGCGAGGTCCAGCAGGGCCTGGGCCGCGGTGCGCGCCCCATCCATGGGCAGGGGCCCCCGCGTCGGCGGCAACAGGGGCTGATCCAGTTCCCAATCCCCCCGTTCGAATGCTTGAGGATCAAGGATGCGGTGGTGTCCGTAGCGCTGCAGATCGAGCTCCAGCACTGGGGCCTCGGCAAAGCCGCTGCGGCGCACCAGGTGGATGCCCACCCCCTGGCTGAAGGCCTCACAAAAACTGCTGTAGCCGGCCTTGGTGATCAAGCGGGAGCACAGGGGCATCAAATCGACGGGCCGCAGCCCGGGCGGCAGCACCCGGCCATTGGGTTCCCCCTCCAGGGCCCGCTCCGGTCCGATCAGGACGTGGTCGGGCCAACGGCGCAGGAGGGCTGGGTCATAGGTTTTGCCCATTCCACCGAAGCTCACCAGCACGCAGCGTTCCCGATCGCGGGGCAGCCGCAGCCGCTGCGCCAGCTCGGCCGGATCGAAGCGGGGCCGAGCCGCGGTGATGCCGAGGGGAACACTGGGCACGCCCCAGTCCATCGGGAGGGAGAGGGGGCAGTGCAGCAGGAGGTCACCCTGGGCGTAGAGCTGCCGGCAGCGCTCGGCGTGCTCCAGGAATGGGCCACCCATCGGGGCGTAGATGGAATCCCAGCCGAAGCTCGCCAACCACACCAGCGGCAGCCCCAGACCCCGGGCCAGCTGCGCCGCTGCCGGGGGCACATCGCCTAGCACGAGCGCAGGCTCAGCCTGCGCCCGCATCCAGGCCGCCTCGACCTGCAGTCGAGCAGGGAGGTCGCGGTCCAGAACGTCCAGGGCAGCGAGGGTGCCCGGCCCATCGCTGCCGAGGGCATCGGCCTGCACCACGCCCACATCCCACTGACAGGTCCGGTGCTCGAACGGCACCGATCCGAGGGCCAAATTGAGAAAGGATGTCGGCAACCCGCTGGACACCACCAGGCGCCAGTCGGGCCGCAGAGCGGCCAGCTCGCTGAGCACCGATGCCGTGCGGGAACCATGGCCAAAGCCGTGGCTGCTCAGGGCGGCATAGATCAGCATCGCTCCAGCACAGGCTCCAAAGGAAGGGAAGGGGTGACTGGAGGGGGCGCGGCGCACCAGAGCAACTCCTCATAAAGGAGCTCTCCGCCCAGGCCATACCAGCGATGACTGGCCCTCACCACCCCCTCGTCGCCGAGGTGGATCCAGCTGAAATGGCGCAGGGCCCGCCCCTGCTCATCCTCGCCGTGGCGAGGGACACAGGCGGCATTGAGGTAGGCCGTGCCACGACGGTCCCGCAGAAAGGTGATGCGCTCCCCCTGCTGACGGCGCAAGGTGTGATGCAAGTGGCCAAACACCACCAGGGGAACGCTTCTTTTCGCCCGAATGCGTTCGAGCGCTAAGGCAAGGTCATGGTCCCCCCAGTCACAGGCCTGCCGCTTCCAGTCACGACCGCAGGGATCGCGGGCCTCACTGCCCAAGCCTGTGGGGCCGCAATGGGCCAGCAGCACCAGGGGGAGGTCCGGATCGGCGGCCAGGGCGGCCCGCTGGATGCGGCCGGCCGAGTCCTCAAGATCCACCGGGCCAAAAACGGCCGTGGCCGCCTGGGAAAGATGGTGCCCCCCCCCGGCGGTGGCGGGACGGCCGCCCACCACCGCCAGGCCGGGGGGCGTGAGGGTGCGCAGGGACCAGCCGCAATGGAGATCCCCGAGCAGCTCGATCTGATGACGCAGGCAGCTGCCGCTGGAATCACGACCGGTGTCGTGGTTGCCCAGCACGCAGGCAAGCGGCAGCCGGAGCTGCCGCAGCAGCCCCGGAATCCGGGTCCTGCCATCGCTCATGTCACCCACCACCAGCAGGGCATCCGGCCGGATCACATCCAGCACGGCATGGTCGCTGTGATCCCACTGGTCATGGAGGTCACCGGCGACGGCGATCTGCAACGCGCCCAAAGACGGCCCCTCCTTAGGCTTGACCCATCCTGCCCGACCCGAGGCCCGGTTGAGCGTCGCTTCTTCCTATCCGACCCAGGCCCCCCACGCTCCGCTGGCGCGCTCCGCCGAACCGCTGGCGCCCCCGGCGCCCTCCGACCTGCCCGCCGCCATTGATGCCCTGCGCCGGGATCGGAACGCCGTGATCCTGGCCCACTACTACCAGGACGACGCCATCCAGGACATCGCCGATGTGATCGGCGATTCGCTGGAGCTGGCCCGCCGCGCCGCCAGCACCGAGGCCGATGTGATCGTGTTCTGCGGTGTTCACTTCATGGCCGAAACGGCCAAGATCCTCAATCCGGGCCGCATCGTGGTACTGCCCGATCTGGCGGCCGGCTGCAGCCTGGCCGATGCCTGTCCCGCTGAGGAGTTCGCCGCCTTTCGAGCCCGACACCCTGACCACTATGTGGTGAGCTACATCAATTGCTCAGCGGCGGTGAAGGCCCAGAGCGACCTGATCTGCACCAGCAGCAATGCGGTTCACCTGGTGCAGCAGCTGCCTGAGGATCGACCGATCCTGTTCGCCCCCGATGCCAACCTGGGCCGCTGGGTGGCGCGCCAGAGCGGCCGAGAGCTCACCCTCTGGCCCGGCAGCTGCATCGTGCACGAAACCTTCAGCGAGCAGGCGCTGCTGGAGCTCAAGCTCGAGCATCCTGAGGCCGAGGTGATCGCCCATCCGGAATGCCAGCAGCACCTCCTGGATCTGGCCGACTTCATCGGCTCCACCAGCAATTTGCTCCAGCGGGCCGAAAGCAGTGAGGCCCTGGCCTTCATCGTGCTCACCGAGCCGGGAATCCTGCACCAGATGCAGCGGCGGGTGCCGCAAAAAACCTTTTATCCCGTTCCGGGCAGCGACGGCTGCAGCTGCAACGCCTGCCCCTACATGCGCCTCAACACCATGGAGAAGCTTTGGCACTGCCTGGCAACCCTCGAACCCCGCATCGAACTCGATGAGGAGCTGCGGCTGCGGGCCCTCGCTCCGATTGAGCGGATGCTGGCGATGAGCGCCTGAGCCGCAGCACACACGGGCCGCCCCGATGGTTCTGCCACCCGATGGCCTGCTAAGGCTCACCCCGGAAGGCCTCTACTGTCCGGCGGCCCAGGCCTGGATCGATCCGGTGCGGCCCGTTCCCAGGGCCCTGATCACCCATGGGCATGCCGACCATGCCCGCTCCGGCAGCGGCGCCTACTGGGCGATCGGCAGCAGCGAGGGGATCCTGCGCCGGCGCCTCGGGGGCGGCATCCAGCTACATCCGGTGGCCTACGGACAGGACTTCCGGCTCGGGGATGCGCGGATCTCCTTCCACTCCGCCGGCCATGTGCTCGGCTCGGCCCAGATCCGGCTGGAGGCCGGCGGGGAAAGCTGGCTGGTGAGCGGCGATTACAAGCGACAGGCCGATCCCAGCTGCGAACCCTTCGAATCGGTGCGGGCCGATGGGCTCATCACCGAAGCCACCTTCGGCCTGCCGATCTATCGCTGGCGAACCGGCCGCGAGGTGGTGGCTGAACTGCTGGACTGGTGGAAGGGATCTCCGGATCGACCCTCAGTGCTCTTCTGCTATGCCTTTGGCAAGGCCCAGCGGGTGCTGGCGGAGCTGCATCAGCTTGGGGTGGAGGAGGAGGTGCTTCTCCACGGGGCGGTGCAATCGCTGATCGAGCCCTACCGCCGGGCAGACGTGGAGATGCCCCCCACGAGGCCCCTAGCCGAGCTGGATCGGCAGGTCAGCCTGGCGGGGCGACTGGTGCTGGCCCCGCCATCGGCCGAATCAGGAAGCTGGATGAATCGGCTCAAGGGCGCTCAAACCGGCTTTGCCAGCGGCTGGATGGCCGTGCGGGGAGTGCGGCGACGGCGGGGCTCCGGGCGGGGTTTCGTGCTCAGTGACCACGCCGATTGGGAGGGACTGCTGCGGACCGTGCGCGAATGCGGCGCCCGACAGGTGCTGGTGACCCACGGCCAGGGCGAGGTGATGGCCCGCTACCTCCGGGAGGTGGAGGGGATCACCGCCGAACCCCTGGCGCCATGGCGGGCTGATGGGGGCGATGACGATCGGAGCGAGGATCAAGAGCCCACGGGCAACGGCGTGTTGATCCAACCGGAGCCGGCCGGGTAAGGCGCCGGAGCGGCGGCGCCGGCGGCCAGCCAGTCGACCAGGGCGAGCTGGCGCGGCAGGCAGACGCCGTGCAAGTCGAAATGCTGCTCCACAGTGCGACGGGCCTCCAGGCCGAGGGGGCGGTGGGCGGCCGGATCGGCAAGAACGGCGGCCATCTGCCGGGCGAGGGCTTCGGGCGAGAAGAAATCCACCAACAGACCATTGACCCCATCGCGGATCACCTCCGCCACTGGCGCGGTGTCAGAACCGATCACCACCGCTCCGCAGGCCATGGCCTCGAGCAGGCTCCAGCTCAGCACGAAGGGATAGGTGAGGTATACGTGGCAGGCGCACACCCGGAAGAGGTCGTGCAGCACGGGATGGGGGACCCGACCGACGAAATGGATGCGATCCAGATCAAGCTGACCCTCCAGCTCGGTGAGCAGCACCTGCTTCCAGCTGCCACCGCCCGCCGGCGGCGGGCCGTAGCTCACGCCCTCGCCCCCCACCAGGATCACGTGGGCCCGCGGCCGCAGCTGCTGCAACAGCGGCAGCGCGCGCAGGAAGGGATGAAATCCCCGATACGGCTCCAGATTGCGAGCCACGAAGCTCACCACCTCGTCGCCGGGCTCGAAGCGGAGCCCTCGCTTCTCCAGGTTCACGTGGGAACCCTCGCGGGGTGCGATCGCGGTGGTGTCGATGCCTTCATGGATCACCGAGACCCGATCCCGGAAGACCTCAGGTGCGGTGGAGGCCTGCCAATGGGTGGGAGCAAGGGCCCAGTCGAGATCATGGAAGGCCATCAACTGGGTGGCCCGCCGCAGCCGTAACCGGGTTTGGGAAACCGGATCGATGGGGAACTCGGGATCGAATCCGGTGTCACCACCTTCGAGCTGGTAGACGAATTCCAGCTGATGGAGCACCGGAACATCGCCCCAGTGGTCCTTGATCCCCAGCAGTTCCCCCCAACCGGGATGGCCCAGGATCAGATCAGGTTTGGCGATCTCAGCGGAGCGTTGGCGCAACAGGGTGAGCACGGCCTCGGCCCGGAACACCTTGACCTGGAAATCCTGGGCCCAGGGATGCACCGCCGGCACGGCATTGGCAGAAGGCAACCCGTAGCGAAAGCACGGCACGGCAGGCATTCCCGGAGCCTGGGGCCCACCGATCGCCTGCACCTGGTCGCCTCGGGCCAGCAGCGCACCGACGAGATGCCGATATTGGCCAGGGAAATTCTGATGGATGATCAGAATTTTCACCGGCAGACCCTGATCTCGCCGCACTCTAATTGCTGAGGAGATGCTGCGGAAGCAGGGCATCCCCCCCAAGAAGCCGATCGGCACAGACGAACGAAGCTGCAGCAACCAGCGGCCGTGACGCCTCAAATCAGTCGTGGGAAGGGCTTGT
>Ga0209088_10002155_pt1 | contig 12269 bp, 11 predicted proteins | sample S_140625_EF_Meta_FD_187324 | JGI IMG/M metagenome (GOLD analysis project Ga0209088, IMG submission 187324) | Freshwater microbial communities from Lake Simoncouche, Canada to study carbon cycling - S_140625_EF_MetaG (SPAdes) (version 2) | ecosystem: Environmental > Aquatic > Freshwater > Lake ...
CCACGTGCACAACGGCCTCCATCCCCTGCCGCATCCTGCGGCCCACCCTGATCTACGGGCAGGCTGGAGACCGGGGTGATCAAAATCTCAGCCGGCTCCTGCAGATGATGCGACGGATGCCTTTCCTTCCCCTGCCGGCGGAGACAGGACTTCGCCAACCGATCCATGGGCGCCAGCTAGCCGCAGCGGCCCTCCACTTGGCGGATGGAGCCGCCAGGGAGACGGGATCCCCATCCAGCCATCGCATCACCCTCGGCGGAGATGAAAGCCTCACCTACACCACCATGCTGCAACGTCTGCAGCAGGCAGCCAGGCAGCGCGATCCCCTGGATCGGGCCGGGCGGTGCCGATTGCTGCCCCTGCCCCCAGCCGTCTTTCACCTGCTGGCCGCCCCGCTGCTGCCGATCTCGGCCAAGGGTTTTGAGGCGGTCCTGAGGATGGAGGCAAACCTCGCCGGCTTCACCCCCGTCCACACCATGCTGGGCACCGAACCGGAACCGTTTCCCGTGGCCCCGCTGGCCTGGCATCCGCCCTCACCCTCAGCGGGAGCGCCATGACCATGCCGTTCACTCTGCTGCACTAGCCCATGCCGGCATTCGTCTTGATCGCTACGGGCAGTTCGGCTCTGCTGAGCTGGCTACTGCTATGGGGGCTGATCCCGTGGCTGCGGAGACAGCTGCTCGATCAGCCCAACGCCCGCAGCTCCCACCGGATTGCCACACCCAGGGGCGGCGGTGTGGTGTTCGTCCTGGTCGGGAGCCTGCTCAGCCTCGCCTGGGGGGAGGGCGCAAGCGCTTGGATCCCACTGATCTGCTGTCCCCTGGCCCTGGTTGGTCTCCTCGATGATCGCTATGACCTGCCGGCAGCATTGCGCTATGCAGCCCAGCTCGCCACGGCCTGCGTTTTGGTGGCGATGGCGGCTGTTCCGCTGCCGATCTGGGCGCTGCCGGTGGTGGTGGTGGCTGTCACGGCGGTGATCAATTTCACCAACTTCATGGACGGGCTCGACGGTCTCGTGGCCCTGTGCGGAGTCGTGCTGATGGCCGCCGCCGGACAGTGGACGGTGGCCGGGGCACTCCTTGGCTTTCTGGGCTGGAACTGGAGTCCGGCCAAGGTGTTCATGGGGGATGTGGGGAGCACCTGGATCGGGGCGGTGTTTGCCGGAATGGTGCTGCAGCAGTCCGGTCCATGGGAGGCGATTTCGCTTCTGCTAGTGGGCTTCCCACTGCTGGGAGATGCCCTGGTCTGCGTGCTGCGCCGGTTACGGGCAGGGCAACCAGTCTTCGAAGCCCACCGCCTGCATCTGTTCCAACGACTGCAACGAGGGGGCTGGAACCATGCCAAGGTCAGTTTGGTTTATGGAGGCGCCACTGGAATCCTGGCCTTTACACGTCAACTGGGCGGCGCTGCAGCGCTGCCGCTGCTGATCGGCGCTGAAATGCTGTTCGCGCTGTGGCTAGAGCGCAATCACGCCGTAGGCTTCCAACGAGAGGCAAAATCGAGGTAAAGTGCTGAAACGGCAACTCTGGCGAATGGACAAACATCCAACCAACATTAGACGCCGCCAAAACTGCCCTTGATGTGACGTAAAATTGGGATAACGATTGCATAATCCGCCCGGCAAGGTTGTCAAGGCTACTGTTGAGGAACTTAGGACATGCGTCAGTGCCAGCGACAACTTGCTCCCTTTGCCGGAGACCAGTAACCACCGTATGGATTCCCATCTGACATCCCCTGATCAGCCGGTGGGCAGTTCACCGAGGAAGAACCCAGCTCCTTCTTTGGGAGCGCCCCCCCCCAAGGAAGCCCGCCATCGAACGCCATGGGCAAGGCTTATCGATTCCGTGCTGATCCGGCGCAGCTATTTAGTGGCCTTTGACGGCCTCTTGATCTTGGCGGCATTTTATGGAGCATTCGCGCTCCGCCTGCAGGAGAAAGAAACGATGGCCGCCGTCATGGCCAACGTGCACTGGTTGCCGTGGCTCGCCCTAATCAGCGGGCTCCCCGTGTTGCTGTTCTCCGGTTGGTACCGGGGACTCACCCGCTACGCGGGAAGCCACTCGCTCTATGGCCTGATTCCCCGTGCCGTCGTCATGGTGCTCGTCCTGTTGATGGCGAACACCCTGTTGGGCGGCGCGCAACCGCCGCGTTCCTTCTGGTTGCTCTATTTGCTGCTGTTCTCGGGGGGAGCGATCGGCAGCCGCATCGTGCTGCGAGACGTGCTGGTCACCCAACTCGATCAAAACAGCGGTAAAAAAATTTCTGGAGAACAAAGAAACTCAACCTTGATCTACGGTGCTGGCCAGACGGGAATGAATCTCCTCAATGCCTTGCGCAATGACCGCCGGTTTCGCATTATTGGGTTTCTAGATGATGATGTACAAATCCACGGAAGAACGCTTCAGAATCTGAAAATCCATAGTCCGACTCGCCTTCGCTCCTTGGCAATTGATCATGGCGTCAATAAAGTCCTACTGGCCATTCCTTCCCTTTCGCGGGTACGAAAAAGACATCTGGTTGATCAACTCAGCCATCTCGGCTTGGAAGTACTTTCCATACCCTCCCTCGCGCAGCTAGCCAATGGCCAGAGAATCGTTAGCGACATCCAACCGGTTCTAATTGAAGATCTGCTTGGCAGGGAACCAAGCAAAGCAGATCCCGATCTTCTAGGCGCGAGTGTGAAAGAAAAATGTGTACTTGTGACAGGGGCAGGTGGATCGATTGGCAGTGAATTGTGCCGGCAGATCCTCGCACTTGAAGCCAGCAAGCTCCTGCTGCTTGACCTGAATGAATACGCTCTATACAGCATTGAGAAAGAACTCAGACTAGAAAACCCACGAAACGAACTCAAACCGATCCTTGGCGATGCTTCAGATGTCGTCAGACTGACAAAGATCTGTCGTGAACACGATGTGCAGACCATCTTCCATGCGGCGGCCTACAAACACGTTCCTCTGATCGAATCCAATCTGTGCGCAGGAATTTCAAACAACCTGCGCGCAACCCAATCAGTGATTCACGCTGCCATGGCCGCTGGCGTTGAGCGTCTAACCCTGATTTCCACCGATAAGGCCGTCAGGCCCACGAATGCGATGGGAGCCAGCAAAAGGGTTTGTGAACTCCTGATCCAGGCAGCCGCCGCGGATCTGGTTGGCCGCCAGCCGGTCATGACCATGGTCCGGTTCGGAAACGTTCTCGGATCATCAGGATCGGTGATCCCACTCTTCCATGAGCAGATCGCCAAAGGAGGTCCAATCACCGTGACCCACCCAGCAATCACGCGCTACTTCATGACCATCCCGGAAGCAGTGCAGTTGGTGTTGCAGGCCACCGGCATGGCGCAAGGTGGAGAACTCTTCCTTCTGGATATGGGAGAGCCGGTGCGAATCGCGGAGCTAGCTCGCCAGATGATTGAACTTTCTGGACTTCGTGTAAGAGATGAACAGAATCCCACCGGCGATATCTCGATTCAGTACAGCGGCTTGCGGCCCGGCGAAAAACTCTACGAAGAATTACTGATTAGCGCTCAGGATGAAGCCACACAACATCCCCTAATTCGCAAAGCCAAAGAGCCAAACCACAGCAGCTCGGACCTTGCACCGATGGTCAGAGCACTCAGAGATGCGCTTGAGCAATGGGATGAGGAGGCTACAATACAAGCCCTCTCACGGTTAGTGCCCGAGTACAAAAAGGAAAACCATGCACAGACGTTAACCAGTGTAGGAAAACTCGACGGACGTTCGACTGATGCAGTCCATTCCGTCACCGCCAAACTATCCACTGCTCCATGATCCAACTTTTAAGCCATATTCCACCCAGCCTCAAGGCCAAAATCCCGCCCATTCCTCCTGCCACTCCCCGCAACTTATGGCTTCTGCTGGCAGCGGTTGTAGCAATCCAGAATCTTGCCGTTTTTCAAAGCAGCCAGGATGAGCACATCACAGTGTTTGCGGCTCTGATTTGGGGTGGTGCCCTGATCTGCCTAGAAGACCAGCTGGAATTCCTTGATCCCAATCCTCAATGGCCAGGCTTGGTCGTGGGATCTGCTCTTCTGAGCTGGGTGATTGCGCGCACGGCAATCATCCTTCATTGGGATGGGATGATTTTCATTCTGCCTCTGGTCGGTTGCATCGCCCTGGCACTGCTTTGCGAGCCCATCAAAGGAATCGGGAGATTTCGTGATTCACTTCTCTGTTTGCTGATGCTTCCAGCCTTTAACATTATTATGAAGCTAATTCCTCAAGAACCGCTGAGTGTCTTGACGGCGAACCTGAGTGGCTTCTGGCTTGGCATTCTCGGATTCGAAAATATTGTACGCAACAAAAGCGTTCTCATGCCAACCGGGGGCGTTGAAGTGCTCCCTGCGTGCAATGGGGTTGACATGATTGCTCAGGTTGTCTGCATCGCCGTGATATTCCAACTCGCCTTTCCTCTGAGATCATTAATGAGCCGTATTATCGTCTTTAGCCTCGCACCGCTGATCGGCCTAGCCAGTAACACAATAAGGATTGCGATTCTAGCCCTATGTGTAGCGAATGGAAGCGGCAAAGGCAGTGGGCTGTTTCGCTTCTTTCATGACGACATGGGGTCATTGGTATTTTCAGGTATCGCTGTTTTTGTATTCGGCATTCTCTATATGCGTTTACTCGAGCGGGAACTTCCACCCCTACCTGTAGCTATCCAGCCTGAGGCATCACATGATGAATGATCGGATCGTCAGTCCACATCAGCTTCGTGCTCTTTACTCCTTCTTGGCAATTGTGGCCACTGTTGCGGCCACAAAAGCAATGGTATGGCCAAGCCGACCGGTGGCACGGCCACTGAATCAAGAAGCAATCACCAAAGCGATAAAGGATAGCGGATTCAACGCTTCTCCGCTCAAACCATTGGCAGCCAAAAGCAATTCCGAGCTCGCTACATCAGATGCCATTGGCTATTCCATTGGCAATGGCCTAGAACTCCGGCTGATGAGAGGTACTGTACGCAGAAGATTTAACCTTCAAGCTGCATACCTTGCGACATCCCATCCGGATAAGCTGCTCTTAAGCCGAAGGCACTTTTCGCATGGAACGCCCTCCTACGCGACGGGATTGATTCAAACGAAACCCGCCAATCAGACCTGCCTTGTCGAAGGAGGAGGAATGAAGGACGCATTTGCTGTCACACGCAACGACCTCTCCCGACTGATTGATCAGACCAGCAAAAGCAAATGGAGCAGCATAAGGTCGATCATTGGACTCCAAGCAAATCGCAGTTATCAATGCATCCTGATTCAGGTGACAGCAACAAACAAGGCAACATCTTCAATTGATCAGCCAACATGGTTGCGCACGCTAAGCGTATTGCGAGCTGCCCTGCAATCAAAATCGAGCCAGTCATAACACCTGCTAAATCCTGAAAACCGAACCATCCTGAATCTCCAATATTGCTATCATGGGTTTACTTGATCGTCTGCTAAGAAATAGCGACCAAACCAAACAGAAACCGATTCGCCATGGAAGTCGGCCGCTTCTTTACAGCTGGATCCTGAGTGGCAAATTTGCGATCGGTCCCATGCCCCAAACAGCAGAGCAATGGCTGCAATTGGATCAAGCCGGATTTCGAAGCCGATTCAGCTGTTGCTATCCCGAAGAAGAAATTTTTGAGGCTCCTCCCAGTTCATGGCAGAGCGATCGAGTGGCACTGCCCGACCATCGGCGCCAAGAACTGATGAAACCAGAGAATTTGGCCAAGGCCTTGGTCAACGCGGAGGCTGTGATCGAGTCCCAGCCAGCCACCTATCTGCATTGCTTTGCCGGACGAGAGCGGTCACCTCTGATCGCCGTGGGACTCTTGGCACGAGGTCAGGGAATTGATGTCCTAACAGCCTTAGACCATGTGCGACGATGCCATCCAGGCGCCAATCCAATCTTCAGCGATCTAGATCAACTCGAACAGCTATTGAAATCAATGGAGCCGAACCTTCGCGGTTAGGCTCACATGCCTAAGGATTAAGGAGGCGTCAGCGACGGAAGGGCAGATTCTTTAACCAGCCACCACCCCCGCTGGTGGGGGGGTTGTCAGACCGGTCTTCATCTCCATCGGATCCATTTAGCTGATTGATGTCTTCTGACCGTACGGTACTACTAACTGCCTTCGTTACAGCATTCGACTTTGACTGGCGCAACTCACGAGACACCCCCTCCTCGTGATAACCCTGAACGGCAGAGCCACTGCCATCTCGAATGAATCGATCAGTATGATAGGAATCGCTGTAGCGAGTAGGACCGTAGCCACTGGCATTAGCATAAGCATAATGATAATAATAGCCATATTCGTAACCATAGTCGTTGAGGCGACTTGGGAAGTTGACTTGGTTACAGATCAAGCCCAAGACATCAACGCCGGTGGCCTTAATGCGGCGACAGGCTTGGGGTGCGAGTTCACGGCTGACCTTGCCAAGCCCAACCAAGAAGAGAATTCCATCGAGTTTTTCACCCAAAAGGATGGGATCAGAGAGCATCAGACAGGGTGGAGCATCAAAAAGAACCATGTCATATTCAGTGAGAGCGCGGATATCGTTGATAACTTCCTGAGCGCGGGTTGAATTCAAGAGTTTGGCTGGATCGGGAGGCTTTGGTCCGGCAGGAAGTATATCGAGATTATCCTGAATCGGCTTAATCAAAGATTTAAGTGACACCGAAGAATCGGTGAGCATGGTTGAAAACCCTTCACCCTGTGCCAATCCCAGAAAACGGGCCTGCATGGGCAGACGCATGTCGGCATCCACAACAAGCACCTTGAGCCCAAGATCGGCAAGAGTGCGAGCAAAGATGGTCACAGCTGTCGATTTCCCTTCCCCTTGGGTGGATGAGGTCACGGCCACGAGACGGATGTTGCGATCAGCCCGAAGCAGGCGGAAGGTGGTGAACAAACTACGCAACGATTCCTTGATTGCAAAGCGCTCACTGGAGCTCATCTTGGAGAGGCTGGTGGAGATCTCCACCCCGGGCTCCAGGGGAAGGTATGGGATAAGACCAAGGACGGGAAGTTGCAGTTCGCGCTCCGTTTCCATGGGTGTGTGGAACACGTTGTCAGTTCGCTCGCGAAGCATCGCCGCACCCAGGCCGGAAACGAGTCCCAGCATCAGAGCACGCAGAAGATTCCGCTGCAAATTGGGTTCCACAGGGATATCTGCAAACTCAGCTGGGGCAATCACCTGCCACGGAGAGGTTGATCGGGCCCGCTGAAGACGATAGTTATCGCGTGCAATGAGATAGGCATTGTAGTTTTCGCGCGCGGTTGTGAGATTGGCCGCCAGCCCCTCGTATTTTTTCATCATTGTTGGGCTGGCCCTGAAGTTTTCATTCAACAACAGAATCTGGCGATTGAGTTCATCCTGCCGCGCTTGGTTTGCAAAAAGCTGAGCCCTAATCGCATCGGTAGACTGTTTGCGAACCACCGGCAGGATGGCATCCCGTTGAGCGAGAATGGATTGAACAATCGGGGAATCATCTTTATAAACGGCCCGCGCATTGGCTAACTGCTGCTCGAACTTATCAAGGGTTTCGTTTGGAGTTGCTTGACCTGCCCCAGATTCCTTGACTTCACCCCGACCAGGAATCACGGTGCCTTGGCGACCCAATTGCTGAATCGGTGTGGGGGCGCCGCTTGGTGTCCAGTTCAAACGCCCTGACTGGACGGAATTCAACTTACTTTCAAGCTCGGTGTGCTCAACCTGAAGAGCCATGGACTTAGCCACCAAATCATCTCGACTGGCCACAATTTTTGCAGCCAGGCCACTAGGGTCAAGCACATTATACTTTTGCCGGAAATCTTGAAGCTGGGACTCCAATCTAGAAACATTATTGCGAAGTGCTGGGGCTTGCTGTTCCAGGAAGTCGACCCCCGAATTGAGCGCCGCTTGGCGCTGCAACTGTGAAAATTCGGTGTAGTCCTTTGCCAATTCGTTCAGGATCAATCTCCCCTTGCCTGGATCCCGCCACCTCAGATTCACGCTGAGAACCTGTTCTACGTTGCTAGCAGGAGCAATCGTTAGGTTGGAGATCAGATCGTTCATCGAAACTCCCATTCGATCTGCCACCGGTTTCACCAGCAGGGGGGATCGCATCAATACAATCAAGCTTGGTACGTCATTTTTTGGGGCTTGCCTTGCAATCGTTTCAAGTTTATTTTCGCCACCACCAGAAACCGCAGCTTCAAAAGGGTTGCTGATCTGAATCTGAAATCCGCCCTGATAAACGGGAGAAAAAATTCTCTGGCGCAACGTGTCGAGTGCCAGAGCTCCAGTGACTAGGCCAAAGGTCAGAAGAAAGACTCCCTGCCTTCGATTGATCGTTCTAATCAAGCCCTTGATACCGCCACCACCCCCGGATCCCTCCCCGGGGCCCAGGGGAGACTGAGAAAGGCCTACATCAAATCCCTGATACCTGACACCGGGAGGAGCTCCAGCCAACAAAGCCTCACGACCGGGCAGGTTACCGCCGGGGAGAGGCTGGCGGGAGGCGCCCGTAATTGTCACGGATGGTCCGGCATAGAAGACTTAATCTTAGAGCCCTTCCCGCTGCAGCGGCGTCCGTAGATCCAGTCAAGATGTGGCACTCCGGGCGTCTTCACCCCTCAGGAACCCGGTAAAGTGGGGATCCGGTTCCAATCGAAGCGTGTCCGAACCCGACTCCAGGCGAGGTCTCCAATCCGGGCGGATCCTTGCCTGTCACAGGCTTTTTGGCCTTGGGCCCATTATCCGAAGGCGCACCAGGCTCAACGGCGCCCTCGTGGCCGCGCTGCTGATCTGCAGCCCATTCACTGAACTGGCCCACGCTGGCTCTAACCCCGACTCCGCCCAAAACCAGGATCTCGCCCCATTTCACCCCGGTCAGCGAAGCGGTTCTTCCAATCCGGCCATGGGTCCGGCAAGGCTGAGCATCAGTGAGGTGTATGCCGATTTATACGTGCTCGGCCCCGGCGATGGCCTACAACTCACCTTCCTCGATCCAGCGGCCAAGGATGTAGGCGGATCCTTCGGCATCCTGCCGGATGGCACTAGTAGCCTTCCCTTGCTCGGTTCGGTTCAGCTCACCGGGCTCACCATCAGTCAGGCCAGCCGCTGGTTGACCAGCCTTTACGGCAAGCAGTTGAAACGTCCGCAACTTTATCTCACCCTGATCACTCCCCGCCCGGTCAAGGTTTCGATCATTGGTGAGGTCGAAAAACCTGGCCTGTATCCACTCGCACCCTTCTCTACCCCTGTTTCAGCCATTCAGCAGGCCGGTGGAATCACGTTAAATTCCGACATCCGCAAGGTGATCCTCCGGCGTCAGGCCGGCATGGATGGAAGTCAGAAGCAGGCAACCCTTGACATCAGCCAAGTCTTGCTCAATGGCAATCAACTTCAGAATCCGGTTTTGTTCGATGGTGACACCCTGATCATTGGTTACACCAAGGAATTGCCAGCTGAAATTCGCCAAATCGGAGTTACCAACCTGGCGCCAACGGCCATCAACGTGACGGTGCTGGGTGAGGTGAAATCACCAGGCACTTTGGCCTTGTCAGCCAACACGCCGCTTGTGGAAGCGATCTTCCGCGCCGGCGGGCCTGTGCGCTGGCGGGCCAATAAGAATCAGGTTGAGTTGATCCGCTTCAACCGCGATGGCAAGGTGTCACGTCAAATCTTCAGCTACAACGACACCAACAATATATCTCTCAAAAATCCCCCCTTACGCAATGGCGATACGGTCATCGTGAAGACCAGCACTTATGGAAAAGTTTTGGATGTCTTCCGCGATATTTCCATACCGATTGGAGCCGCAAGCAGCGCCGCCAACTTGGCCAACAGTTGGTATTTCTGGTCTCAAAGATGGAACGACAACAATAACAACAATTAAAGCCTATCGTTCCTTCCTTATCGCTCCAATTTCATCCCCTTTCGCTTCCCCTCCCATGGCCCTCCATTCCCGCCGCTCGACCCCCAACACCGCCCTGGCTTGGGCCCTGCTGAGCCAGACCATCTGGCTGCCCCTGATGGCACTGGATCTCCACGATCGCTGGCAGGCCCAGATTCGGGAGCAACAGGAAATCGCCGAGGCTGCGCTTCGCCGCTCCCCCCGGGGAACCGTCTCGAAACCCCAGCGCCCCGGTGTCGCCGCAACCGCCAACGGCAAGCTGACGGACACCGGTCTCCTTCTCGGTAGTGCCAGTCATTCGCCCCTGAATCCCGCCAACCGGAGCGACCTGCTGAGCGAGCCGAACCTGAACCGCTTTGCCCCGAGCGGGCCATCCCGCACCTCTACCCGGGGGACAACCTCCAATCCAGCCGTTCCTTCAGCAGCGTCTGCCAGGCATGGGGATCGGGATCAGCCACGCGGTGGCTCCCCCCTCGTGATCTCCAACACGGGCTGGCAGCCCTCCGTGCTCCACACCTTCAACAGGGCGGAATTGCTCGGTGGCACCATCGGCCTTAGGGATCTCAACAGCGCCCCCATGCCACCCCTGGCCATGGCCGAACGGGCCCGCTGGCAAGGGAGCGGTGATCCCTTGGCCCCCCTGCCAGGAGCCTGGAGGGAACCGATGCGCCGGGCCCTGCATGGCTTGGCGGCCAGCAAGGGGGCACCCGCCAGTGTTACGGCCGCCCGGGTGGTCCATGTGCCCTCCCTCCGGGTGCACAAGTCCACCCCGGTGCCCCTGGCGGTGCAGCCCGATGGCAGCGTCGACATCCTCACCAAACCCGACAACCCGGCCGTGGTGGATGAAATCCGCCAGTGGTCCTCACGGCAGTCCTCCTCGGGACAGCCCGGGGTGACCGCCGCAGTGGTCCACCTGGAGCCCCTACCCGAGGCGCCCCGCACCCCGGAGCCTCCCCTGGCCCGAACCGCCACGGTCACTCCGATCCCAGCGCCCGTGGCGACAAGCAGCCGCCCCGCCGCCGCTGAACCCGCTGCAGCCCCCAGCCCACCTCCCGTGGCTGTCGCGCCGGCACCCGTGGCCGCACCCCCCGCACCCGAGGTGGCACCAGCAGCTGCTCCTGCCCCCTCCGCCGGCAGCGCGGTTTCACCAGGGGCAGGCGCCAACCTCCCCTGACCGCGATGGCAGCCATGCCCCTGAAGACCCCGGCACGGCGAGGCTGCTTGCTCGCCTTCGGCCTCGCCTGCACCACTGCCCTGCCCGGCTGGTCGGGCCAGTCCTTGGTGCCGGCAACCGCAAACCGGCCCAGCTGGTCCACGAACCAGGCTGGTCCGCCGGTGGCTGAAGAGCGTTCAACGGCAGCAAGTCCCCCCCCTCGCTCCGTGCCCACCTGGTCTGCTGTGCCGGCGGCCTCCGAAGCAGCTCCAGGATGGATGTGGCTGCCCACCGGGGCTGGCCCAGCGCCAGGCTGGTCCCCCCCGACCCCGCCAGTGATCAACACTCCCCCCCTCTGGCGCGGGAGCTAACGCCGGCACAACCGGCTACTCAGCCACGGCCAGCGCCGCCTCGCTGATCGCCCGTCGCTGTTCAGGGTCGTATCCCCAGCGATCGAGAAATTCGAGATCGGCTCCGCTGGCCTGGCCGGTAGCTTCCAGCAGAACCACCAGGCGCTCCTTGACCAGATGCGGATCGAGCTGGCGTAGCAGTTCGGTGCTCCGGTCCCTCACCCGTTCCGATCGGGCCTGCTGGGCAGCATCGCCGCTGCGCTGATGGTGCAGCGCCATCGCCGTGGACATCGCCAGATTGCGGACCGTGAGATCCACCACCCCCTCGCCCGCCGCCCGCAGCTCCAGCACCAGCGGCTCGGGGAGGCGATCCATCAGGGGACTGTCGCTGCTGAGGCTCACCACAAAGAAACCTCGGGCACCATCACGGCTGTTGACCAGGTGGGCCACCTGATCAGCCAGCACCTCATCACTGAGCTCGCCGCCCTCCCAGAGGGCAAGCCCCTGGGCGGCTCGCTCCATCGCCTGGGGGAACGTGAGTGTGGCGGCTCCAGACTCGATCGTCATGCGGATGGACCCCAGCAGCTGGACACCAGCCTATGGAGCGGCGGCCCCGGCCGCCAGGCGTTGGTCCCGCGGGGGAGCGCCAGCTGCCAGGCTTGTTGCATGGAGATTCCCCAGGCCCTACCGGCCAGCCCCGCAGGATTCCGATCCGGCTTCGTGGCCCTGATCGGTCGCCCCAATGTGGGCAAGTCCACCCTGCTCAACCTGCTGGTGGGTGAGAAGGTGGCGATCACCTCCCCGGTGGCCCAGACCACCCGCAACAGGCTGAGGGCCATTCTCACCACGCCCACGGCCCAGCTG
>Ga0209088_10002156_pt1 | contig 12266 bp, 8 predicted proteins | sample S_140625_EF_Meta_FD_187324 | JGI IMG/M metagenome (GOLD analysis project Ga0209088, IMG submission 187324) | Freshwater microbial communities from Lake Simoncouche, Canada to study carbon cycling - S_140625_EF_MetaG (SPAdes) (version 2) | ecosystem: Environmental > Aquatic > Freshwater > Lake ...
GAAACAATCCGCCTCCATAGTTGATTTTATGATCTGAGAGGTTTTTATCCTTATTCATGTCAGGTGAATCACCCTCTCGATTCACGGAATCGGGAACAAAGGTTTCGCAAATTTTACCGCCATTCTTGACAGTAAAGGGTACCATCATGGTTTGACCAAGATACACATGAAATGGCCACCTTTTGCATCCATAATGCTTGGAAAGCATTTGGGTCATACCTTCAACATCTTTCACACTGATACAGGAAGGAGTCGATTCGATCATGGGTTTTACGTCTAGGGTCAAACGGTTCATAGTGTTACACAAGGAATCGCCTAAATCACGCGTAGGATTCTTTTTAGATATGGTGGGGTATTTTGATTTTGCTACACTTGTTCCCTTTTTTTGATAGACCCCGACGGTCCAATACTGGGCCTCGTTGAAATAGGTTTTTACCGGATTTCCTGCTAAAATATCCCGTAAATAAATTCTGCTTCTTGGGCGCGAAATCGAATACCAATATTCGAAATGGATGATCGCTGACGTGGCTGATTTCATAATAATCTGACTTACCTGTCCGATTTCTGAAAAGAAATCGCGAATGAACCATTTCGCCATATCGCCAGGAATATTCTGAACGAATAGGCTAGGGTTGGGCTTCTCTTGCATTTGGGACATTGTTCTTGGTTGTTGGTTGTTCTTTTGATGTTTTAAAAAGAAAACATAAAAAGACCTTTCAATTTTTTATCGCTTTTTTGCGGTTTTTCCCCGCTTTTTTTCGGTTTTACCTCCCTTTTCCTTCTTATATACTTTCATGGCATCCTTCATTGCATTCTTATATTTGTATGTTTTGTTCTTGGCGTGCTTTTCGTTGTAGATCTTTTTAATGAGGTCCGTCCAAGCCGACATTTTGATTGATATATATAATATATAGATAATTTTTACGAAATGTCAAAACCCGTTCAAGCCATCGCCGTTATCAACGATAAAAAAATCAAAGGAACCATCGAATTTTCTGAAGATTCCGAGGGTCGAGGAACCAAAATCGAGATATCTCTAACCGGATTCAATGTCTTTCCGAGGATAAATACATTTATCCTGGAAAGGATATAGGTCAAGCAGTGGTTTTGTAGCCAAAGGCTACCAAACCACGGATAGACCTCAAGAAAAACACGATAAACAAAATGCACGGATTTCATATCCATGAAGCGGGCGACCTAACCGACCAATGCATGGGTGCATGTTCCCATTTCAATCCATATAATACCCAACATGGAGGTATTTTATCCAAGATCCGTCATGTAGGGGATTTAGGAAATATTCATGTCGATGTCGATGGAAATGTTCAAATGACCTTTTACGACAAAATGATCAAATTGCGTGGGACCACTTGTAATATCATCGGTCGAAGCGTTGTTATACATGAAGATCCAGACGATAATGGTTTGGGTGGATTTCCCGATAGTTTGAGGTCTATCCGTGTTTTGTATCCATACACATATTTAGTTTGCGGATACAAAACGCCTTTTGACCTATATCCTTCCCGGTAATAACTATAGTTATTACCGGATGTAGATTAACTACAGGCCATGCCGGTAAAAGATTGGCTTGTGCGGTTATTGGATATTCCAAAAAAATGTTTTCGTAAAATATTGTAAATGACAGTCATCGATGGAATCGAAATCGACCATATTCGACTCTATGAAAGAAATGTCATCAAAGAAGCCGTTCGAAATAATTCGCCCATTGAAGATAATCTACACGTAATCATGGTCGTTTCCAACCCTTGCCAATACAAAAAACGGTATATTCTAGCGCGCAATTTCATCGAACGAATGCTGGATGAAGAAAATGTGATCCTCTATATTGTCGAATTATGTCATAACAACCAAGAATTCGTCGTTACTGATAAGAAAAATCGGCGACACCTACAAATTCGGACAGAGACCGCCCCTCTATGGCACAAAGAAAACATGGTGAATATGGGTGTAAAACATCTTTTACCTAAAAATTGGAAGGCGGTTGCTTGGGTCGATGCGGATATCGAATTCGAAAGTAATACGTGGGCTCTGGATACGCTAAAAATATTGAATGGATGCAAAGATATTGTACAAATATTCAGCCAAGCGATTGATCTCAATCACGATAATACTCCGATGAATATATTTACGAGCGCTGGATACCAATTATGCAAAGGATACAAATATTGCGGTCGTGGAATCGGTTATTGGCACCCCGGTTTCGCTTGGGCATGTACGCGAAAAGCCTATGAAAAAATGGGCGGTCTATATGATTTGGGAATATTGGGGTCTGGTGATAATATTATGATGCTTTCTCTGATAAAAAATGGACAAAAGGCATTGAGCGACCAAAATCACGAAAATTATCTTCAAAGTGTCGCCGATTTCCAAGATCGTGTAAAAAACCTAAGGTTTGGGTACGTTCCAACCACGATTCGCCATTATTTTCACGGTGTCAAGAAAAACCGGAAATATGCTGAACGCTGGCAAATATTGATTAATCATGATTATAATCCAGATACATTTGTAACGCGCCGCGATGATGGTTTATTAGTACCCACATCTCTTTGTCCTCAAGGATTATTGGAAGATATAATGAAATATTTCCGAGAACGCAATGAGGACGATTTTGCGGCGTTTTGCCGATATCCGGTTTTGCGTAAATAATAAACCCCCTTTTTTGTATCCGCAAACTAAATATGTGTATGGATACAAAAATGTGGATTGCCTATATCCAAACAGACTCGTGCATAAATGTATTTATGCACGAATAGAGATTAAGCCCTTTATGAGGATTGAACTCATGACCTTCACATTACAAGTGTGATGCTCTACCACTAAGCTAAAAGGGCACACATATATTTTGACAATTTCTTTATATGGGTTTTCATAATAATATATCTATTTTTTCAGCGATCTTTTCGATGGTATAATTATCATTCCAATATTGTATATTAGAATTGGAAAAAACGGGACGATTTATACACCTTAATGTATATTCGTGCATAAATATATTTATGCACGAGTCTGTTTGGATATAGGCAATCCACATTTTTTTATCCATACACATATTTAGTTTGCGGATACAAAAACACGGATAGACCTTAAAGCCGAATGAAAGCGGTAAGCACAATTATTGATTTTACACCGTTGAAGAATTCAATCCACATAGCGGATGAATTTTCACTAGTATAAACTTTTGTGAAACGTAATAAAGATAACCAAGACGATAAAATAAAATGCCAGAAAAAAGAGTAGCTTTTCTTTCGAATAAATTAACCCTTCGTGGTACAGAAGTTGCCATGTATGATTACGCGCATTTTAATGAAACGCTTTTACAAAATAAAAGCATTATTATTACGCGAAATTATGATACAATAAAACACGAATATGATGTCAGCTTAGATGCATATAATAAATTCAAGAATCGATTTATCGTCGAATATTATGAATCACAGCCTGACATTGATAATATTGTCGAAAAATACGGAATCACCCATTTATATGTAATTAAGGCGGGTGAATTTGATGGACTTATAAGTTATAAGTGCAAAAATCTAATTCATTGTATTTTTAATACGACGCAACCACACGGTCAAATATATAGTGTCATATCATCGGATGTCAATCGTTTATTCAATACAAGCTATCCCGTCGTTCCTCATATGATTCGCATTCATGAAACAACTGAAAACATGATAAACGATTTGAAAATTCCAAACGACGCCATTGTATTTGGGAGATATGGTGGAATGGAATCTTTTGATATCGATTTTGTTCATCGTGCGATCAAAGATATTTTAGAAAAACGCGATGACATCTATTTTATTTTTATGAATACGAATGTATTTTATACACATCCGCGCATTATCTATTTAACCGGAACTACAAATATGGAAATGAAACGGAAATTTATAAATACATGTGATGCCCATATTCATGCTCGTAGTGGCGGTGAAACGTTTGGACTAACGTGTGGAGAATTTGCACTAGCACTTAAACCGGTAATTACTTTCAGTGGATCTAGAGAAAGAAATCACATCAATGTTTTGGCAGATAAAGCGGTTTTGTATTCTGATTACGATTCTATTTATCAGATATTTTCCGAATTTACAAAAGACAAATATAATATGGAAAATAATGGATTTATTGAATATAATCCTGAAAATATTATGAAAATTTTCAATGATATTTATTTGACGGATTGATCTGAATAATGTATTTTGTATCTACCCCACAATGGGATAAATACAAAACGGTAAAGATATATTATATTATTCATATGTAAAATTATCGTATAATGGCCTTCGTTCGTAATTGAGCCAATACAATATTTCTCCGGGATCCAAACCCTTCATAAATTGACGAACCACTTCCTTTGTCACGGGTGTTTTTTTTCCCATAGACAATGATTGCAAATAAATTTCTCGATGTATCCGTGTAATATAGGGCAAATATTTGGGTGAAATGTATTTCCCCGTTTTTTCAATAAATCTCGACATATAGGATCGATGTAATTGATGGATAAAATCGCGATGAATTTTCGAATATTGTATGATTTTGTTCCTATGTTTTGGAAAAGACGAAATAAATTCTCCTACACGGTCGATCCTATGCATGCATAAATATTGATACATCAAAAGCGTATCAATCGATTGTGAATCCCTAGATTCAAAATAAGTAGGGTTTTGCACAAAACAGCGATCGCCACTTTCCAAATGGGTTATCATCCAACCCATTGTTTCACGACTGTTTTGTGGATTTTCGGTCAATTCGCAAATTTTTTTATACGTAAAAGGCACGGTTTCCAATGTAATGGGATCTTCTACACGTGAAATCTGCATACGTTTCGGAAATAAAAATATCGAATTGGCAAAACAATCCCATTCTTCGTATTCTATGGGAGGTATGGAAACGACGCGGTTCAATTCCGGATAAATATCATAAACGGCCACCAAATAAAGGGTGGGACGTTCTATTTGTAAAACAATCCGGTTTTCCGGGTGTTGAAGAACGAGTGAATACGAATGGTTTTTACACAATTCTTCCAGGGGTCCTCCCAGACTAAGTGCCAATTCGTCTATACAAAGGGCCTCCAAAAACATTTGACGAACGGTTTTTTGGGTCCGTCGTTCCTTTTTAGCCCCATCTGGGCCTACCGCCATGGATAAAATATGGTATTCGCCTCCAACCGCATTTTTCGTCGCTATTTGCCAAGATTTTGCATAATAGTCGTAAAATAGGTGGATAAGAATACCTTCGATCGCCTCATTTATATATATACTTGGATTTGCAAGATCGACAAAAGGATAGGTTTTGCGGAAATGATCGAAAGGTATCGATCCGGGTGGTGAAAAACTACACAGGGAAAATGTGTAGGATTCGGGTCCGGGTCCAACATTTCGATAAATCACGGAGCGATATTGGCGATTTTCCATAGGTTCATTAAAACAAATGGCGGCTTTATCATATGAAACAATCGTATAATGTGTCTTGTATATTTTACGATTTATTTTCCAAGGCAAATCATATTTTAGGTAGTAAGCCGGACTGTATCTATATGATGAATCGGAATTCGTATCCATATCTTTATCCATCATCGCGACAGGTTACATTAATATGTTAAATTATATTTATATCGAATAAATATATATATAATACATAATACACAAATAAGATAAATATGGATAATGAAAATAATATAGACGACGATAAAAATACATCTGATCCATTGGAAGAAGTCTCTGTGTCAAAAGTACAAAAAGTAACATTGGAATTGGGCGATGTCATTGAAATTCGCGCCCCCTCGAATCCCGAACTGAATGAGCAATCCTTTTACATTATTTATTTGGACGAACACGCCATCAAAATGACCAATCTTTCCACCTTTGTCCCACATACATTGAAAGTCGGATCCGATGGTCAAATAACAGATGAATCTATCTCAGCCATTTATTTATTGAGTCGTAGCGATGTTCGCGGATATGCTAGACAACACTTATTGGCTCCCAAGACATGGGTCGATATACACTTTGGCGGAGAGACGCCCACCATTATCACTGGCGAGATCACAAATTTAGAAGAAGATATGATCGAAATAACCACTTTTCCCGATTTGGAAGTGATTTATATCGATTTTGCTTATAAAGGAATTCCTGAAGATCTCCCCTTAGAACAAATCGCCATCCGTGCAAAACCGGCTTCTCTCGAGAAAATCGAGTCTTTAGTCGGTATCCAAGAAGGAGAAGGGATCGATGGGATCGAAAGGGTCCAAGAAGAAGCTGCCGCTGCTGTTGCAATCGAATCCTCAGTCGAATATATCGCCACAGGTGAATCCATTATCAAGCATCCGAAAAACATGCGACCTTCCCCCACATTTCGCGAAGAATTACAAGAGCTATACACATCTACCGCCGCCGCTGCCGCAAAAAGGGGAATTATTTACGGCGAAGAATTGGAATCCATTGTCCAAGAAGTCGAGATACCCGAATACCAAAAACGCTACAGTATCGAGGCCCAGGCCAATGATATGTTGGACGAACTTTTATCGGAAATACCCGACGTCCGACGAACCAAATCCGTCTTGGATAATATTCACCGTCTCATCGAGAGATTTCGCGAATTACGTTCGGAATTTTCCAAATTCGATCGTAATGGGAATATAGTGGGCGTCGAAACCACCAGTAATACATATAAACCTTTGGCACAAAAACTGGAGGATTTGAACTATCAGTTGAAATGGATCGTCCCCGTCACCGTCAATCGCCGTAAAATATATACCCAAGAAAACCCGGAAACATTTACGGATGTGATTAAGACGAGTGAAACTGATGTTTTACAAAGAGACGCCGAATTACAGACCGATTTCTTGAAAGGACGTCAGCGAATCGCTGATGAACCTCCATATTTGTCGTATTATTCCAAGATAAATGATTCGATGATACCGGTCGAATCACCACAATATCCGGAAAATTATTTGGCGCCAAAACGCGCCGTTCATACAGATATCGATACCATTGTCCAGAATTTGGAGGAATTCTATAGTACGGTTTATTCGGCTTCGAAAGAATTCACCGGATATGTGAGTCGCCGATTCGTGGTTCAACGTTATAATCTCAATCTTACACATTTAGCGAATCGGACTGGGCGTGAAGGTAAAACGGTATATTATCGATCACCCGTCGCACCAGATGATCACGCAACGGTGGGATCATTCTTGGTTTTACCCAAACCCGCATTCCATACATCCCGGGCTACTCTTCCGGGCTCGTCTATCTTGGATAAGACGTCGATGGCACAGCAATATATGTATTTGTTTCGCCTATTGAGTGATGATAAAACTGCGATTACCAGCCAAACATTACCCCTGCCCCCATCGGAAACGGGTACTAAAATCCCCCCTGTCGATCTAATTAAATCGAGGGAAATCCAAGAATTTATTTTGGACGAGAATTTGGAAGATGATCCCAAGCGATTCCGTATTTTCTTGGATTCGCTAGTTCCCAAAACGGCGGATTTGATTGAGACCATGATTAATGAAGCCCCTTTCAAATTATCGATGAAAAATGTGGTCGATCTCTTGGAACCTTTCTTGGTCTATTCCCGGGATATCACATATGCCCAATATAACAAAATCCGATATTTTATCAAAGAAAATCGCGCCAAATATTTGAAAGAAATGGAGGAACGTGGTGGTAAAATGGCTTTTTGGCGAAATGGAACATTCCCTTTTCAATTGGCCGAGAAAAACACGGTTCTTACAAATGCGATCGGACAACTTTTCGCCGAAAAACCCGAATTTGTGGATTTATTCAGTGATGCGTATAAATTCAGCTCAGAAAAGGGAGGTGCATCGGAAACATTATACAATATGTATGAAGAAGATTCCGTAACCTGTCTCAGTCTTTTGCTTCAATATATGATGGTTTCGCTCATTGTTCCCGATGGATTGGTTCCTGACATTAATCCAGCAAGAGAAGACATGTCCAGATTGGAGAAAATTAAAGCGCCATCTTCGGGTGATTGTAGTCGTCGATCTCTCACGAAACGATACCATTCCGTGGGAGAATTACAAAAAGACAATGGCGCCCGGGAAATTTATTACGACACCGAATTCGATAAAACGCCCTACGAAATTTATAAAAAATATGCGGGAGAGAAGGATAAACATGGATCTCCCGAACATTTCTTGGACTATTTGGCCGAAACGCTCATTGCAAAACACGATTGCCCACCACCCTTGGCAAAAGAAATGGCGCGAGATTTGGTAGCTGGGAAAAAAGAGGTTCGTGATGGAGAATACGCGGTTTTAGAGATCCGACCTCGCCTTCCCGAGGGATCCTCGGAACCCACAACCCAAAAAGAAAAGGATGAATTGGAAGCCGAATCCAATTTGAGGAAAAGGGTACTCTATTATCGGCGACAAAAGGACCAATGGATCCACGATAGTTCTATCGATGAATCCGCGTTTATTGACAATAATACGCTGTTTTGCAATTTGGATCAAAAATGTGTGAAATCGCCATCGACCCAATCAATGGGTGCTTGCCTACCCATACCAGATGCCCAGGCGAGAATGCGCGAAATAGCGCGGAAAAAGATGTTGGAAGAATTCGATCATCGCTATGTCGAATCGATAGAATCTTTGACCGATTCCTTGAAAACCCGTTTGATGAATAGCTTGCGAAATATTCAGGCCCGCCGTCGTTTAAAAGAGATTCAATCGAAAAAATACAATGATATTGCCGTGAATTTGGGGAAATTTGCCAAAGCATCGGACGAAAACGCCGCGGTTTCTCCCTATGAGAAGGTCCGCGATCTTATTCTTGGACAAAACGATTTTGTAAAACGCCAAACCGATATAATCCAATTTTACGATCTCTATTGTCGCGATGCCATGGTGGCAGAATTGGGCGAGAATTTCTACCAAATTTATTGCAAAGAAACCAACACCCCCATTTTACCCACCTTTTTGTATGTCTTGGCGAAAGCCTTTGTTTCAGGGGATAATTATATGCAAAAGGTCGCCGAAATATGTAAAACTCAGGGGCTTTTAAGCGACGACGGCGATTCTTGGACAGATCGTTATACCGGATATGAAATTTGTAAGATCGAATTAATGGAGGAACAGGGCTATGACGATGCCGGATTCCGTATTATTACGAGCGAAGTCATGGCGAAAGATACAGACGAAGAATTGGTCGAAGTATTGAATGGACATATTGAAGGCAAAGGTAAAAAAGACAGAGTCTTCGAAAACGAACTCTCAGAAATGATCTATAAAATTTATACGGCTATTGTATCCAATATTAGTCTCCCACTGGATTCCATCGAGGATTTTGTTTTACGGGTAACATTCGAAGTGGTGGAAAAAAATGCCACCTCCAAGTCTGAATATGAAAAGGACGCCCAAAAAATGGCCAAGGATAAAGGGAGACGCCCCCCACCCTATGAGATTTACTATAATAAATTGGTTTTACTGACCACCGCCTCCACTGTTTTAATCGGGATCCAGACGGCGATACCGTCGTTCAAAATCCGTAAAACATTCCCCGGATGTGTCCAATCCTTCCGCGGATTTCCCGATAATGAGGGTAGTGAATCCGATAAATCGGGTCTCAAATATATTGCATGTGTTCTGAATAAAACCAAGAGTTCGATAGCCCCTTGGAATTCGATCAAACCTATTCCTCTAGAAATGATTCAGTCGGGCATGCAAAAGATTATCCAAGAATTGATTTTGCCGCGCCCCGATATCATGATTTTGTATGCCAAAAAGGCCGAATATTTGGTCTTGAATCCGGATCTGGATTTGATTCCCGCCGAACATTCGGTTCAAAAATGGACGACATTTATGCCCCCTTTGGTGAATTTCGCGGTGGCGAAATCGCTGAAACCTCTTTCGTCGGACTATGTGAATGAATTGATGGAAACGATGCGTAAGGGGGGCGGCAATCAACGCCAGCAAATAGCCATGTTTCGCACAAAATGCGCCCAATTTGGATACGGTATTATCGAAGGAATCCGCGAAGTGGTTCGTGCTAAAGATTTGCTTTTACGGACTGCGTCCAATATGCCCTTCTTGGAGAATGCCTGTTGTAACGACGCGGTTACCCGTACCGCATTGGATTATTTTATTGCGGATGATCGTGCTATAGGGGTACATATCAAGATGGTGGAAATTTGGGAAAAGGTTTTGCGGAATGTACGCGAATTATCTCGAGCGGCCATGATTTATCACCCGGGGAAAACGGGGACGAGGGTAACCGCTGTAGCGGCTACATCCGGAACGGCTACATCCGGAACGGCTACATCCGGAACGGCTACATCCGGAACGGCTACATCCGGAACGGCTACATCCGGAACGGCTACATCCGGAACGGCTACGGCCCATTTCGAAGAAAATGTATATTTAGCTTTTATCCACTACTGTCATTTGGAGCGGGATTTGGCTAACCCCATTCCCGAGGATTTGCGCGGATTAATCCAAGAAAAACCGGGACAAGGGGAATACAATAAATCTTGGACACTCGAGGAAAAAATGGAGTTTTTCAAGAGAAACGGTAAAAGATTCGGTTTGGCACATTTACAACAATTGATGACGATTATTAATCGCCGAAATTTGGTGGAAACTAACGACGCAATGGTCAAAGTCAAGGGGTCGCGCGTGGCGGGTTTGCGTGAATTCTTGGCACGTATGGATAAACGTAATGATGATGAAGGTTTAGGAGATCCAGTCATCGAAGGTCCATTGATAAAATTATTGGACCGCGTCTTGGAAAAATACAATCCCGCGATCATGGTCTATAAAGATAGCGATGAAACACGCGAATTGAATAAACATTTAACGCGAATGAATAATAGTATGTTAGAAACCATTGCCGAATTCTTACAAACCCATGGAAATCTGCGAAAGACACAATTCGATAAAATCAAAGAGATCATGACCAATGTGCATGTTTGGACAATGGATAAGGGTACCCCAATTGGGGGCGGAGACGAATCTTCGATGTACTCCGTGACCGAATTTATGAAACAGTCCGTTCTGGATATGTCCAAGATTTTCCCCGAAATTATTTGTAATAATATTTCCACCAATGATAAAGTGAGCAAACATTGGAAACTATCGGAAAACCACGAACACGATTTGGCAAAACATATACATGGAAATTACGACGCATTGAAACCTTTTATGGGCGATGAGCGTTTGTTAGAGTTACTACGAACCATGCAACGTCGTTTGACTGATTTGAACCTGTTCTTGGAACATATTCCCATTTTGGCGCCTATGCACAAGAATGTGGCGGACTCTGGACCGGGTCCAGAACAGGGTTCTAGATCCTTCTATTCGTTATTTAGTAAGCGCACCCTATATATGTTATACTGTTATGTATGGTATTCGGTATTATATGAATATATCTTGGCGACGGATGATACGGATCTTTTACAGGCTGACATCCGCGCACAAAAACAGACGCGTCGAGATGCTATTCGAGAATTGGCGGATCCAATGGCTGCTGCTTCCAGTGTGTATGATGAAGACGAAGATGACCCCTTATTGGAGGTTCAAATTATCGCAGGAACCGCAAAAGATTTGAAGACCCGTGTGGCGGAATTATTGTTGGCCTTTTTGAAAATCGACGAAACGAATAAGACCGCGATCGATTATTCTTACCAGGATATTGAAAAACGCGTTACCAAATCGAAACAGGCGGAGAAGAAAATGATCACCGATTTCTTGAAAAATATGGATTCTGAAGAGCGTCAGGTGGAGAATTTGAAGAAACAGATGAAAATGGGTCGTTGGGCAGTAGGTATGCAAAAGGGATTGATCAAATATGACAAGGCGACCTATGATCGCGAACAGAAGGAACTTTTACTGGAACAAATGGGTTTGGAAGAAGGAACTGTTGTAGAGGAATTAGAAAGACCTCGTGAAGTTGAGGATCTCGTTGAAGATGAAGTTAATGAAGCGGAGGATGCGGGAGACCAAGAGGCAATGGATATTGCAGGTTTGGGTGAGAATTACATGGATGGTGTTCATTATGAGGAGGATCGTGAAGATCCTTATGGATACGGGGAGTAATAATTTATGTATTTATACGTTTATGAATACATAAATCAAATCATAGTAGGGTTCTTTATGGATGTTTTTATCCTTTTGGTCGTTTTTCTTTTTGATTCTTCTAGCTTTGGTTGAAGTTTCCTTTCTTTTGACGTTTTATTTTTCCCATTTTTCCCATTTTTCCCATTTTTCCCATTTTTCC
>Ga0209088_10002157_pt1 | contig 12262 bp, 6 predicted proteins | sample S_140625_EF_Meta_FD_187324 | JGI IMG/M metagenome (GOLD analysis project Ga0209088, IMG submission 187324) | Freshwater microbial communities from Lake Simoncouche, Canada to study carbon cycling - S_140625_EF_MetaG (SPAdes) (version 2) | ecosystem: Environmental > Aquatic > Freshwater > Lake ...
ATACTAGAGTTACTTCAAATACAGCAAGCATTACTGCAGAAGTTAACAGGGCTCTAGCTGCTGAATTAGTATTAACAAATAATGTGAGCGCAAATACTTCAAGTATCACCGCACTAGAGACTAGGGTGACCTCAAACACGAATGCAATAGCAGGATTAGACACTAGAGTTACATCCAACACTGCGAGCATTACAACAAATACAAGTGACATTGCATCCAACACTGCAAGTATTACAACTAATATTGCAGATATATTATTACGAGCAACGATTGCATCGCCATCTTTAACTGGAACTCCAACGGCACCAACAGCAGCATCTGGAACTAGTACAACACAAATTGCTACAACAGAATTTGTTTCTGCATTGGTAGGTGGATCAGGAGCGCCTGATGCAACATCTACATTAAAGGGGTTATTAAAATTAACGAATGATTTAGGAGGAACAGCAGATTTGCCAACGGTGAATAGCGTAGGCGGAGTTTTTTCGTCAACAATAACAACATTACCAACATTAATTGCTTCTAACACGGCAAGTATTACTACAGAAATAAGCAGAGCAACGAATGCGGAGAATGATTTAAGTACAAGAATAACATCCAACACTACAAATATTACGAGTAATACAGCTGCGATTGCTGGTCTTGATACTAGAGTTACATCCAATACAAATAGTATTACGGCGAACACCACAGATATAGCATCATTAAATACAAGAGTTACGGCGAACACTTCAAGCATCACGACAAATACAAGTAACATTGCATCAAATACTGCAAGCATTACCTCGAACACGAATGCAATTGTTGGTCTTGACACCAGGGTTACATCGAACACGTCCAGTATAACTGCTAACACAACAGATATAGCTTCATTAAATACAAGAGTTACTTCAAACACTGCAAGCATCACTGCTGAAGTAACCAGGGCTCAAGCTGCTGAATTAGTTTTAACAAATAATGTGAGCGCAAATACTTCAAGTATCACGGCACTAGACACTAGAGTTACTTCAAATACTTCAAGTATTTCTGCAGAAGTTACCAGGGCTCTTGCTGCTGAATTAGTATTAACAAACAATGTGAGCGCTAATACTTCAAGTATCACCACACTAAATACAAGAGTTACTTCAAACACAGCAAGCATCACAGTAAACACCAGTGCGATAAATGAATTAGACACTCGTGTAACTTCCAACACAGCAAGCATTACAGCAGAAGTCGCAAGAGCAACTAATGCAGAATCTGCATTAGATACCAGGATAACTTCAAATACTTCGAGCATCTCAGCAAACACCAGTGCGATAGCTGCGTTAGATACACGAGTAACTTCAAACACAGCAAGCATCACAAGTAATACAGCATCTATTGCTTCTAATACTACAAATATCACTGCAGAAATAACAAGAGCGACAAATGCAGAGGATGCTCTAAATACAAGAATAACATCCAACACTTCGAGCATCACAGCAAACACCAGTGCGATAGCTGGATTAGATACTCGAGTAAGTTCTAATACAGCGAGTATCACTGCAGAGATTACAAGAGCAACAAATGCAGAGGATGCTTTAAGTACAAGAATTACTTCAAACACTTCGAGTATTACAGCAAACACCACTGCGATAGCAGGATTAGATACGCGTGTAACTTCAAACACAGCGAGCATTACTGCAAATACGAATGCGATTGTTGGTCTTGATACCAGGGTGACATCAAATACAAATAGTATTACGGCCAATACTACAGCTATTGCTTCCAACACAGCTAGCATTACTTCGAATACGACTGCAATAGCTGGGTTAGATACTAGAGTAACATCTAATACATCCAGCATAACTGCGAATACAACAGATATTGCTTCATTAAATACTAGAGTTACAGCAAACACTGCAAGTATCACAACTAATACAGCATCTATTGCTTCCAACACAGCAAGTATTACTGCAGAAATTACAAGAGCGACGAATGCAGAAGCTGCATTAAGTACAAGAATAACTTCAAACACATCAAGCATCACTGCAGAGATCACAAGAGCGACAAATGCAGAAGCTGCATTAGATACAAGAATAACATCTAATACCTCAAGCATCACAACTAACACTGCTGATATATTATTAAGAGCAACGATTGCTTCACCATCTTTTACCGGTAGTCCAACTGTACCAACAGCAACAACCGGATCGAACAATAGTCAAATAGCAAACACAGCTTATGTAAAAACTGCGATAGATGGTATATCTATTGGGTCAGGTCAGTTTACTGGAATTATGCCAGTTGCGAATGGTGGAACTGGATATTCTACCTTTGTAAATGGAGAATTATTAATAGGTAATACTACTGGTAATACACTTACAAAATCTACTTTAACTGCAGGTACTGGTGTATCAATCACCAATGGAAATGGATCTATCACTATTGCAGCAACTGGTTCAGGAGGAACTGTAACGAACGTAAATCCAATCACAGTGACTGCGAGTGGAAGTACATTTACGTCTACAGTTACAAATGCTACATCCACACCAGCAATTGCATTAACGATACCACTAGCATCTGTTACTGGAACCACTGCAGGATTATTAAGTAAAGCAGATTATGATATATTTAATGCAAAACAAAATGCATTAATATCGGGTACAAATTATATTGCACCTAATGCATCAATCACTGGTGCTACCAAAACAAAAATCACCTACGATGAAAAAGGATTGGTGACAGCAGGCGCGGATGCGACTACTGCGGACATTGCACCAAGTATAAACAGAAATTATGTTACTGATATAAAGGCAGGTGTGTTATCAAATACTACTGGAACTAATACGGGCGATCAAACCATTACATTAATGGGTGATGTAACTGGAACAGGCACCGGAACATTTACATCAACGATTGCGAACTCAGCGGTGACCTATGCAAAAATGCAAAATATAACTACGGGCAAATTGTTGGGAAGCACGAACTCAGGTGCAGCAGCACCAGGTGAAGTCACAATTGGTTCAGGATTAAGTTTAACAAATGGAAATTTAACTGCAACTGGTACGGGTGGAACAGTAACGAATGTAAATCCAATCACAGTGACTGCGAGTGGAAGTACATTTACGTCAACTGTTACAAATGCTACTACCACACCAGCAATTGCTTTAACGATACCACTAGCATCTGTTGCTGGAGCAACGGCAGGATTATTAAGCAACACTGACTATACAACATTCAATAATAAGCAAGGCGCATTAACAGCAGGAGCTGGTTCAGGTATATCTATATCTGGAGGAACGATATCTGCAACGGGATTAACTACAAGTAATTTATCTAGTACTGCGGGTATTCTAAATGCGCAGTTAGCGAATAGTGCTATCACCCTAGGCTCTACGAGTATGAGTTTAGGAAGTACCAATACAACTATTGCAGGTTTAACATCGGTAAGTTCAACTGGATTTACTGGAGAATTAACTGGAAATGCGAGTACTGCAACGGCACTCGCTACTGCGAGAAGTATTTATGGAAATAACTTTGATGGAACAGCGGCATTAAGTGGCGTTATTTCAACCACCTTTGGTGGAACGGGTGCGTCATCTACTTCACAGAATTTTGTATTTGCTGGACCAACATCTGGGGCAGGTGCTCCAAGCTTTAGACAATTAACTTCGTCAGATGTTCCAGCGGGAAGTGGAAATTATATAGCTAATGGAACAACACAACAAACGAGTGCTAATTTTAATATTAGCGGAACTGGAGTAGTGGGAACATCTTTAAGTGCTGGTTCATTAAGCTTAACCACAGCATTAAGTGTTGCTAATGGAGGAACAGGAGCAAGTACATTAACAGGATTAATTAAAGGCAACGGAACTGGTGCAATGACAGCTGCAGTTGCTGGAACTGATTTTGTGGCACCTAACTCAGCAATCACTGGAGCGACTAAAACAAAAATAACTTTTGATGCAAAAGGGTTGGTAACAGCAGGTGCGGATGCAACTACTGCGGACATTGCACCAAGTACAAATAGGAATTATGTTACTGATATAAAGGCAGGTGTATTATCAAATACATCTGGTACTAATACGGGCGATCAAACCATTACATTAACGGGTGATGTAACCGGAACAGGTACTGGAACATTTACATCAACCATTGCGAACTCAGCGGTGACTTATGCAAAAATGCAAAATGTGGGAGCGAACAAATTAGTGGGAAGTACAAACTCAACATCAGCAGCAGTAGCAGGAGAGGTTTCCATTGGTACAGGATTAAGTTTAACGAACGGAACTTTAACTGCAACTGGAACTGGAGGAACAGTAACGAATGTAAGTCCAATCACATTAACAACAACAGGAAGTACGTTTACATCAACTGTTGCTAATGCAACTACAACACCAGCCATTACATTAAATATACCTTCTGCATCTGTAACAGGAACAACAGCTGGATTATTAAGTAAGGCTGAATTTGATATATTTAATGCTAAGGTTGCACCAAATACTGCAATCACTGGAGCGACTAAAACAAAAATAACTTTTGATTCAAAGGGATTAGTAACTGCAGGTGCGGATGCAACTACTGCAGACATCGCACCAAGTACAGATAGAAATTATGTTACTGATTTAAAGGCAGGTGTATTATCAAATACTACTGGAACTAATACGGGCGATCAAACCATTACATTAACAGGTGATATAACAGGCACAGGTACTGGAACATTTACATCAACGATTGCGAACTCAGCGGTGACTTATGCAAAAATGCAAAACATAACTGCTGGTAAACTATTAGGAAGTATTAGTGCTTCAGAAGTAGCACCAGGTGCGGTTGCAATTGGTTCAGGATTAAGTTTAACGAATGGAACTTTAACTGCTACTGGTACAGGAGGAACAGTATCAAATGTAAGTGCAATCACAGTGACTGCGAGTGGAAGTACACTTACATCTACAGTTACAAATGCAACTACCACACCAGTAATTTCTTTAACAATACCACTTGCATCAGAAGTTGGAACCACTGCAGGATTATTAAGTAAATCAGACTATGATGCATTTAGTGCAAAACAAAGTGCATTAACATTAGGGGCTGGAGTGCAAACATTTTTGGCTACTCCAACAAGTGCCAATTTAGCCAATACTTTTACAGACGAGACAGGTACAGGAAAGTTAGTATTTGCAACAAGTCCAACATTAGAAACACCAATATTAGGCAATGCAACAGCAACATCATTATCATCAGGTACTTTAACTTTAACTACAGCATTAACTGCAGCTAATGGCGGTACCAGTCAAAGTACTTATGCTAAAGGTGATATTCTTTATGCAAGCGCTGCTAATACTTTAAGCAAATTAACAATTGGTACCGAAGGGCAAGTATTGATTTCCGCCAATACGGGAATTCCATATTGGGGAAGTAATGGATTATCTAAATTAAATGGTATAACTGTTTCTGAACACACATTTCCTACACCAACAAATACCACTGGCTCTGATATTGGTTGGTCAAGTTCTGTTTTAGGAGCTCATACTCTAAATATACCAGACGCCACTACAGCAAAAAGAGGAGTAATAAACATAGCCTCTCAAACTTTTGCAGGTGATAAAACTTTCCAAAATGATTTAAGTGCAAATGGTGTTTATATAGGTAGAGGTACAAATTCGAGAAGTACTAATATCGCCATTGGTTACAGTTCCAATTTAAGTGGTAAAAATTTTGGTGACAATATGTCGTCTACATTAGCACTCAATAATATTGCGATTGGTGTAACCACATTATCATCACTTGTCGATGGGTATAGTAATAATGCAGTTGGTAATGGAGCTTTGAGTGCTACTAATAATGGATATCAAAATAACGCATTTGGTCGAGACGCTTTAAAAGGAAATACTGGTGGGTATAATAATTCCGGATTTGGAAATTCCGCACTTCAAGCTAATTCCACTGGAGATGATAACACGGCTGTTGGATTTAATAGTTTAGTAAGTACAACTGGTGATAAAAACACTGCAATTGGAAGTACTACTAATGTATCTGCAGGAAAATCTAATTCGACTGCAATTGGCTATGGTGCTACAGTTAGTGTCGATAACACCATTCAATTAGGTAATACAGAGGTTACTAGTGTAGTTACAAGTGGAACTTTAAGTGCAACGGGTGCAATACTTGGTACTTTAAGAGTAACGGGGGGATCTGGAACTGCGGGAAGAGTTTTAACGAGCGATGCAAGTGGAAATGCAACATGGCAAGCAGCTTCTGCTGGCATTAGTGGAGTGGGAACAATGACAACAACCTCCTATGCTAATGGAGCAACTGTTAGCGGGAATAGTTTAATCCTGGCACCTGCTGATGGCTCAAATGGAGGGGTTGTAACAACAGGTGCACAAACTTTTGCTGGAGCTAAAACATTCAGTTCAGATTTAACTGTTAATGGTATGACAATAGGTAGAGGAACTTCAAATAATGTTGAGAACGTACTTATTGGAAACCTAGCAGGATATACAAATGGTGGAGGTGGTAATATAGCAATCGGAACTAAAGCATTGTATACTACTAATGGAGGTATTAACAACATAGCACTAGGTAAAGAAGCACTTTATGCTATTACTACTGCTGGTTATAATATTGGTATCGGAGCTTATTCACTATGGAGTAATACTACTGGTTATTCGAATTTAGCAATTGGAACTGAGGCACTAAAGCTTAATACGACTGGTGATTATAATCTAGCTATTGGAAGATATGCATTATTAAATAATAAGCCTGTTAATAGTGGAGAAGCCAATAATAATTCAGCAATTGGATTTCAATCATTATATAACAATACGACTGGTGCTGGTAATGCTGGTATTGGCTATAATGCACTTTATACGAATACTACTGGAACATACAATACTGCCATTGGATATAATGCGAATGTGAGTGCAATTAATTTAAATAATGCCACAGCCATAGGATCTAATGCAACCGTATCTGCAAATAACACCATCCAATTAGGAAGTACTGCAGTAACTGATGTAAAAACGAGTGGGAAAATTACTGCTTCGTCATTTGTTGTAAGTGGAGGAACCGCAAGTCAAGTTTTAATGGCAAATGGAACATTTGGTACTTTACCAACACAAACACATTATATAGGGGAATCTTATGGGGGAGGAATTGTGTTTTATGTGTATGATAATGGTTTACATGGACTCATTGGAGCTACTGCAGATCAATCTACTGCGATAATGTGGGGTTCAAGTACTTTAATTAGGGCAAATGGAGATGGTGTAGGTGCTGGTCGAAACAATACAACTATTATAGCTGCCTATAATAACGTAAATCGTGAAACTGCAGCATCAAAATGTACAGGATACCAAGTTACTGTTGGTGGTGTAAGTTATGGTGATTGGTATTTGCCTTCATATCACGAACTTGTATTGCTTTATAATCAAAGATCATTAAGTGGTTTAAATATGACAAACAATGTGTGGTATTGGAGTTCTACTGAGTCTAATAGTGATAATGCTTATATATGGAAATTCGATCCTAGTTATACACAGTCCCATGGTGGTAAAAGCAACCAAGCTTATGTCCGTGCAATTAGGCATTTTTAGATAGTAAATAGAATTTAATTATTTTAAGAAAAATAATCATTATTGAACTGTTCGGAATTTCCGAATAGTTCAACTACCGAGGATTACTCGGTAGTTCAAAATATAAAGGTTTTTAATATAGTCAGTTGTCAAGGATTCCTTGACAACTGAAATAACTTAGATAATGATAGCTTAATTAGCTGAATATCTTTTAATAAGTTTTAAGTCACTTCCTTTTAGCATTAACTCTTCTTCAATGTCAAAATCGTTTTGAAGCCCTAACCAAAAGTTTGGGGTATTGCCAAAGTATTTTGAAAGTCTCAAGGCAGTATCTGCAGTAACACTTCTATTGCCTTTTAAAATTTCAGAAATCCTAGTTTGTGGAATAAGGGTTGCTTTACAAAGCTTATAAGCAGTAATATTTAAAGGGAGTAAGAACTCTTCTCTAAGCACATCTCCTGGATGAATATTTTTAAGCTTTTTCATTTTACAAATAAGTATCATACTAACGTTTTACGATACTTACGCCAAAGGTAAGTATTTTATTTAAACTGTATAATACTTATTTAGTTTTAATGAATTGTTTCGGGAAATACGCTCAAAGATGCTAGGGATGCTGGCTCATTTCATTCGCCGACTTCCCAAATGGGCTCCTTACCCAAAGCCGGGATTGCCAATGCTTCGCATTGTCTTCCTCGGCATTGCTCCTTACCCAAAGCCTTTCAAAAGCAAACGAAGTTTGCTTTTGGCTTTTTTAACGCTCATCCGCTCAATCAAGCAAGCTTGTTTCGCGGCTTCGCATTAAAAAAGCCTATCACTTTGTGATAGGCTTTGTAGCCATCTTAGGAACCAGTTTGGACGAATTTGCAGGGGATGTAAAAGCTATTTTGGACCTGTAAATTAGTATTAATTCTATAACTTGCACCCATGTATTCGTATATATTTTTTGGGTTAATGATGGTAGGCTTTTTTTCAATTATTGAAAATTTGAGAAATGGGCATGGGTTTTCTAATATAAGAATGTATATCATTTTATTTCTATCATTTATCACTATAAATAGCTTTCTAGATTTCTTATCTGAATTTGGCTATGATTTTAAACTCTTAGAATCGATTATAGCTTTAAGTGCTTTAATTTCATTTATTAACCTTTTTTATTTTATAGCAAATCGTAAAATCCCTAAAGCAGTTATAGTATTCGAATGTATAATGTATGTTTTTTTTATCATCACTTATATTTTTAGTTATTATTCTACATCCATTATTGGCGGAAATTTTGTAAACGATATAAGCTTAATTGATAAAATAAAATTTTTTATCAAAGCTGCCTTTGTCTTGATTTCAATGTCATGTAATATTTTTATTATTTATAAAAATACCGATTATGATAATATGTATCAAATAAGAATAAAGAACTGGAGTATTTTTGTAATTGTATTATTTTGTTTTGTAATAACTATTCAAATCACAGTTCTTTTAATGTACTTTAGAAAAGTATCTATTCCAACATTTGATTCTAGAGCTGCTATTTCCTTTGTTAGATTATTATTAATCTTATTTATTTTATTTAGGCCTAAGTTTTTAAATGAATCAGGCTATACAGCCAAAATCAATAAAATTATTGGTACTAAAAACTACCTATCTGTATCAAATTTTGAGCTCTTATTTTATGCCAACTCTTATTTTTTAAATGCGAATGCTAATTTGGAAGATTTAGCATTAAAGTTAAACAAGACAAAAGGTGAGGTAAGTGCATTTATCAAAGATCAATTTAATGATAGCTTTAGTGAGATTTTGAATAAGAACCGAGTGACCTATTTTAAGGAATTACTTAATTCAAAACAATACGAGTCATTTACAATAGAAGCTTTGTCTGAAATGTCCGGGTTTAGCAACCGACAAGCTATGTATGTTGCCTTTAAAAAGTATGAAGGGTGTACACCTTCTGAGTACATAGATAATTTATAACTCATTGATTTACATTGTAAGAAATTATTCTTACAATGTAAGGTAACGATTCTTACAGCCCCAATTTGGGGCTTTTCTATGTGTGCTTGAAATTGCATATATGTAGATAATTTTCTACTAACCTATCTACTTAAATACATAAACCTTTTATGAATAAAGCATTTGAAAATCTAAAACTCTATATAGCACCTTTTGGACTGCCTGATAATGACTTTGATGTGTTGTTTAAATTTTGTGAAATAGTGCATTTTGACAAAGGAGATGTGGTCATGAAGGCTGGGGATAAACAAAACTTCATTTGTTATATTAGTAAAGGTATTGTTAGGAATTTTGTACTTTCTCAAGATGCAGAAATAAAAACCTATGGCTTTAGAACAGAGGGCATGTTGATAACAGGATATGCGCTACATAATTATAAAAACGAATACCGAGCAAAAGTAAGTATTGAGTGCTTGGAAGAGTGTGAAATGGTAAAAATCCCCTTAAACGCCCTTAAATATTTGGAGGAGCATAGTGAGCATGCACATAAAGTAGGTAGATTTTTGGCCGAAGCCCATACACTGGAATTGGTTGAATACATTGTAGATACAGATATTTTAACTGTAACAGAAAGGTTTCAAAAGTTAGAAAATATTTTCCCAAACATACAACAGCGAGTTCCTCAACACATCATTGCTTCTTATTTAGGTATTACCCCAGTGTATTTGTCTAAAATAAAAAAAAGAAAATATACTCAAGTTTAAAATTTTGATATGTAGATATTTTTCTACTTATATTTTTATATTCTATATTATAAAACTAGTTTTAGACTTTTCAGTTTTACTTAAGTCTAAAACTAGTTTTACGTAGAATAATATCTAGAGTATTTTCTTTGTGCTTTAAATCATCACAAAGAAATAAAATGCGATCTACTAGATTATTTTCAAATAAGTTTTTATTACTTTTTTCAATCCTAAGCATTGCAGCTAGTTCCTTAACAGCACAAACTTTAACCAAGAAGCAACAGGATAGCTTGTATTTATTAAATCCAGGACAAGAACGTATACGAAAAATCAAAAAATCTTTAGCTAAGAAGTTTGTAAACTTTGTAGGCAATGATGTGTCCTTATTTGGGGCTTTAGCATTGTCTAAGCAAAACATCAATGACAATGGTGTAACAGCGCCTATAAACTATTTATACAACACGGTAAACAGCAATACATTTAACTCAGGATATAGCGGTGGTTTTAGAATAGATGGCATTTATAAAGAAAAGCATCGTTATGCTTTATCCTTTGCTGTAAACAGGATTGCTGCTGGTAATAATTACAAGAATAAATACAGTTTGTCTCCTTTCATAGACGATTTTACGCATTTTAAAGCCGATAATAATTTCACCACACTTAGCATAGCTGCACATTACAAGAAGCTACTACCTGTGAATGCAATGAACAAGTACAAGTTCTATGCTGTATTTGGTCCAAGCTTTGATTATAAAATTTCAAGCATTAGTAAGGAAAACTTAATCAATGGAGCAGGGAATAGGGCCATTATCAATGGAGACTTAGGCGCCGAGTTTGATAATAAAGGCTACTATGTCCTTTATGCACATTACAAGTTGGGAGTAAATATGACTAGTTCAAGCGTACCAGTGCAATTAAACCGATTTGAGATAGGCATGAGTATTAAAGCCAAAGATTTATTCTAAACCTAAAAGTTAAATCTAACAATAATAAAAAGAAAGACACAAATGAAAATTTTATATAAAATATTACTAGCAGTCATCATATTTACGATGAATGCCTGCAATAAAGAAACACCTACTACACAGACCAATGTAATGAATAGCATGCTTACCAATAAAAATTGGTATTTAGATTATAGCATTACGGGCACTAGCACAAAATCTTATGTAGGACAGTCAACCTATTTTGTGACTTATTTAAAAGATGGCACTACTAAAGATTCTGATGGATTAACAGGAACCTATTCGGTTGAAGTTATTGGTGATCAGTCACAAATACATGTGCAATTAAAAACCGCAAGTGGTAATCCATTAGAGGTTATTTACAATATCATTTCTGTGGGCGAAACTAAATTGGTTTTATCTAAGGTAGTCACTACTGGCACAGCTACTCAATTATACTTTACCAATAAATAATTGAAAATAATAATCAAAAGAAAATGAACAATTGGATTAAAAATATTTTCGTAATAGCAATTATTACAATGATTGGATCAGCTTTTCCCCAAAGCATACAAGGCCAGCAACTAACGGGGGCTTTCATTATGAGCAGTGTGGGTGGATTAAATAATATGTCCAACAATAGCATGGCAGTTACTTTTAGTAGCAGCGCTACTTGCTTAAATGTTCAAAACGGTACTGCGGTTTTAACAGGAGATAGAGGCACAGGTAATTTCGCGATTAACTGTGAGGTAAAAACAAATTATAATACACTAGGTATAAAACTATATCCCAATCCAGTAGTGGCGACAACTAAAATTAAATTCATCAACACCCCGCCTTTAAATGACCAATTTAACATTAGTATTTGGGGGGCAGATGGATTTAAAATAACAAGTGGTAAAGCAACAGGTTATGAACTATTCCAAGGCATGCCTTTGGATTTTAGTATGCTACAAGCTGGGTCTTATATCATTCAAATAGAATCAGATAAATATACCGATGCTTTAAAATTCATTAAAGCCAACTAATTAAAAATTAATAATTAAGATTTACAATACCTACTCATATGAATTTTCAAAAGTTTACTACA
>Ga0209088_10002159_pt1 | contig 12252 bp, 8 predicted proteins | sample S_140625_EF_Meta_FD_187324 | JGI IMG/M metagenome (GOLD analysis project Ga0209088, IMG submission 187324) | Freshwater microbial communities from Lake Simoncouche, Canada to study carbon cycling - S_140625_EF_MetaG (SPAdes) (version 2) | ecosystem: Environmental > Aquatic > Freshwater > Lake ...
GCGTAAGCAAGCATTGGCCGGCCCGCTAATTCCTTGAACTGTTTTGGTAAATCACCGCCCAAGCGAGATCCAGCACCTGCTGTTGGCAGGAGAGCGTGACATTTCTTTATAGATTGATTTCCTAAGTTCATACCTGATTCTATAATGAGCCCAGATGTCTGATGCATTAAATCTAGTACCCCCCATACCTGCTCCGCGGGCTGGGCAGCGCTTTACCTTTTCAGGACTAGTGGGCTCGGCTGATGCAGCTCTGATAGCTCAAACTGCTCTGCGCTACCGCAGGGATTTCTCAGTCATGGTGATATTTTGTGCCCAAGCACAAGAAGCTCAGCGACTTTTAGAAGAAATCCCTACTTTTGGACCTCAGCTAAAAACCCTTCTGTTGCCCGACTGGGAAATTCTTCCTTACGATCATTTTTCCCCTCACCAGGACTTAGTCTCTGAGCGTTTAGCTACCTTGTATGAATTACTCAATGGCAGTTGCGATATTGTTTTAGTACCAGTGACTACTGCCTTACAAAGATTGGGTCCTCCAGACTTCTTATCGGGGCACACCTTCTTTTTTCGTCAAGGCGATAGACTGAATGAAGCAGCGCTAAAGCTTCAACTTCAACAAGCAGGTTACGATCCTGTAAGCGCAGTCATGCGACCTGGTGAATACAGTATTCGCGGCGGTCTTATTGATTTATTTCCAATGGGCTCAAGCCTGCCTTATCGCCTAGATTTATTTGGGGATGAAATCGAGCAGATCCGCTCCTTTGATCCGGATACGCAAAGAAGTCTTTATCCCGTTAAAGAAGTTCGCCTACTGCCAGGTCATGAATTCCCATTCAATGATGAGGCACGCACTGCCTTTAGAGGCCGGTGGCGTGAGGTCTTTGAGGGTGACCCGACCCGTTGCTCTATTTATAAAGATGCCAACTTAGGCATCCCTAGCGCAGGCATAGAGTCCTATCTGCCAATGTTCTTCAATGAGCAATCCAGCGTATTTGATTATTTCCCAAGATCGGGTGATCCAGTTTGGATTCTGAGCAATGGTGACATTGAAGAGGCCATACGGGGTTTTTGGAAAGACACACTCCCGCGCTATGAATTTCTAAAGCATGATCTTGATCGCCCTATTCTTCCTCCGAAAGAGCTCTTTCTCGATGTGGATGAATTCTTCACGGCGGCAAAACCACACGCACGCTTAGTACTAGAAAAAGAGACTTCTTCAGCTGCCCAGTTTCTCCAGGTACCTGATGTTGCCGTACATCGCAAAGACGCTGACCCAGTGAGTAGTTTGCGTAAATTAGTTGCCAGCGAAAAAGTACGCATTCTGATCTGTAGCGATAGTGCTGGGCGCAAGGAGTCGATCCGACAATTATTTGAAGAAAGCAATGCAGTTGCTGGACAGGATGGCAAGCCACACTATCAACTTCAACCTGAAGGTTTTGAAACGGTTGCCGACTTTATCAAGAGCGGATCCCAATTTGGATTAACCACTGCCCCACTCTTTAATGGCTTCTCTTGGCCTGCCCAAAATCTCATTATCGTTACCGAGGCGGAGTTATTCACTTCGACGGCAAGACAACGGCGCAAAGGAAAAGAATCGGAGAGCGCTGATCCTGACATGCTCTTTAAGGATCTATCTGAACTTAAGATTGGCGACCCAGTGGTGCATGCTGAACATGGCATCGGTCGTTACCAAGGCTTAGTTCTCCTCAATGTAGCTCCACCCAAGGATGTCCCTATTTTTGAGGAGTTTCTCCATCTTCAATATGCTGGTGAAGCTACTTTGTACGTGCCAGTGCAGCAATTACAAATGGTCACTCGCTATGCCGGATCTGATCCGGATTCTGCTCCATTGCATCAACTGGGCTCTGGTCAGTGGGATAAGGCTAAACGTAAAGCGGCTCAGCAAATACGCGATACTGCCGCTGAATTACTAAGCCTTTATGCTGCAAGAGCGATTCGCAAAGGTCATGCTTTTGAGTTTTCTGCTCATGACTACGCCGCTTTCGCAGAGAGCTTTGGTTTCGAAGAAACGCCAGATCAAGCTAATGCGATTGCTGCAGTGATTGGTGATATGACGAGCGGTACGCCCATGGATCGCCTGGTTTGTGGTGATGTTGGTTTTGGTAAAACAGAAGTTGCTCTACGCGCGAGCTTTGTGGCTGTCATGGGTGGCAAGCAAGTGGCTATTTTGGCGCCTACCACTTTGTTAGCCGAACAACATGTTGCCACCTGGAAAGATCGTTTTGCAGATTGGCCTGTGCGCATCGTGGAACTTTCACGCTTTAAGACTGCTAAGGAGATTACTGCGGCATTAGAGGCGATTGCTAAGGGCGAAGCGGACATTATTATCGGCACCCACAAGCTACTCTCCAAGGAAACACAATTCGCTAATCTTGGTTTGGTAATTGTGGATGAGGAACATCGCTTTGGAGTCCGCCAAAAGGATGCCCTTAAAGCATTGCGCGCTGAAGTCGACATCCTGACTCTGACTGCCACTCCAATACCAAGAACATTGGGTATGGCGATGGAGGGCCTGCGTGAGTTCTCCATTATTGCTACGGCTCCTCAAAAGCGGCTAGCCATTAAAACCTTTGTCCGTCGTGAAGGTGACGGCGTCATCCGTGAGGCAGTGCTTCGAGAAATTAAGCGTGGTGGCCAAGTCTATTTCTTGCACAATGAAGTAGAAACTATTCAGAATCGAAAGCATGCATTACAAGAATTGATTCCTGAGGCAAGTATTAGTGTTGCTCACGGTCAAATGCATGAGCGTGAACTGGAGTCGGTGATGCGTGAGTTCGTTACCCAGCGTACCAATATTCTGCTGTGTACTACGATTATTGAAACAGGGATTGATGTACCAACCGCCAATACCATTATCATGCATCGCGCTGATAAGTTTGGCTTAGCGCAATTACATCAACTTCGTGGTCGTGTCGGCCGTTCGCATCACCAGGCCTACGCTTACCTCATGGTTCCTGATCCGGAAGCCTTAAGTAAGCAGGCACAGTTACGCCTCAATGCTATTCAAGCCATGGAAGAACTTGGTTCTGGCTTTTACCTAGCCATGCATGACTTAGAGATTCGGGGGGCTGGTGAAGTCCTGGGTGACAAGCAGTCTGGCGAGATTCATGAAATTGGCTTTCAGCTCTATACAGAAATGCTTAACAGAGCCGTCAAATCCTTGCGCAGCGGTAAAGAGCCTGATTTACTCTCGCCTTTACAGGCAACTACGGATGTCAATCTAGGTGTGCCCGCCCTTCTTCCAAATGACTACTGCCCCGATGTCCATGAGCGCCTCTCTTTATATAAACGATTTGCAGGTACTAATGATTTTTCAGAGTTAATGGGTCTTCGTGAAGAATTAGTCGATCGTTTTGGGGATCTACCAGATCAAGCCAAGTCCTTTTATGAAACCCATCGGCTCCGCTTGGAAATGACCGGATTTGGCATTAAGAAAATTGATGCGACACCGACATCGATTCAAATTCAATTTATCCCCAATCCGCCGATTGATCCCCTGAAGATTATTCAATTGATACAAAGCTCGAAACATATTCAGCTCAATGGACAAGATAAGCTCAAAGTGCTTCCCCAGAAGGAGCGGGAATTTGAGAAACTAGATCAACGTTTAGACGCGATTCGGCAGATACTAAGACGCCTGAACGAATCAGCGGTACTCAGTACTGCAAAAGCCAATTAATCATTGCTATTATTAAAGCCATGTCTAAGCTAAGTCTCATTGCCCTATCTAGAGAGCCAATTTCTGAAAAGCTGGTCTTTGAGCTCAAAGACCAGGCAATAATATTTGGAGTCACACTTCACACTGTTGGTGGCCAGATATCGAATGGCACTTACTATTCGGAGCAGTGGGAATCTAATCAACAGCTAGATGCCGCTCAGAGAGAAAGTCTGCGCGGCATCGCAGCAAGATTTAACAATGATCTCTGCTTCTTAGATGCTGATCTTCAGCCTAACGATATCAAAGTGCTTGCAATGGATATGGATTCGACTCTCATCAATATTGAATGTATTGATGAAATAGCAGACTTCACAGGAAAAAAAGCTGCTGTCGCACAAATTACTGAAGCGACCATGCGTGGAGAGATCAAAGATTTTCAAGAGAGCCTGCGGCGTCGCGTTGCTTTACTAGAGGGCGTTTCAGCTGATGCGCTTGAAGCGGTGTATCGTGAGCGCTTGCGACTGAATCCAGGAGCGGTAGAGCTGTTAGCTGGAGCCAATGAGCGTGGACTTTACACCCTACTCGTTTCTGGTGGCTTTACTTTCTTCACAGAAAAACTTCGCCAGCAACTAGGCTTCAAGCAGGCTCAAGCAAACACCCTTGAAATCATTGACGGCAAGCTCACCGGTAAAGTACTTGGCAATATTGTGGATGGCGCTGCTAAGGCAGCTTATCTTGATGAAGCTTGTCGCTCATTAGGGTGTACCAAAGCCAATGCAATGACAATCGGTGATGGTGCAAACGATCTCATTTTGATGAATGGCTCAGGTATTAGTGTTGCCTATAGAGCAAAACCGATTGTCAAAGAAAAAGCCGACGCGGCTTTTGACCGAGTCGGCTTGGATGCTGCTTTACTACTCATTTCTTAGTAGGACGATTACATCCGCTCGAAAATAGTCGCAATACCTTGACCGCCGCCGATACACATCGTTACCAAGGCGTATCTGCCTTGTACGCGCTGTAGTTCATGGATTGCTTTGGTGGCAATTGCCGCACCAGAACATCCAATGGGGTGACCTAAAGCGATAGCGCCTCCATTGACATTGGTTTTAGCGGGATCTAAGCCTAAACCTTTCATTACCGCTAAAGCTTGCGCAGCAAATGCTTCATTCGACTCGATTACATCCATTTGATCTAGCTTCAGACCAGCACGCTCTAAGGCAAGCTTGCTTGCAGGAATCGGTCCCTCGCCCATGATATGGTTCGGTACGCCAGCAACTGCATAAGAAACTAAACGAGCTATTGGCTTATGACCAGCTTTCTTGGCTATTTCTGCATCAGCCAATACAAAGAATGCTGCGCCATCATTGATACCAGAGGCATTACCTGCAGTGACAGATCCACCCTCTTTTTTAAATACAGCCTTCATCTTGCCAAGAGTTTCCATGGTGGTATCTGGCTTGCAATGCTCATCGGTATCAAACACAACATCGCCCTTACGAGACTTAATCGTGATCGGCACGATTTGTGACTTAAAGCGACCCTCTTTAATTGCATTAGCTGCACGACGATGTGACTCTACTGCGAAAGCATCCTGCTCTTCACGAGTCAGCTTCCACTTTTCAACGAGGTTCTCAGCAGTGACACCCATGTGACCAACGCCAAACGGATCAGTCAATACAGCAACCATCAAGTCAAGCATCTTGGCATCACCCATGCGTGCGCCGCTGCGCATTGCAGGAGAGCCATACATGCCGCGTGACATCACTTCAACGCCACCACCTACTCCATAATCGCAATCACCCAACATAATTTGTTGCGCAGTGGTCACAATTGCTTGTAAACCAGAACTGCATAAACGGTTGAGCGACATTGCTACAGATTCCATCGGCAAGCCCGCCTGAATGGCGGCTACACGAGCAACATAAGCGTAACGACTATCGGTTGGAATGGTATTTCCAACTGTGACGTAATTCACTAATGCAGGATCAACGCCAGAACGAGCAACGGCCTCTTTCATCACAATGCCGCCTAGCTCTGACGGCTCCAAGCTACTCAGTGAGCCATTAAAGGCGCCAATAGCAGAACGAACTGCACTTAAAACCACGACATCACGACTCATAAAAATCCCCTTAGCTGAGCCCAAAAATAGGCTTAATTATTAATACGACCTTCATTTTTATTACTTTTTTCAAGTTTCCGCTACTAGATCATGCCCTTGTGAGCTGATCACCGTAGCACGAATAATTTCCCCTGCGCGATAGCGTTTTGAAGGCTTGCTAGCGGGCAAAACCCTCACCAAACCATCAATTTCAGGGGCATCACCAATGGTTCTGCCAATTCCGCCTGACTCATCAACCCGATCAATGAGGATTTGGACTCTTTTGCCAATTTTTTTAGCCAGGCGCGCAATGGAGATTTCCTCTGCTTTTGCCATGAAACGGGCACGACGTTCTTCTCGAATAGTATCAGGAACAGGGCTTTCCAATTGATTTGCAGTAGCGCCCTCCACTGGTGAATAGGCAAAGCAACCTGCGCGATCAATTTGGGCCTCATCCAAGAAGTTCAGTAAATACTCAAACTCCGCTTCTGTCTCCCCCGGAAATCCAGCAATAAAAGTACTGCGAATGACTAAATCTGGGCAAGCGGCGCGCCAAGCCAAAATGCGCTCTAAATTTTTCTCGCCACTTGCGGGGCGCTTCATTCGTTTGAGAACATCTGGATGGGCATGTTGCAGTGGAATATCTAAATACGGAAGTACTCCATATCCATGTTCAGCAAACTCTGCCATCAAAGGCAAGACGTCATCTACGTGCGGATAAGGATAAACGTAATGTAGTCTTACCCAAGCTTGATGCTCACGCGCAATTTGATTTAGTGCGTTAACTAAATCAAACATCCGGGTCTTGACTGGCTTGCCATCCCAAAAACCGGTACGGTATTGGATATCGACACCATATGCACTAGTGTCTTGAGAGACAACTAATAATTCTTTAACGCCTGATTCAAATAAGCGTTTAGCTTCTAACAACACCTCGCCAATCGGTCTGGATACCAGATCACCGCGTAGGCTAGGGATGATACAGAAAGTGCAGCGATGGTTGCAGCCTTCAGAAATTTTCAAATAAGCGTAGTGCTTTGGTGTGAGCTTGATTCCTATTGGAGGCACTAAGTCTGTAAATGGATCATGTGGTTTTGGTAGGTGCAGATGAATCGCTTGCATCACCTCATCGGTAGCATGAGGACCTGTAACTGCTAGTACTTTAGGATGAATACTCTGAATCAGATCACTGCCATCGGGATTTTTTTTGGCTCCCAAGCAACCGGTCACGATGACTTTGCCGTTTTCCGCAAGAGCCTCTCCAATAGCAGCCAAACTTTCCTCTACTGCTGAATCTATAAAACCACAGGTATTGACCACAACGAGATCTGCCCCTGAATAATCTTTTGCAGTCTCATACCCTTCAGCACTGAGTTGCGTCAGGATAAGCTCAGAGTCAACGAGCGCCTTAGGGCAACCTAAGGATACAAAGCCGATTTTTCCTGCCACAACTATTCTTTTTCAGATTTAGTGGGCTGAGGGGTAAATGGAAAATTACCAAAGAGATTGTGTGAACCCTGGAGTTGCTCTTGCATCTTCACAAATAAATCTTTGCTCTGTTCCATGTAATTCCCCATCAAGCCTTGCATGAGGGGATTTTGGAGATTCATCATTTGAGACCAAGCCTCGGGAGTACTGCCAGGACCAAGACCTTTCGTCTGATCGCCCAATTTATTGTGGATATCCACAAAAGATTGCATAGTCTTTTCGAGATAGTTACCCATCAAGCCTTGCATGGAGTTGCCATAGAAGCGAATGATTTGAGAAAGCATTTGTGAAGAAAATACTGGGGCACCACCAGCCTCTTCTTCTAGAATTATTTGCAGCAAAATATTGCGTGTCAGATCTTCATCCGTCTTCGCGTCGATGACTTTAAACACTTCGTTAGCCATTACTAAGCCTTTGATGTCAGACAAAGTGACATAAGTGCTTGTTTGTGTATCGTAGAGACGACGATTGGGATATTTCTTAATGAGTCGGTCTTCGCCAGCTCGCTTTGTACGGGTAACCATTATTTTCCTTACTGAATACTGCAACGCAACATCAGCTTAGTTTATCTTTAGACTGAAGTAAAGATAAATAAGCCGTGTTGCGTTTGCTAGCTATATAAATGCTGCACTGCAGTATTAGCCAGTATGAATGCCGCCGTTTAAAGAGAAATCAGCACCTGTTGCATAGCCACCATCATCAGATGCAATCCAACAGCAGATAGAAGCGATTTCCTCAGGTGTACCTAAACGCTTTACTGGGATTCCCGCAACGATCTTCTCTAGTACATCTTCACGAATCGCTTTAACCATGTCGGTGCCAATATAGCCTGGTGAGACCGTATTGACCGTAACACCCTTGGTAGCTACTTCTTGCGCTAAGGCCATCGTAAATCCATGTAAGCCCGCTTTAGCGGTGGAATAGTTCGCTTGACCAAACTGGCCTTTTTGGCCATTCACAGAAGAAATATTAATGACTCGGCCCCAGTTGTTCTCAACCATACCTTCGATCACTTGCTTGGTCACGTTAAACAATGAATTGAGGTTGGTATCAATGACGGCCTTCCATGCATCAGGCGTCATCTTGCGGAAAACGCTGTCTCGCGTAATGCCTGCATTGTTCACCAATACATCAACCCGACCTACCTCAGCTTTAACCTTATCAAAGGCTGCAACCGTGCTGTCCCAATCGGACACATTGCCCTCAGAGGCGATAAAGTCAAATCCCAAAGCTTTTTGCTCGCCAAGCCAACGATCCTTACGCGGTGAATTTGGACCGCAACCAGCGATCACCTTAAAACCATCTTTTGCTAAACGTTGGCAGATGGCGGTGCCGATACCACCCATACCACCAGTAACATATGCGACTTTTTGAGACATTACGTTCCCCTTTAAAAAACTTCGTTCGTTGTTGCTGTTCTAACTCCCTTGAGCTGCTTTTTCTTTTACATACACCCCAGGTGCAGCTTCCATTTTTTTGTACTTTGCATTACCAAAGCTTTTGCTGGCAGGTTTTTGCTCACCGCCAAATTGTTCTAGCCACTGAGTGTAATTAGGCCACCAGCTACCAGTAATTTGTTTTGCACCTTCGAGCCACTCATGAGCCGTTGCTGCAATCTGATTATTTTCAAAGTAATAGCGCTTATTCTTTGCAGGTGGATTGATGACTCCTGCAATATGACCAGAGGCACCAAGTACAAAACGATTCTTACCCTTTAGTAGATGAGTTGACTCATAAGCAGACTGCCAAGGGACAATATGGTCTTCTTGTGAAGCGTATATATAGGCAGGACACTTGATCTTGCCCAAATCAATCTTCTCGCCACAGATCGTAAGCTTGCCTGGTTTAACCAAGTCGTTCTGCAGATAGGTATGGCGTAAGTACCAGCAATACATATTGCCTGGCAAATTCGTTGAGTCACCATTCCAATAGAGCAAATCAAATGGCGGTGGAGAATTCCCCTTGAGGTAGTTTTCAACAACATAGTTCCACACTAGATCATTGGGGCGCAAGAAGGAGAAGGTATTGCCTAAATCTAAGCCTGACATCATGCCGTATTGAGCGCCCTGACTACCTTTGCTACCCTTGCCGCCAATCGTTTTTTCACGCATCTCAACCATGCCTTCGTCGATGAAGACATCCAAAATACCCGTGTTCGTGAAGTCCAATAAGGTTGTAAATAAGGTCAAGCTAGCCACCGGATGTTCATTGCGGGCCGCTAGCACAGCCAGAGCTGAGCTTGTTAGAGTGCCGCCAACACAAAAACCTAGTGCGTTAATTTGCTTGGTATTGCCAATCTCCTTGACCACCTCAATTGCTTTAATCACTCCCTTGCCCACATAGTCATCCCAGCTGACTTGCGCCATTGAGGCATCTGGATTTTTCCAAGAGACCAAGAACACAGTATGCCCTTGGGAAACCATATGACGAACCACTGAGTTATTAGGCTGAAGATCCAAGATGTAATATTTATTGATGCATGGAGGCACCATAAGATAAGGGCGCTCAAAGACTGCATCTGTGAGTGGTGTGTATTGAATGAGTTCAAATAGCTCATTTCTAAATACAACGTGCCCTTCTGTCGTGGCAATATTCTTTCCAACCTCAAAAGCACTCTCATCAGTTTGAGAAACTTTGCCCTTCTTCATATCGCCAAGCAGATTCGCAATTCCTTTTTGAATCGATTGCCCTTGGGTGCTAATAATGTTTTCTAGAACTTCTGGATTAGTTGCAATGAAGTTGGATGGCGAGAGCGCATCGATCATTTGCTCAGTTGTAAACAAAATTTTCTGTTTAGTCTTTTCATCTGTGTCTACTGCTTTAGCCAAAGACATGAGATGTTTTGAGTTCAACAAATACGTTGCTGCAATCACTTTGCTCCAAGAAGAGTGCCAAGCCTTACCAGCAAAGCGACGATCTTTCACTTCAATCGCTTCAGGATTGGTCGCAATATGGGCTAACTCTGCAAAGTATTCTTTTTGGATTTCCGCCAAACGCTCTGATGGAATCATCGCCATATGATGCGGTGCCAAAGATGGTGTTGCACCGGGATTCATGCCTGCAAACATAGTGCTCTCTTTAATTAATTAAGTTCATTCTCGATCTATATAGTTTATATAGTTATACGCAATAACCCTAGCCGTAGGGCTAAGCTAGCGTTTACCCGCAGGAATGAGGCCTACGGAGATATCCAGATGAGCGAGGCAAACCGCCCAGTAACCCCATCACGACGATAGGAGAAAAACCGCTCATGATCCAAAACTGTGCACAGATCGCCACCAAAGGTGGACTCTACTCCAGCCCTTTTTAGTCGATCTCGCGCTAGTTGATAAAGATCGGCCAAATACTTTCCAGACTTATTGGGGATGGGTAAAAAGCAATTCTGCAGATCATGTAGACCGCATTCCTGAAAGCGCCCCACCACATCTTCGCCGACTTCAAAAGATTCTGGGCCAATGGCTGGCCCCATCCATGCAATGAAATTGGCCGCGCTCGATTGGTGAGATAGCTTGAGCATTTCACTTACCGTGTTTTCTAATACGCCATCACATAAACCACGCCATCCAGCATGAGCAGCCCCAATGACGGTGCCATCACCATTGGAAAGTAGTACGGGTAGACAATCAGCCGTCATGATCGCTAAGACTTCATCTGAAATATTAGTAACGGCAGCATCGGCCTCATAAGGCCTGCTAGAAAATTGAGAGCGACTATCTGGAGTGCTTACTTGAATGCTGTGGGTTTGCTTTAACCAAATAGGTTCTGCGGGAAGATGTTTTCTGAGGACTTGACGGTTGGCAATCACTCTAGCAGGGTCATCTCCAACATGATCCCCAAGGTTGAGGGTGTCATATGGCGAGCGGCTGACACCACCTTGCCTTGTCGTCACCAGGGCATGAATAGCACCTGGAGCCGGCCATGTTGGCTTAATGACATTCATGGCTGATGGTCATTCTGAATGGACGCTAGCAAAGCCTCCTCTTTTGGTAATACTTCTTCACTCATGCCAACTCGCAGCAATAAATCCATTAAATCACGAGGTGGTAGGCGGAACCAAGTCATCCACTGATGGTTTATTGGATGCTGCAGACTTAAAGCATAAGCATGTAAAGCTTGGCGCTCAAATGGCAGTGTCTTTGCAGCGCCCGGTGTTTTTTTACGATAAACAGGATCGCCTAAGAGAGGAAAGCCAAGGGATTCTAGGTGAACGCGGATTTGGTGTGTGCGCCCAGTCTCTAAGCGACACTCTAATAGTGCAAGAGGAGCCTCGCTAAAATTACCTTTCGCTAAGCGGCGAAATAGAGTGGCTGCAGGCTTGCCTTGTGCATTGCCAGCCGCCATCCGAAGACGATCGCGCTGATCCCTGCCAACTGTTGCTAGAACTTTGCCTTGATTTGGTGCATCACCCCAAACCCAAGCTAAATATCGACGACCTACAGTTCGCTCTTGAAGCTGTCTAACCAAAGACGTTTGAGCTTGAGCAGTTCGAGCAACCACCATTAGTCCTGAGGTGTCTTTGTCCAAGCGATGAACAATTCCAGCTCTAGGTAATAACTTAAGCTCTGGATAACGAAATAAGAGTCCGTTTAATAAGGTGCCCGACCAATTTCCGGCGGCTGGATGAACGACTAGCCCGGCCTGCTTATTAATCACGATGAGGGATTGATCCTCATAAATAACATCCAAAGGGATATCTTCCGGACTAAAGGCAAATTGCTCTGGCATCTCCTGTGGAAAGACCTTGATACTCTCACCACCATGCAGTAAATAGCGAGCTTTGGTTACTTTCCCGTCAACCATGACAGCCCCTGCCTCGACCCAGGCTTTAAGTCGATTGCGAGAATAATCGGGCAAAGACCCCGCTAGAACCTTGTCGAGCCTCTCCCCAGCCATCTCTAAAGGGATATCTAGGGAGATGAAATCCTCTTCATCGATATAATCAACAGGATTCGAATCAGGAGTTTGCGGCAATGCCACGCTTAAAGAG
>Ga0209088_10002160_pt1 | contig 12250 bp, 1 predicted proteins | sample S_140625_EF_Meta_FD_187324 | JGI IMG/M metagenome (GOLD analysis project Ga0209088, IMG submission 187324) | Freshwater microbial communities from Lake Simoncouche, Canada to study carbon cycling - S_140625_EF_MetaG (SPAdes) (version 2) | ecosystem: Environmental > Aquatic > Freshwater > Lake ...
TGACCTACCCGGGCGCTCCCTACATCTACTATGGTACCGAAGCAGGAATGTGGGGAGCCGATGATCCGGATGATCGCATGCCGATGGTCTGGGCCGATCTGAAGTTTGAACCCCAAACCCTCAGCCCGGGGGGCCAACCCACCCGACAAGACGATATAAATTTTGATTCCACCCTTCACGACTACTATCGGGATGCCATCGCGCTTCGGAAAAAGTTTACCGATCTCGTGCATGGAAAGATGCAGATGATTGGAGCCGAGAATCAGAGTCGGATGTTTGCGTTTGCTCGTGGCGACACGAACACCCTGTTTGCCGTATTCAATCGTCACTCCGATCCTCAAACCTTCACCTTCCAGTTCGGCAACACGGATGGCACGGCACCCGACCCCCTGACAGCGATTTTTGTTTCTTCGGGTAAACCTGCCGATGTTCAAGTTCAGCAGAAAGATGGGAAAGCCAGCATCACCTTGCCAGGATTTACAGGCGCACTTCTAAAGCAGAAATAAGTCGCCGTCGGGATCTCTTTTTAAGCCATATTAACACTAACAAATTGCCCCTTTTTCGGTCTAAAAAGTGTGGCTAATTCAGTTCTGTTAAGAAGCTCCATTAAGACGGTACTTTTTCGCCAATTAGATGCTGATTACCAACATTTTACATCTATAGCAATGGGACTGTTCAAAAAAGGCATAAATTTCCCCTCTATCTCTTTAAAAAGCAGAAAGTTGTGCCAATATATCCTTTGAGAGTAATTGCCATGAAATTTTGTAAGTCAAAGACATGTCGTGGTTTGCTTCTTTTTGGAGCGTTCCTCTTTTCGTCTTTTTCCTCAAACGTTCGTGCAGAAGCTCTGCTCCAACTATTTAATGTTTCTTACGTCGATCTAATTCAAAAAATGCCGGAACTTGCGGAAGCCGGTTATACCTCACTTTGGTTGCCGCCTCCCACTAAGGGATCAGGAGGCCTTTCCGTTGGTTATGATTTATGGGATCCATTTGATCTGGGTTCGAAGGATCAACGTAACTCCGTCCGCACTCGCTACGGCACCGAGGCAGAACTGCTTCAAATGATGGAAGTCGCCCATCGCTTTGGCATCCGCGTCTACTTCGACAACATTATGAATCACCGCGCCTTCGATGTGCCGGGTTACAACGAAAACACCCCGATCGATGCCTACCCAGGCATGGTACCCGAGGATTTCCACTTAAGAAAAACGGAGGACGGCTTCTATCGCAAGTGGGACAACTGCCGGGATTGGGGATCTGCCTGGCAGGTGCAAAATCTCGGACTGGCTGACTTGATCGATATCGCCCACGAAACTCCTAACGCAAACCACGGGACGAGCGAAGGCTCTACCCATCCCAAGCTTTCTTTCATTCGGGATCTGGCCCGCCCCGAGCAGTACGACAAGGACAAGGATGGAAATACCGCTTATTTCGGCGTCCTCATCGACCAAGCCCGCATAGAACTTGGCAGCAGCGCTACCGCCACCCAGTTAACCACCAAGGCGCAGGATTACATCAATGCCAAGAAAGAGGCTTTCACGGAAGACGTAGGGGCCTATTTAGTTCGAGCTGTTCGATGGGAAATGAATCGCACCAGGGCAGACGGCCTACGCCTCGATGCCGTCAAGCACGTGCCCGACTACTTTTTCGGCCAGCAATCAGGTGCAGATAAGGACTCCAGTAGTGCGGGCTATCTCGGCGGTATCCAGTGGCAGTTCAATCGCACACGAGGATTCACTGACACAAATCAAAGAAACTCGGTCTTCGAAGACAAGGTTCCGCGGGACGATGCCATGCTCTTTGGCGAGCACTTGGGCCAACCCCCCGGCTACGGGGGCTACTGGGACGCGGGAATGCGTCTCGTTGACAATGACCTTCGTAGCAAGCTGAACGGAACGCTCGGCAACCCAGGAGCAACCTTGAGTGGGCTTGATTCCTCAGGAGCAGGCGGTTTTGGCCAAGGCATGGGTGTCACGCACGCCAACAGTCACGACAGTGACTACGCCGCCCAAAAAGAGTGGCAGCACGCCTTCTACATGACACGGGAGGGCATCGGTTTGATTTACTCAGACGGCTACAACAAAGCCGAAACCCTTGGTGAATCCGGTGGCGCCTTCCCCAGGCACGCCAACACACAATATCTCGGACAGTTTTCAGATCCTCGAATTCCCAACATCCTCAAAATTCATAACAACTTCGCTCGCGGCATACAGCAAGGCCGCTGGGCCGACGGCGATTACCTTGCCTTCGAACGTCGCGATAACCGCAATCCAGACGGGTCGACCCGCAGTGGCAGCGCGGTTGACGAGATCACCATGGTCATGATGATGAATGACAATACCGCGCAGGGTCAGGCTCGTGGCATCACCACCAGTTTCCCGAGCGGTGCCTATTTATATCAGTACGCTGAGGGCCCAAACGGATCGAATCTGGTCGGCTTTTACAAGTACGCAAGTGAGTTGAACACGGTCACTGTCCCACCTGGCGGATACTTCCTTTTCAGCTACCGCACGCCGGAACTCTCCACCTTATGGCCCAACGCACCCATCACGCTTTATCAAAATGGATTTGAAGTTCCTCGGATCACCGTAACCCGCAAGGACGGACGCGATGGTGATGCATCCTTTAATCCCGAGGGACTGAGTAACCGCGGCTATTCGGCCGGCACCACCCCAGTGCCTTACACCTACCAGACTACCGTCCCCGTTGTGAAGAACGGCCAGCCCTTCACCATCCTCGCTCGGGCGGATGGCTCCGCTGAAAACATCCTGCTCAAACTGGATGGCGGCGTGAATTTGAATGCAAGCCGCTTGGGCAGTGATCCCGCCTGGCGCGATAACCCCCCAGGTCTCCGAACTGACATTTGGCTCGGCTATGAACAACCCACCTTTGTCGACCGCCAACATCCCGAAAAATTTGGAGCCAAAGATACCATCCGATGTCAGATCGGCTCTCCTGGTGCCGAGACTTATTCCAAAATCATCGGAGGAGCCGTTTCCATCAATAACGGCCCCCTTGCCGCTAACGACTACGGAACGGAAAGCGGCAATCAAGCCTCTTGGGTCTATCACGATCCCGCCGACGACGTAGGTGGCGTTGCTACCCCCCCCAAACAGTTTGACGACTCAGGCAGCAACATCGTCATCTGGGCTAAAAGCAACTCGGTCGGTGGCGGCTTCAGAGCCTTCCTCTACTACACTCTCGACGGATCGTTTCCCGAGGGTGCTGGCGGAATCGGACGTGGCACCACTCAGGTGGCCGAGTTAAATTACCGCCACAAACAAGATACAAACGACTGGTGGGCCTCGGCTAACATTCCAAAGCCTATCGCTGGCACCACATTCAGCTACAAGATCGGTTTCTTCAAAAACGAAGGGGCAGGTGCACCCTCCTGGTTCCCCAACGGACCCATTTCCGTTGCTTACAAAAAGAAAATGCTGACCACGTTCCGTGTGGCGGACTTCAACCCGGCGACTGTCGTTCATTTCCCGCACAACGACTACGCGCGAACCCCGACTCTTGGGCAACCGTATGACAACTGGCCTTATGCAACACAGACTGGCCTGTCAGAAGGTTTTCACGTCCTTCGCGCCCGCACCTTCCTCAATCGTGCCGCCAACCAGGCGCCGCTCTACAACACCTTCACCCAGACTTTCTACTATGATGCAGAAACCCCACAGGGCGTCCTCGCCTTCCCGACCAACGACGGAGACACTGTCGGCGGTTCCAGTTACGAGATGGTTGTCCGCACCGACACGACCGTTCAGGAAGTCTGGTACTCGATCTCCGATTCCGACACCGGGAATGACGACACCACGACCAAACAACAAAACGGCAATGGCGTGGGATTCGAACCGTTCGTAGATGCCAACGCAAATAAAACTTGGGATCTTGGAGAAACGTTCACCGACCTCAACGGCAACGGAATTTACGATACGACCCTGAATCCTACTTGGGCCAAAGCCACCGAGGTGACCCCAAGCCAATCGGTAACCAGTTCTCAGCCTCGGGAATGGCGATTTACCTACAACAACATTCCGCTCACTGGTGCAGGCACCATCAAAATCCGGCTACTGGAAGCATCCTCTTCTCGGAACTTCACTCTCGACACCACTGCCGCCCACATCCGTGAAATCACCCGCGAAGTCCAGACCCGCGGCAACGCACAGCGCCTTATCATTGGATTCCCCACGAACGACGGAGATTCCGTGGACGACAACTACACCATGCAGGTCTACTTCCCAAAATCCCTCAGCAACCCCTCCATCACCCCGGAGCAGATGATCTCACGCTTCACCTTTCTAGCCCAAGGCACTGCCCAGAGTCGTACTGGGTGGTCGGTTAACTATGGAGACTTCGGCCCAGGCAATGCTTTCCACCAGCTCTCCATTCCTTTGCCCAATCTCTACAACTCTTCCGTCAATCTTCAGGAGTTTCGCGTCATCTATAAAGATCCCGTAGACCTCAACAGCTCGGATAAATGGCTCACGTCATCACGCTTTGTAAACGTTCGCCCAAGCAACAAGCCCTTTATCCGGATCACCCGCCCGACGGAAGTTGGCTCCGACGGAAAACCCACCGAAATTATACTGCCCGACGGTCCTGGGGCGGATGCCCTGACCTATCAAATTCAAGTTGAGACCAGCACAGGCGTGTCCAGTGCACCTACCCTCACGGGCATCACCACTAGTAGCCCAACCTCGGTTGTCAACGGCAACATCAAGACCTGGACTTACTCTTGGAGCATCACTGCACCGGGCAACTACACGCTGGAGGCAGAGGCACTCCTCATTGGTACCACCCCCACAAAAACTTCTGGCACAGCGCGCGTACTTCTCCGCCAAGTTGTGGATCCCTCGGGACTCGACGACAAGGACGACGATCACGACGGCCTCGTCAATATTGACGAAACAAATCGCAAGCCCCTGCCGACAGGAAATCCTGAGACCTGGAAAAATGGCGACGTCCATATTTATTACGCCACAGGAAAATCTCTTCCCACTAGCCCCGACTCGGACGGGGACGGCCTCCCCGACGGATTAGAATTAGGCTGGCGCACCGCCGGCACAAACACAGACACTACCACAGACACCAATGGTGATGGATTTAAAAACTTCATCGGTGATATGGATCCACCGCTTTACGCCGTCGTCGAAAACAACCCCGCGGTTCCCGGTGTCGGCTCACAAAGCAACGGCGATGACCGATCCCGCCAGGCCGCAGGCTCTGTCACCGACCCTACCAATCCCGACACCGATGGAGACGGCATCCTGGACGGAGTGGAAGACGCCAACCGCAATGGATGGACCGATGGCGATGGCAAATCTCTTCCGTTGAGTGCAACCATTTCCCAATACTCCACTGCCCGGCCTAACACAGGAGACTGGCCCAATAACATCGTCGACTCTTGGGAACGAAACCTCTGGCAGGAAACCAGCGCGACCAAAGCCGACTGCGACGACGACGGGCTGACAGACGGCTACGGCGAGGATAAAAATCTCAACGGCCGCACGGATCTGCTACTCAAATACGCAGACGGCTCGACCAAACTTCTCCTGCTTGATCTCGATTCGAACACCTCCTTAGCGATCGCTGGCTCCGCCTTCCGCACTGGCGGTGCTACATCGCGGGCGATCAACTACGTTACCTTGCTAGCCGCCTACTCCACGATGGGCACAGGCTCCGCCCAAACCGATGGTTGGCCAAAATTGCTGATCACGGAAACTGACCCTCAATTAGGAGACACCGACGGTGACGGGCTACCCGACGGATGGGAAGTGGAAAAAAATCTTAATCCGCTCGATAACGGCATCTACAACTTTGCAACAGGAACTCTGGGCGATCCCAAAAATGGGGCCGCCGGAGATCCAGACAATGATCTGATCAGCAACGCCGCCGAACTGAGCGCCGGCACCCATCCCAACCAACCCAATTCCAGCGGTGGGGTTGGCCCGGGCGAGGGAACCATCCGAATCGGCGAATTTACCGATTGGACACACCAAGACCTCCTCGCTCTCGATGAATACAATGAGGGGGGCAGCCAAGGGGCTGATGTTTATCGCACCAATGCAAGCGACAACTCACGCGATATCGTCGCCTTCTCCTTCCGGGACGGCGGAATTACCGACGGAAAGTTATACTTCCGAGTCGACTTTATGGATCTCGCTCCCAACGCCTGGCAGGGCGAAGTGGACGCCTACATCGTCATCGACACGGGCAACCCTGCCGTTGGCGAGCGCGCGATTCCCAATGAGGTGGACATCGCTACCGACATGCGTTGGGAGGTTGTGGTTGCCGCTTACGGACAAGATCTAGGCTCTATTTTTGTCGACACCAATCGTTCCAATAATAGCACCGGTCAATATGAGGATCCGCTGGGTTTCGGAGTGGTCTCCCGTGCGTTCGGTTCGGGTCAAAACCGTATCGCTTGGTCGAGCCGCTACGACGCGGTTGAGATCTCTGTAGATCGCCAGAATCTCATCGATGCGGGCTGGGGTGGAAATCCAGAAACACTGAATTTCCAAGTTTTCACCACTAGGCCCAATACGATCGGAAGCGGAACCGGCGACCTTTCAGGCCGAAACGATATTCGCGACACCATCTCCGACGACTGGGTTGCATCCGACTACTCAAAAGATCAAGACAACATCCGCTTGAACGGAAAACTTTCTAGCTACTTTGGTCGTAGTTCGGCAAACGACCGAAATAAATCCTCCAAAGTCATGCTGCTGGCACATGGCAATCAAGCCATCCAGCCCGCAGGATCCACCCAAGCCCTTCTCCACGATAAAGCTGCCTCCAACCCCGCCGGCTACCACCGCCTCCTCGCCACACACGAAAACTACGCCGCCCCTCTCACTCTTCATGTCACCCCTACTCTGGCCTCTGCCTTAGAATGGGCCAAGAGTAGTGACCCCCGGACGGATGGTCCGGCCTTCAACCAACGCATCCGCACAGGCATCAACCAGGGCTGGATCAACCTTCTCGGTTCCACCTTCTCCGACCACATGCTCAAGTACTTCACCCCCGTATTCAACCAATCCAACAAAGCTTTAGCCGATCGTTTTCTTGATTCCATCTATACTACGACTGCCTCCCGCCAAATCTTCTGGGCTCCAGAACGTGTTCTCGACTCCTCCACCCTTTCCCAAATCGAATCCATGGGATATCAGTACATTTTCGCCGATCAGATGCGCCACTTTGTTAAATGGTTCGGCCGCTCCTCTGCCCTCGGAACCGACGGCTTCCGAATCAACCAAGTCGGCAACGTGAAAATCTTCCCCATTCATGACTTCACCTCCGAATATCTCGACCAGACCCTTGACGAGGGCTCCAGCCTCGCCGTCCGCCAACTTCTCTCCCGTCGCAGTCGCAGCAACACCCAAGATCAAGTTGTTGTGCTGTCCCGCGACCTAAACGACTTCTCTAGTCCGACTCGTGCAACCAGCTACGATGCAAATGTCCGCTGGCTGGCCAGCCGGCCCTGGATTCGTGTGGTCACCGCTGGCCAAATCGCCAACGGTCAAATCCAGTATCTTAACAACGGATCCCTCGCCAACACTTGGGGCACAGTGACTCGCGCGAATACAACGCTGGGCACAGTCGCCAAGGATTGGGTCGACCACGCCACAGGTGAGAACTACGACAACTGGTACCAAGGGGGTAATAATCGGCCTGGCCTTGCATCGCAGAGATTTGGTACCAGCAGCGATTTCGGACAGGTAGGCACTCCAGGCACTCTTGCGGGTGACGCATGGTCCGCTGCCCAAACTGTCAACCCAGTCACTCAGCCCAGCCTTAGAACTGTGGCCGACTCCGTCCTCCATGGATCAATGTTCCTCACGGCCTTTCACACAACCTCGAATAATGATCTGAGCAAGTTCAGCACGGGTGAATATATCGCCCCGGATTCTGGCGTAGGCCAAACATTAGCTTCCTTCGCCCGACATAGTCAGTCTCAAGCTCGCTACGCGAAACTTTATGAGCGCGTAAATACTTGGGCTTCGATAGCCAACGGAACGACTCTCGGCTCGGAAGCCGCAGATGTCGATTTAGACGGAGTGAACGAATATCTCCTCTTTAACAGTCGCCTCTTTGGCGTCTTCGAAACCAAGGGTGGCCGCATGACCGCCGCTTGGATGCGGAATCCAACCACAGGCAAAGTCTGGCAAGTCGCAGGCAACTTTGCTGCCTACAGCAACACCGACACCGAGGATGAAGGATCTGACAACGCCACCGCGTACCGCACCAGCGGATTTAAAGACTGGTGGCTCAGGCCAACCGCAGGAACAGGTGACCGTAACTCCGTAAATACCGCCTACACTTCGGAAGCAGTTGTGAACTCCACCGGTTGGCGCTTCAGCAACCAAAATGATGTCACCAAGATCATCACCCTCGCCTCAGCCAATGCGAAAGCCTTCACCGCCGAATACCAACTCAGTTCCCTAAATAAAGCCTACATCCGCTTTGGTCTCTCCCCGAACCTCGAGGACCTCCTCCTCCGTGGCCAAGCCGGGCTCGAAAGTGAGATTGTCTCGTCCGACAAGCGCCGTGTGTCCGTGAAAAATACGTCAGGATCCGAAGTGGTTCGCGCCTTTATCGAGGTATCCGCAAGTGCCGTCATCAATGATACCGCCTCAGATCTCACCATCGCAGGCACCAGCGTTCTTCGCCGTAACCAAGCTCAAACCCATCAAGTGGAAGTGGAACTCAACGGCAGTAGCACCACCCATGTAATCACCCTCGGCTTTGACGATGGCATCGACACACCAAACCCCGATAGCGATGCCGATGGTCTTTTGGATAGCTGGGAAAACAGCAACTTCGGCGACCTCAGCCAGACTGCTAGCGGGGATCCCGACAGCGATGGAGTGGGTAATCTTCTCGAGATGAAACTGGGCTCGAATCCCAACTCCCCCGCCTCCAATGGTCTTCCAGTACAAAGCGTCTCAGGCTTAACCCCAGCAGGATTCACCATCACATTCCCCACGGTCACAGGACTGAACTATCAGGTCGTGGGCACCGAAAACCTTGCGGGACCGAACTGGCCTAATATCGGCAACTCAATCACGGGAGACGGACAGCCCAAATCGGTCACCGACTCCTCCGCCACGAACTCACCCCGCAAGTTCTACAAAGTGAAAATCTCCCTTCCATGAACAGTTCCATCAAAGACATCAAGCAAAACGGAGAAACTTATATTAAAATAAGCCATTCTATGAAAAGCCTTTGTTCAAAGGTTGCTCTTCTTTTAATCAGCGCTTCATTCCCCGCTTTTGCACAGCTTGGGAATGTTTGGCACGTTCCAGCTGAGACAAGACCGAGCGGCGTTTATTCCGCAGGAATGCGCGATCCCCTGAATCCCCTCACCAGTGCTTCGGTTACGTTTTATCAGGGTGTTTATAAGGCCACCTCCAATGGTCATAATCAAACTGGTGGCACCTTCTACTATCGGTTCAATGGAGATGCCTGGCAAAATATCGCCCTAGGCTGGCATGCCAATGAAACCGCAGACGCCTCAGGCTTTGTCCAAATCTGGAAAAGCACGATCACGATGCCAACCACTGCTGGTACCACCGTAGATTACTATTTTGCCCCGACCTTCAGTACTCCCGTCACTAGTCCCACCTACATTTACAACAGTGGAGGAACCGCCACCACCGCCGCCCAGTCCACTGCCCAAGCGAGCCCTTTCTCTTTTACTCTTACTACACCGGTGGCCGCCGCATCTTTCACCGTCACGACCTCCACCACCGGCACCCTGAATGCCGACTACACCACTTCCAAGTTGTACGTGGATGAATTGGCTGGGGATGCCGTACCTATCACGATTTCTTTCGCCCCTGGAGTGCAGGCGAATGAAGTCGAACTCTGGACCAACCTGAATAACCGGGACCGTGCCGGACAAGACGCCGACGGAGACGGAATTCACGACGGCATCCTCCCTCCGACCGCCCCCAACACAAAACCCGCCGGCTACTCATCAGGTCCTTATCCCGCTACGGGATACTTCCAAGCCATCCCCATCACCGGCGCGGGGGGAACCTATACGGCAACGTTCAACGCCACAAAAACCGGTGCCTATCGCCTCACCGGTCGTTACAAAATCACCGGACAGAACACGTGGACCTGGTTCAGCGGACGCGACCACTGCATCACCATTGCCCCTAAACTTGCCCGGAACATGAACGTGTATGAAATCAACGTCTTCAATGTTAACGCCACTGGGCCCTCCTTCGCCCAGCGTTCGACCCTGGAATCCCTTTCGGACACCGGCAATGCGAGGGTCAACTTGGCATCCTTGCGTAACATGGGCATCAACACCCTCTGGTTCCAACCGATTCACCCCAACGGTATCGAGGGGCGGGAAGTCTTCAACGGAGCGGCCTATGACCCGGGGTCTCCCTATGCAGTGAAGAACTTCTTCGAGGTTAACGAACTGATGACCACGGCCTACAACGGAAGCAGTTCCACCACCGCCAATCGAACAGCTTCCATGCAGGCCTTCTCCAGTTTCGTAGCGGATGCTGATGCCAGGGGAATGAATGTCATGCTGGATGCCCCCTTCAACCACACTGCCTGGGACTGTGAAGTTTCCTCGCAAGGACTTTTCTTGTTTTCCGAGGCCGGCCTGAACACGGCCAGCTGGAGCGCCACGGATAAAATCAAGGATCGGGAAGTCCGTTTTTACTCATCGGCAGGTTCCGCCGGCACCGCTTATTCCGTTCCCGCCAATAGTGCGAACGACATTGCTTCCGCCCCCGACCGCAACGATTTCGGAAAATGGGCGGATGTGAAGGATGTGTTTTTCGGTCGCTACACGACCTTGGTTACAGGATATCCAGCTGCAGATTCAAGCCGGGCCACGGTGGCTCTAGAAACCGACCAAATGACTTGGGATGATCTAAAAGGAGCTGCCGGATCTAACGGGGCTGTCACCCGAGCCGTCTGGAAATATTTCGCCCGATACGTCCCCTACTGGCTCGAAAAGACTGGCCTTCCGGCGGGTAGCTCCAAAGCCGATCAAGCCTTCAAGGGTATCGATGGCCTCCGGGCCGATTTCGGGCAAGGCATGCCTCCCCAATTCTGGGAATACGTCATCAATGTGGCCCGCACACACAAATGGAGCTTTGTTTTCATGACCGAATCCCTCGACGGTGGAGCCGTCACCTACCGCTCCAACCGCCACATTGAAATCCTGAACGAGAACATCGTCTTCCCCTTGCAGACGGCGACCACCACCACGGCCCATCGGGATATTTTCGAGACCCGTCGCACTTCCTACGGGCAAGGCTTGGTTCTGCTCAACAACACCTCTCATGACGAGGCCGGGTACTCCGATCCTTGGCAGGCCTTCATCCGCTACGCAGTCGGCAGCACCATGGATGGTGCTCCCATGATTATGTACGGCCAAGAAATCGGCACCGCGGCTTCACTCAGCTTTGATAAGTACGAAGTTAATTTCGGGAAAAGCATCCCCCACTTCAAGGCCTGGAACTCGATGCAACCGCAGTGGACCTCATGGTCTGCCAACACTTTCGGCGTAAAAAATCTGATCCCTGCCTATGCGGGGGCCGGCAAAGCCCGGGAATTCAGCCCTGCCTTGCGTTCGTCCAGCCGCTGGTTCCTGAATCCAAATGGGAGCACCACCGCCGACCCCAACATCTTCGCCGTGGCCAAGTACGAGAAGGCCAACGACTCGCCCGCTACTCAGGATGTTGTTTTCGGCTTCGTAAATTTAGACCGCACCACTGCTCGCCAAAACACCTTCACTATTCCATCGGGTCTCGGCGCCATCCTCGGCATCAAATCTGGTCGGACTTATAATGTCCGCAACATCGCCGCTTACCTAGGACCCAATAACGAATATTCCGATCGCCGCGATAAATTCCTCTGGGGTAACAACGGATTGAGTGGGGCAAACATTCTATCGGGTGGAATCTACGTTTCCCTCCCGAGTATTCCAGCCACCGATTCCGCCTGGGAATCAGCTCCTTTTGAAGCCCATTACCTCAAACTCTACGATGTCACTCCCCCACCCGCTCTCACTGGAGTTCCCACAACTTCCACTTCCATCACAGCGAATGGTACAACCACTCTGAGTTGGAACGCCGTGAACGACTCTGAAGGCCTAACTCCTACTTATCGGGTTACGGCCAGCAACGGATCCACTGTCGAGACGACCTCAACCTCAGTTTCATTCCCAGGATTGCCCCCCGGCACCTACACCTTCACCGTCACTGCCCTCA
>Ga0209088_10002161_pt1 | contig 12242 bp, 5 predicted proteins | sample S_140625_EF_Meta_FD_187324 | JGI IMG/M metagenome (GOLD analysis project Ga0209088, IMG submission 187324) | Freshwater microbial communities from Lake Simoncouche, Canada to study carbon cycling - S_140625_EF_MetaG (SPAdes) (version 2) | ecosystem: Environmental > Aquatic > Freshwater > Lake ...
CACGGGAGGAGGTGGAGGAGGTGGAGGATGGTCAGGGATATTTGGTGGAAATGGTGGCTCTGGAATTGTTATAATAAGATATAGGAGAAATAAAATAGGAGATCAGGGATATAATATTGGAAATTATAATGGTGATTTTAAAATTATTTCTTCATCTTATTCATCTACATCAAGAACATCTACAGATACAGATTTTATGAGAATAACAAGAGACGGGGCATCTATATATAATCCTACAGGCTCTCCTTTATGGTCAACAGTATCTGATCGACGTATTAAGGAAAATATAGAGATAGCATCATATGATAAGTGTTATGAAAGCATAAATAAATTAGAGTTGTATAGATTTAATTATATTAAGGAATTAAATAATATTAATAAGGATATAGTACAACTTGGGTATATAGCACAGGAAGTCAAAGATATATTTCCAAAGGCTGTATCAACACAAGAATTCTATAATGAAAATTTAAGTATATCTGACATGTTATCAATAGATATAACACAAATAAACTATTCATTATATGGTGCTGTTAAAAAACTTATTGAGATGTATAATGATATAGAAAAACAAATAACTATATTAGAAAATATTTTAAATATAGATAATACTAATCTAACACTCGATACATCTACAAGTAATATAACAGTTGATACAAGTACAAGTAATGTATCTCTTGATACATCAAATAGTAATATAACGGTTAATACAAGTACAAGTAATCTAACACTCGATACCTCTACAAGTAATATAACACTCGATACCTCTACAAGTAATATAACACTCGATACCTCTACAAGTAATATAACACTCGATACATCTATAACAAGTAATCTAATACTTGATACCTCAAATAGTAATATAACACTCGATACAACTACAAGTAATTTAACACTTGATACAACTACAAGTAATTTAACAATAGATACAACTACAAGTAATTTAACACTTGATACAACTACAAGTAATCTAACACTTGATACTACTACAAGTAATATATCTCTGGATACTACAACAAGTAATCTAACACTTGATACCTCTATAACAAGTAATTTAACACTTGATATAACTACAAGTAATATATCAAATTAATAAAATAACTCCACATTTTAATTTTTATAATAATAATGTAAATATATATTATAACATGATTATTACTTCTTATAGCAATATTGATTTAATCCAAGGTGTAATCGGTTATGGTAATGCTACTGAAGGTATAACTGATTGGCGTATAGAAAATACTGGAGCTGGTATTTTTAATATTAATAATAGCAGCTCTATAATTAGACCATCTGGAGGAACAACTGAAATAGGTCAAATTACAAATTCGTCTGATAGATATATGATATTTAAGGAAGGTACTTCAACTTTTACAGTTCCTGCTGGTGGTATAGTATGTGATATCTTGGTTGTTGGTGGTGGTGGAAGCGGTGGTGCTTTTGGTGGTGGAGGAGGAGGCGGTGGAGATGTTATATATCAACAAAATATATCATTTCCTGCGGGAACTTATAATATTAATGTAGGTAGTGGAGGAACTTCAACTACTGGTAATGATAGAGGGAATAATGGTGCTAATTCAAGTATAAGCGGAACTGGTATTACTACTATAACAGCTGTGGGTGGAGGAGGAGGCGCTGGTTATAATCAATCTTCTATAGCAGTTGCTACAATTGGAACATCAAGTGGTGGAGGTGGTGGAGGTACAGGTCAAAACCCAAATACAGCAGGCGCTACATCTCAATATAGTGGTGCTGGTGGTAATGGTGTATCTTCATTTTTAACTACTTCTGGTGGTGGTGGTGGTAGTGTCGGTGTTGGCGGAACAGCAACAATAAAATCAAAGGCAGGTAATGGAGGTATCGGAAATGATATATCAATAATAGGAATATCACAACAATATGGAGGTGGAGGAGGTGGTGGCAATTGGGCTGGTGAATTTACTTATACAGCTCCTAATATTGGTGGTGGAACAGGAGTTTATGGAGGTGGTGATGGTGCTTATACCGCAAATAGTACAAATTATCCAGCAATAAATGGAACACCTAATACAGGAGGTGGCGGTGGTGGCGGCGGTGGCATAACTGCTGGTGGAATAGGAGGATCAGGTATAGTCATTATAAGATATACAACAACAAATATTTCTATAATAGATAATGGCAACATAGGAATAGGTACAACACCTATAAGTTCTTCATCTAAATTAGAGATATTTGGAGATGTTAATATTAGTACTAATTACAGAAAAAATAATAGTAATGTTATAAATGATACAAGTAATTATATACTAACAACAAGTAATCTATTAGTACCTCGAATAATCACAGAAGTAGGACATGGAAGTAATTATGTTAATAGAATAGCAACCCAAATAAATACAAGTATAGATGATACAAGTAATTATGTCGCTATTACCAGTAGTCTTTTAGCAAATAGGGTTGGTAGCCAGTGGGCAAATATATCTTCTGGGATACATTATACTCCTATAACTTCATCTTTTTCTATAACTTCGTCTCCTATTGCAACAACTGTGGGTACTACTGGAGATTACACATATATGGCATTTACATATACTACAGAAACAGCAGGAGCAGGTACAGGTCAAAGTTTATATACTATTAATGTACCTACTGGCGGGATGATATGCGATGTTTTGGTTGTTGGTGGAGGTGGAAGTGGTGGTCGTTCAGGTGGTGGAGGAGGTACTGTAATATACAGCCAGAATATTTATTTTCCATCTGGAGGATATTCTATTAAAGTTGGTAATGGTGCTATATCAGTTAAGTCAGGATCAACAGTATATGAAGGTATTGATGGAAAAAGTAGTGATATAGATTATAACTCTACAACAATTTTTAGAGCAAGAGGAGGAGGTGGTGGTGGTAAGAATGACTTTGTGACAGGAAGGACAGGTGGTTCAAGTGGTGGTGGTGAATACTCATCGGCAGCTCCTACCTCACTTAATATTATTTCAACAAATACTTCTTCATCTTCATTTACAACTTTAACAAATCAATCACCTAATGGTTTAACAATTTACGGTAATACTGGAGGTATTGGATTTGAGATTGGTGGTAATTATATGGGAGGTGGTGGAGGAGGTGCTGGAGGAGCAGGTGGAAATGGTAATTCATTAAGATCAGGTGCTGGAGGTGTGGGAATATACAATAGTATTACTGGTAGCGATATTATCTATGGTTCAGGGGGGTCATCCGGAGTTTTTAATCAAGTTTTTGGAAGTGCGTTAGTTTTACCTGGAGCAGTTACATCAGGTGGTGGAACAGGCGCATATAATACTAATGCGAGTGGCACAGGTGTAGCAGTAGGAGCAACAATTGCTGGAAGAGGTGGTGGTGGAGGTGGGTGGACTATATCAGGAAGTGTTCAATTTTATGCTGGTGATGGAGGTTCAGGTATCGTCATTATAAGATTCCTATCATCTACAAGAAACGTAGGTATAGGAACCACAAATCCAACAAGTGAATTACATGTATATGATGATACGACTACTAATACAAAGCTTACTATACAGAATAATTTTGTAGATCCTATAGTTATATATCCAAATACAGTTCAAAGCTCAGTATTACCAGAACCATTATTTACTACAAATCCAACAGGTGTATCCTCTGGGATAATAGATGGAACAGAAAGATACTACATTTTTACTCATACAGGAGGATATAATACAAATACAGGCTATGCTAATGTACCAATACCTAAAGGAATAACTTTTGATCTTCTTATGATTGGTGGCGGTGGCGCAGGGGGTGGTATTGGTGGTTCTGGTGGAGGTTCAGGTGCTTGTTTAGTCGCTATTAATCAAACATTACCAGCTGGAACATATACTTTTGTTGTTGGCGGTGCTGGTAGTGGTGGGATAACTGGTTCTGGTAATTCTGGTTATGATACTTTTATAGGAAATAATTTATATAAAGCAAGAGGAGGAGGAGGTGGAGCTGCGGATGCTAAGAATGGTATTGTAGGTGGATGCTCAGGTGGAGCTGCTGGTGGTGTTACTAACGTTGTATATACTTCACCATCACCATCTACAGACAATTATTATCAATCGCAGGCAAGCGGTCCTATAGTTAATACAAGTTTATCATATAGTATATATGCTAATAAAGGAGGTGATGTAACTGCTACTGGAGATTATGATACTATTAATTATGGTGGTGGTGGTGGTATAGGTGCTGCAGCAGCAAATGCTAATACAACTACAAGGGCAACGCCAGGAGGAGATGGTTTATATCAAGTTACTTTGAGTGGAACACAATATAATTTAAGAACATATTTTACAAATAATGGAACTTTTGGTGTTCAAGATGGAACAACAGGTTATTATTTTATTGGCGGAGGTGGTGGTGCTGGTGGTTTTTCTGGTTTTAGTTCAAGTGGTCGTGCGACTGCTGAGATTGCTGGAGGTAAAGGTGGAGGGGGTATAGGTAAAAATAGTTATTATCCAGCAAATGGAACAGACGGTTTTCCGAATACTGGTTCAGGAGGTGGTGGTGGATCTACAGGATTGAATGGTAATTCTTATGGTGGTAATGGAGGTTCTGGATTATTAATAATTCGATATAGAAATATAGTTGGGTATAGAGTTACAGAAACATTAGAAAGCAATAAATTTTATAAAACAATAACATTTAATTATTTTCCAAATTATCCAGAAGATCCACCAAATACTGCTTTATTAGCATGGTATAGATTTGATGGTGATGGTATAGATTATAATCCTTATGCTACCAAGTATAATTTAATAGCAAATGTAGGAACACCAACATATTCTTCAGGAACAACAGCAGACAGTTTTTTTCAAGGTAGAAGGTATATTAATACAGGCGGTGGTTCATTAAAAAATACGAGTTTATCATTAAATTCAAGAGCATTTAGTATTGCTTTATGGGTGAGGAAAAAAAATAGTTCTGTCGCCTTATTTATAGCACAATCAGCATCATTAGGGACAAATACATCATTACATATAGGACAACGTGAAAATAATGTTTATACAATAGATTTTTATGGCAATGGATTAAATTCTGCGTTATCATATCCGGAAGATATAAATATATGGGCTCATATAGTTTATGTTGTTTTACCAAATTATAATAGAAGAATATATAGAAATGGGGTTTTAATAGCAACAGACGCAAATGGAAGTGCGTTTTCAGGATCAGGAGATTTAAGAATAGGAGCAAGAAATGATAATAATGAAAATCAAAATGTAGACATAAGCGATTTTCGCATATATAACAATGGATTATCAGCAACCGAAGTAGCAACATTATACGCTTCTTATACAAATCTTGTAATTACTGACAATTATTCTGTTAACTTTAAAAGTCCTACAACATTATTAGTTAATGGTACATCTAAAACTGTGGATGGTACTTACACATTATCGATGGGTCATCTAAATGATTCTATGCTTCCTGCAAGTGGTCAATCAGATATTCCATTAGCATCTACTGTATTAACATCACTCCCAATAAAATACGAGTATAGCAATACAGCTTTCTCATTACCATCACTTATAACAGTAGTAGGAACTACTTCATCATTTATAGGAACTACAGAAAGAGGTCTATCTTTCACATATACAAGCGATAACTATGGATTAACAGGACAAACCATGTATACTTTCACACCAACAGAAGATCTTTGGTGTGATATTTTGATAGTAGGAGGCGGTGGTGGTGGTGGTTGTTTTGGTGGCGGAGGAGGAGGAGGCGGGGTTTTATTTGGTGCTAATTTAAAATTAAATGGAGGTAATGCTGTTACAGTTAAGGTAGGAGATGGAGGGACAGGTGCTACAACTCCGAATAGCGGTATTAATGGTTTAGATGGATATAATAGCTCTATAATAATAAATTCTATTGAATATATTGCTGCTGGTGGAGGAGGTGGAGGATCAAGAAATAATAGCCCTTATAATGGTAAAAATGGTAATAATGGCGGAAGTGGAGGTGGTGGATCTACAGGAGAAAGTAGTATACAAGGATTAGGCGGAATAAGTAATAAAAATAATTATGCTAATTTTCAATCATTCGGTAATAATGGTGGTATTGGAAAATTTGGCACAGGAGGTTCTCCTGGTTGGGCATCAGGAGGTGGAGGAGGTGCTGGAAGTAAAGGAAGTGATTTTTCAACAACAACAGGAGGAGGTAATGGAGGACAAGGAAAAGACTTTATATCCTATTTTGGGACAAATGTAGGACATTATGGATTTTTTGCTGGTGGTGGAGGAGGTAATACATATATTAATGCTGGCAATCGTGGATATGGAAATGGAGGATTAGGGTTATATGGTGGAGGAGGAAACGCAGGTTATGATGGAATACTCGAATATTCGGCAGATAATGGTTTAGTAAATACAGGAGGAGGTGGCGGCGGTGGTAAATATGATGAGATAACAAGCGGAAGTTTATCTGGAGGTAAAGGCGGTTCAGGTTTTGTCATCATAAGATATAGGAGATTTACTACACAATCAGCTTCTCTTGAATTAATTACATCAGGATTAATATCACAAACATCTACACAAGCTAATGTTATTGATCCAATTGTATCATATTCAACATCAACATATACATATTCACAATTATTAGTACAAAAAGCAGAACAAGTAACAGGTGTTAAAGGATGGGTACATGTGAAGCATTTACCTGCTGGATCAACTACATGGTATCGTGGTAATGATAATTTACAAGGAAATTTTGAATATAATCAAACAACAAAATTAGAAAATCAAGAGTGGGCTATTAAATGGAATGATAGTGAAATGAAAGAAGTTTTATTTACAAAAGGTTCGGATATAAGTCAGTGGTTACATGTTAATTCTTCTGATTTAGATAGATTAGGTTGGCAAAATTCATCACAATCTATTAATAATTCACATGATCCATATAAACAATATAACTATTATAGAAGTGAAGAACAATGGACTTCTTCACCCTATATATTTGATAGAGTTTGTAATTATACTGATGTAATTTCTGCTAATTATATGATTTATCAAGAACATGGTGAATCCGGTTACGGTGGTGTAGGTAAATCTTGGCCTAATGCGAATACTGATTTTAATCCACGGAATTTTCATTATGACGTATTTGTAAGAAGACCTATATCAATACAAAGTTTGGTACCTAATATAAATCCTATTCAATTTAGTTCTGATTATAAATATTTTTATTTTACACATAGCGGAGAATCTGAAACACAAACATCATATACTATTAATTTCCCTGAAAATACTCTATGCGATATCTTACTTGTTGCTGGAGGAGGTGGTGGGGGTGGTAGAAATGCTGGAGGTGGTGGTGCTGGAGGTTTAGTTTTAGTTCAAAATATTATATTATTTGGTAATTTTACAATAAATGTTGGAAGAGGTGGATTAGGAAGAGTAGGAGATAATCCAGGACTACCTGGAATAAATAGTACTTTTACTAAATCTGACAATTTGATTATTATTACAGCGAATGGTGGTGGTGGAGGTGGTAATACAAATGTAGACGGAGGTAATGGTGGAAGTGGTGGAGGTGGAGGTTTTATTCGTACGAATGGTACACAAACACAAAAATCACAATCTCAAATAGGAATTATATCCCCATCAATATTAAATCAATATGGTGAAAATGGTGGTCATGGAGGTGGTGGAACAGGTTCTTATCCAGGAGGTGGCGGAGGTGGGGCTGGAGGTGTTGGTGCTACTTCAGGTGGAGATGAAACAGGACAAAATGGAGGCTTGGGTATAGATAGAGTTGGTGATTTTATATTTAAAGAAAAATTTAATTCATCTGTTGGAGATTATGGATGGTTTGCTGGAGGTGGTGGAAGTGCTGGAGGATATGCCAATACAAATTATGCTTATGGAAATGGAGGTGCAAGTATGTTTGGAGGAGGTGGAAATGGTGATGGTGTTGGAAGAGGTATAAATGGTATAAGCGGAACTGGAGGAGGTGGCGGAGGTATTCGATATAGTGATACCGTACCAGCAGGAAATGGAGGTTCAGGTATAGTAATAATAAGATATAGAAGTACTAAAATAGGATATCAAGGATACAATATAGGAAATTATAATGGTGATTTTAAAATTGTATCGTCAACTTATTTATCAAATTCTCAAGATACTGATTTTATGAGAATAACAAGAGATGGTGCTTCTATATATAATCCTACTGGAACACCTTTATGGTCAACAGTATCTGATAGACGTATAAAGGAAAACATAGAGAAAGCATCCTATGATAAGTGTTACGAGAGCATAAATAAATTAGAATTGTACAGATTTAGTTATATTAAGGAATTAAATAATATTAACAAGGATCTTAAGCAACTTGGATATATAGCACAAGAAGTTAAAGATATATTTCCAAAGGCTGTGTCATCACAAGAGTTTTATAATGAAAATTTAAGTATATCTGACATGTTATCGATAGATGTTACTCAGATAAACTATTCATTATATGGTGCTGTGAAGAAACTTATGGAAATGTATAGTGATAAAAAAGAGCGTTTACAAAAATTAAAATACTTATTGAATATATCTGATAGTTATGCGATAGATACAAGCAACTTATTAGATACTACAAGCAATATCTCCATCAATACAAGCAACTTATTAGATACTACGAGCAATATATCAATCGATACCGGCAATATCTCGATCAATACAAGCAATATCTCGATAGATACGAGCAATATATCGATAGATACAAGCAATATATCAATCGATACAAGCAATATCTCGATAGATACAAGCAATATCTCGATAGATACGAGCAATATATCGATAGATACGAGCAATATATCGATAGATACGAGCAATATATCAATCGATACAAGCAATATCTCGATAGATACAAGCAATATCTCGATAGATACGAGCAATATATCGATAGATACAAGCAATATATCAATCGATACAAGCAATATATCGATAGATACAAGCAATATCTCGATAGATACGAGCAATATCTCGATAGATACGAGCAATATATCAATCGATACCAGCAACTAATTCTAATTCTAAATCAAACAATTCATTCATTACTCTTTATTTTTACTAATAATTTCTAACAATTTATTATATTTTTCATTCAATATTTTATTAGCCAAAGACAATTCTTTTATTGCTTCAACAAATATTGGAGCCAGTCTATCATAGGATAGAGTTAAATAATTTTCACCGGATTTAGATATATTACTATCATTTTCATCTTTTGCTAAATCAAAAGGGGCTATTTTAACAATATCAGGTAATACCTTTTGTACTTCTTGAGCAGATGAACCAACTTCTGTGCGTGTATTTGTTATTCCATGTATTCGAGCCAAATCATTAGGGATATAATAGAAACCATTCAAATTATTAATAATTTCAAGGGGTTCTTTAATATTAGATAGTTTTGTTTTCAATCGTTCATCAGAATAATATGATATAATATCACCAGAACATGCGAGATCTCCACCAGAAACATGTAGTTTAACAGCGGGATTTGCGATGTCTATCCCTATACTGCCTGACGCAGTTATAGTATTTGCTGTTAAAGCTCCACCACTTGTTAATGTTTGTCCTGAAGGAACTGTTATACCTGAGTTTGGTGTTATTAATCCTGAAACAAAGGTGTTGCCTTGAACTTGTAAAATATTTGTACCTGTTATAGGTGTTGTGATTGCCGTTTTCTATTATGAAAAAATAAGGAGTCATATAGGTGCTATTAAGTATACTAAATATACCTGTCTGCCCAACTATGGCTGTTTTTGTATTAGTTATGCGCCAATCTGTTGTACCATCATTAATATTTCCGTAGCCAACAACACCATATATTAGGTCGATATTACTTGTAGAGCAAACAATCATCCTTTATATAATTATAATAAGGTTAAAACTGCGTATAATATCCAAAAGATAACACATGGAATATAGAGATAACATATACATATTTTGAACATCCTACATATAAATGCGACGCAGATAAATGGAAGAGTAGGGAATATGAAGGATAGATTAAATATTTTTTAAATAAAAAATGATAATAAAAAAATGAATTAAAAGAATAAATGGAAATAACGGAAGAAAAAAAGGAAAAAAAGAGTAATGCGGAGAACAATAGGGTATATAGAGAACGAAAGGGGGAAGAGATAAATGCGAAGAGGAGGGAACAAAGGAATAAAAACAGAGCGATAAAGAATGTTACGATTGAATACGAAGTAAAGAAATTAAAGAAGATAGATAAATTACCTGAAATAAAGCAAAGAGAGATTATTTCAGATATAACAAAGAATAATTATATATCATATATAAAGAATTTTTATAAGAAGAATAATAATGGAGTAGACCTCGAAGAAGATAGTGATATATTAAAGAAGATACGAGGGGAGGAATTTAATTCATTAAAGATATCAAAAAAATTCAAAGAATTAATAAACAAAAATATAGAAGCAATAAAAGAAAATCCAACAGATGTGAAGAATATATATAGTATATTTCGTAGAATCAGAGGATTTACAGAAATAAGCAAGATATTATATCCATATTTGAAGGATTATGCTGAGCAATATGATGAAAAGAGGAGTGAGATAGTAGCAGATGATGATAATTTAAGAATAAGTTTTGATAGTGAAGAGATTAAAAATAATATAAATAAACTGAGTGATAGGATAGACAAGATAATATATGGATTTATGATGATAATGAATGGTAGAATTCATGATTTGCGATATACTAAGATAAGTAATAATAAGGAAGATATTGGAGATAAGGATAATAACTATATATATAATGATAAATATTATATAAATAATACAAAAAATAAGAAAATAAAGGTATTAGAGATAGCAGAGGGCTTCAAAGAATTATATGATGTAAAAAACGAAGGATATATATTAGGAGAATTAATGCCAGCATCGACACTAACACAGAGAATACAAAGAATAACATTAAAAATATATGGAAAAATATATACAGCATCAAACATAAGGCATATATACGCGACACATATAAATAATAAAGGTGCTAATTACAAAGAAAGGAAGGAAACAGCTACAAAGGCAGGGCATAGTATAGAACAACAGATAAAATACACATATAGGAATCAGATATAGATATTGTATTTATAATATTATATATTTATAGGAGTTTTATTTAGATGCCAATAAATAAAGGAGTTAAGGGTAAGACTGTGAATAAGAAGGTAAATAAAGTGAAGTCTAAGGGAGGTATGTTGTCAGGAGATAAAGGAAAAACAGGAGCTTCCAATTTATCATCAATAGCAGATGATCTTCGTATAGAGATATTACAATCTCTTTTTAAACATTCGAAGATTTTAGATAGTAAAATGATAATGGAATATATTAATATTATATCACATATCCCAGTAATAAATAAGAGTTTTAGAGATTCAGTATCAAGTATTACACCAAAATTAAATAATGTAACAATTATTAACTTACAAAATATAGAAGTTAGCGATGCGGTATTAAGAGTATTAAATATGACAAATCCAAAAAAGATAGATACGATAGAGATAAGAAATATAACATTTAAGAGCAAGGTTATATATAATAAATTTTTAGAATTTTTAAGAGAGAACATGAATGCTAGGAATGTAAAATTAGAGAAGATAGACGGAGGAATTAATAGATTAATAGAGATATTAGAAACATATAATAGAATAGAACATATAGAGATAAGTAGTTTTGAGTTAACATACGACGAATATCATGAGTTAATGAGGATATTGTTATATAAGAGGGGATTAAAATATTTAACATTAAAGAGGAATGAGATAGATAAAAGATATGAGACATATATGTTTACGAAGGATGAAGGGAATAATGTGAATTATATAGATAATGAGAGATATATAATATATCTCTCGAAGGGAAATAATGGATGGGAGATGATAATAAGGAGTGTATATGGGAGATTAGTGAAGAATATCGAGGTAAATATAGTAAATAATTATATCATAGGATCAATATTAGCGGCTAAAAATTACAAGAATGACTTTGTGGTGGAAAAATAGGAGATAGAAATATTATAAAATAAATATAAGATTAAAATATATTTTTTGTGAAAATATAAATATATTATTTTTTTAACTTTATGTGGACTTACATGATGATGAAAGGTTAATTTCAAAATAGGAATAAATATTTAAAAAAAATAAAATAGAAATGAAAGTGGGTAATAATGATATAAAGGGGTTGCGTTGGGATGTTAGCAATCACGGCATAT
>Ga0209088_10002163_pt1 | contig 12239 bp, 14 predicted proteins | sample S_140625_EF_Meta_FD_187324 | JGI IMG/M metagenome (GOLD analysis project Ga0209088, IMG submission 187324) | Freshwater microbial communities from Lake Simoncouche, Canada to study carbon cycling - S_140625_EF_MetaG (SPAdes) (version 2) | ecosystem: Environmental > Aquatic > Freshwater > Lake ...
ATAGGTTAATCTCAACTGTAAAGTGATTACTGAGTTATTTGAAAAGAAATAAGGCTGGTCGTTGTCTGTTCTAAACTCAAACTCTATGCTGTAGATATCATTATCAACTTTCATTAGTGGATTGTCTATGAAGTTAGCCGAGAAGGTTACACCAAGGTTTCCACAATTCAATGGCATTATAGCTAACAAGTTTGTATTTCTAATTGTATCAGTTGTTGAACCTCCCAATATGCGTGTATATATTGTTATTGTTGATGAATAGACTAGATTGCAAAATGAATCAGCTGTGTAGTAATTCAATGATATTATTGGGGATTCTGAATAAGCTCCTAATAAAGCGCCTTCTTGTGGAAAAGCATACGCATATGTTGGTACAGGTCGTAATCTATTTATAAATAATGTTAAAAGACTTCCAAATGCTATATTATCGTCCAAATCAGGCAATCGTGTAAATGAAGTTGGCATATTAGCACCATTCCAGGTGAAACCCAAAATGCGATTTAATGTTTGATTATTTATTATTTGTTGTAATTGATTTGTAGTTTTTGTGTAAGGTTGTCCAGGTATTCCTAACGCTCTTGTCGGTTGAAAACTATTTCTGAAGTCATAATTTTTAGAAATATAGTTTAATCCTGTAAAATAACCTGTTGTAAATTCTAATTCATCTGGCGCCCAAGGATTATCATAAATTTCTATTTGCAACCAATAATCTTCATTGTCAGGAAGTATGCCATCATTAGCTTGAATACATTCATAGTTTCTCCATATACTATCGTTATAAGCTACAACATCACCTACTTTGTATTTTGTTAAATTGTTCCAAATTCCATCTGGTGGTTGTTGATTAACTGATAACAACACATTTGTCCATAGTATATTATTATAATAAATCCCTTTTGAATTTTCTTGAAATAAATGGTAACGATTCCATTCCATCTGTGTTGCATCACCTTGAAGTTTTATTACATTTGGATCATTATATCCTGCTAATAAATAAGTATTCCATATTGTTGTATCATCATAATCATATACTACCCATGAAGTGGAAGGTGAAACATTATCTGGTGGATATGTTAGTTCTTCGCTATAATTAACATATATAACTTCTTCACCTCCTCCTGGACTGTATCTAACTAAACTCTGAACTGGGTATAAAGTTCCTGCATCCCATAAAGCTGGTTGATTAGGTTGGAGTGTATATGTTCCTTCAAATATAAATTTGTTTTTTGTGGCATTAAATGTAATTGAGATTTCATTTGGATTTGCTACTGGTGTATATTCTGCAAATTCAGTTACTTCTGTTAAATCATTTTTTGCTCCATTGAGTAATGTTAAATCTAATGCTGATGTTGCTTTCTGAAGTTCTGTTTGTAAATCCTCATAAGAAGTAAATGTGCGATTAAATCCTGCATTAACAAAAATTAATTCATCTTTGTAATATGAAGGAAGTAATCTAACACAAAATAAATTAAATATATTTGGGCTTTCATATTTGAAGGTTGAAGTTTTTATCCAATCGCCATTGTCTAATGCTGGTTCTGAATTTGTATTTGTTTCTACTGCTTTCCAAGAGTTCCAAATACTGTTGTCTTCGTCAAATATACTTACATTGTCGCCAGGCACATATGTTGTTTCACTATCATATTCTTGCCACCGAAAATTCTGCGTAGCCATCTTATAAAACCAAAAACACAATGCATTATCTGGAATATTTACTTGTGCTTGTGGAGCATTCATACTAAGAAGCTGAATGCTATCTACATTTATAGCTGGTCGTGGTAAATTAACAGTGAAGGAATTAAATGAAGTTTCTGAGACTGAAGAAGTAAATACAGTTGGTGGTAATGCGCTCGTTGAAGATACACCTATCAAAGAAGGCTGATTTAAAACTGACTGATAAGTAGTTTCTAACTTCGCTACACTTGTTTTATCTGCTTCATCAATTATCTGCTGTAATTCTTTATTTACTTGACGACTTAAATCTCGGCTTCTTGCTATTGCCTCAATATCCATCTCTCTAATAATAATATTTTTAAAATCTTCATATTAGAGCGTCTCGCGCAATAATTGCTTCTTCAAGAGTTGTGAAGAAGCCCACATGTATTTGTTTGCCGTTCTTTTGATATCTTACAGCCCACTTTTCCTTTTGACTACAGAAGAATATATTTCTATGACCTGAAGTATTGTCTGAACGAATTTTGTTATTCTGATTTAATGCGTTTTCAGATTTTGTAGCCCATTGTAAATTTGTTACTTCATTATTTGAAGTATTTCCATCAATATGATCTACATCTGGTTTATTATCAGGATTTGAGATAAAAGCTTTTGCTACTAATCTGTGAATTTTATGATGAAATCCTAATGAGCGTGTTTTATTATATAACACAACATCATAACATATGTAATTACCATTATTTTTTACAATTAGTTTTGGTTTTAATTCGCGTCCTGTATTACTATTTCGCACATTACCGAAGTCTGAGACTTCATAATTAGGGAAATCTTCAATCTCTACCCAAGTTTCCATTGTAATCTGGGTCTTTTTCTAATTATTAAAAGCAATCAATTTTTAAGCACCACCGACCATCACGCACCCATTATCGTGACTGCACCTGATTTTGCAGAAATTATTTTGGTTGCAACGAGGATAACATAGGGTGTGTAGCCGGCCTGGGGCGCAGATACAATGGTTGCGATCAGCTGGCTCCCACTCGCACCGGCCAATGAAACGCCGTCCAGGTCAAGTGGTTCGGAAGCGCCCTTGACTGTTTGGAAACCGTAGCTCGGTATGAACGAATCGGCGTATGCAAATTTTGTAGTGCCACCACTCGCAAGAGACGCTGTCTCATAAACCGCTGCAACTCCAGGGCTTGTGGCATTAGTTGCGTTGCCCCACAGCACACGATTAACTACCGAACCGTTCTCATTGCGAGGGCTACCATATGCAGCGAGCGACATGTTGAACATTGACGCATCACCCTGTGCAGCCACCTGGGGATAGACCTGTGAGCCAATTCTGAACTGAACACTCCACACACCAGCGTGGCCAAAGCAAGACTGGCTGGGGTAGTGCATCGCCTGCTGGAGCGCTGTGGGAATCTGAACCACATGCGCGCGCAGGAGGTGATTTGTCGCACGAGAAACAATTACACTGTTCTCAACTAGCGCGGAATCGGAGGTTGAGATAGCACCGCCGGCGGTTACAATTGATGACTCAAAAGGCAGGTTTAAGCCTGAATCACCAGCATCACTCGCGACCTTCTGGAGGAGCGCCATGTAAGGCTGGGCTGGGACGACGATATCATACTCCAGAGAGACCTGGCTGAGCGAATAATCAACATCGGCTGCAGAACTGTTCTGGAATAGCGCCTCACCAGGAGTGCCGGCAATCAGCACAAGGCTCAGCTCACCGAGGAGAGCAATTGGTAAATAGGTCTTCATACGACCAACACCGGACATGAGGCCGAGTGGAATTGAGCGCTGTTCGCCTACAGTGTTGTTCCACTGGGCGGCGGCCGCACGAACGCAACGAGCGTTGATGTCCGCAAGATTGAGCGCAACATTGCCCCAAGAATTTTGAGTGCCAATAGCATAAGTGCCTGTAGGGGTTGTTACATCAAGATCTGGGTTCAAAAGTTCAAAGCCCTGGAACGAACCAGCAGACTGGTAATACGAACGAGAACCACCAAGCTTCATCTCAACATTTGTCAACTTCATTGCATTTTGCACGTTGTCCAGAAGTTGTCCATTCATTAAAATCTGTACCGTGGTAAAAGGGTGGCCATCATCTGGTACAGTGTTTGTGCCGCTGACACGAATGTTGTAGTTCAGGACAATGGAAGCAGGGTCAATTAGGCCTCCCTGGTCGGCGATGAGAAACTGGATCTGGGCGTTACCAGCACCAGTGCCGGCTGAAACGCTACCGTAGTTCTGCCCCGACTGAGGGGTTACCCTACATCTCCTGCGTTGTGTAAGAATGCTTGAACGGCTCAGGCCGGTAACGCGTGCAGCATCTGGGACGACCTCTTCAAATGGCGACAAATCTCCACTCTGGTTTAAAAATGACATTATACTTTAGCATTAGAAAATAATTTTGAAAAATTGATTATTTATTTTGCCGTGAGTTAGTTTGTGAAGATGGAACAACGATTTTGGAGTAAAGTGAATAAAACCGAGACTTGCTGGTTATGGACGGCTTCTACTAAAAATGGATATGGTCGGTTTATGGTTGATAAGAAAGGTTGGCCTGCGCACCGTTATTCATATACTATAACTAACGGTGAGATTCCTGAAGCTCTTGTTGTCAGACATACTTGTGATAATCCTCCATGTGTTAATCCCAGTCATTTACTTGTTGGAACTAATAAAGAAAATTCTGCCGATATGATAGAAAGAAATAGACATCCCAGATTGAAAGGTGAAAAACACGGTAGGTCTAAACTTACAAATGATGATGTTCATGAGATTAGAATTTTGAGGGGGTTTGATTTTACTTATAAGGAACTTGCTAAAATGTATTCTGTTACTTTTGCTTCAATAGGTCGTATTCTTAATAAACGAAGCTGGGATCATATTTAATTCTTACTCGCCTCTTCCAATTGACGAAGTCTTTCCTCAGAGCGTTCAGAGTCGTCAGGTTCGCTCTTATAATTTGACTTCTTGCGTTTGCCAACATGCTTTAACATCGCTGAGATGTTCATATTTGCCTTCTCTTTTATTTCTCTGAAGACGGCTGGGTTCTTCATAAATGAGGCTTCCTTGTTGTTTAACATTGTTTCTAAACCTATTGTGAAGTTATCACGGTGGCGAGGCATCTATAGTAATAGTCTATAAATTAAACCGGGCTTTGAAATCCCGTAGTGAGGCTTCTAACGTTGGCTTATTCCACAAGAGCCATTTACTCAAGGCCCCTGCAGTAGTTGGATCGTTAAAATTCTCTCGTGCCGAGTGGCGTGCGATGTAGGAATCCTTGCGCTCCTCCGAGCGGTTAGTTCGGAAATCTGAATATCCTGTGGCTCCAAAGTGAGTTGTCTTCGTGCGACCATTTCCTAAGTCAAATACTGCTACGTACTTCTTCTCATCTCTTGGGGATTTCTTGAGAGATATTAATTTCATTCTATTTCATACAATAAAATTAATAATTAGCCAGTTGTGTTGTCTTAATCAGGATGAAGTCTTGCTTGAATACTCTGAACAAACTTATGTACTCGTTTGGCTTTCACTGCAAAGTCTAGTGTCTTCTCAAGTGATTTGAGCTTCTTGGCTCGTTCAAAACTGTCCATTAGTTCATTCAACTCCCTGATCGCCTGTTGATTTTCAGTTTCTGCCTTAATCATTCCCTCATAGCGCGCTGTAGCCTGTTTCTCAGCCTTGCCTGTACTGCCCATCAAGTTCAATAGACGATCATTCTGTGGTGTTCCACGACGAGGAATAGTCCAGAGATTATCATTATCCCTGTTGTAGCGTTTCAATCCTCGAATGAGTGGGGTTGCCATATATTTAGGGGTTTTATTATTTTGAGGGGTTGTATGGGGGCAATCGGTAAGGTTTTTGACTTTTAAAAAATGAGTAAGGAATTGTAGCCTGATATAACTATATCATATTTTTAAAATAAAATAGGCTTTTTTGGCGTTTTCTAACCGATTTAATTTTTTCACCTAGTAGGCTCTATAGCAATATATAGAAATATAAATAATACATATATATAGTTTAAAATATATATAAATATATGTAAATATTTAGTAATATTTAGTAATCGGTAATATTATGATATAAAATTATAATATTCTAAAAATAATAGGTCATAAGATACATAACCGATTTTTATTACTGATTGATTACCGATTTGTGTTTTAAGAACCTCCTAACTTTCTTAGCCTCACCATCAACATAAACAGTAGCAGAGGGAAATCCACAGTTAGTAATCTCTCGTCCTAGTTTATTAACACTTTGGTTCAACCCTTTTTCATAAAGATAGGAAATAATGTCATTAGTAATAACATAGTCGTCTTCACAGTCTGTAATGATATATTCAGCCTTTATCAACTTACTAACATCAGTTTCAACATCATCAATCCACTCATTAGTTTCCTGTAAAACAGAATCAGGAGTTTCCAACGTACCACCAATCTTCTTCTCCTCAGCACCCATGGCATTATAACAATCAACAATGATCCAAAATAAGGAATCTTTCCACTCATTGTTAGTATCAAATTTACCCTTAATAGAAGGGTCGCCTTTCTTCTCATTACGCTTAACAGGCTGATTTTTAAAGACATAGTCATACCTAATAAACCTAGAACGTGTCTTCACTCCTGAATCATCCTTAGAAGAGAACTCATTAAAGTCATTAGCCATCAACAATAATGTTGATTTATTTACAAAATCAACTTCACTGGAATTGAAATGTCTTGCTCTCAAAATATCACCACCTGAAGAAGCCTTCTTGTAGATATCAACATTAATGGAACGCCCTTTATCAACTCGCATTTCATTTGAAATAGACAGACGGCTATCAGATATTTTCAATAGCCAACTATTTTGCCTTGCTACGTCCATTCCATTTCTATCCTTAGAGAATAGTTCTGAGGAATCCCAAGTCGAGACATATCCACAGAAAGAGTTAATTAACGCGTTAGTAGTTAATCCCTTTCCACAATCACTATCACCGAGTGCAACAGCAACTAACTTTCGTTTGTAGTCGCCAAATAAAGCCATTGTAATAGTCTTCTTCAAGTATAAGCCAGTAGTAATATTTTCAACATTAAATGGATCGCAAAATAGAGTATTATTAATCACCTCAATTAATTCTTCATTTCTATTAGTTGGAAATGGTCTGTTAATTCTTTTAGTAAAAATAATATTAGGATTGAACCCAGAGGTGAAAGTATTAGTAACCATATCAAAAATACCATCACTAAATAAAAACTTTCCAATATCATTATCCCGATTATCTTCAAAGAACTCATCCTTATCTACGTGAGTTCCAACCCACTTTCGCATAGCAGAAATATTCTTTTCATTACCACCATAGTTAATATTACAGGGCATTCCAAAACTATTGAAATAATGCCAAACCAACTTGTTACGATGCTTAACAACTGCTTCTCGAAATGCGGCATCGGTATTGAGCCACATACCATTGTCATCTGAGAAGTAGAATACTTCATTGCCATTCTTCTTAACATTATCACCAAGTAGTCGCACAAATGCTTTTGCAGCAATGCTATCATCAATGGAATCAGAATTTTTAACTAATTGAGTAGTAAATTCATCTTTTTTGAATTTGAAAGTATGTTCCAGAGGCTTGACCTCGAGTTGAATATTGTATTTCATTTTGTTAAATATAAATACCTCGCATTCTCTGAGTAATTCAACAGGAAACTTATCTTCTCCTTCAAGTTTCCTAATAAAACCCCCATCGTGAATCCTGACATCAAGACTTCTACCTTTCGTCTTCATGAAGTTAGAAATACATTCAAGCAGTTGTCTTGTCTGATCTTGAAATACTAAAGATAAAGTTGTAATATCAGCCTTTCTTTCATCTTTATGAATGGACATAGCAATCTTTTTTATTTTAGGGTGCTTTGAGACAACATTATTCCTAATCATCTCAATCTCAGGCATCAAGTCACGTAGTATATCATGAACAATACTAACACCGCCATTAAAAACCTTGATACATTCTTCTTTTGCCCACCACCTATCCCTGCTGTGTTCCTTACAGATAGCCTCAAGGATCTCTTTGCGTTCAAGAATGAACTTATCCAAAACAGGGCAAGCCCAACCATTCTCATTACAATAATTCTGAATGATAGAAGGATGTGCGTTCGCAATATCAATGTCAAAATAATACTTAGCAGCCAAACAAGCCCTAATATTTTTCTCAAAAGATGCTAGGCCAATCCCTTGATAAGCATATAAGTCACCAAAACTTTCAGATTCCCATTTTTTACCAAATACATATTTGATTAGGCATTTGTTGCCATCTCTAGCAAGTTTCTTATAAGCCCGTAGGTTCTTCTTGTCCGCTTGACTAACGCCATCATGTAATACAAGATAGCGATAGTTATCAATATCAAATACCTCCTCAAGGGTTACTTCGGCCATTCTGCTCTAAGGTATATTAAAATTCTTGCTTTAAACCGCGGTCGGCGATTTTTTTACCGGAAACTGTTCTGCGCTAAGACCCTTCTTTGGCCGTCCAGTAGGTCGTCCAGTAGGTTTGTATGAATTTCTTTTGCGCTCTCGTTCTTTAGAAACATAATTAATTGAATAGAGAATATCTTCCAATTTGATATCATCCGGAAGCAACTTCATTAGCGTTTCAAGCATTGCTTGCTTCTCAGTTTTATCTTTCATTCTAATTACTTCCTATATTATTTTAGCGCCCGCTATTTAAATAGAAAGTGCGTTTAAAAATGAGATGGAGCGACTAGATTATAAATGGAAATTCAATGAGGAGATCAAAAAAAAGTCGCCTGGAACTACAACAATTGATGATGCTTTAGCACAATGGAGAGTTATTCTAAAAGAGAAAGGCAAAGATGATTGTATTTGCACTCGTCCAAATATTACAAGACTAAATATTGTTGAAAACACAATAACACAGGAAATAATTATTGTAGGGGAATGTTGTGTTCAAAAGTTTAATATAAAAGATTTAGATATCAAATGCTGTGAATGTTCTAAGCCATTAACAATTGATAATAAATATGTGAAGGCATTATATAAAAATGGTGTTGTATTAAATGAGAAATCAAAAGTGATAGGCCATAATAAATGCAATAAAATATCTTCAACACTAGGATATTTAGAAGCTAGGGCTTCATTTGAACCACCAACAGGCTCTATAAATAATATAACATATAGTAAATTAAAATATCTTGTGAAGTATTTTGATGGTATAATTAAATACGCAGGAATCAATAGTTCTTGTAAATTAGAATTAGAATATGAAGAAAAATATAAAGATTATTTAGAACTTTTAGATATTATACATGTTGATAAACTTGATAGGTTCTTTTCTTTGTTGGCAATCAAGAAAAAAATAATCTCAACCTAATAGATGTCAGAAGCCAACTTTATTGAGGTAATGCCCTCAGAGAAGAAGCCAATAGACAAACGGCTAAGTAAAATGGAATTAGATTTTCTGCCAGCATTACCAGCGACCTTTCTCATACTTGGACAGTGCGGCTCAGGCAAGTCAAGTTGTTTGTGGAGTTTGATGACTAAAGGATACGTTACGGGCAAGAAGAAGAAGTCAGTCTTCGACGAGCTTATTATATACCTAGGGACACTTGACGCCAAAGAGAGTTTTCAACGAATGCCTGTAGAAAATAAACTAATCCTCACAGAGTTTGATCCAGTTGATTTTGATGCTTATTGTGATGACCTGAAAGCGCACCAGATGGAGAAATTAGGTCAGCATAAACCAATGTTGAACTCCTGTATTATATTCGATGATTTTTTCGGGGCAAATCTAATGAAAAAAACTCGTGTAGGGGGCGCTCCGCCAGTTGAGAAACTATGTTTAACCTCAAGACACGAACAGAACAGTACAATATTTTATTGTAGTCAAGCATACAAGAACTCTGGTTTTACCAGTCCGGCAGTCAGAGCGAATATAACAACAATCATTCTGTACAAGATGGCTCGCAATGAGGTTCGAAAGATAGCTGAGGAGTATGCGGAGAACTATGAGATAGATGAGTTCATAGAGCATTACGATAAGGCTATGGCACGCAAACCGTACAACTTTTTAGTATGGGACAGACGACGTGATATGTCAAGAGATCGCTGGACTGAGGGATTTACTAAACCGCTGCCACCGTCAAAAAAATCTATTCAGTTTGAGAGAGTTGAGGAGGAGGGGGAATCATCTTCGGATGACGAGTGATTAGTTCAGCTCAAACATTAACTCGCACAGTTCAGTTAATTGTTTTATTGTGACAGTATCAATACTTTTACAGTCGCCAAGCACAGAGCGCAACCTGTTCAGCTTGTTGTCACGGCGGATCAGGGCGAGACCTAACTCAACAATCTTATCTTCAGCTTTCTTCAGTTCATTAGGCTCGCCGACTATGTAATTTGTAAATTCTTCAGCAGGCTGTCCAGCAGGCTGTTCGGCAGGCTGTTGGTTTTCAAGCCACTTAACATGTTTTATACAGATGTAGTGCTGGTATTTGTTGCATGCCTTAAACTTAGAACCGCAGCCACACACAACTTCAGTGTGATCTTTAGAAGCTTGGTATTTTTTATTAGCCTCCCTACGAATTTCAGCAAGCTTCAAACTCCTAGCTTTTAGTACGTTGATATCCATCTTTGTTAATCTACTTTCTTAATTGGCAATTTTTTAACCTTCAATTTTCATCTTTCGCTTACGGAAAAAGTTGGGCATTTTTTTAGGACGATTTTTTAGAGCCAAAGGGCAATTTTAGCATTATCAAATGCTCTTTTAGCATCCCTATAAGACCAATCATGTCTCATATCATTATATAAACGTCTATTCAAATTGAATGTTTCATAAAGAGGATGTTTAGGATTAAACCAATCAATCTCAAAGAATTGTTGAATCACATAAAGCACAATATTATCTTCAGTTATCAATTGTGAAATCTGATATTTAGATACAGTTTTTAGAAGAGAACTATATAGCAAATCATAGAATACAGAGCGATATACTTCTTGAGCCATTTTGTACTGCTTTTTTGTTCAGAACTGACCACCTAAAGAGCCGGCGGCGGCGATCAATTTTTTAGCCGCCCATTTTTTATCTTATCTATAAATATAATGCCATACACCATCGTGAAATCAGGAAAAGGCTACAAAGTAAAGTCAGAGAGCGGTACAATGTTATCCAAGAAGGCTCTTTCAAAGACGAGAGCAAATGCGCAGCGTATTGCGGCTACATTATCCTCTCTAGGTATTAAGAAGAAATGAGTCAAGTAGCCTACGTAATAAACCTAGACCGTCGTCCGGATCGGTGGCGCAAGATGTGTGAGTTATGGGGTGATAAGTTATTGTTAGAGCGTGTATCCGGCATTGTAATTCCAGACGATGATAGACCGCACGGAGATTGCGCTGCAGATGGTTTAGGACAAACCCACATGAAATTGCTAAAAGATGCTGTAGCACGAGGTGAAAAAACAATTCTAATAATGGAAGATGATGCTGTTCCAGAGCCTGGGTGGTACAAGCGATGGCTGGAGCAAAAAGAATGGCTAGATAGTCATTTGGACGATTGGGAAGTTTTTAATGGTGGTGCGCACCAACTCAAAAGATGTTCTGGTATTGTTGAACTGACATATAGCGCGCTATTGGATTCACACAATTGTGCAGCGTCTCATTTTATGTATTTGAACTTGAAAGCATTGGATAATTTTTTAAAATGGGATAATAAAATACCAATTGATACCTTCTATTGTTATATAGGTTTCAAGTTGTATTGTTCGTATCCGATATTAGCTAAACAAGCAGATGATTACAGCAATATTATTAATGAAGAGCGCAAGTGGGAGAATACCTATATATCAAATGAAGTACATTTCAAACGACACCTCGGTGATTTATATTATAAATATGCTATTAAACTATAGAAGGTCTTATTGGTATTGAGATGAATGATAATTTCTTCTGGAAGGCTGCGTCCAGGATTATCTAAACAAAGGATAACGGTATAATATAAATGGAGCCAGTGAAATATACACGTGAAGATATCAAGAATCAGATTGAGGAAATGAGGTCAACGTTTAATCAGACAATCAATACAATGGATAAAGTATTTGAGATGGCATTTGAGCTGGACTGGGCGCAGAGTATGTTTGCTGCTGATAAGAAAGTTAAAAATCCCCCTAAAAAAAGAGCGACTAGAAAGAAGAAGAAGGACATAGATGTTTCCGTCATTGATATTGAAACAGCAAGCGATTAGGCAATATTTAGAAAATAATAATAATAATCATAGTAAATCATCATTGCTGTTAGTACAACAGAAGTATTTTGAAGTAAAGAAAGACGTTGAAAAACAGATAGAGATTAAATCAAATGAGAATCATAATAAGAAGCATCAGAAATATTTGGAGGAGCTTAAGAATTTAGAGGATTTAGAAAATCAACTAACGTTGGCATTATTAGCCGAGCAAGAGCGTGAGGATTTTTTGTTGATGGATCGTGAGAGGAGTAAAATACGTTATTATAAAAATAGAGAATTTAGGCTGGCTCAAATAATTGAATATCAAAAA
>Ga0209088_10002164_pt1 | contig 12238 bp, 12 predicted proteins | sample S_140625_EF_Meta_FD_187324 | JGI IMG/M metagenome (GOLD analysis project Ga0209088, IMG submission 187324) | Freshwater microbial communities from Lake Simoncouche, Canada to study carbon cycling - S_140625_EF_MetaG (SPAdes) (version 2) | ecosystem: Environmental > Aquatic > Freshwater > Lake ...
TAAATCTAAAATTAGAGAGTTATTAAAAGAAAAATATAATGAAGACTATAACTCTGGACTAGTAGAAAATATATTACTAGATATTTTTCAAGAAAAAACTATGAATATTATGAAAATCGTCAATGAACTAACACTAATTCAAAACAAAAATTTAATACAATTTACATTACCTCTTATACATAATAGTTTAAATTTAAATATATCATTAGTAGACAATTATATAGTTATAAACTCAGTAAATCCAAAAAATATTACACAACATAATGAATTATATGAATCAATTAGCAAGTATAAATTCATATATTCAATAAACAACATTTTATTACATAACTATAATAATGAAGAAAAAATTAATATTATAAAAAATATAGTAAGCACAAGTATTAATGAAGTGACTATTCAATGTTATTACCTAACAAACAAACAAACAAACTATTTCTAAAAAATTGATACTTATTTACTAAATAAATTATTTAATAAATAACTATGGAAATATGTGTTACACGATTCAATAATACAACTTTTGATGAAAATCGAAACTGGATAGAAAAAAACAATAACTCTATTGGTTGTATTTATGGTTGTCCTGTAAAAATTAGTGAATCTATTTTACCATATACAACATTATTAGTTTTAGAAATGAATAATAGCAAAAATATTATAGAAGGTATAGGTATAATCACAAATAATTGTGCGCGAGAAAATAAAAAATATTATAAAATTTATACAGACAATAATTATAATCGATATATTTACAAATCAAATTTAAGAATAAATAGAATACATTTTAATACTTATGAAAAGGATGTAATTAATTTACTTGAAGAATATTTATTTAAATCAGCAAATCATTGTAAAAGAGGTCAAGGAATACAAAAATTACCAAAAAAAATAATTAATAATGAAGAATTTAATTTTGTCAAATTCTTAATTGCTATGTATATTAATAGATTTGTAACTATTAAAAATATAAAAATACTTCAATAACATTAAATATAGTATTTTTATAAATGTCATTAGAAAATAATTTACAATATTTTAATACCGCTATAGAAAATTATAGTATTAACGAACTATATAATTTATTAGAATTAGATGAATTTACACGCGAAAATATATTATTAAAAATACATGATTTGACTTCAAATATTTTCAAAAATAATGAACCTATTAAAATTTTTTTTTTAAAAGTACAAAATAAATTGTTAAATTATTTGTCAAATAATAATTTAGATAATTATTTACATGCTAATGCTAATAATAATATTGAAGTAACCAATACTAATCATAGTTTTATTAATACTATTAATGAGGAAGAGGAAGAAGAAGAAGAAGAGGAAGAGGAAGAGGAAGAGGAAGAAACAAATAAGACAAATAATGAAACAATATCAAGAAGCAATAATATTAAAGAATCATATGTAGATTATTCAAAATATAAACCAATTGAAACAGATTCAGGAGCAATAATAGAAACATATGATATATACAAAAATTTATATTTTAATACTTTTTTTAGAAGTGATAGTAATGTTTTGAATTCTATAACAACAGATTGCAAAATACAATTAACAAATTCTCTCAATAATGTAATCCAATGTAAGCTAAAGGCAATAAACATAAAAAAACCTTTTTTAATACATGCTTCAAAAGCAAATAATACTTTTATAATAAAAAAATATATTTCTATTCCTGGTTTTACTATAACATATGCTGTTGATTTTAGTTGCTCAATAACAATAGATAATGGATATTATGAAGACAGTACAGAAATGGAGATTTTTTTAAACAATAAATTTAAAAATTTTACTATTACTTTATCTGGAGAAATAGTAGATAAATTTACAGAAGATACTTATGATAATAAAAATATTGATGGTTCAAAATTTATTAATGCGCTTACTTTTTCAATTAATAAAAATACAAAGCAAACAATATTTGATGTAAGTTCAAGTTATACATCTAGCCCTTATGCTAATAATTTTGAATATTATGAAATTGATTTTTTAACAAATTATATTCAACCATATTCATTGGCAACTATTTTAGGGTTTAATTTTGTCAAAAATTCGGATACATCAAATAACTTAAGTTCTATAACAAAAAATTATAAGTTAATATCGCCTAAAACATATTGCTGTGTAAGTAATCCAATATTTTTTTGCTTCAAAGAAAATATATCTACTATTATTGAAACACATCAATTATTTTTAAAAAATAATATATCAAGTGATAAAATATTAGCCAAAATAAATACACACCTGGGCAATGCTATTAATAATTATTATATATATGAAATATTAGATAATATAGATAATAAAAATAACATAAGAAAGTATAATGGCCCAATTCTTTTATCTGATTTTAATGTTAAAATAATAGATCATTATGGAAATTTAGTTCAATCAATAGATCAAGAATTTACATTTGAATTAGAAGTAATTATTCAAGAAACAAAACTTCAACAAACAAAAGTGTAATATTTAAAGTAATTTAGTTATTTAGTTATTTAGTTATTTAGTAATTTAGTTATTTAGTTATTTAGTTATTTAGTTATTCTTTTAAACCAATATATATTGTTAGATCATCATTCAAATTACTTATCGGACAATAAATACCATTATTATTTACATTAGAACCAAATATTTTATCATTTGCGGTGCTATTATAGCTAATATTATTAGAATTACTATTGAATGTCCATATACCGCCTGCGGGATTAAAAGGTTGTTTAATATTAAAATATCTTTTAGTAGAATCAATTCTTGTTGTGGCATGTCCAAACATAACACCACTAATATCAATTATATCAAAAATTTTATCTACTATTGAATCTAAAAATAAATTATTATCTTTAAGCATTGTTTTTAAAGGCAAATAAGTAATTCTATTGCCGTCGGTAGTAGTTATAATATCATAACTAATGTTATTAAATAAATAGGAATTACTTATAGATATATTTTTGAATATTTTAAAAACAATCCACTTGTAGCCTTGATTATTATTTAACATAGCACCATTTAAATCATATGATATATTACCATATGTATTATATGAAATGTCTAGATTATTATAACTAAAATCGCTACTATTTGGATATGAACTAAATACATTACTAAAAGAGGAATTTAAATACAATAAAGAACTAGGTGCTATTTTATTATTATGATTAGTATAATGTTGTAATAATATATTACTTAAATCGCTTCCAAGAAGTTGAATATTACTAATTTCATATATATGTAATGCGGTTAAATTTAATTTGCTAGAACTAATTATATTATTAGATTTATTAAAACTATTATAATCACAATAAGGTTTGCTTGCTATAGAAATATTTAAACTCGTAAATCCATTCAAATTGTACGCCTTTTCTAATAAATTAAAGTTAAAATTATTTTTAATTTGTTGAAAATATGCTATATTATAACATAAATCGTAATTATATACACCATTAGCACATATATCTGATTGTGGTAATATAATATTTTCTTCAACAAAAGAAGTAACTATATTATTACTCGATGTAAGATTGGCAATTCTTTTATTGGCCACAATATACTTATAGTTTGAATTAATATTAGAATATATTCTACTTAATAATAATTTAAAATATTTTACACTGGCAACACTCATATTATATAGAACCTCTTGAATAACAATAGAACTACTAATATTTGAAATTGACGGATTAGCTACTAAATTATCAACATATATTTCATAAGTATTATTAATGCCATATGAATTACCCACGCTTGCGCTACGTATATAATTAAAATTCATTATATATGGAATAGTTGATGGATTGCCAAAATAATTTACAATATTAGTATTTGTTATTTCATTTTTTAATAATAAATATCCTTTTAATCTAAAACCTGTATTGCTAAAATCACTATAAATATCTTGAATATTATTACTACTATTATTTAAAATAAAATCATTGCCATTATTGCCATAATCTGATTTACTATAAATATAGGAGTTATTATAACTAGGATTAGTATTAAAACCTCCATAATTAATAGTCTGCTTTAGAACATTATTAATAAGCAAGTTTATTGTTATTAAGTTATAACTATTATCAATGAATTTACCGTAACCATAACGATAAGACTCTAATTGTTGATTACTAAAATAAGGATGAGTTATTTGAAATTCTTGAATTGATGAATTATTGAATCTAAAACTATGAGCTACATTAGCAATATTAAAATATAATATATTTGAATTATCTAAAATATTAGTACTTACCAATCTATAACATTCCGCTTTAACGGTCATATCAATAAAAGTTCCAATATTAGCATCGTTTGGTAATAGTGTATATTTTGAACCATTTATAGTACTATAGTCTGAAAAACTATTTGAAAAATTGTTCCGTACTTTAACACGATGATTATAACTTGTTCCACTCAGTAAATTTGTTAATGTTATATTAAAATTTGAGTTTGAATATATATTAGAATTAAAAATATTATTAATGGTACCATTATTTGTTTTTACTTGTGAAGAACTGGCTAATGTGTCGTTTAAACTATAATCAACACTATAATTAGTTAAGAAAGCACTACTTGAAGCATTTGAAACTTCACTTGAAGTGTTAAAATAAGTTAAAGTAATATTATTTGGGTTAAAAGAATTTGATTCTATAAATAATGGAGTGCTAGGAGCACTAGCACTTATAAAACTTAGATTATTAAAAACTAAAGAACGGGTTTCAACATTTGGATAATCGTTGCTATAATTTTCACCATATACTCGTATTGAAAAAGGTATGCCATTGTTAATAATATTATTAATAAGTATATTATTAATAACAGTTGGATTGTTATAGTCATTACGTTCAAAAATATATTGTTTAAAAGTGCTTGTATTATAATCACCGCTTAAAGTTATTGTTTTAACATTTATCCACGTATAATTATAAATATTATAATTTATATTATTATAAATACCAACAAATCCGGAAATATCTATTAAAATACTCTCTATAAATGGTAAATTTTGTGTGTAATCAAAAATATTGGCTAATTTGGCAATATTATTATTATCATGTTTGGCTATAATAGAATCATAATTCCATCTTAATGTAATAGATGAACTATTAAGACTAATATCATTTTTAGTAAATTTATGTGGTTGTTGCGTAATTATTTCATAAAATGTTTGACCTGCGCCATTAACATCTAAAGAATTAATAATTTGATTTATTTGAGTATTTGTTATGCTATTATTAATGTTGCGTCTATAACCAAGCATAATTTATATATTAATAGTCTATATTAATATATTGACTATTTTGACTATTTTGACTATTTTGACTATTACTTAATTACATTATGTGCTGTGATCTATAAATCATATAAAATTTCACACTCTAATTCAATTGATAAATCACCATTATTTACATCTAATATTCTGCCATATTCGTCATAAATTTTTATATGTAGTTTATTAATATTTGTTGGACCAAAATATATTCTTTTTGGATACAAAAATGTCTTCATTCCGTCTTCTTTTGAATTTGTCATTTTACATAATATATTATTATCTGTTAATGATTGATATTTGAAAGCTGAAACAAATGAATTATTATGATTATTTTGATAATCATTTATTGATAATAAATAATATATATTACTAACGCCTCCATCATAACAAGTTTCGCCTTCATAGTTAGTTGAACCTTCATATTTTTTTACCATATTTTTAAGTGTGTTAATATTTCTAAAACCCATTATCCACCCCAATGTCAATTGATTTTTAGATATATTATTTGCCAAATTATAACACATTTCATTATTTTCAAAATATTCAAAATTTAAACTAAAAATTGAAGTACCCGAAAAAGAAAATTTTGAATTTATTGGATTATATGTGAGAGAAATGTCACTTGGTAATTGTTTATTTATTTCTTGAACTAACGAATTTTCATCATAACCGCCATCCATTATTTCTATTAAACTATTATTTACATAAAAAGAATTTGAACCTGTTTTTTTTGATATAGGATAAATTCTATAAGGAAGTTGATAATTTACTACTTGCATAGACAAGACTTTTTTAAAATTAGTGGGCAAAGTTATTATAAAATTTGTTGAACTGGTGCTTTCATAATTATCTCTAAATCGTGTATCAATAGCAATAACTGTTTTATATGTTTTTATAGTTAAAGGATTTATTAGACCACTTTTATAATTTACTGGATAATATTCTTCCTTTTTTGTTTCGCCATGTTTAATAATATTATGATTATCTTGAACAATTACATTATTTTTCTGATTTTCTTCTAGTAATTTATTAATTTTAATAAAACATTGATAAAAAAAATCCACTAATTGGGCTTTATTTTCGCTTAGCTCGCTTATTTCATTAATGTCACTATTTCGTAATTTATCTATTTTTATTTGTAATTTATTATATAAAATTTCATAACTAAGATCGTTTTTATTAATATTCAATATTTTATATATTTCTTCATTGCTATAATTTTCAATATTTAAATCCATTATATATCAAAAAATATATTATATATCAAAAAATATATTATATATCAAAAATATATTATATATCAAAAAATATATTATATATCAAAATATATTATATATAAAAATATATATTATATATCAAAATATATTATATATATATTTATATAATATAAAATGGTTTGCTATGGTTCTTGTATGTTTGCAAGTGTTTTTTTAATTGCCAATATTTATACTATATTTTCTTGTACTAACGATAACAATAAACAACAATTTATAAATACATTAACACAAGAGCAACAACTATTATATGAAAAAATAATTCAAGAGCGCAAAAATATATATTATGGCGGTTTTGTTTTAGGAATTATACTGTCTTTTATTGCTGTTTATTTTGGAGAGAAATATTTGTTTTTTATTGATAAAAAAACTAAATTATCTAATGTCCCTAAAATTTGTATGGTTGCCAGTATTACTTTTATTACTAATTACTTATTTTATATATTATATCCAAAAACCGACTATATGTTATTACATTTAAATGATAAAACACAAATTCAAGGATGGTTAAACATTTATAAAAAAATGCAATTTAAATTTCATTTAGGATTTGTTTTAGGAATTATTGCTGTTACTGTTTATGCGTATAGTTTTTGTAAATAATTTTCAAATATAAGAGAGATTTAAAGTATGTGTTTTATTATTTTTTAGTTAGTGTAAATATTTCATTACCACAACTAAACTCGTAATTTGTAATTGTTAATCCACATAAATTAAATAAAATTTTTAACTCATCCAGTTTATAAATGTAATAAAATCGTTCATAAATTTTTCCATATTTATTCCATAAAACAATATTATTTCCATAATTATTAAAACTTCGTCGTGTTTTTGGGGGTTGATTAATTGACCATACAGACAATAATATTTTTCCATTATGTTTTAATAATCTCTTCATTTCTAATAGAGATTTAATTCTATTTTCTTTATTTTCTAAATGATGAAAAACAGCAATACACATTATGGCATCTGCGCTTGCCGAAGGCAATGAAATTGCTGTCATATTTTCATAAAGCACATTCAAATTTTTAGATTTACAAATTTTAACAAAATTTTCGCAATTATCAATGCCAACAAAATTAAGATTTTTAGTGTTATTATTTAGCATATTACGTCCATTACCACATCCAATATCATATACAACAGCATCTTTCCTCAAGTTATTTAAAAAGTCATTTACCCAATTCCATTTATATAAACGCGTATTATCAAAATGCTCGGCAATTTCTTCATAAATTTCTTTTACTTGTAGTTTTTCAATGTTAGTGTCTTCCATATTTAAATTAATAGTTGAATTAAATTAACTATTAATTTAATTAATATAAAAATTATTTCAATTTTTAATATTATAAAATCTATAAAAATAAAATCTATAAAAATAAAATCTATAAACATAAAATCTATAAAAATAAAATTTATAAAAAATAAAATCTATAAAAATAAAATCTATAAAAAATAAAATTTATAAAAATAAAATTTATAAAAAAAAATTGAAATAACTTTTTGATTTTATAAAATCATTCATAAGCAATCGCTATGGAACTCTTTAATAATGACACTATTATTCAAACTATTACTTGCCCTATTACTCACTGTGTTATGGTGGATCCCGTTCAAGGTAATGATGGAAATACATATGAACGTAGCGCGATTGTTAGTGCTTTGAATATTAAACAAGAATCACCTATTACGCGCCAACCTATGAGAATTTCTGATTTAAAAGTAAATGTAGCACTTAGATTTTTATGTGATAAATATAATCAATTATCACAAAGTGTAACTACACAGCAAAGAACAAACCCATTAAGCAAACCTATTATTTTAGACCATGCTATTAGTAAAAATGATGACAAACTACTTCTATCATTCAATGTAAATAAAGAGAGTTTTCCCAATCATTTGAATGATGGGCATCTTTCCCAAGATATTGTGTTAGTAATTGATCGTTCTGGTTCCATGCACACACAAGTCGAAGCAAAAGACAGAAATGGTCAAAATCTTGAAAATGGTCTGTCAATTCAAGATATTGTCAATCATTCGGCAAAAACAGTCGTTCAAACATTAGATTCCCATTCACGTATATGTATTATTAAATTTGACAATGCTATTGATATTGTAACTCCTCTTATGTATGCTACTGAAACAAATAAAATTCAAATTATGACTTCTATTAATTCTATTAAACCAGGCGGCCAAACAAATATTTGGGGCGCGCTTGAAAAAGCGCTACAAATTTTAGATAGTCGTGAAGATAAATCAAGAAATAGTGCTATTTTAATGTTAACAGATGGAATTCCCAATGTTTCTCCAGCACAAGGAGAAGTTGAAACGCTCAAGCGTCTAAGAAAAACTAAGAATTTTACAACTCCAATCTATACATTCGGTTTTGGATACAATTTACAACCAACTTTATTATACGATCTTGCCAAATATTCTAATGGAGGAAATGCACATATTCCAGATGGCAATATGATTGCTACAGTGTTTTGTAATTTTATTGCGACAATTTTATGTAGTGTGGTTATGAATTTACAACTTCATATTACTCCCAAGCAAACTAATAGTGCGTCATTTAATAATCTTTTAGTCGGCGATTTTGCTTATAGTTTTGACCCAATTAATCAAAAATACATTTACGATATTGGAACAGTTCAGGTTCAACAAGAGCGAAACATTGTATTAAATTTTGAAGATAAATTGGATTTTGATTATTATTATACATATGCTATTGGAGAAAAATATTATACATCAAGTGTGCATAGTGTAACTGCGGATTCCGTTGCTATTTATGTAAATAATCCACTCTTGAACGGTCATATTTATAGGGCTACTAGTGTTGAATATATTAGAAAAATGATTAATTCTAATAGAATTAACAATTTACTAAGCACTGAAGCTAATTATAATGGATTGGTAAAATTATTAGAAGAAAATAAATGCGCAAGCAGCGCGGAATTTGTAAATGGTCTTCTCAAAAATATTAAGGGAGACTTTGCAAATATTGGGCAAGTTAAATTGGCAATTGACCAAAAATATTTTAAGCGCTGGGGAGAATTTTATTTAGACCAACTTTCGCGTTCTCTTAATCAACAAATTAAACCCAATTTTAAAGATGAAGGTTGTATGTTTGGTGGAGAAGTTTTTGAAGCACTCGTAGATAAGTCAAGTGATATTTTCAATAGTCTTGAACCACCTACACCATCATTAGTCGTTCAACAAAATAGCGGAAACATGTTTTATAGAAGTTTAAATTTAGCACCACAAGCACCTATTTCAATGTCGTGTTATAATGACCCACAAGGCGGTTGTGTTGATTCGTATTGTAATATCAATATGTTTAATGGAACATCCAAATTATTAAAGGATATTAAAAAGTTTGACATTATTAAATCTATCGATGAAAATAATAAAATTGTAGGCGCAAAAGTGCTATGTGTTGTAGAAACACTTATTGAATCTGGTTATAGAAATTATGCGTGTATTAATGATGTATTAGTTACTCCTTGGCATCCTATTAAAATTGGATTACATGGAAAAGAAGAAACTTGGTGCTTTCCCGGTGAATTATTTAGCACATATAGTTATCCGTCATCAAGTATGATTACATTAGTGTTAGAAAATTATCATGTCATGTTTATTAATGGAATAAAATGTATTACATTGGGACATAATTTTACTAATCATTCAAAATTAATTCATCCTTATTATGGGACAAATAAAGTTATTGAAAATTTAATGTATTATTTTCCGGAAGATTATGCTAATGGCAAAATTAGCGTAAAAGATTCACATATTGGTTATCACACAACAAAAACATCTTCATCAAATATTACACAATCTGTTGTTTATTATAACACACCTTGTCTTAAAGAACCACTAGTTGTATATTAGAATTAGAAAGAATATACCATTAATAAACCAAAATAGAAAGTTAAGACCCCTAAAAATATTATAATAGTATTTGAAAAAGTATTATATAAAAATTTAGATAATAATAATGTAGAAACTAACATTAGGGCATCAACAAGTAATATTTTTTTTCCATATTCTTTTGCATAATCTTTAAAAAATTCCAGTATTTTACTACTTTTAGTATTAACACTATTTAAAAATAGTGCAAAAGAAGTATCATGAATTAAACCAATTATGACAACATAAACTAATTGCATATAAAAATTGGGTGTTAATAATGTAGCTATATAAGTTCCAATAATTAATGATGTTATATCCATAGCATATGCTCCAATTGTAAATTGGTTATACCATTGTCTAATAGTTTTTCCGCTCCTTGTTAATAATAAAATATAACCTACAACAGTATCCACAATTATAGCAGCAACTGCTAATGTTACAATAGTATGATAATTCATTTTAATTATAACATATATTATAATATTTTATAATATTTTATAATATTTTATAATATATTATAATATTTTATAATATTTTATAATATTTTATAATATATTATAATATTTTATAGTCTTAATATATAACTATGGCAAGAAAAACTAGAGTTAGAAGAGTTAGAAGAGTTAAAAGAGTTAAAACTACAAGAAGAGGCAACAGAAGACGATACATAAAAAGTGGCGGAGATGTTTGGCAAGATTTTAAAAGTAAGGTAACAACTGGATTAGATGAATTAGGAAGACAAGGTCAAAGTGTGCTTGATAAATTAAAAACTCAAGAAAATATGTAATTAACAAATTAAGGTCTAGCAAACATAAAAGCATGCTGTCTCATTAATTTTGGTTCTGAAAAATCTATAGTTCTAGTAAAATCATTATTATCTAAATTTACTTCATTTCTTATATTATAATTATCATTATAATAATTAGTGTTATTAGTTACAATAATTGTTTCTAATTTAGTAAATTTTTCTTTTAACTCAATTAATTGTTCTTCCAAATTGGCGATTTTATTTTCAATAGACATAATTAATATATATTAATATTTATAATAATATTTATTATAATATTTATTAAAAATATACTTATTTTATAATTCAATAATGTCACTAATACAACCCACTATTACAAATATAGTTATGACAAATAGTGATTTAATCAAATTAGAAACTATTAATAAAAATATGTCAGCAAATATTGAAAAACTAAATAAAAGAGTGGATTTTTTAATTTTAAAACTAATAAACTTAATTATTTTTTTATTTCAAAATAAAAATGAGTTAGTAACATTTGACTCTATTTATAAGTTAAAATAATAACAAATTATTATAATGTTTATAAAAAATATTTAAAACCATAACATTATGAATATTTACAATATTATGGTTGCTATTGGTATTGATTTAGGCACAACATATTCTTGTGTAGGTGTGTGGAAAGATGGTCAATGTGAAATTATTGCTAATGACCAAGGATTAAGAACAACCCCATCATATGTTGCTTTCACAGATAGCGAGCGCTTAGTTGGAAATGCAGCAAAAAATCAAGCATCACAAAATCCAGAAAATACTATTTTTGACGCAAAACGACTTATTGGGCGTATTTTTAATGATCAAAGCACACAAAACGATATTAAGCATTTTCCTTTCAAAGTTATTGATAAAAATAATAAACCCATTATTCAAGCAAGTTATAAAGGGGAATTGAAAGATTTTCAACCGGAAGAAATTTCATCTATGATTTTAATAAAAATGAAAGAAACTGCGGAAGCTTATTTAGGTAAAA
>Ga0209088_10002167_pt1 | contig 12231 bp, 15 predicted proteins | sample S_140625_EF_Meta_FD_187324 | JGI IMG/M metagenome (GOLD analysis project Ga0209088, IMG submission 187324) | Freshwater microbial communities from Lake Simoncouche, Canada to study carbon cycling - S_140625_EF_MetaG (SPAdes) (version 2) | ecosystem: Environmental > Aquatic > Freshwater > Lake ...
CTCAGGCCATGACCAAAGGTTCCGATCCAATCCCTGAGCCCTTCAGGCCCGCGGCGGCTCCGTCCGACCCCTACCAGAAGCTTGGGGTGGCCCACGATGCCAGTTTTGATGACGTGCAGCAGGCCCGCCAAAGCCGACTTGATGAGGTGAGCGACGACCCGATGGAACGGGCCCGCATTGAGGCGGCCTACGACTCCATCCTGATGGATCGGCTCAAGGAACGGCAGCAGGGCCGTCTCAGCAGCGCCGCCCGCACGGCCTCCCAAAAAGAGCAAACAGCGGCAACTGAGCGTTCTGCTTTGCCCTCCCTGCGCTCTACCCCCTCTTTCCCCCTGCCAAAACTGGCCAGCCCTTCGCTGGCGGCGCTGCCCAACCTGGCCATGGCCAACGGCCAGGAGCGGCTATTTCCCCTGGCCGCCCACGGGCTGCTGTTGGTGCTGTTACTTGCCCTGCCCCAGGCATCCGGGGCGATGCTGCTGGCCCTGGCCTGCCTCGCCACCGTATTCAATCTGCTGAGGCGCCAGGTCAAGTTCGGCCGGGCCATCGGCTGGACCCTCGGCCTGCTCCTGGTCGGCCTACTGGTCGGCAACCTGGTGCTTCAGCTAGTGATGCAGCTGGTGCCCGCCGTCATGCTGGCCACCATGCCCTTGGGCCCCATGCAATTGCTGGGCGCGCCGGTGATATTGGTGCTACTGGCCGGGGCCCTGCTCCTGGCCTGAAGCCAACTAGAGCCCGAGTTCAGGCCAGGGCAAAGCCATCAATCAGCGTTTGCAGGCCAGCCGCATCGAGCCGATATACAGAATTACAAAAATGACAGGTGAGTTCGGCCTGGCCATCCTCCTTTAGCATGGCGGTCAGTTCGTCGCGGCCCAGTAATTTGAGCGCACCGATGCTGCGGTTGTAGCTGCAGGGACAGCGGAAGCGCACCGGCGTACTCGCCTGCGGTTCCGCTCCGGGTTTGGCATCAAGATCGGGGAAAATGTCCTCCAACAGCCCCTCCAAATGGTCCCCATGGCTGGCCAGGCGGGCGCTGAAATCATCGATTTCGCGGCAACGTTCCTCCAGCAAGGCCACCAAAGCCGGTTCCCGTGCCGCCTTGGGCAACACCTGCACCAAAACTCCACCGGCGCAACGCACCCCACTGCGATCCAGCCGTTCACCCACGAACACCGCCGAGGGAGTCTGCTCGGAATGCAACAAATAGGAGGCGAAATCATCGCCAATCCCACCACTAACCAGCTCCACCGTGCTGCTAAAAGGCACCCCCTCGCCGATATCACGGACGACGTGCAGATAGCCGGTGCCGGTGGCCCGCTGAAAATCAAATTGGGGCGGACCGTCGTCGCTGGCCAGCAAATCAAGTTCCAGGTCCGGTTTGCCCACGTAGCCCCGCACCGTGCCGTCGCGCCCGGCATCCACCGTCATCCCCCGCAAGGGACCATCGGACTGGATGCGCAGATTGACCCGGCCATGGGCCACCTTCATCGAACTGGCCAACAGCAGGCCCGCCGTCATCGCCCGCCCCAGCAGGGCCGTCGTCAGAAAAGAAAGTCCATGGCGGCGCCTGGCCTCGGCGCTGGTTTCGCTGCTGTTGACCGCCACCAGGCGGATCCCGCCCCCCGCGGCGGTGGCCCGCAGCAGTTGATCCGCCATCAGCTTGATCCGTCTGCAGCCATCGTAAGAAGCCTGGTGGGGAGCAGGGGCTCCAGCACGCCATCAACCAGCTGCCAAGCCTCGCTGGTGCGACCAGCAAACAGCTCCGGTTCGTGGGTCACCACCAGCAGGGCCCGCTGCTTTGCCAGCTGATCCAGCAGCCCCAGCACCTCCTCCCGCACCGTCCAATCCAGGCCGGCGGTGGGTTCATCAAGCAACAACACCTGCGGATTGCGCAGCAACTGCACCGCCAGGGCCAGGCGCCGTTGCTGGCCGCCACTGAGACGCTCGGGAGCCTGCTGCAGGGAGATGCCGGCAAGGCCCACCTGGGCTAATACCTGCTCAATGGCCTCGCCCCCCAGGCGCCGCTGACCCAGGCGCAATTCCTGACCCACGGTCAGGCCCAGGAAATGGCGTTCGGGAAACTGAAACACCAGGCCACACAGCCAGCGGCGCTGCCGGGCCGCCACGGGCTCGTTGTTCCAGAGAAACCGGCCGCCATCGGCCTTAGCCATGCCACTGATCAGCTCCAGCAGAGTGGTTTTGCCACTGCCGCTGCGGCCCGCCACCAGCACCGGTGTACCGACGGCCAGCTTTAAACTCACCTGCCGCAGCACCGGCTGGGGCAAGGTGGCGGGGTGGTAGCGGACGTCCTGCAACTCAAGCATCGGCCCAGCATGCCTGGCTGGCGATCGTGTTGGATGGGTAGGCCTAGGGCCTGCACCTTGACCATGGAGGTTCGCTTTCGCGAAGTCGATCCGTTCAATTGCTGGATTTGGCTGCGCTTTGCCGATCCCCCGGGCCAGGCGGAGAGAAGTTATGTCGAGACCGTTTTCGATAGCTGGTTTTTTCTGGGCAAACTGGGAGCCTTCAATGCCGAAACCCTGCAGGCCCATGAAGCGGGCGCCGATCTGAGTTGGTTGGCCTGGGAAGCGGAAGGCTCCAGCCGCGCCCTGCCGGCCTTGATGCACAACATGGCGGTGATGGAATATTTGGATACCTGGGGCCGCTGCTGGCTGGACCTGGGCACCAGCGATGCCCTGGCCCTTGACGTCTTAATCAACGCCTTGGGCCAGCTCAACAATGATGTGGTTGAAATCGAGGAACTGCTGATCGGCGGCATCAACGAGGACTGGCCAATCGAAGACGATCCGGACAGCCCTTTTGCTACCAACGACGAAGATGAAGATGAAGATGAAGATGAAGATGAAGATGAAGACACCGACTCCGACAACGATTGATCCCACCCGCCGATGGCCCGGGAACTGCGTCGCCTGCTGATCCCACCGTCCCGGTGGTCCCGGCAGGGCGACCCCAACCTGTTGGCCCTGGAGGCCGCCGAAAGCCATTACCTGGCCAGGGTTTTGCGCTTCCGCCAAGGGGATCGGCTGGCGGTGGTTGATGGCTGCGGCCGGCTCTGGAGCGCGGTGCTGGAGTCAGGGGAACAACTGCGATTGGAGCAGCCGCCGGATGCCCCCCTGGAGCAAGCCAGGCCGGTGAGCCCGGCCCTGACCCTGGCCTTGGCCGTTCCCCGCCGGGATGCCGAATTGGTCTGGCGTATGGCGGCCGAACTGGGCGCCGCCAGGCTGCAGCCCCTGCTCGCGGCCCGGGGAGTGGTGCGCGAACCGCTGCCCCTGGAGCGCTGGGCCACGATCATCCGCGAAGCCACCGAGCAATGCGAGCGCCTCTGGCTGCCGGAGCTGGCGGCGCCCCTCTCGGCAAGCCGCTGCTGGAGCGAAGCGATGCCAGGCACACGCCTGCTGGCCACCACCCGCCGGGCGGACATCCCGCCGCTGGCGAGCTGGGTGCAGACCATCTGGAGCCAGAATCCCCATGAGCCCATCACCCTGGCGATCGGGCCGGAGGGGGGATGGAGCGAAGAAGAAGAGCGCCAGGCCCTGGGCGCCGGTTGGCAACTGGTGACCCTGGGGGAGTCGATCCTGCGCACCTCAACAGCCGCAGTGGCAGGCCTGGCGGCCCTGGCGCTGCTGCGGCCCGCTGCTGCCGAATGAGCGCGGTGGCGCCAACCCCTTCAGTTCTTCATCATCGAACGGGCGATGTCGCGGAAGCCGGCCAGATTGGCGCCAGCGGTGCGGCGACGGCGGGTGAGGCTGGCACCGGGCACCAGACAATCCGGCGCAAAGGTCACGGTGCTGGCGGGCGGACGATTGGCCTGGGCGGCGGCCAACTCGGCGGCGATCTCCTCGGCGGTGGTGCGAGCCGCCGTGGCGACCGGGGCGGCGGTTGGCGCTGCGGTTGTTGGCGCGGAAGTAAAGGGGCCTGGCGCCACGGGGGCCACGGCCACTGCAGCAGGGGCCACCGCAACGGCAGCCACGGCGGCTGGATCCACCGGCGCCACCGGCGCGATCACCGCCGCTACCGGGGCCGTTTCGGCACCGTTGGCGTTGGACCCATTGTCCTCACCGGTGAGGTCGAGGAAAAACTTGGCCTTCTTGAAGAACATGGTCCGCCCAAACCTGTTGTTCGATTATCAGCCCTGGGCGCCTCCTGCCGGGCGCCGCCTTAGATCTGTGCAACAGAACCGGGCCCGGCCGATGCCACCCCTCCCCCCCCAAACCCTGGCGACCTGGGCCCTGGCCCTGGTCCTCAATGGCGGACTGATCGCCCTGGCCCAGCGGGCGCCCCTGCTCACCAAAGCGGGCTGGGTCCATGCCGGGGTGCTGGGCACGGTGCTCTGGGGCTGCTTGGGCTGGCGGGGCTGGCTGGCGGTGGTGGCCTACCTGGCCCTGGGCTCGCTGGTGACCCGCCTTGGCTTCCGGCGCAAGCAGGCCAGCGGCCTGGCCGAGGCCCGCGGCGGCCGGCGCGGGCCGGAGAATGTCTGGGGCTCGGCGCTGGTGGGGGCCGTGCTGGCCATGGCCAGCGTCCTGGTGCCACCCCCTTGGCGGCCCCTGCTGCTGCTGGGTTTCGCCGCCAGCTTCAGCGCCAAACTGGCCGACACCTGCGGCAGCGAGATTGGCAAGCGCTGGGGCCGCCGCACCCTGCTGATCACCACCTTGAGGCCCGTCCCCCCCGGCACCGAAGGGGCCGTGAGCCTGGAGGGCAGCCTGGCCAGCGCCGTCGGCGCCGCGGCCATGGCGACACTGATGGCCGCCCTGGGCTGGATTGCCACTCCCCAGGCGTGGGCCTTGGTGACCCTGGTGGGGTTGCTGGCGACCCTGGCCGAAAGCGTCATCGGCGCCACCCTGCAGCAGCGCTTGCCCTGGCTCAGCAATGAACTGGTCAATGGCCTCCAAACCCTCTTGGCGGCCCTGCTGGCCATGGCCAGCGCCGCAGCCCTGGGCGGGGGCCTGCTGGCCGTGGCCAGCGCGGCAGTCCAGAACTGGGCCGTGCTGGCCTAAGGCGAATCTCCTTTGGGGCCCCTCCCTGGGGCCAGCCTCAACCCCGTTGAACGCCCACTGCTGAGGCGGCTTTTGCCTCTGCCCATTGCTGGGCGCCGTCGCGCAGGCCGGCCAGGGCGGCATCAAAGCGGCGCTGGGCCATACGGGGATGCCAGCCAAGCTGCTGGCCCAGCTCAACCCAGGTGCAACCCAGCTGCAAGCGACCCACCAGCAGGTCGCGGATGGCGGGATCCAGCGCCGCCAGTTGGCTTCTCAACCAGGCCAATTCCGCGCTTGGCGAGGCGTCATCGCCTTCTGCGTCATCACCGGCTGAATCATTGATCTCCGGCCCCGCCTGGGGCGCAGCGACCAAGGCATCAAGCAGCGAGCGGCCACCGGCGCCATTGCCTTCCTGCGGGGCGATGGGCTCATCCAGGCTGCGGGCACGCCCCAGGGGCCCCAGGGCCAGGGCCTCGTCGAGCACATCGAGGCGACAGTCGAGGGCCTGGCAGAGCCTCGCGGCAAGCAGCGGCGTTTTGCCCTGCTGCCGGCGCTGTTCCTGCAGGGCCAAGGCCCGCTGCCGCAGTTCCCAGAGGCGCCGCGGCACCCGCACCACGGGCTCCCGGTCCCTGATTTCATGCTGAATCGCCCCTTTGACATAGGGGATGGCAAAGCTGCTGAGACTGGCGGCACGGCTGGGATCAAAGGCATCGATTGCCTTTAGCAGGCCCAGGCTGCCCACCTGGGTGAGATCGTCAAAGGCCAGGGCACTGTTGACGCCATAGCGAGCCGCAATGCTGCGGACCAAGGGCAGATTGGCCCGCACCAGGGCCTGGCGCAGGACGCGGCGTTGGTGACCATCGCGGCTGGCGGCATAGGCCTCCAGCCACATCCGGTTGCGCTCTGAAGCCGAGAGAGGGCCGACCTTGCCTGCCGCCCCAAGGATTTCGCCCCGGCCTGCCCTGGGCCCAAGGGCAGCCGCCAGGGGGGGAGGGCGATCGGCCACGGGCGCCTTGGGAGTAGTTGCAGCAGCGAAAGCTGCCCCGGCCAGGCTGACCTCTGGCTGATGAGAGATCAAAGTGGCGTGGGTTGTGGCATGGCGAAGCGGGGGAAGGGGAGCTTGAGGAAAAGGCATCGTCCCGGTCACAAATGGACAGCCACAATGAAGCGGTTTGAATCCAGCGCCATCCCCCGAACGGGGGAATTGGGGAATCAGCTCCAACCCATCGGTGTCGCCAAGGTTTCAAGCCTTAATCCAGCCCACTCCAGCAAGGCCGGCCAGGTGCGCAAGCGTTGGAACACCCGCCGGTGGCCCTCGCCATTGAGATGGACACCATCGAGCAGCAGCCAGTCGCGCCAGCAGGGATCCTCAAGTAACGGGTCGATCAGGGGCAGGAAGGGCACATCCGCCTCCATGCAGGCCTCCTCCAGCAAGCCCTCGTAACGGCGCACCGTCGCCAGGTCGTACCACAGCACCTCCGCCAGGGGCATGGCCTCCGCCAGCACGGGGGAGAGCCCCAATACAAAGACCGGCGCCAAGCGGCGGCACTCTCGCAGCAACTGCTCAAAGCCGTACAAAAAGGCCTCCGGTTCCAGCTGCAGACGGCCGTCGGGCCGGCCCACCCGGGCCGTGTCGTTGAGCCCCACCGCCAACAGGATGCCCTGGGGACGCTGGCGGCGCAATTCGCCCCGCACCGCCACCTCGGCCTCCAGGCGAGCCGCGACGCGCTCCAGGCCATCGCCGCGCACGCCGAGGTTGTAGACCACCGGCCCATTGGGCAGGTCCATCCAATGGCGCTTGAGGCTCTCGCACCAGCCGCCCTGGTCCGGGTCCCCCCAACCAAAGGCGCCGCTATCCCCCAGGACGATCAGTTTCCTGGGAACGGCAAGGACCATGGCGCAAATAATCGGGAGGGATGGGGCTGGAATCGGGGGCCAGCCTGGGGCCTGCCCGGGGCCCGTCAGCAGTCAGTGTCATCAGCAGTCAGTGTCAGCGGACAGGACCAGGCATGGCGGCGCTGCCTCAGAGGCGGGCCTGGAAGCGGGCCAACCGGTCCAGGCCGTCCTCCAGGGTGGCCTCCGCCGCCGCGCAGGAGAGGCGAATGCAGCGATCATCGCCAAAGGCCAGGCCCGGCACCACCGCCAAGCCCACTTCTGCCAGTAAGCGGCGGCAGAGGCTCATCGAATCCAGCCCCCAAGCACTGACATCGGGGAAGGCATAGAAGGCCCCCTCCGGCGGAATCATCACCACCCCCGGGATCCGGCCCAGGCCATCACTGAGCAGCTGGCGACGGGTGCTGAAGCGATCCGCCATCTCGTGGACGCAATCCCGGCTCGCCGTGATCGCTGCCAGGGCCCCCATCTGGGCAAAGCTGCAGACATTGCTGGTGCTCTGGCTCTGCAGGGCGGCGGCGGCGGCGACCACGTGGCGGGGACCGGCGAGCCAACCGACCCGCCAGCCGGTCATGGCCCACCCCTTGGCGAAGCCGTTGACGATGAACAGCCGCTCGGCCAGATCGGGCGCCACCGCTGCCAGGCTGTGGTGGTCATGGCCCGGGGCCAGCAAAAACTCATAAATCTCGTCACAGACCACCGCCACCTGGGGATGGCGGCGCAGCACCACCGCTATCGCCTCCAACTCCTGGCGGTTCAGCACCATGCCGGTGGGGTTGGAGGGGCTGTTGAGCACCAGCAGACGGGTGCGGGGACTGATCTGGGCTTCGAGTTCCTCGGGGGAAAAACGAAACCCCCGCGCCGCCTCGGTGACCAGCAGCCGGGGTTCGGCGCCGCTAAGGCGCACCATCTCCGGGTAGCTGAGCCAGAAGGGAGAAGGCAGCAGCACCTCATCACCGGGGCCCAGCAGCACCTGAAAGAGGTTGTAGAGCGCCTGCTTGCCGCCATTGGTGACCAGCACCTGATCGATCGTTGTCGGCACCCCGTTTTCAACGCTCAATTTGGCCGCGATGGCTTGGCGCAGGGCCGGTTCGCCGGCCACCGGGCCGTAGCGGGTATGGCCCGCCTCCAGGGCATCGGCAGCGGCCTGTCGAATGAAAGCCGGGGTATCAAAGTCCGGTTCCCCCGCCGAAAGGCTGCAGATGTCCTCCCCAGCCAAGCGGAGCTGATTCGCCTGGGCGGCGATGGCGAGGGTAAGAGAAGGCTGCAGCCCCTCGGCCCGGGCAGATAGCTTCAGCGGCGCCGACATCAGGGCGGGAGCGGGTGTCGTAATGGGCCATCCTGCACTACCTCTTGACTGGGGGCCGCCCACGGGAGAGCGCGGGGCGGGTTGGGGGTGTTTTGCTAGGGGTCGACGCGCCCGCCGATCCCCTATGTCCCAGGAGCAGCTGAGCGCCTTTGTGCAGCGGGCCCAGTCCGACGCGGACCTGCTGCAGGCCCTCTCCCAGGCCAGCGATGTGGAGGCGGTGGCGACGATCGCCAGGGGGGCCGGCTTCACGGTCAGCGCCGCCGACCTGTGGGCCGAATCGGATCTGCAGCCAGAGATGCTGCTGGAGGCGCCCCGGGTGTGGCTGGACCCCCACCAGTCCTTGACGGCCTTTCTGCACCAGGTCGAGCTGGATCCCTGGTACCAGGAGGCCCTGATCCAGGCGCCCGATGGCGAGACCGTAGCCGCCATCGCCCGGGCAGCGGGCTATCCCTTGACGGCCGCAGAACTATGGGCGGCCTCCGAGCTGGAACCGGATCAGCTGGAGGATCTGCCGCTGATTTGGCAGGACCCCCACGGCGAACTTTCGGCATTTCTGGCCGAGGCCCAGATCGATGGCACGTTGCAGGCGGCCTTGAGCCAGGCCGATGACGTCGCCAGCGTGGCCGCCATTGCCCAGGCCGCCGGCTATGACGTGGCCAGCACCGACATCTGGGCGGCCTCCGATCTCAATCCAGGCGATCTGGAATCCCCTCTTCCCCACAGGCCCTATCCCCAGCCCCTGTGATCGCTGCCGATGACCTAGCCACCCAAGCCGAGTCAATGGCCGATTCCCTGGCCGGGGAATGCGGCGCCTGTCGCCGCTGCGGCCTGGCCGCCACCCGTCAGCAGGTGGTGGTGGGCCGGGGCAACCCCAACGCCCGGCTGCTGCTGGTGGGGGAGGCCCCCGGCGCCGAAGAAGAGGCCTGCGGCCAGCCCTTTGTCGGCCGCTCGGGCCGCTTGCTGGAAGCGATGCTGGCGGCGGCGGGCCTCGACAGCGAGCGGGATCTCTACATCGCCAACGTGATCAAGTGCCGGCCCCCGGGCAATCGCAAGCCCAGCCGCACCGAAATCGAGGCCTGCCGGCCCTGGCTGGAACGCCAGATCGCCCTGGTGCGGCCCCAGCTGGTGCTGCTGGTGGGCGCCACGGCCCTGGAGGCGCTGCTGGGTATCAAGGGGGGCATCACCCGGCTGCGGGGTCAATGGTTGCACCTGGAAGCCAGCCAAGGGCCAGACCAGCCGAGCCTTCACCAGGCAGTGCAAGGCAAGAGAGCTCAAAGCCCCCGATCGCCGCTGCGCTGGCCCGAGCAGGGAGATGGAGGCATTGCCCTAATGCCCCTGCTGCATCCGTCCTATTTATTACGTAATCCCTCGGAGGCGGAGGGATCGCCGCGCTGGTTGACCAGGGCCGATCTTGTGGCGGTGCGACAGCGGCTGGGGGAGTGATCCTTGCTTTGGATAGGCATACGCCACTGCCCCTAACAGCACGCTACCGGTAGTGTGCCGTTGGGCCGCCTTGAGGAGACTGTCAGGTAACGGCTTGCTCTCAAAGCGGCGGAGGCAACCAGCCGAGACTGTCGTTTGATGCGAGCTCAGCCAGTCTCAGCCCAGCAGGGGATTCACCACCTCCAGGCCCGCAATCCTGCGCCCGTGGCTGAAATCCTCGGAAAAGAGAAGGGAGCAGCGGCTACGGATCGCAGCTTCGGCGATCAGGGCATCGAACCAGCTGAGCTGCTCACGGATCGCCAGCTGGTGGGCATCGAGGATCAGATTGGCGTCGGTGCCCAATACCTCAAAGCCGGCCAGGGCCTGCAGCAAAGCGGTGATCTGCTGATCACCCAAAGGCGGTTGCAGTTTGCGGCTGGCCACCGAGCGCAACTCGATCAACACCTGGGTGCTGATCACCACCTCATGGTCGGCAATCACTTCCGCCAGCCACTTACGCACCCGCTCGGATTTCACCGCTTCGCGCCGATCGAGGCGGTAGGCCCAGAGGTTGGTGTCAATGAACACCCGCATCAGGAACGGTCGTGCAGCGACTCGCGGCCCCAGGATTCCCGGCTGGCGCTATCGCTGCCGGCGGCAACCGCTTCGAATTGTTCCAGAGCTTCCAGCCTGCGACTACGGGCATCCACATAGCGGCCGAGGAAATCGCGCACCAAGGCGTTCACCGTGGTGTGCTGCCGCAGCGCCGCTTCCCGAGCCCGCTGCAGCAGGACGTCATCAATGGCAAGCGTGAGGTTGGCCATGAACTCATAGTACACGGATCCCGTGGAGCACGGGCGGCCCTTCAGGCATTGCCTGGGGAAAGCGGCGGGGTGGTGTCTTCGGTTCGCGTGTTCACCGATGGGCGCAGCCAGCGGAGGCAAGGGGCCGCGATGGCGTTGGCGGCTGGGCGCCAGGAACACAATCGGCGTGCCTAGTACCAAAGTCCTCCCCTTGCATGTAAGGACGTGGCCGCTGGGCGCCTTAATCAAACCGGCTTAGTTCGGCATCCCTATCTCCGATTCGTGTCCTCAACCCACCCCAACACCACGCTACCCATAGCGTGCCAATGGGCTGCTCCAAGGAGGCGAGTACCAATAGCTCCTGAATCCATGCGGCGCACCTGGCCATTCAATGCACCGGGCCCTTAGGCGCAATTCCAACTGGCGTTGCCTTGGCCGCTTCTCCACCAGACATCTGGACTTAGCCACTAACGTGGACTAAGCCAGTTGCGACCCCGCGATGCAGGTCAACCTCCACGACGCCAAGACCCACCTTTCCCGCTATGTCGACCAGGCCCTGGCCGGTGAGGAGGTGGTGATCGCCCGCGCCGGCAAGCCACTCGTGCGGCTTGTCCCGTTCCAAACCCAGCCCGCGCCTCGCCTGGGCGGTTTCCTGAGGGGCCAGGCCAACCTCACGGCTGATCTCAAAGCCGATTTCAAGGCTGAGATTGAGGAGATGTTCTATGGCAGCTGAGCCTGAGGGCCTGCTGGTGGATACCCACCTGCTGCTTTGGTGGGCCTCCATGCCTGAGCAACTCCCTGCGGCAGCAAAAACCCAACTCGAAAGTTACGAGCGGCCTCTTGTCTTCAGCGTGGTCAGCCTCTGGGAGGTGGCGATCAAGGCCTCCCTCGGTCGTAGCGATTTCCAGGTACACCCACTCGCCCTGCGCATGGGGTTGCTGCAAGAGGGATTTCGGGAACTACCAATTCAGGTCGAGCATGTGCTGGCGGTGCAGCACCTTCCCTGAATCCACCGCGACCCCTTTGACCGGTTGCTGGTGGCCCAGGCCGCCCAGGAGCGGCTGGGCCTACTCACGGCGGATCGCACTTTGGTGGGCTACGGCGAAACGGTGCGCTGGGCGGGGTGATGGTTGCGGTGTTGATTGGGGCGGGGCCGTCCCCGGCCCAACCGTTGACTCCGCCCACTTCGCCAATTCTCCAGCCTTTGTGACAGGCTTTGGCCACGCGCCGCCCCCCGCGATGACTGCCGCCCCGTCCCGCCCTGACGCTGCCCCGGCCGCTGCCCCAGGGGCCGCCACCGCTGCTTCCGGAGCCGCCGAGGCGGTTCCGGCCTGGGCCGATAACCCCCGCTACGCCACCACCATCAGCCGCCGCAAAACCCGCAGCGTGCGGGTCGGTGATGTTTGGGTCGGCAGCGACCACCCGGTGGTGGTGCAATCAATGATCAATGAGGACACCCTCGACATCGAGGGGGCCACCGCCGGCATCCGCCGCTTGCATGAGGCCGGCTGCGAGATCGTGCGGCTCACGGTGCCCTCCCTGGCCCATGCCAAAGCGGTGGGCGAAATCCGCAAGCGCCTGGAAGACAGCTACAAACCGGTGCCCCTGGTGGCCGATGTGCACCACAACGGCATGAAGATCGCCATGGAGGTGGCCCAGCATGTCGACAAGGTGCGGATCAACCCGGGTCTGTTCGTATTCGACAAACCCGATCCGGGCCGCAGCGAATTCAGCCCCGAGGAATTCGCCGCCATCGGCGAGCGAATTGCCACCACCTTCGAGCCCCTGGTGAGCCTGCTCAAGGAGCAGGACA
>Ga0209088_10002171_pt1 | contig 12205 bp, 6 predicted proteins | sample S_140625_EF_Meta_FD_187324 | JGI IMG/M metagenome (GOLD analysis project Ga0209088, IMG submission 187324) | Freshwater microbial communities from Lake Simoncouche, Canada to study carbon cycling - S_140625_EF_MetaG (SPAdes) (version 2) | ecosystem: Environmental > Aquatic > Freshwater > Lake ...
GCCGCACTCACAATAATTTCATTAGGTTCTGAATTAATTTGGTATAAATGACCAAAAGATAATTCAGGGTTTGTTGGCACAATTGTTATAGATGCTATATTTGGTACTAACACTTGATGTAAATATGCACTTAATTCACTAAAATAAAATGTTTCACCAAAATCCCAATTATTGATATCAAAATAATTATTAATTGCGTCAATAACTGATGTTTTAATATCATTATCACTAGTTTCTATTGAAGGGTTTTTAACAACTTTAAATGTGGCCCTTAGATTTTCAGGAGCTTTATTTCCAAATATGGGTTTGAATACTGCACTATGAAAAACCAAAGTATCTGATAAACTTCTTATATCGTTAAGAGATGAAAAATCTGTAGCTAGATCAACAGTTGATGGTGCCAATGGTTTTGGCAAAATCCCACTTGAGTCTAAAATCCAATTTCTATAGGATGATTCATATGAAGATGTTAATACATATATGTCGATGACGTTTGCTATTCCTGGATCTAATCTTCTACTTTCCGGACTATTGTGTTTATATTGAAAATACAAACTTTGTCTGCCAAAGGTAGTTTTATAACTATTGATTTGAACTAATTGTTTATTGTTATCGATCTGATAGAACTTTTTATCTACTTCGGCATAAAAAATTTGTCCAGGCAAATATAGACTTAGATTTTGATTAATTTGCGCAAATGTTTGATAAATTGATTCAATCACACCATCTTTAACGATTTCGTAATCCAAAAATCTATCATTATCTTGTGTATTTTTAAAATATATACGCTTTATATTACTATTAACTAATGGGTTAACTACCCTATTAAAAATTTCTGGGTTGTCTGGTATGCCGTCATTATTAGTATCTGAATATGTGACTAATACTTTGGAATTACTAACATACCCGTCAGCACCTACTGGACTTTTATAAACATACCAAATGTAGTCTGTACCTAATGAGGACACTGCATCTGGTGATGAATTGGTTTTGAATATAACTATTTGATCATTGATCACTTGGCCTGATTTAGGATCATATATTCTCAATTTTTCATCTTTATAGAAGCTAACTTGTCCAGCACTTTCAAAAACATATTCAATGTTTCTATAAAAAATAGTGTAATTTGTGCCATTAAATTGAAATCTAATTAACCAACTGGAATCTTTTCCACTATTACTATTATCATCTTCATTATCTAAACTAAAATTATTGCTGATATTTAAATTCTGGTCACTGATAATTCTCCAAGTTTGGTATTTACTATTGTAAGTAATTCCAAAATTTTTGTAACCCTTAATTAAATTTGCGATGTTTTCAACAAAAGTATTTGAAAAACTATTTTTATATACAGGATATATTTTTTCAACAATTGCACCATTTGGTACTAGGACATTTAAAGTGACTGATCCAAGGCCATTAGATTGTTGCGAAAAGATTCTTCCCGAAACATCAGTTACCCCGGCAAAAATTTCCATCTTGTCAGTTAAAGATAATGGCGGGCCTGGTAACATATTGTTATTTGCATCAAAATGGCAATTAATTGCTGGCCTAAATTTTAAAATTGCTCCTTTTTTGATATAATTAACACCACTACTAAAATTAACATCATTAGTAGCAACACTTGGCAATAAATTCCATTTTTCATCAATGGTGTTATTAATTAATGAATCTGATGGTCCCAAATTTATAACTAATAAAAATGGGGCCGCTGCAATGGAATTATTTGCATCAATCACTGTTATAGTATATGGCGTAACTTGGCCATTTGATACTGGGATACCTTTTATCTCTCCCGTGGCCTGATTTAATACTAGACCTTTTGGCAATTCTGGACTAATGTTGTAACTGTATGGTGCTAACCCATCGGACGCGATTGCCGGTCTAAATGGTATTGCTGCTTGGTTTGAAACTAGCCTTTTGGTTAAACTTTGCACAGTTAACTTTAGGTTAGATGTTGAACCATTAATTAACAAAGATGTATATGCCCCTGGCAAACTATCAGGAACATATGGAGGATTGTATGCTGAGCTTGAAGTATCGGTTGGAGAGAAATAACCAGTAATTGCTGGCACCGATGATGTTTGTAGTGCCCAAACATAATTATTTAGACTATATGTGGGATAATTTTCATAATAAAAATGTCTAAATTCTTTAGAATTTACTATGTTATCCATAACTTTTTCATAAATCAATTTACTGATATTTGTAAAGTCTGAATATTCAAATATAGTGGACGAGATGTTATCATTTTTATATAAAATTCCGTCATCTGCAAAACTATTGGTACTTGAATATTTTCCAGTTGGGTCCATGATATCCAAATATTTGCTAATACCAGAACTAGTTCTATTAATGCTTTTTACTTTGATAACATTACCAAATGAAGTGAATGGCAAGATATTATAATCCTCGCCAGTAATCATTCTATTTTGTGTATAATATTGTTGCGGAGCTTTTTGCTTTATATCATCTAAAGTTTCTCTAGTTGACGCATTAGCAACTGTATATTTCAAACTAGCTTTAAATGTTAACGTTTCCAATCTTCCAGATCTACTGATATAATTCATTGGAATGATAACATTCTGCAATTCATTTGGGGTTATTTTATAATTTAATCCATCACTGGTTCTAAAATATACTCTAAATAGACCTTTTGGTATATTTGTAAAACTGCCATCACCAAATACCAAATCAATTTGATCATTATTTTTAGTATTGACTTGGTATAAATTTTTATCTTTATCTTTGTTGTAGATCACATTGACGCCAGACACTGCTGGGACAGACTTCCAATTATCTTGAATATTACCAGAACTGGATAAACTATATAACCAAACATCTGTTTGATTGATATTGTTGAAATTAACTGGAACAATTCTATTTGGCAGTGAATCACTTAATGAAAAGTCTTGGGATTGCAATGTGCCCTGTTTAAAATAAATGAAAAAACCTGTATTGTTTGAACTATTTCCATAATTATCATTTTTATACAATATATTAAATAGTGCATTGGGTTTTGGTGACTGCTCGTAAATATAAGTTTTTCCCACGCTTGTGGCACTTACTATCTCAAAGCTAACGGTGTTGTTTTCTACTAATGCTTGAAATTGAGCCACACTAGTGGTGTTTTGAGCCAAGTTCAAAGAATATTCGTCTGTTCTAATGGAATTTATTGTTTGACTATTTCCGGGCTTCCCAACGATTTGCGAGCTGACTAATGCAGCATTTATTATGGTGCCAAATTGTTCTAACCAATTACTATTATTTTTATCATCCCAATATACAAGAAGATTGCTTAGATTAAATCCATTACTGTCATAAACTGTTTCAGTTGTGGTGATTGACTCGATTTTTAAAAATCCGGATGCAGATAAATTTCTTTTTGGATTATAACTGACTAATCTAGCCAATTTTAAAATACTATCCCTACGTTCGGCAGTATCAATAAAATTTTCCCTTGCATTGATATCAGTTCTAAATGCTAGACTTTGCCCCATGAAGGCAATTAGATCAATAAGGGCTATATATTCACTACTTTCAGTAAAATCGTTGAAATCCTCAGGATAATTCATCCTGAGGTAATCAATCATACTTTTTCTTAAAGTTTCAAAATCGTAACTGGTGAAATCGGCGTCTTGAAACGTCTGATATATTTTTTTCCAGTCTTCTGCAACTAGCAGAGAATTTTGTCTTTTGTTAATGGCCATTCTAGAAATCCAATGTAATATTATTTATTGATTTCAAAATATATAGTTTTTATGTTTATAATTTTTGATCAAACTGCATATAAAGTGTTTCAACTTGATTTGTTGGAATATATGTAAGAGTTAATTCAACCTGTATCCCGTATTCAAATTGTGTAACAACTACTGAATCTACAGAAATTCTAGGATCATACTTGACAATATTATTAATGTCATTTACTATCATTTGTTTAATTTCTTCAGTAAAAGGCTCAAATAATAAATTCCAAATTTCACTTCCAAAATTTGGATTCATTAACTTTTCACCTTTTCTTATTTGAAAATGATTAAACAGATCCTGCTTTGCCAACTCATAATCAGTAAGTTGGTATTTTTTAAACCTGTTGAATGTGCTAAAACCTTTATAAGTAGTCATAATATAATATTTATCTACTAGATTTTTTAGAAGATGCCAACACTTCGACGGAATATCTACCCATGTTATAATAAGTGGAACCACTAGTTCCATTGGCAGTTGCACCTAAACCCGTTTTGTTCCATTCAGCAGCATCTTTGGCCCCTAATAAATGACTAACCGATAACATACCAGCAACTTTATTTGGATCATCATTGGATTTTAAAGATCCAGATTCTATTAACGATTTATAATTAGTGGACATTAATTTTTGCATTATTCTGTCCTGTGTTTGATTTGCTGACAAAAATGATTCTTTTGAAGTAATGCCATCCTTACCTGTCCAACTTGTTGGATAATTAACCGCATTATTTCCATATTTTGCATAAGCACCTGGTTTTATATAGCCTTGGTCTTGTAAATCTGCTGCACCAATTTGATATTTGCCCAAATTATTAAATTTGTCTACTTTACTATAATTGGAGCCGCTTTCTTTATGAGCTATTTGAGCCATCAATGCTTTGGTTTGTGTGGCATTTAATGTTCCAGTTCCTGAAGTTGGTGTTGGTGTCTTTTCATTCTCTATTGCACTGATTGGTGCTGGGTCATCAACCCCGAGTCCTTTCGAAACTTCTTGACCTTGACTGGGTGTTGATTCTGGAGCTTGTTCAACAGTGTCATTTTCACCTGGAGCAGGACCAGTTGTAACACCATTTCCAGCCGATGATGTAGATTCACTATAATTATTTGTGGCTCCAGATGTTATTGGTGATGGTGGCTTTGTTCCCAAATGTAACCCCCAAGGTTCATGTGTAGGTGCTATTGGCACTATTGTTTCCAATTTAGAAGCACCGCTGGTCCACTGCCCCGATCCTGTTTTTTTAGTATCATCTAATGTATTCGTTTTTAATTCATTAGGTCTGTTAACAGCTTGTGTGCCCCCCTGATTTAGGGTAATTCTTGCACCTGTCATCTTTAATCCGTCGGAACCATGGATGCTTGTAAGCCCTGAAGAATTGATAACTAAAGATCCCGAGCTACCAATACCTATCGATTCACCAAATAGTGTTAATTTTTGAGCACTATTTAGATTAATTTCTTGCCCTTGAATATTTGTTTTTGACCCTGAACTAAAATTCATCTCATTGCCAGCATTAAAATTAATATTTTTATCTGCATGAAAATTTAAATCACCTTGAGCCCTAATGTTTACACTGGCGCCAGTATAGATATTAAGATGCCCAGGACCAGTTAGTTCGACCCAAACACTGCCATCACTATTACCAATATATAAGATTCTATCGGTGTCATTCATTAAAATTTGATGCCCGGCAGCAGTTCTAAGTCTAACTAATCGATCCTTACCGGCCCAATCCCCATCATCCATAACAAAACTATGGCCGCCTTTTCTAGCAGACACAGCATAATCATCTGATGAAATTTTTCCTGATATTAGTTTATCAACTTGTGACTTTGATCCTGCTTGATCCTTAATACTGCGACCCGGTGTTGATATGCCAAATACATAACTGGGACTTTCGCGTTGACTGCTACTTGAGATTATTCCCCTAATGTAATCTTTTTCCAACCCCTGTCTTAATAAATTTTTGTACTGCTCTTCATGTATGGGCTTTTTTAACCCAACAAAGTTTGCCCAATCTAAATTTTCTTGATTTTCATTGAACTCTGCCGCTATCGTTGCTTGTCCAGATTGATAGTTTGATTTAACTTTATCGTTTTCAATATTGGAATCATCAATTTCTGAACTACCTGCAATACCTGGCACCATATGATGCCCAACTTGATTTGGTATACAAGCAAACCAAAAACCTCTATTTGGATCACCACCGGCAAATGTACATAAAACAAAATTATCAATATCCGGAACTACCGCCCACATACCATATGTATGTTGAACTTTGCTAAAAGAGTTTTGTTTATTGGAATCAGGCTGATGTGTACTACCAAAAAATGGACTTGCATAAGAAACTGTTTTCCAATTTCTTGGATTAGATTCGTCTCCTGAACTTAAATTTGGAATATATACTTGCAATCTCCCACTTCTAGTAGCATCAGTATTGTTTTTTATTTTACCAACATATGGCCCAGGATCTAATCTAACAGGAGACTTATCCTTATCATAATATGATGGCAGTTTATTGAGCCTAATTGGATCTATTGTCATTTTATTGCCTATCTTTATTCATTATTTGCTTTACCTATACCTACAGGGTTGACTGACTTTAATTCAGTCATCAGCTTTTGTGCATCACTTGGTATTGGACTTCTTGTAGGTATTTTTATAGGGTTTTTTACAAGCGTTTCTTTATTGGTAGGCGTTTTTGTTGGAATTTTATTGGCATTTTTTAAAGGTTCATCTTCAGGATCTTTTTTTGATTCAGCAATTGTTTTTGGTGCATCTGATCTATTGGCTTGACTTGAATCACTTACCTTAGATACTGTATCATATTTTTCCTGCTTGAACAATCTAATTAGATCTAAATTTTGAGTAAATTGTCCATTTCTAAATTCATTTTCCACAGTTATTACCCTATACATCCCACTAAAAACACTGGTGCTTGCAGGACCACTGAAATTTGCTAATCCAGTCTTTGGATCAAAATCTATAGGCGACCTAAAAGTCAACAATGCATGTATTTCGGCAGCGTCAAATATTAAACTGCCATTTTTATCAATTGCTGAATTTTTATCAAATTTTGTATTTACTGGATTGAAGAATATATCATCTTGTTTAATAAATTCTGGATCTCCAATTATTTTTAATTTGACATTTATCATATCTCCCCTACTGTCTGATAATGAAGCCTTATAAAAATCATTGACCGTTTGGCTTTTTGCATCAGGACTAGTTCCCTGACTTGCAGCTATATCCATTTGACCTGTTACAAATTTGACAGCGTGATCCTGCACACCAACTTCTGGTTTTTGTAATTTTGATTTCCCCGATAAATCTTCCTCTGGAGTAGTCAACACTAATGTTTTTTCTAATTTAGCATTGTCAGATGTTAGTACTGTATAAAACATTGTGTCAAAATCTAAATTAAAATCAATAATACTTTGATTCTGCCCAGTGAACATATAGTGATATTCTTTTGATGCAGTATCTGGAATCGCTATTGGCGCATTTGGAGATTTAGTATTATTAAACTCATATATTTTGACATAATATGTGATTTTTTTACTATATGTATCTCTTACTAGATCAAATTTATCAATCTCAATAATTGGAATGATTTTATACCATTTGATAGTTTTTTTTGATTTATTAGCATAGCTTTCGATATCACTGTCACTAGCAGTTTGCGCATCAATTTTAGGATCTTTAAGTTGAGATCTTATAAATTCGCTATTACGCATTACTTGATTTATAACATCTATGATACTAGTACCTGCATTAATGCCAAAACTTTCTTTGGTTTTATCAAATCCATTAGTTTGTATTCCTGCACTGGATCTAATTTCGGCTATGGCTTGTTGTGAACTTTTATCAAGCATGGCTATTTTATTAATAGCCGTTTTATCAGGAAAAACTATTTTAGATTTTTTTATTTCATCATCAAAAACAAAAGAATATTTTTCTGGAAACTGTTGAAGTTTCTTTTTATTATTGACCAATTGTTCTTGAAAACTGTTAATGGCCGCAGTATAACTGCCCACTAGATATGAGCTAGTTTGAGCAGCTTGACCTAATTGTTGTTTAGCTTTATTAATTTCAGCAAGTCTATTTGAATTTGGTGATTTGTTTTTTTCTTCTTCTGTAGATTGCTTATTCAATGCCTCAATCCTATCATTTACCGCATTATTTACTTGCATTATTTTTTCAGCTTCCCCTGCCCTGGCGGATTCACTACTAAAAAAATCATCAACAGTTGTTGCAGTTACTTCAAAAGCTGCTGGTGTTCTAACATTTGAATCATTATATGCTTGATGATTGAATGGAACTGCACTAATTTGATATTCAGACCCTTCCTTGCCAACTTTAATCTTACATCCAGTGATTTTGATTGGGATATATTTTGTTTGTCCTATAATTTTGTTATGTGATTCCCCTGTGCTGGTATTACCAAAGAAATCAATTTCTAATAAAAATGGTATTTGCATCCAACTGTTGGTATTGATGTTATTGGCCATTGATAACAATCGATTTATTAACGTAATGCCATAAGGTTCAATGATAGTAAATGAAACTTCGATGGCATTGGTGTTTTTAGTTCTAGCACTTAGACCAACCACTGTGGTCATTTTTAATTCTTTAAAATAAAAATCCTCGTTGAAGTCGGGATGCCTTTTAAAATTAGAATCATTTCTTCTACCGCCACTGGCTATTAAAACAGTCCCAACATTATTTCCCGCAATTGGTATGTATTGATACCCTGGCACCGTCATCATCTTATTATAATTTTCAGGAGGGACAACATGTAGACTTATTCCGTAGGTAAAATTGGCATAATCAAATAAAGGATTTGGCCTAGCAGTGGACTTTCCTTGTTGTTTTTGTTTTTCAACTTTTTTAGCAGTGTTGGGTTCTTTATCTGATAATGTTTTTGGTGGTGGTGTTGTAGCAGCCTTTTCTGCGACTACAGCAGATGGTGTTTCGGAAATTGTGTTGTTTAATGGTGTGGTATTTTTTTCAGAATCGGCAACTGCTGACTCGGCTGTATTTGCTGCTGCTGTTTCTTTTTCTACTCTCTCACGTTCCAACTGCTCTTTTTCAAATTTTTCTTGCCTTGGATCAGTTGGCAGAGGAAGATCGCCCGCCGATACTCCTTTGCTTTTTGCAACACTCAATAGACTCGTTGGCGAGTCGGCCCTAGCAAGTTTTTTGCCATTGTCGTCAACTAAAAGCAAAAGACCCGTATTGACGTCTTCTTGAATTTTTAAAGGATTTTGATAATCTAACATGGAAAATTAATAGAACGGAATAAAAAAATTCTAACTTTTATCAAAGTCCTAAGGATTGAACTAACATGTCTTTTTTAGGAACATATATGTCTTGACCTACATAAAAGTCAAAAATAGGATCAATTAATATATCTGGATTTCTACTAGCAAATACCCACCATAAGGCAGCATTGTCATAGAGATCAAATGCCAATAGATCAGGACGATAATGGTAAGTTACAGTGATGTTAAATATTGAATCACTATCCATTTTTGGAATAGATCTTTTTTCCATTATATCTAAAAATATACCAAAACTTCCAGTGGCATAATATGGACTATATTTTGTATAATTTGCCATTTAGATGAATCCCCGCTTTCCTTCTAAAAGTTTACCACTAGAAAACTTTTCTAAATCAAATTCAGCAATGCTAGTTCTACTATAAACTGGCTGCAGAGCTATAGTAATTTGACTATTGGTAGGCAATCTAGTCATAGCACTATTAGATTCAATTTCCATATAATCAACATCACCCGGCATGGTGTGGCTGAAACTGGTAAGAACACAGGGCACATTAGGAAAATAATGAGACCCATAACCATTTAAAAATAATACCGGAGGCGGATTTCCTGCCAATTGACCACCACCATAAAACATTTTTCCAGCTGATCTAAAAAAATACAAAGCAGCTAATAAATATTCACCTTCATCTTGATTTTGAACCGTGAAATCCCCGGCTATTTGTATGGCTTGCACTTCACTATTGTCATAACTATATGCAGGATAATTACTATGAGTGTTTTTTTGAGCAGAATAGTTGGTACTATAGCTAACTGTAATGGCCGGAGTATAAGGGAAAATAACCCCAGCAGTATCTTTTAATATTTTCATTAGACCTGGATCAGTACCTAAATAAAATAATCCTGAATTTTGACCAACACTTATTCTAATACGCCAATCATCCTCTGATGTGACAACTTTTCCATTTAATTCCGAACCAGAAGAAACTCTGATAGATGGGCTTTTTGGCGTGGGTTTTGGCCCCACAAGCTCTTTGGAAGCTTTATTTGAACTAGTATTTACATCAGTGGTTGGATTAGTGACTGGTGGACCAGCTTTGGGCATGATATTTTTGTTGGATGTATTATCTGGCTTTTGAGGAGGTGGATTGTATGCATTGTCTTCTGCAATTTTATCCTGTACTTCATTTTCTTTTTTATCAAGCTCAGCAATTAAGGTTGCAGCCTTAGGATCAGACGAAGATGCTAAATCATATTTGGCTTCACTTAGTGCATTGAGCGCTGGTGTTGATGCAGAACCCGCAGTACCGCCATCACCAAATCTAAGGTATTCGTCAGATAAAATTCTTGCACTGCTATATTTTTCCAATATGCTGTCGGCTATGGGCATGGAAACTGTTCCTAGGGTTGTTTTGATCTAAATCTATTAAATATTTATCGCTATTTAAATAATAGTAGTTTATAATCATTGACTTTTTTCTAATAAAAATGCTATTATGTTTCTAATCAAAAGGATTACAAAATGAAATTTAATTATCTTAACAACCGAGATTTGCTCAAAGAAATACACAAAAGCAAAAATACCTATTGCACATATTTGGATGTCAGTGATGGTGACTATGACATTATTATCAACTCATTATCTGAAATCGATGACACAAAAATAAACGAAGCCATTGAGTTAAGATCAGAAAGATTGTGTCGAGCCGCCTACGATGCTGCTATGTTGGAATCTGTAGAAAAAAGAAAATTAGAAGAATTTGCTGTTGATCCCGCCACCATTAGCAAAACTGATTTGGTATTTAGAGTTATGACTTGGGAACATATTCCAGAAGAAGCTAAAAAAGTACCAAAAGGTAAACTAAAAATCTTAGAAGATGACGATGAACTTGTCAAAACGGAATATGACGTTGAAGAAGATGTTCAACCAACAAAATATACTAAATGCAACTTCCCACCATTCCAGCATTTTAAATTGAATCAAAATGGCGAACCTTATTGTGTTGGAAAGAGTCATTGGAAAGGCGATTTGATTACTGGTGAATTTTGTAAGGATCACGGCGCAATGACTAAAAAACTAGCACATATGTTTATCAAACTGTGCGAGCGATATGCTACCCGTAGTAATTGGAGAGGCTATACATATAATGACGAAATGCGTAGCCAAGCTCTTTTACAATTAAGTCAAATTGGTTTAAAATTTGATGAATCAAAATCCTCAAACCCCTTCAGCTATTTCACCGCCGTTGTGACCAACAGTTTTACAAGAGTTTTGAATATTGAAAAACAAAATCAAAATCTTCGTGATGATATTTTGGAATTGAATGGTATGTCACCATCATATACTCGACAGGGAATGAGCTCAAGTGGCAGTTTTGGTGATGGCGATTACGATTGACCAAAACTTTTAATATAGAAACAAATCTGTTATAATTGATAGCATGACTACGACTAATTTATTTAAAAAAGCCGCTTTCATGACCGACATTCATTTCGGCTTGAAGTCAAATAGTGTGCAACATAACGAAGATTGTTTGAACTTCGTTAAATGGGCAACCAAAAAAGCTCGAGAAGAAGGTTGTGAGACTGCTATGTTTTTGGGCGATTGGAATAACAATCGAGCCAGCATTAATATACTAACTTTGAACTACAGCCTGAGGGCTTTGGAGCATTTGAATGACAATTTTGATAATGTTTACTTTATTCCCGGCAATCATGATCTATATTATCGTGACAAGAGAGATGTTCAAAGCGTTGAATGGGCGCGACATCTCCCCAACGTCACTGTGTGTAATGATTGGTTTGAACATGGCGATGTTGTTATTGCACCTTGGCTTGTGGGTGATGACTATAAACGTATTCCCAAATTAAAATCACGTTATATGTTTGGGCATTTTGAATTGCCTGGATATTTAATGAACGCTCAAGTAGCTATGCCAGATCATGGTGAAATAAAACGAGAACACTTTACCCAATTTGATCATGTGTTTACTGGACATTTCCATAAAAGACAAACACAGAAAAATATTACCTATATTGGTAATTGCTTTCCACATAATTATTCCGACGCTGGAGACGATGATCGTGGATTAATGATTTTGCCCTGGGGAGAATCTCCACAATTTCATGCTTGGCCAGATCAACCCAAATATAGAGTATATAAACTCAGTGACGTTTTGAA
>Ga0209088_10002175_pt1 | contig 12195 bp, 8 predicted proteins | sample S_140625_EF_Meta_FD_187324 | JGI IMG/M metagenome (GOLD analysis project Ga0209088, IMG submission 187324) | Freshwater microbial communities from Lake Simoncouche, Canada to study carbon cycling - S_140625_EF_MetaG (SPAdes) (version 2) | ecosystem: Environmental > Aquatic > Freshwater > Lake ...
GCACGTCAAGTCGATAGCGGGGATGCGTCAACAAGGACTCAATCACCCCACCGTAAAACACATCCAAGTTCTCTCGAAATGAATCGCTCACTTGTTGGGCGCTTGGAAATTTTTCACCCGGCTTCAATGCGTAATGCTGGTGAATGTAATCTTTTTCAAGTCGCAGAAGGCCTGCTTGACTGTCTGGCATGCAAGCTGTGGCCATGCGCCATGCGCCAATGGATGCGCCGACCAAATCAATCGATTGCTGACTGCTTGGCAGCCATTCGTTGAAAATAAAACGATCGATAGGTCCTAGAATCAAGCCTTTGGGGCCACCGGCGGCAGCGGGTATGACACCAACGTCCTGAGCACTCAGGCCATGCTGAGACAAATGCTGCTTAGCGTGAGGGCCCGCGTAAATGCAAAGGGCTTTCACAACTCAAGCCTTGTTTTGAAGCTTTGCAAATGCAGAGGCCATGGCACTTTGCCCTGCGTTAACCGATTGCGCAGGTCCTTGCGAGCGATGCGCTTGTTGCCCCTGACGAGGACCGCCTTCAAAACGATTTTCTCGGGTGCGCTGTGCATTGGCAGGTGCGGCATCGTTCAGTTTCATGGTGAGGCCAATGCGCTTGCGTGCCACATCGACTTCGGTCACTTTCACTTTCACGATGTCACCCGTTTTAACCACTTCGCGGGCGTCGGTGATGAATTTGTTGCTCAGCTGGCTGACGTGAACCAAGCCATCTTGGTGAACACCTAAATCTACAAAGGCACCAAAGGCCGCCACGTTGCTGACAGTGCCTTCTAGAATCATGCCTTCTTTCAAATCACGAATGTCATCAACACCATCGTTGAAGCGAGCGACCTTGAAATCAGGACGCGGATCACGACCCGGCTTTTCAAGCTCTACCAAAATGTCTTGAACAGTAATGACACCAAACTTGTCGTTGGCAAACAATTCAGGTCGCAATGTTTTGAGCATGTCAGAGCGGCCCATGACGTTCTCGACTGGCTGCGCCACTTTGGCCATGATGGCCTCCACCACAGGATAAGTCTCAGGGTGAACACCCGTCATGTCGAGCGGGTTGTTGCCACCGCGGATGCGCAAAAAACCAGCGCTTTGCTCAAAAGTTTTAGCACCAAGCCCTGTCACTTTCAACAAGTCTTGGCGGTTCTTGAAAGCGCCGTTGGCTTCGCGCCAACGCACCACGGACTTGGCCACCCCTCCCGACAAACCAGAAACCCGCGACAACAAGGGCACACTGGCCGTGTTCAGATCGACACCCACCGCATTCACGCAATCTTCCACCACCGCTTCTAGGGTGCGTGCCAATTCGGTTTGATTGACATCGTGCTGATACTGCCCCACACCGATTGATTTGGGATCAATTTTGACAAGCTCCGCCAAAGGATCTTGCAAGCGCCGCGCAATGCTGGCAGCACCACGCAAGCTGACGTCCACATCGGGCATCTCTTGGCTGGCAAATTCGCTGGCAGAGTAAACCGAAGCGCCCGCCTCGCTGACAACCACCTTTTGTATTTCAGCGCCATCAGGGGACGCGAGTTGTTTGATGAGGTCCGCGGCCAACTTGTCAGTTTCTCGGCTGGCTGTACCGTTGCCAATCGCAATCAAATTGACGCCATGTTTTTGACTCAGCTTGAGCAAGGTGTGCAAGGATCCGTCCCAGTCACGCCTTGGCTCATGAGGATACACCGTGGCAGTTTCAACCAGTTTGCCAGTGGCATCCACCACGGCCACTTTGACACCGGTTCGTATCCCTGGATCCAGTCCCAATACAACGCGAGGACCTGCAGGTGCTGCTAGCAATAAATCACGCAAATTGTCAGCAAAGACTTTGATGGCGACCTTTTCTGCATCTTCGCGCAATCGCGTGAAAAGATCACGCTCTAAAGACAAGCTCAATTTGACGCGCCAAGTCCATACCACCGTTTTGCGAATGAGGTCGTCTGAGGGTCTGGCAGCGTGCGACCATTTGAGGTGCAAAGCAATGCGGCCTTCGGCCAAAGCGCTGGCTGCTTGGGTTGCTGCGCTTGCGCTTATTGGCACCGCAGAAGCACTATTTGCTTGTGCTTCCGGCAATGAAAGCTTGGCATCCAAGAAAGCCAAGGCTCGTCCGCGAAACACAGCCAATGCGCGGTGTGAAGGCACGCGGCCAATGGGTTCACTGTAGTCAAAATAATCTCTGAACTTGGCTACTTCCGCTTGGTTTTCATCTTTGCCAGAGGCCAATTGGCTGGTGAACAAGCCCTCTTTCCAAAGCCACTCTCGCAAGGCTTGTACAAGAGATGCGTCTTCTGCCCAACGTTCCGACAAAATATCGCGCACGCCATCCAATACAGCCAGCACCGTTGAAAAGTCTGCGCCTTCAATGGCATCAGCAGGCTTCAAAAAAGCTTGGGCTTCGTCTTGTGGATTGAGCGAAGGGTTGGCCCACAAAGCATCAGCCAACGGCTCAATGCCCGCCTCTTTGGCAATCATGCCCTTGGTTCTGCGCTTGGGCTTGTAGGGCAAGTACAAATCTTCCAAGTCTTGTTTGGTCGCCGCTTGATCGATGGCCAGCTGTAAATCGGGTGTGAGCTTGCCTTGCTCGGCAATGCTTTTGAGGATGGTAGCGCGGCGATCTTCCATTTCGCGCAAATAGCCCAAACGGTATTCAAGTTCACGCAACTGAATATCGTCTAAGCCGCCAGTGGCTTCTTTGCGGTAACGGGCAATGAAGGGCACGGTGGCACCGCCATCCAGCAAACTCACTGCAGCCTGAACCTGCTCAGGGCGAATTTTGATTTCAGTGGCCAGTTGGCCCAATATTTTCTGCATCTCGAAGGCTATTTTCTAGTGATTTTTCTACTTAAGCCGACGAGTTTGCCACACTCAGATGGTGGTTTTTTTAACTCCGCAGTTCGGCCTTGAGTTTTTCGCCAATATCAGGGCGGGCCGCAAAAGGATTGGGCGGGTTTTGCTGCTGAACAATGGCTTCCATGCGAGTTTGAACATTGCCCAAAGCCTGAGGATGGCTGTAGATGTAGAACTGGTCATTGGCAACAGCCTCAAACACCATTTCGGCCATTTGAGCCGCAGAAACCTTGCCACTGCTAACCGCTTTGTTGCTCATGGCTTGGCCGATCAATTGGCTCTTGGTGGCCTTTTGATGCGGCAAATCGGCAGGACGATTGCGATGGCTCTGGCTGATGCCAGTGGGCACAAAGTAAGGGCACAAAACGCTGGCACTGACCTGATCAGACACCAATTTCAAATCTTGGTACAAGGTTTCAGTCAAAGCCACCACGGCATGTTTGCTGACGTTGTAGACGCCCATATTGGGTGCAGTGAGCAGGCCGGCCATGCTCGCTGTGTTGACGATGTGACCTTCGTAATGAGGGTCTTTTTTGGCAGCGTCCAACATCATGGGTGTGAACAAGCGAACGCCATGCACCACACCCCAAACATTGACACCCAAAACCCACTGCCAATCGGCCACAGAGTTTTCCCAAACCAAACCGCCTGAGCCTACACCTGCGTTGTTGAACACAAAATGCGGCACACCAAAATGCGCCACAACGTCTTTGGCCAAAGCTTCCATTTGCTCGGCATTGGACACATCCACACGTTTGGCAAACACCTTGACACCCAAGGCTTTGATTTCAGCTTCGGCTTTGTCGAGTGCATCTTGTTGCACATCCACCAAGACCACATTCATTTTGAGTCTGGCCGCAATGCGCGCACATTCCAAACCAAAGCCAGAACCACCCCCTGTGAGGACAGCTGTTTTATTTTCAAAATTGCGAATCATGATTTGACCTTCTTCAAAATAAATCCGTTGCGAGGAAAATGAACATGAACTGTGCCAGTGCGAATGTCTTCGCGGCGCAGTGTGAGCCGTGTTTTGGTCGCCGCAACCAAAATGCCTGGCGTGGGCTCAAGCCCAAAATTGTCAGCGGTGATGGTGACTTCTGATCCGAGATCAATGCCATGCTCATTGACAAAGGGCAGTGAGGCCACGTCGATGGGCGTTGCTTGATGGGCCACCTCGAGAGCTTGTTCAGCAGTCATTTTTTCACTTGAGCCATGACCGATGGCTTTCATGCGAGTCATCCAATCTTTCAGCAAAGGCGTCGCATCCAAAATGCCCGACAAACTGGGCGCACGCTCTAAGGTGAACCACATGGGATGGTATGCAGAAAAATCGGCAATGCTGGGGACATCGCCCATCAAATAGGCATGCTCAGTGAGCATGTCAGACAAACGGCGCAACTGGCTTTTGTAAGTGCTTGTGCCTTCCCCAACGGCCATGCGCGGCGCACCCCCTCGCATGGCAGCGCGGTCTGCCACAAAGGCTTGAATGCCCTCTTCAGGCACACCCGCAAACACATCGGCAATGCCAGCGGGTTGAAAGTTGTAGGCCATGGCAGCCGAGAAAACTTGGCTGTCTGCCCACTGCGCCACAATTCTAGAAGCGCCATTGACCGGCGATGGATACAGGCTGGGCACAGGAGCGATCTTGTCAAGCACATCGGCAATCAAGGCGGTATCGCAATAAATGTCGGCACCGATTTGCATCACGGGTGTACGGCGATAACCGCCGGTGAGTGCCGTCAGGTCTGGTTTGGGCATGATTCTTGGAATGATCACACTTTGCCAAGCCAACTTCTTGTAGCCCAAAATCAGCCGAATTTTTTCAGCAAAAGGCGATGTTGGGTAGTGGTGCAGGATCGGTTGACTCATGGCTTTTCCTATTCAAGTCACAGACAAAGTTAAATCAACTTGACCACTTGTTTGCCAAAGTTTTGGCCTTTGAGCAAGCCCATGAAGGCTTCAGGTGCAGCTGCTAAACCTTGTGCAATGGTTTGGCGTGGGTTGAACTTGCCGCTGGCAATGAGTTCTGCCAATTCGGCCAAGGCCTCAGGCCAAACTTCCATGTGCTCACTCACAATGAAGCCCTCAATGGTCATGCGACTTTTTAAAATCAAAGTGGGGTTGGTCATGGCCAAGGGTTCGCCGTTGTAGCCGGCAATCATGCCGCACACTGCAATGCGCGCAAAATCATTGGCACGCAGCATGACGGCATCTAACACCATGCCACCCACATTTTCAAAGTGCCCATCGATGCCATTGGGGCATGCATCGCGCAAGGCTTTCGACAAGGAGATGTAATCGGTGTGCTGTTTGTAATCCACACAAGCATCAAAGCCCAATTCGTTGACGACATAATCGCATTTGGCCTTGCCACCGGCAATGCCCACCACGCGAAAACCACGGGCTTTGGCCAACGCACCATAGGCACTGCCCACGGCACCGCTGGCCGCACTGACAGTCACAGTTGCACCTGGTTTGGCTTGAATGATTTTGTTCAGTCCATACCAAGCGGTGACACCGGGCATGCCCACGGCACCAAGGTAATGGCTCATCGAGATTTTTTCAGCATTGACTCGCTTGAGTGCGCCAGGCGTATCTGCATTGATCACGCTGTATTCTTGCCAACCGCCCATGCACTGAACAGTTTGACCCACGGCAAACTTTGCATTTTTGCTTTCGGCCACCTCACCCACAGTGCCACCAATCATGGGCTCACCCAAGGGCTGAGGTTGGGCATAATTTTTACCGGCATTCATGCGTCCGCGCATGTAGGGGTCAAGGCTGAGGTAATGGTGTTTGACCAAGACTTGCCCCTCTTGCAATGCAGGCGTTTCTGCCGTGATCATTTTGAAATTGGAAGCTGAGACTTCAGCTTCGGGGCGGTTGTCTAAAACAATGGCGTGATTGATCGGCATGTTGATTTCTTTCTAATCGGTTGAAATGGGCGATGTGACCGAAGGCGTTCGCTTCACATATTTAAAAGTACCTGTGGCATGCGCACACAGTTGTCCGGCAGCGTCATAGACCTTGCCTTCGGTAAAGATCATGGTTTTGGTTCTGAGCAGCAGCAAGCCTTTGGCCACCAAGTGTTCACCTTCTCTGATTCTTGCAGGCCGCATGAAACTCGTTTTCATCTCAATGGTGACCACACCCATGTCGGGCTCAACGCTGCGTGCAGCGGTGGCCATGACGACATCAAGCAGCGTCATGACGGCGCCGCCATGGGTGATGTCAAATGAGTTGAGGTGCTCAGCACGAGGTTTGAAATGCAACTCAGAGTTGCCGTTCTCAAATTTCTCAAGTGTGAAGCCGAGGTGGTCCACAAATGGGATGTGGACGCCAAATGGAATGCTCATGCAATACCTTAGCCGCCAATGATGGCGCTGACGCCGCCGTCAACAGCCAACCACTGGCCTGTGATGTGTTTTCCAGCTTCGCTGGCGTACAAAAGCGTCAGGCCTTTGAGGTCTTCATCGTCACCCAAACGCAAAAGAGGCGCATGGCTGGCCATGTTGTCTGCACCCAATTTTTCGAGCAAGCCGTAAGTCATTTTGCTGGGAAAGAAACCTGGGCAAATGGCGTTGACCGTGATGCCGTATTTGCCCCACTCACCAGCCAGCGCTTTGGTGAAGTTCACCACGGCACCTTTGGACGTGTTGTACGCAATGGTTTGCATCTCGGGCGGGTTGCCAGCCAATCCAGCAATGGAGGCAACGTTCAAAATTCGACCGTGCCGGTTGGGAATCATGGACAGGTTGGCCACTTCCTGCGCCAAAATGAAATAACCACGTACATTCAAATTCATGACTTTGTCCCAAGCTGTCACTGGATGAACTTCGGCCGCGGCACCCCAAGAGGCGCCTGCATTGTTCAACAAAATGTCAATGCGGCCTAATTTTTGAACTGTTTCACGGGCCAAGCGACGAATGTCTTCTTCTTGTCCGCAATCGGCTGCAATGTAATCGGCTTCAATGCCAGACGCTTTGAGTTCAGCCACAGCCTCTTCTAAATCAGAAGCCTTGCGCGAACTCAACATCACTCTTGCGCCAGCTTCGCCCAGCGCATGAGCCATCTGAAGCCCAAGCCCCCTAGAGCCACCAGTGACCAATGCAGTTTGACCGGTTAAGTCGAAGAGTTGTTTGACAGTGCGAGTCATGTTCAATCCTTTGTGAAAAGTAGATTCGAAAATTAGAAAGCATCCTCTGCCAAATTGGCACAGGTCATGTCACGGTTGCTGACAACGTGCAACCAAGCATCAATTTTGGGCAATTCGTAATGGAAGAAATACTTGGCAGCAGCTTGCCGTCCTGTTTGGGCTGGCGTCTGTGCGCCTCTGCATGAAGCACTGACATCCAACCAAATCCAAGCCAATACCAAATGTCCAAAAGCTTGTAAGTAAGGCACGGCATTGGCCAGTGCTTCCTGAGGTTGGCCAGAGGACCAAGCCATTTGGGTGGCCGCAATGACCTTTTGCAAAGCGGTGTTCAGCGCCTTGGCATCGGCAGCCAAGTCTGGGTAAACCATGGCCTTGTCGGCTGTCTCTCTCATTCGAGCCCCCAGCAAATGCACGCCCCTGCCCTCCTCCATCAAAACTTTGCGACCCAGCAAATCCATGCCTTGAATGCCATGGGTGCCTTCGTGAATCATGTTCAAGCGGTTGTCACGCCAATATTGTTCTACGGGAAAATCGCGGGTGTAGCCATAGCCGCCGTGTATTTGAATGGCCAAGCTGTTGGCTTCAAGACACCATTCACTGGGCCAGCTTTTGGCAATCGGTGTTAAAACTTCCAGCAACAACCTGGCTTCGTCGGCTGCACTCGCGTCACCCGTGTGCTGCTCGTCTACCAATTTAGCGCAATACAACTCAAGGGCCAAGGCGCCTTCGCTGTAGGACTTTTGAGCCAACAACATGCGTTTGATGTCGGCATGCTCAATGATCCGAACCTGTGCCTGTGCGGCATCTTTCACGACCTTCTGACCACCACCCGCAACCGGACGCCCTTGGGGCCGATTTTTGGCATATTCCAAACTGGCCTCATAGCCCGCCATGCCCAACATGGTGGCTGCCATGCCAACGCCAATGCGCGCTTCGTTCATCATGTGGAACATGTAACTCAAACCGCGGCCTGGCTCGCCCACCAAATAACCGACGGCACCTGAGCCATCACTGGCTGCGTTGTCAGTTTTAACTCGGAACTTGCCTTCGCCAAAATTGAGCAAGGTATTGGTGGTGCCGCGCCATCCGCACTTGTGGTTCAAGCCTGCTAAAGCCACATCGTTGCGCACACCTGTGAGTTCTGCTTTTTCGTTCACCATTTTCTTCGGCACAATGAACAGTGAAATGCCTCGCACCCCAGGAATCAACTTGCCATCGGCATCAGGTATCTTGGCCAATACCAAATGGACGATGTTTTCAGTGAGTTCGTGATCGCCGGCAGAGATCCACATCTTGTTGCCCTTGAGTCGATAGCGTGCACCCAAGGGGTCAGAGGCAAAAGCATCACCGTCTGGCGTAGCTCGGGTCATGACATCACTGAGTGACGAACCCGCTTGAGGTTCAGACAAACACATGGTCCCAGACCATCTACCTGAGAACTCATTCAATGCAAAGACTTGGCGCTGCAGATCGGATCCATGCGCCATGAGCAAATTGGCATTGCCCACTGTGAGCAAGCCAGAGCCCATGCTGACCGATGCCATGGCAAAAAATGAATTGGCCGCTGCTTCCACCGTGTAAGGCAACTGCATGCCACCAATGTCGTAATCTTGAGAAGCGCTGAGCATGCCTGATGCTGCATAGGCTTTTTGCGCATCGTGGGTTGCCTGCGGCAGAATGACTTTTTCGCCATCAAAGTGCGGCTCTTCGGTATCCACCAATCGATTGAAGGGCGCGTATTTTTCTTTCGCGATGCGCTCGCAGGTGTCAAGCACAGCGTCAAAAGTTTCACGGCTGTGATCGGCGAATCGTTCACGTTGCTGCAGGCTCGATACTTCCAACCATTCGTACAGCAAAAAATCTAAAGTTGACCGAAGGCTCATGTCAGTGGATGTCCAAATTAAAACGGGCGACCTGCATGATTAGCGGGACGCCCGTTGTCAATGAAATGAAAGTTCAGAGGACTTCGAAAATGCCGCAAGCACCCATGCCGCCGCCAATGCACATGGTGACAGCCACACGCTTTGCGCCACGGCGTTTGCCTTCGATCAGGGCATGACCCGTTAATCGCTGACCGCTGACGCCATAAGGATGGCCCACCGCAATGGCACCGCCATTGACGTTCAGGCGATCGGGCGGAATGCCCAAAGTGTCACGGCAATATAGAACTTGAACGGCAAAGGCTTCGTTCAGTTCCCACAAGTCAATGTCGGAAACCTTGAGACCCAAACGAGCCAAGGCTTTTGGCACTGCATACACAGGGCCAATGCCCATTTCATCGGGTTCACAACCTGCAACTGCAAAACCTAAGAAACGACCCATGGGTTTCAAGCCACGTTGTTCTGCCAATTTTTCGTCCATCAACACGCAAGCACCTGCACCGTCCGAGAACTGGCTGGCATTGCCGGCTGTGACCAAACCGCCCGGCAAGGCAGAGCGCAGTCCTGAGATGGCTTCGACAGTGGTGCCTTCGCGCAAACCTTCGTCGACGCTCACGGTCACTTGCTTGGTCATCAGGCCCATCACTTTATCGATGACACCTGCCGACACTGTGATGGGGGCAATTTCGTCATTGAACAGACCAGCCGCTTGGGCAGCGCAGGCTTTTTGTTGGCTGCCTGCACCGTACTCGTCCATGCGATCACGCGAAATTTTGTAACGCTTGGCAACTTGCTCTGCTGTTTGCAACATGTTCCAGTAGATCTCGGGCTTCATTTTGGCCAAAGCCAAATCTTGCAGCATGTGTTGATTGGCTTCTTGTTGAACGCAAGAAATGCTTTCAACACCGCCTGCCACATACACCTGGCCTTCGCCAGCGATGATGCGTTGCGCAGCCAAAGCGATGGTCTGCAAACCAGATGAACAGAAACGATTGACCGTCAAACCGGAAACAGAAATAGGCAGTCCTGCTTTCAATGCAATTTGACGCGCAATGTTGGCACCTGTGGCGCCTTCGGGTGTGGCGCATCCCATGATGACGTCTTCAACTTCGGCGGCATCGATGCCAGCGCGTTGAACGGCGTGTTGAACGGCATGGCCGCCCAAAGTGGCGCCATGGGTCATGTTGAATGCGCCCTTCCAGCTTTTGGCCAAAGGTGTGCGTGCTGTAGAAACAATGACGGCGTTGGTCATATTGATTACCTCTGATCAGTTGAAATTTTTGCCGTCAGCCACCAAACGGGCTAGCAACGGAGCGGGCTGCCAAAAGGCGGCATCGTCGTGTGGGTTTTTGGCAAAGCGCTTCATGGCTTCAGCCACATTGAACAGGCCCACTTGGTCTGCATACAACATGGGGCCACCACGGAAGATAGGGAAACCATAACCGGTGAGGTAGACCATGTCGATGTCACTGGCCTTGCCAGCAATGCCCTCTTCCAAGATGTGAGCGGCTTCGTTGACCAAAGCAAACACCAAGCGTTGCACAATTTCTTCATCCGAAATTTTGCGAGTGCTGATGCCTTCAGCAGCGCGGTGTTTTTCAATCATGTCCACCACCAAAGCACTTGGAATGGCATCGCGCTTGCCAGCCTGATAGTCATACCAGCCTGCCCCCGTTTTTTGACCGAAGCGGCCCATCTCGCACAAGAGGTCGGCTGTTTTGCTGTACTTCATGCCAGGACGCTCGACATTGCGACGTTTGCGAATGGCCCAACCAATGTCGTTGCCGGCCAAATCGCCCATCCGGAAAGGGCCCATGGCAAAACCGAATTTTTCAACGGCCTTGTCAACTTGTGCTGGTGTGCAACCTTCTTCAATGAGGAAGCCCGCTTGTCGGCTGTATTGCTCGATCATGCGGTTGCCAATGAAACCATCGCACACGCCAGAGACCACAGAAGTTTTCTTGATCTTCTTACCCAAAGCCATGACAGTGGCCAACACATCTTTGCTGGTTTTGGCGCCACGAACCACTTCCAACAACTTCATGACGTTGGCAGGGCTGAAAAAGTGCATGCCGACTACGTCTTCAGGACGCTTGGTAAAGGATGCAATTTTGTTGACATCCAGCGTAGAAGTGTTGGAAGCCAAGATGGCGCCCGGCTTCATGACTTCGTCGAGCTTTTTGAAGACCGTTTCTTTCACGCCCATCTCTTCGAACACCGCTTCAATGACCAAGTCGGCACTGCCAATGTCGTCATAGCTCAGGGTGGTGCTGAGCAAAGCCATGCGCTGCTCATACTTGTCTTGTTTGAGCTTGCCTTTTTTAACTTGCGATTCGTAATTTTTGCGAATGGTCGCAATGCCGCGGTCCAGGGCTTCTTGCTTCATCTCGAGCATCTTGACAGGAATGCCGGCGTTCAAGAAGTTCATGGAAATACCGCCGCCCATGGTGCCAGCACCAATGACTGCCACGGAAGCGATGTTGCGCTTGGGCGTGTCATCAGGCACGTCGGCAATTTTGGAAGCCGCACGGTCTGCCATGAAAATGTGACGCAGCGCACGCGATTCAGGCGTCATCATGAGGTTGGTGAAAATTTCACGCTCCAAGACCATGCCGTCTTCAAACTTTTTCTTGGTGGCCGCTTCAACGGCATCCACACACTTAGGTGGTGCAGGATAGTTTTTGGCCATGCCTTTGACCATGTTGCGTGCGAATTGAAAATACGCATCGCCTTGAGGGTGTTTGCATGGCAAATTGCGAACCAATGGCAATGCAGAACCATCTGCATGCTGAGCGGCTAATTCTTTGGCATAGGCCAAGGCTTCTGCTGCAAGAGATTCAGCAGAAGTCGCCATGCGATCAAACAATTTTTGGCCAGGCAACATGGCCAACATTTCGCTGTTGATCGCCTCGCCGCTGACAATCATATTCAGTGCGGGTTCTACGCCAATGACGCGTGGTAAACGCTGCGTACCGCCTGCGCCAGGAATCAAACCCAGCTTGACTTCAGGCAGTGCCACTTTGCAACCAGGGGCTGCCATTCTGTAATGACATCCCAAGGCCAACTCTAAGCCACCCCCCATTGCCACAGAATGAATGGCTGCCAAAACAGGCTTGCTTGAATTTTCGCAAGCACGAATGACGCTCAGAAGGTTGGGCTCTTGAACGGCCTTGGAAGAACCAAACTCTTTGATGTCAGCGCCACCTGAAAAGGCTTTGCCAGCACCCGTGATGATGATGGATTTAACCGCTGCATCGGCATTGGCTTTGGTCAGCCCGTCGGTAATGCCAACTCGGGTGGAT
>Ga0209088_10002176_pt1 | contig 12192 bp, 14 predicted proteins | sample S_140625_EF_Meta_FD_187324 | JGI IMG/M metagenome (GOLD analysis project Ga0209088, IMG submission 187324) | Freshwater microbial communities from Lake Simoncouche, Canada to study carbon cycling - S_140625_EF_MetaG (SPAdes) (version 2) | ecosystem: Environmental > Aquatic > Freshwater > Lake ...
TGTCATCAATCTGTAATATATTTCTATATAATTGGAAATATGAAAAATACTGATGCAGTTCAGGCCTTTTTGGCCCTGGGGCAGGAGTCACGGCTCAATATCTTTCGCTTAATTGTGCAGCGAGGGGATGAGGGGCTTACTCCCAGCCAAATCATCGAAAAATTGGGCATTCCGAATGCGACATTGAGTTTTCACCTTAAAGAGTTGTTGCAGGCGGACCTAGTCCTAGTTGAGAGGCAAAGTCGTAATCTCATTTACCGCCCGAATGCAAAGCTTGTTCAAGATCTCAGCGAGTTTTTGTTAGAAAACTGCTGCAATGGACAATTATGTGTTCCAGCCAAAGTTTTAAAGAAAGCAAAATTTTCATGAGGCAATACAACGTTCTTTTTCTCTGCACCCATAATTCAGCTCGCTCGATTATTGGCGAAGCATTGGCATCTACCCACCCCAGCGGTAAGCTCAAAGGTTTTTCTGCAGGCTCTACTCCTGGCACCAGCGTCAATCCATACGCAGCTCAGATTGCCAAAGAGTTAGGCTTAGATACTTTCTTGCTCAAATCCAAAAGCTGGGACGTATTTGCGCAGCCAGATGCCCCAAAGATGGATTTCATTATTACAGTATGTGATAACGCAGCAGGTGAGGTGTGTCCCCATTGGCCTGGCCAACCGGTTACAGCACACTGGGGATTTCCGGATCCATCGCAAGTGCAGGGTACTGATATCGAAAAGAAGGCTGCATTTATCAGCGTGATGAATGGTCTTAAAAAGAGAGTAGATATTCTGGCTGCCATGCCTTTAGATAAGCTCGATGCCATGTCATTAAAAGAAATCCATACAAAACGATGAGTTCTCTTACTAAAAAACTATCCTTCTTAGATCGCTACTTAACAGTCTGGATTTTTTCTGCCATGGCCTTGGGTATTGCTTTGGGCTATTTATTTCCAGAGGTAGAGGGCTTGATTAACTCATTTCAGGTAGGTAGCACTAATTACCCCATAGCGATAGGCTTAATACTCATGATGTATCCGCCCTTTGCTAAGGTGAGATATGAAGACCTTCCTGATGTCTTTAGAGATAAAAAGATCTTTGCAATTGCTTTCCTTATGAATTGGATTATTGCCCCAATCTTCATGTTCCTTTTGGCAATTTCCTTTATGCCTAATCAGCCTGAGTATATGGCAGGCCTTATTTTGATTGGAATTGCGCCTTGTATTGCTATGGTGATTGTCTGGAATGATATTGCCAAGGGGTCTACAGAATATGCTGCTGGCTTAGTGGCGTTTAATGCCATTTTCCAAGTTCTATTTTTTAGTATCTATGCCTATGTATTCTTGACCGTACTTCCACCCCTGTTTGGTCTCGCAGGATCAAGTGTGAGTATCACTATTAGCGAGATCGCCAAGACTGTCTTTATTTATTTAGGTATTCCTTGTATTGCAGGATTGCTGACGCGATTTGTAATGCTAAAGTTTGTTTCTAGAGAGTGGTATCACGAACACTTTGTACCCAAGATTGGTAAGCTCACATTGATTGCCTTACTCTTTACTATCGTAGTGATGTTTAGCCTCAAAGGTAAACTGATTCTCGAGTTGCCGGGGGATGTTTTAACGATCTCTATTCCATTGCTGATCTATTTTGGAGCGATGTTTCTAATCACATTTGTAATTTCAGCTAAGATGGGTATTGATTACAAGCGCTGTTGCACTTTGTCTTTCACGGCATCAAGTAATAACTTTGAATTAGCCATTGCGGTAGCGATTGCAGTCTTTGGTATCAATTCTGGGGCTGCCTTTGCAGCAGTGATAGGGCCTTTGGTAGAAGTGCCCATCATGATCGGCCTAGTAACTGTCGCCTTAGGAATTAAAGAGCGTTACTACAAAGTTTAAATTTATAGTAGTCACTTAAGAATAAGGGCCGCATCTGCAGCCCTTATTCTTTCAAAGAGGATTTGCATAGAGAAGCTTATTTCACTAGCAGTACCGCTTGTTTTGCATTTGCGCTTACTTTTTGAGCTACCGAGCCCATCAATGTATCCAGAATTCCAGTGCGACCCTTGCACCCCATGATGATTAAGTCAAACTTTTCTTTATTAGCCAAGTTGAGAATCTCTTGTGCAACATTGCCACGTTTAATGACCATGGTGTGCTTAATGCCTGCAGTATCCAAAGCCTTTTGTGCGGATTTCAACTCTTTTTCGCTAATTTCTCTTAGGTAGTCATCGACCACACTTTTGGCAACGAATTGCTTAACGTGACCTAAGCCAATATCATCGTGAATACTGGCTAGGGTGATAGTGGACTTGCTGCTTAATTCTTTGGCCAACTTGGCCGCATACTTGGCGGCATTGAGTGATGATTTCGAGCCATCTACTGGTACTAGTATTTTCATATTTCCCTCCATTTACTTCAATATTGAATAGCAGCTGAATTATTTCTTTAATTTACTCTTAATGGATATTAATAACTGCCTAATTCGATACTAATATACATCTAAATCTCATAATCAGTTTTTTGACTATCCCTATAAAATTACCTCCATTGAGAGACTATGGGCTTTATTAAGCCAGGTAATCAATTAAAATAGTAGGCTTCGGCATACGGAGCGCTGCATGCAAGTTAATTCAGAGGGAGTCTCAGCATCACGGGTATTTTTGCCTGCTGATCAGGCTCACCCGAACTTATTACATTTCTTTATCACTCAATTTCCACACATTGAAGTAAAGGAGTGGGAAGATAGATTTGCTCAGGGCCTTGTACTCAATGACGAGGGGCAGGCCCTTGGCGCTGGCGATGCCTATCAACCTAATACCCATCTCATTTACTTTAGGCGCTTAGCAAGAGAGCCCGCAATACCTTTTGAGGAACATATCCTCTTTCAGGATGAACATATCGTGGTTGCAGATAAGCCTCACTTCTTGCCTGTGACTCCAAGTGGCCTTTACTTGCATCAAACTTTACTCAATCGACTAAAGAAAAAAACAGGTCTTCAGACTTTGAGCCCGATCCACCGCATTGACCGCGATACTGCTGGAATCGTAATTTTTTCTGTCAAACCAGATGAGAGGGCCTCGTATCAGAATCTCTTTAGGGACAGATCTGTCACTAAGATTTATGAAGCGATTGCACCGTATTCTGAGGCACTGGATGCAAAGCTGCCAATGACCTATCAGAGTCGTCTTGAGGAGTCTGAACATTTTTTGCAAATGCAAGAAGTGGGGGGTGAGCCAAATGCTGACACATTGATTGAGCTCATTAGTCAAAATATTCCCTGGGCAAAATATCGACTCACACCAGGAAGTGGCAAGAAGCATCAGCTCCGTTGTCACCTTGGTGCCTTAGGTATACCGATTAAGCATGATCAGATTTACCCCATCCTTACACCGTATCAAGAGTATGACTTGGATTTTTCAAAGCCTTTGCAGTTACTCGCCAAAGAAATAGCTTTTCTTGACCCCATTACTGGAGAGCAGCGAGCCTTCACTAGCCAAAGAGCCTTGGAGCTATAGGATAGTGCGTGGTATTTGCTTCAAACGGTTTAATGTTTGAGCGCAGAAAAACTGCCTACCTGAGCCTTATTCCAATAGAGCTCAAATGCTTTAGGTAAGCCTAGTGCTGGATCAATCGCTGCAGATTTGAGTAAGAGGCCTTTTGGCATTTCAGGTAGCAGGTTTGATAACAAGCGAACTTCATTTGCATTAATGCGACGAATAATATGTGAAGCATCAATCTCGTTAGGATGCTGTAATCCCGCTGCCTCTACTAACTCTTTTAATGTTTTCAAGGTTTCATTATGGAAATGAAAGACGCGTTCGGCCTTATTGCTTGGTACGAGTGCTTTTTGACGTAATGGATCTTGAGTCGTCACGCCAGTCGGGCAATTACCGGTATGGCATGTTTGAGCCTGAATGCAGCCGATCGAGAACATAAAGCCTCGGGCGCTATTACACCAATCCGCTCCTAGCGCAAAAGCAACGGCCATATCAAAAGCGCTAATAATTTTTCCTGAGCAACCAATTTTGATGTGATCGCGCAGGTTTACTCCTAGCAGAGTGTTATGGACTAAGCGCAAACCTTCTTGTAGCGGCGTACCTACATGATTAGTAAATTCTACCGGCGCTGCGCCAGTGCCACCTTCAGAGCCATCGACCACAATAAAGTCAGGATAGATATTAGTTTCTAGCATCGCTTTGACGATTCCAAACCATTCCCAGGGATGGCCGATACACAACTTAAAGCCAACGGGCTTGCCACCAGATAGGTCACGTAAAGTTTTAATAAACTGCATCATCTCTAGTGGCGTAGAAAATGCGCTATGAGAAGAGGGGGAGATACAGTTCTCACCCACCATAACGCCACGCGCTTCAGCAATTTCAGGGGTCACTTTAGGGCCAGGCAAGATTCCACCATGCCCTGGCTTGGCGCCTTGACTCATTTTGATTTCAATCATTTTGACTTGAGGGTCTAGCGCATTTTGAGTATATTTTTCAGTGTTAAAGCTACCATCGGGATTACGACAACCAAAATAGCCAGAGCCGATTTCCCAAATTAAATCGCCACCATAAACGCGGTGATAGCGAGAGATCGAGCCTTCACCAGTGTCGTGGGCAAAGTTTCCATTTTTGGCTCCTAGATTGAGGGCCATCACTGCATTGGCGCTTAACGACCCAAAACTCATCGCAGAGATATTAAAAATACTGGCTGAGTATTTTTGTTTACAGTCTTTCCCTCCAATCTCAATACGAAACTCATGAGTGGGTAAATGGGTGGGTGCTAGAGATTGATTAATCCACTGGTAGCCTGGCGCCATGACATCTAAAGTAGTGCCAAACGGAATTTGATCAGCCATGCCCTTAGCGCGTGAATAGACTAAGGTACGTTGCTCCCGTGAGAACGGTGTTTTATCGTTATCACCCTCAAAAAAGTATTGGCGGATCTCCGGACGTATAAATTCCAGCAAAAACCGCATATGACCAAGAATTGGGTAGTTGCGCAAAATAGCATGCTTGGTTTGGAGGCAGTCATGAACACCCACCAAAGTCAAGAAACTAAAAATCAGCAAGAAATACCAATGAGTGATGCCGATGAATTGAAGAAACCCACTCACCACCATTCCAATGATGCAAATAGCAAATGTACTGAGGCGTATCGGCAGAATAGGTTTGGATGATTTAGTCATAATTCGCTCAATTTAATGAGATTTCAGCAAGAGAATTAAATAGGTAAGCTTTATTGGACCCAGGATGTTTTAGTGCTCAAAGCTTCTAGACCTATAAGTCAAGGTCGCTATGACCTATTAACAGCCGAGCACAAACTGAACAATATCAGATTTATATCCGCTTGAAAGTTGAAATTAGCCATCAGAAGATTCACCGCTAGGTTTATGCCGATAAAGCCACATAAAGTCTAAATTTCTGGCTGAAGATCGATGCGCAAGCACTCATTTGGGGCGGGCAGGGAAGGCAATATGGCCCTAAAAATTGGCGCCTATCGACTGTCACCGATGGAGGCTAAAATGGATATTGATTCAAGTCTTAAACCGTGTTTCACTTTGTGTTTGAGTCTTTGTAACATTACACTTATAGGCTTTATAGATTCACAAGAAAATCAAAGGTTAAAACCATGAGCTATGGCGCAATAGAGTTAGGTCAACTCAATATTCAAAAAGGCAAGTACGATGTTGCCTTTGATATTTTGTATGATGCCGCTGTTAACGATCAAAATGATGATGCACTCTTTTTGCTAACTAAGATGACCTTTGATGGCCATCTAGAGTCTGAGCAGATGGAAAAGTTTTACGAGTTGCAGAATGGCCATACCAGCATAGGCAATGGTTATGCATTATTTAATGTTGGCCTGATGCATGAGAGAGGGCTTGGTAAAGTCCCTCAAAGCTATAAAACTGCAGTGGAATACTACTTGAGGGCTGTCAAAGAAGAGGTCAAGGATGCTTTCTGTAATCTAGGCAATATCTATGCCCTTGGGCTTGGGATGGAGCAAGGTGTCCCTAGGGACGTGGATTTAGGAATTAAATATCTCACTGTAGGCGCAAATGAGGGTAGCCGTCAGTGTGCCTTTACCTTGGGATCTCTGTATGGAAAGGGAGAATTTATTCCTCTGGATTTAAAAAAAGCCTTTTATTTTTTGTCCTTAGCCGCCCTTCAGGGTCATGACCAAGCCAAAAGGGTACTGCACATTTTTGTGCATGCTCACAAAGAAAACTATGATACTGAGATGGAGGCAGCTGAGTTGCAAAACGGAAAAATTCAGAATCTTCGCCTTCTTTATAAGTGTGTTTAAAACTACCCGGTTTAGAGGGATTTGTCTGTAGGCAATTTGGCTTGGGTATCCGCTGATCGCTATAGCCAACAAACTTCAGCATCTATAGGGGCAGGGCAAAACCCAGAATTTTTCAGATATTCCGCTACTAATGGTTGTAAATAAGCCTGAGATACGCTCTTTTAGTAGATTGGTAAAAGTTAGCATTTATTAACATTACCAGTTGAGGCTTTTGAAGTCGAAAAAATAAGACTAAAATAGATCTCCAAATTAGACATAAGCTATAAGTCACAGAAAATCATTTTAATAATGGTTTAAGGGAATAAAGATATGCTTTTTAAGAAATCTCAGTCGATTAAATTTTTGCAGCCCACAATGGAGTCATTCGAGACAATTGTTGGTCCAGCCACAGAAGTGCATGGAAGACTAGTCGCGAATGAGAGTCTGCGTATTGATGGCAGCGTTATCGGAAATATAGAGGCAGCCCAGGGCAAAGATGTGAGTATTGCCTTGGGCCGTTCTGGTGTCGTGCAAGGCGACATATATGCATTCAGAGTTTTGGTTGCCGGACGGGTTGAGGGAAACATCTATGCAACAGAGCGCGTCGAGTTGCATGATGGCGCCGAGGTGCGAGGTGATATTACCTACGGACAGCTCGGTATCGAGCATGGTGCTAAGTTGAATGGGCTAATGATTTCAAGAAATGGTGAGGAACCAAAAGGCATGGTTGATTCATCAGCAGTATTTCAAGCAAATTGGGCTAAGATTAAAAGTCGCTAAGGTTTTTTCTGGGCGCCACATTCTTGCGTCTGGGTCTATAGAATAAAAAATATATGGGTTTATTTAATTTAGGATCGACTGCTCCTCAGTATATGGAGCAGCCATTGTTCGATGTAGCTATTTTTCGATTCTATTGCTTACGTCATCAATATGAAGACTTTCAGAGTTTTTGGCATGCAAAAAAAGTTGACTCAAGTGGGGTAGAAATTCGTTTGGTAGATAGCTTATTTGCACAAGCTGCCAAGTACACGAAAGATGAGCATTTGAGAGCACAGCTATCTCAAGCGTGCTTAGAGATCGAAAAATACTGGAATATGAAGTTCGGTTCAAGTTCCGAGGCGCTATCTGTCTTCTCAAGTATCAAGTCTCAAGCTGAAGAAGCTCTATCAAAGTCCGAGGCTCAGGCTCAAGAAGTGAATGCCGCGCCTAGTCAACACCATGTCAATCCTGATACAAGAGCAGATTCTTGCATGAGAAATCTTTACAGGTATGAAATGCAAATTGCTCAGTTAAACCCAGTGAGCTTTGATGATCAAACCAAAATGCATTTCTTCTTAAATGGTTTGAATGAATCACTGAGTTCGAGCTTTAAGTACAGCGGTAGTGTTCTTAAGGTCTTAGACCAAGACTCCTATATTCAGAATGAAGATACCACTTGGGGTAGGTGGACTCTGTTTCGAGATTCAACCGGCTACTCTGATATTTGGATTGTGAGAATTGAGAATGGTAAGGCAGAGGTAGTCAAGGCAGTATCCAAATTAAATCAGGATACGTATGAGCTTGATGAATCAATCAGGGGAATTCATTTTGACTCTGAAATTTTTAAGGCAATTGATAAAACGCAGATTTCTGCATTTGAAAACTCAGAATTTAAATTGAGTCCTCCATCCTATTTTCAGATGCTTTCAATGCTTAACGTAACGGGTGTAGAAGTCTTTGAAAAGCGCTAGAAATAAACTGCGCTCCTCAAAGTCACAAACAGGAAAGTGTTACTCGTTATCTGAAGAGTTGTTTGACTCGTAAGATGGGGCAGCAGAGTAAGAGGATGAGTGATTTGGTTCTATTACTCTTAACTCGCCGCTGAGTTTCGCGCCTTTTTCAACGCTCATTTCAGCGTATTGAGTTAGCCCCGTAATTTTTGCGCTCGATTTGATATTGAGGTGACTGGTAACGTGCAGACCTTGAGTCACTTCGCCACGAATTTCTACAATCTCTGCATTAATTCGGCCGTTAACAATTCCAGTGGCATCTACTAACACTTCTTTGGTATTCAGTTCGCCCTCAACTAAGCCGGCGACTACAGCCATTTCTGGCACCTCAAATGTACCTTTAACAACGACTCCTTCGCCTACAAAAAGTGATCCCTTTGGATTGTTGTCCATGTTTATTTTCCTAATTTATTAGATTTAACCAAATCATATCTCAATATCTGACCCGTCAAGCTAGCTAATCACTCTTGACTCAAGTATGCACAAATATAGTGCATTAATTATCAGTATTTTGCGGTTTGGTTTTAATGGGAGTTGGAGTAGCTAATTCAGAGAATTGGTCTTTAAGTACGTTGAGCGTACTAATTTTTGACTCAATCACCGGCAGTTGCCGTTGCAGGGTTTGCAATTTATCGCGGTAATTGGCCTCAATTTCATCCAATTCTGTTCTGGTGATCACGCCCCCCATCTCTTTAGTCATTTCAGGGCTAAATCGAATAGCCACCCTAAAGCCTAGAAAATGGATTCCAATGCCGATCAGGATGAATACGCTGAAGGACAAAATAGCCAACTTAATCACGGTCCTACCCGTAATTTTGACTTGTTTCATTGTTGAGGTTGATCCTGAGATCCAAATGAGCTGCATCTTTAATTTGTCTTGAATTCTAGGGGTTACCTGATTTAGGCCTCATTTTGATCATTTTTACTCAAAAAGTAAAGGGTAGGGCCCAGTTTTACAAGGTTCTGGACTCAATTTGGGTGGTAATATTCATTGTAATAAACATCATATTTAGAGACAAATCAAATGACTGTATTTGGGCCTCATTTAATTCCTTTTTGCCAATATTTAACTAAGACTTGATTTCGCTCATGCTCCAAGACCGCCTCCCAGAAATCATCGGCTCTGCGCTTAAAAATGCCAGAGAAAAAAGGGGTATGGAGCGCTCTGAGCTAGCAACACAATGCTGTCTGTCTAACAAAATGATTCTGGAGTTAGAAGAGGGTGGTATGACCGCGTTTTACAGCTTTCAACTGAAGCTGTCATCGGCAAAGCGGGTTGGATCTTTTTTAGGTCTATCTTCCTCTGATTACTTGGAGCAAGTCGTTGAGCTGACTGAAATTCCAGATCCTGTAGTTGAAGTGGAAGAGTCTGCTGCCAAAGGAGGGGAGCAGCCCGCTCAGGCAAGCCCCCCTAAATCAGTTTTAAATGAAGGTGAGCAGTTAGATGACTTGATCTATCAAAGCACTAATTCTGGGACTTCTTTATCTCACATGAATATGCACACTATTCCCGTAAGGCGGATCGGGATATTGCTTGGTCTGTTGATAGCGGTTGGTGCACTGTATGGCTTAAATAGTCAATTTGGAATTTCTACGCAAACCTTGGCTTTTATAGAGCAGATGGGAAGCAAGAATGTGGTCAAGCCAGAGGCTCCTCAAGAGGTTGTTATTCAAGAGCCCTCGCCAGAAGTAGTGGATGAAAAACCTTCTACAAATTTGGAGGGTAAGCCCAAGCCCACTTTAGCTACGAGTGTGAATACGACTTCTATTCAAAGTCAGTGTCCGCCAATAGGGGGTGGTGAGATCCCGGTTGTTAAGTCTCCCAACGCCTCTAAATTGGGTGATGTCGTGAATGTCAAAACATTGGTTAAGCAATCTATTTGTGTAGCTGATGGGCAAGGGAAGCAAACACTTGTTGATCTTGAGCCAAATACAGCGCATATGTTTAAGGGTACTCCCCCTTTTGTCATATCAGCACAAGATTTAGATAATATAGAAATGTATTTCCAAGGCTGGAGGGTTCGATCTCCAAGTCCCGGTGCTAAACAGATGAAATTAGTTGAAGTAGCAGTGCAATAAACATATTGACCTAATCGCTCGCTGGAGGTGATGAGATGTTCGAATTTACAAAAAAAGGCCCAATGGCTGATACGCAATTAACTTACTCAACTACGGTGGGTGCTGGATCCTCTGTTGTGGGTAACTTTACGCATCGTGGCAACATGCTATTGTCTGGCCATTTAGTGGGTGATATTCATCAAGAAGAAGATACCCCAGACTCGGCTGAGGGTTTTACAGCAGTGATTGGCAAAACAGGCTTTTTAGAGGGCGACATTTATAGCGCTCATGCCATCATTATTGGTCACATCAACGGATCTGTGCATGCAAAGGGTCGAGTAGAGGTTTACCCAGGTGCAGTTATACGCGGAGACATTACGTACTCACAAATCAATGTGCACCCCGATGCAAAGGTAAATGGCAATCTCAAATGTTTGCTGCCTGATACTCTTCATACGCTAGTAACTTCAACTGATAGCGATGATGTGGCAAATAATGTTTTGCGGATTACTAAGGTTAACGGCCTCTAAGATTTGGCTATGATGGGATGACACCAACACCACAAAATGAGATTCATCACCTCAAGGAATCTGTAGAAGAAAATTCCTTTAAAAGAAAAGTTCCCTTGATTTTATTACTAGCATTTCTTTTGCTAGTTGCGATAGGATCTTTGGCGTATGTCTATCAGTACAGAGATCTACCAAGGTGCCAAGATGAGGCAGTACAAATATTGCTTAATCAAAACATTAGAAATAATGAAGGGCTTATCCAAAACTCGCAAACCCTTGCCTTTAATGGCTTCAAGGAAGTGATGCACACCCAGTCACAACGTTCTTGCAACATGACTTTGATTACAAACCAAAGCAACTATTCGGTTGCGTATTTAGTTGTAAGCGACCTGAGTCAAAAAAATTGGCTTAGTCGATTCATTGGTACAGTGAATTACTCAGTGATAATCGAAAAAATTGCGATTACTCAGTGACGCTAAGCAGGCTAATACCAGCAAGTTTTAGAGCAAGAACTTACCAATAATGTATAGCATCATGGTTGATACAAGAGCATAGATCGCCGCCTTACCTAAAGCTCTCTCCATACCCTTCTGAACAATTTTATTTTGAATATTTTCATCAGTAACAATATTCTTAATATTCCATAGATCTTTTCTGATGGTGTTTAGGCTTTCCTCAGATTTTCGATCTCTAGCTTGAATGTTGGCGCTAATTTCAGCCAAGCGAGAGTTCATCTCTTTTAGCTCTGCAATTGCGTCGTCTAGATTGCCCATGAATGCTCCAAATTGGGGGGTTGCGCTATTGATCTTTAGTAGCGCAATTAATAAGCGTTCTTAAATTAAACAGAATTATGGCAAATTTCAGGCGGTCATCCTGTATTTTTTGTTAATTTGGCGAAAACGTTACAAATTAGCCGCCTTTTGGATTGGAATTGGGCGGAATCCATTTAATTTGCTTTATAGTGGTGTTGCATTAAATAAGCCGTTTACAAGGCAATGATGCCGATCAAATCTAAAGACAGAATGGATATCAAACGCTGATGATAGTAGCTAAAGCTAAAGCCTTGGCAAAGATCATTTTGAAGGGCATTGCCATCTTGTTGGCTTTGCTCATCCTGCTCTATGCAGGATTCAAGCTTTGGGAATACCAGACTATAGAAGGAAAGCGAGCCGAAAAAACTGCTTTTCAAAATCAGCAAAAGACTAAGTTTGAGGATTTCATCAGAGATGAGATATCTTATGCTTCCCTCATGGTCGGCACTGCATCGCTTGAATATGTGCTGCGCGGCAACAGAGATTTTATTTTTTCTTACCTCTTGGCCGCTGATTACAAAGCCTTTCAGAATGCGATGGAAGATAGCGTCCCGATGATTTATGTTGGTAAGCAAATTTTAGGCTCAGGCTGTAAAAAGCAAGCGTGTAGCGAGGCCGAAGCAGCATTTGTGATTGATCCTGACAGCGGTAAATACTATGCGGCCATTAGTCAAAATGGCAAGGCTGTTTACTATGGTGTTGAGGAGGGTAAGTCGATACCTGCAGCGTTTGAGAGGTGGCACGGTAGTCAAAGCTCAGGGGGTGCCAAA
>Ga0209088_10002177_pt1 | contig 12189 bp, 10 predicted proteins | sample S_140625_EF_Meta_FD_187324 | JGI IMG/M metagenome (GOLD analysis project Ga0209088, IMG submission 187324) | Freshwater microbial communities from Lake Simoncouche, Canada to study carbon cycling - S_140625_EF_MetaG (SPAdes) (version 2) | ecosystem: Environmental > Aquatic > Freshwater > Lake ...
CAATGAGGGCGACAGAATTGCCTTAGTGGCTAGAAATGGTATTGGTAAAACTACGCTCTTAAGAATATTGTCAGGCAAAGAAGTGCCAGATTCTGGTACTGCTAAAGTACATAAAGATGTCCATTTGGTTTTATTTGAACAAGACCCTCAATTTATTGAAACTGCTTCGGTGACACAGAACTTATTCAATCAAGCGCATCCGATCATGAAGGCCATTAGCAATTATGAAATGGCCATGGAGACAGAAGATGAAAATTTGATCACAGATGCCATCATGGAAATGGAGGAAAATAATGCTTGGGACTTTGAATCAAAAGTAAAAACTATTTTAACACAACTCAATATCCATCATTTAGAACAACCTGTTTCAAAATTAAGTGGCGGGCAAAGAAAACGTGTCTCCTTAGCTAAAACTTTAATCCAAATTGGTTTTGAGCCAAAGCACGTTTTGTTATTGATGGATGAGCCAACCAACCATTTGGATTTAAACATGATTGAATGGTTGGAAAATTATTTGGAACAAGAAAAAGTGACCTTATTACTTGTGTCGCATGATCGTTATTTCTTAGAAGCAGTGACAGATGAAATTTGGGAATTGGAAAGAGAAAAATTATATAGTTATAAAGGGGATTATGAAAATTATTTAGAAAAGAAAGCTGCAAGAATAGAATCTGAATTAGCTAGTATTGATAAAGCAAAAAACACCTTTAGAAAAGAATTAGAATGGATGCGTAAGCAACCAAAAGCAAGGACCACCAAGAGCAAAAGCAGGCAGGATAATTTTTATGAAGTAGAAGCGAGAGCAAAACAAAAGATAGAAGATACCAATTTGCAATTGGATATGAAGATGACCCGTTTAGGCGGTAAAATTATAGAAGCAATTAAAGTGTATAAGTCTTATGGCGATCTAGTGGTGCTAAAAGGCTTTGATTATACCTTTAGTAAAGGAGAACGTATTGGTATTGTAGGAAAAAACGGCGTAGGGAAGTCTACCTTCTTGCAAATTTTACAAGGATTGACAGCGCCAGATAGTGGTAAAATCAATGTAGGAGATACCATCGTCTTTGGCCATTTTTCTCAGGAGGGGCTTACTTATAAAAAGGACATGCGTGTCATTGAATACTTAAAGACATTTGCCGAACAGTTTCCTTTGGCAAGTGGTGGCTCATTGAGTGCAGCACAATTTTTAGAATTGTTTTTATTTACCCCTGATAAACAATATACTTATTTGAGTGCTTTAAGTGGAGGTGAGAAGAAACGATTGCAATTACTAACCATCTTATTTAAGAACCCTAATTTTTTAATTTTAGATGAACCTACCAATGATTTAGACCTTCCAACACTAGCTGTATTAGAACAATTTTTAATTGATTTTACTGGTTGTGTATTATTAGTATCTCATGATCGTTATTTTATGGATAAATTGGTAGACCACTTATTTATATTTGAAGGAGATGGTGTAATTCGTGATTATCCAGGAAATTATACGCAGTTTAGAATTTTAGAAAAAAGCAAACAAAACTATGCTGCTGTAAGTTCTGATATCACCACTCAGGTAGAGCATGAGGTAAAGCCATTGGCTTCTGCAACAGTAACAAGCCCAGTGAATGATCTTGTAATAGACAACATGCCCAAAAAAGTTGCTGAGAAAATGCCTTACAAAGAAAAATTAGAACTAGAACAATTGAATAAGTCCATGCCGGCATTAGAAATTAAAAAGGCTGAACTTACGAACGAGCTTAACAATACGACTGTAGATTATAATGCAATTACTGCCCTGAGTGCCCAGCTGGCTTCGGTTACAGCCGAATTAGAAGCGGCAGAATTAAGATGGTTGGAACTGAGTGAAAAACTATAGGTCGTTCGTTTTTTCTAAAAAATGAGGCCTAGCACACAGATAATTGAGGCCTAATTTTCAGATATGATTTTATTGATAGAGGTAATTTAGTAAAACGATACAGATAGAAACACTGTATCCAATTTATATCTAAATCTTATTATCATGAAACCAATCGAAAGAATCGCAATCTTCCTTCATTTCAAAAAAATCTCACCACACGCTTTTGAGCAAAAAATTGAGTTGTCTAATGGCTATTTTTCAAAACAATTAAAACATTTAGGTTCTGTAGGGTCAGATATCTTAATTAGAATTTATCAAGCCTACCCTGAACTAGATATCTTATGGGTTTTAACAGGAGAAGGACAAATGCTTAAAGAAGAAATGCTGCATCTTCAACAGATAGATAATTCAATATTAGAAGATTTTACGAACAAGTATACCAATGAAAATAAAAAATTGAAGAAGCTCGAAAATGAATTTGACAAATTACAAACCTCATTATCTGATAAGGAAAAAATCATTGGCTTATACGAGTTTATGTTAAATGGGAATCCTCCTATCACCAGCACTAGCAGCAGTGTTGTAAAAAGGATTGATGCATAGGGGGTAAAATACTTAAACGAATAAGTAAAGCTATGTTTGGAATAAATAAAAAAAGGCACTTCAATTGAAGCGCCTTTTTTTATTTAGGTATGATTTATGTTATGCATAAGATGCTACCGGCTCACAAGTACATACAAGGTTTCTATCTCCATGTGTATTGTTCACACGCGCTACAGTTGGCCAAAATTTATTGAGCGCAACATAAGGTAGTGGGAATGCGGCTTCTTGTCTTGTATAACTATGTGACCATTCATTTGCACAAATCACATGTTGTGTATGTGGGGCATTTTTTAAAGGGTTATCTAACTTGTCAAAACGGCCAGATTCAATGGCTACAATTTCTGTATGGATGGCTAACAATGCATCACAGAAGCGATCTAATTCTGCCATGTCCTCACTTTCCGTCGGCTCAATCATAATGGTACCTGCTACAGGAAAACTCATAGTTGGGGCATGAAATCCATAATCTATCAAACGTTTTGCCACATCTTCTGCTTCAATCCCTGCTGTTTGTTTAAATGGCCTAAGGTCTATAATAAATTCATGCGCACATGTACCATTCTTGCTTGTGTATAAAATGGTATAGGCTTTTTCCAATCTTGATTTCATATAGTTGGCATTCAAAATGGCATAGCTAGTGGCTAATTCCAATCCTTTTGCACCTAACATTTTAATGTAGGCATAACTAATTAATAAAATACTTGCAGATCCTAATGGTGCACCACTTACTGCATTGGTTGCATCTCCGTTCTTAATATGACCTGGTAAGAAAGGGGCTAATTTGTCATTCACACAAATGGGTCCTACGCCTGGTCCACCGCCACCATGTGGAATCGCAAATGTTTTATGCAAATTCAAGTGACAAACATCCGCACCAATATTTCCTGGACTTGTTAATCCAACTTGTGCATTCATATTGGCACCATCCATATACACCATTCCACCATATTGGTGTATCGTGTTACAAATATCCATGATGGTTTCTTCAAATACACCATGTGTAGATGGGTAAGTCACCATCAATGCACCTAAATGATCTTTATGTTGAATTGCTTTTTCTGTTAAGTCTGCTACATCAATATTTCCAGCTGCATCACAAGCCACTACCACCACTTTAAATCCAGCCATGACAGCACTTGCAGGGTTGGTACCGTGTGCACTAATTGGAATTAATACAATATTTCTATGTGCTTCATTTCTTGCAGCATGATATGAACGGATGGTTAATAATCCTGCATATTCACCTTGTGCGCCACTATTAGGTTGTAAGCTACATGCAGTGAAGCCTGTAGTTTGACATAAATAAGCACTTAACTCTTTTACAATTTCTTGGTAGCCGATTGTTTGACTTGCTGGCGCAAAAGGATGTAATCCACCAAAACAAGGCCAGCTTACTGGTATCATTTCTGTTGCAGCATTCAATTTCATGGTACAACTACCAAGGCTAATCATGCTTGTATTTAATGAAAGGTCTTTATTTTCTAACTGCTTAATATAACGCATCATTTGTGTTTCACTATGATGTGTATTAAAAACAGGGTGTGTTAAATAATCGCTTGTTCTAACTAATTGTGCAGGGATGGCTGCATTTTTGATTGCTGCGTTATATGCCTGCGCTTTTTTACCCGTCAATGTTTCAAATAAGTGCACGATCGATTGAATGTCTTTTGCAGAAGTGGTTTCGTCAATACTAATGGACACTGTTCCGTTTGCAAAATAATTAAAATTGATAGCTTGCTTAGAACCAAGCTCATACAATTTAGCTGCATCAAAACCTTTTAGGTGTAAGGTGTCGAAATAAAAATCATTCACTTGTTGAATACCTAAACTTTCTAATTGTTCCGCCAATCCTTGTGCAAACGCATGCACTCTTGAAGCAATGGACTTTAATCCAACAGGGCCATGATACACTGTATACATGACAGCCATGTTGGCAAGTAAAGCCTGTGCGGTACAGATATTAGAAGTTGCTTTTTCGCGTTTAATATGTTGTTCTCTTGTTTGCAAAGCCATTCTTAATGCACGATTGCCCTGTGCATCAATACTCACGCCAATCAATCTACCTGGCATACCTCTTTTGAATGCATCTTTTGTTGCGAAATAAGCAGCATGTGGTCCACCAAATCCCATTGGCACACCAAACCTTTGAGTGTTACCAACAGCCACATCTGCATTTAGTTCACCTGGACTTTTAAGTACAGTCAATGAAAGTAAATCCGCTACTAAAATCACCATACCACCAACTTGGTGCACTTGGTCTATAAAACTACTATAGTCTTGTATTGCGCCATTGGCATTTGGATATTGAAGGATCGCACCAAAGAAAGTATTGTCTAATGCTGCAGTTTTAAAATCGCCAGTCACTAATTCCACACCAATTGGCGTAGCTCTAGTTTGTAGGACAGATTTTGTTTGTGCAAAGATTGCTTCGTCCACAAATAATTTAGGTTGACTAATCACATCTGACTTATTGATATGGTTAAAGATCATTGCCATTGCCTCTGCAGCTGCAGTAGACTCATCTAATAAGGATGCGTTAGCTATGTCCATTCCAGTTAAATCAGTTACCATCGTTTGAAAGTTCAATAAACTTTCTAAACGTCCTTGTGCAATCTCTGCTTGATAAGGCGTGTATTGAGTATACCAACCTGGATTTTCAAAAATATTTCTTAGAATAACAGAAGGGGTAATGGTTCCGTAATAACCTTGTCCAATAAAATTTTTCGCAACAATATTTTTCTCACCGATTGCTTTAAGGGATTGTAACATTTCAAACTCAGTCAATCCTGCTGGAATCTCCATTGGTTTTGTCAAACGAATATTTGCTGGTACAATTTTGTCAATCAATGCTGCTAAATTATCAACACCAACTGCCTTCAACATTTTTGCACTATCTACTGGATTTGGACCAATATGTCTTTGGATAAATTCTGCGCCACTCTGATTCATTTCGACGGAATTGAAAAGGTTAAAAATTGCCACAAAGATAGTCTTTTAGGGCCGCCTTAAAAAGGGATTGGTCACTAAACTTGTTCGAATGGGGAAAGCTTGTGGATGAGGCCTAAATAGTTTACTTTTGTCATCTATTATGCAAGCAAATACTGAACACTTATTTGATACGCCCGCCCCAGAGCAGCTAAAAAAATTCCAGAACTTTCTTAAAAGGGTGGATAAGCGTGTTATTTTAAAGCAATTACCAGAATTGCACGAAGCTGCATTTGAGAAAATCGATTGTTTAGATTGTGCAAGATGTTGTAAAAATTATTCCCCAAGATTCAAGATGCCCGACATTAAAAGAATCAGTAAATATATGGGCATGAAAGAGACAGCTTTTATAGATCAGTATTTAAGCATGGATGAAGAAGGCGACTATGTTTCTAAAACAAGGCCTTGTCCTTTTTTAGGCAGTGACAATGCTTGTGGCATTTACGATCATCGCCCAACAGACTGTCAAAGGTTTCCTTACACAGATGAAGATGTTTTTTTCAAACGCATTCCAATCACAATGAAAAATGCAGAATTCTGTCCAATCGTGCATGATGTCATGAATGCACTTATTGCGAAATAATTAATATTCCATTTCTTTTAATTTTGGTGCTTTAAACCAAGTGGTGAAAACGACTAAAATGGTCATTACGCCTCCAAATATAACCGAAGGTATCACACCCATTGCCCTTGCTGCCAATCCGCTTTCAAATTGCCCTAATTCGTTACTGCTATTGATGAACATTGAATTCACTGACATCACCCTGCCACGCATATGACTAGGTGTTTTGAGTTGAACAATGGTGCCTCGAACGATCATGCTAAATCCATCTAAAATACCACTCAATAACAACGCTGCAAATGAGATCCAGAATATTTTTGAAACTGCAAAAACAATAATACAGACACCAAAGCCTGCTACTGCAAGCAATAATTTTTTACCTTGTTTTTGCTCGACCGGAAAAATAGTAATGAGTACGATAATTAACATAGCGCCAATATCAGTTGCAGCATTGAGCCAGCCGAAACCTATTGGTCCTACCTTTAAAATATCTCTAGCAAATACGGGCACCATTGCGACGGCGCCACCAAAAAGGACAGCAAATAAGTCCAATGATAGTGCACCCAATAATTCTTTTGTATTTAAAACAAAACGCAATCCTTCTTTCACACTCTCTAAAGGCTTTTGCTCCACCACAGTATGGTGTGGGGGCTTGGCACTAATTTTTTGGATAAAGAAAAAGCCTATCGAAACTAATGCTACCACAAGGATTAAAGAACCATGAATACCAAAACCTGCAATCATAAAACCAACACTTGCGTGCCCAACTACAGAGGCGCTCAACCACATGCCTTGACTCCATGTAGTGGCATTTTGTAATAAATTTTTAGGTACAATTTCACCTACTAAAGTACCAAAACCCGGGCCAGTAAATGAACGTATGATGCCAGTACAAAAGATGACGAAATAAATGCCAATGGCGATTTGTAGGTTGCCTAATTGTGCTTTTCCATAGGAGGAGGACAATAGCAATAAACTAATAGCGCAAATAAAGTAGAGTGCAACACCTCTTAAAATGATTTTTCTTTTCTCACTCTTATCAATCACATGGCCTGCGTATAATGAAAGTGATACTGCTGGAATGACTTCTGCTAAACCAATCAATCCAATGGCAAAAGGTTCGTTAGTCAATTCGTAAATCCACCAGCCAACCAATGTGCCCATCATCCTTAGTCCCATGATAAACAAAAAACGTCCAATCATTAAATTCCTATACTCAGGTATTCTTAATGCTGCAAATGGGTCTTTGGTTAATTGTGTTGCATTTTGCTCCATAAAAGTATTGATAGGGTGTGGCTAGGGAAGTGTAAAATAATGTTGTCCTTCTTCTAGGTCATTATCTAGTGCGTCAGTAATGACTTTAAAATGCTTTTCGTTGTATAAGAAATCGGCATTACTGGCGTCAACAAAAATAGTTTTGATATGATGTTGTTTGATATAGCTAGTATAGGTCTCTTGTAATTTAAATAAGTATTCGTCGGGGATGGATTGTTCAAATTTTCGGTTCCTCTTTTTAATATTCCCTTGTAATTTATTCACTGGGGCGTGTAAAAAAATCAAGATATCCGGCTGGGTCAATTGTGGTACAAAAACGTCAAACATTTTTTGATACAATCTAAATTCTTCCTCGGGCAAATTCACCTTAGCAAAGAGCAAGCATTTAGTAAAAATATAATCGATACGGTTACATCTTGAAACAGATCATTGGTCTTCACCATCTCTTGTTGTTGCTTGAATCGTTCTGCTAAAAAGAACAGTTCCAATGGAAAGGCATATTGTTTTGGGTTCTCGTAAAATTTACTCAAAAATGGATTATCGGCAAATTCCTCTAAAACTAGTTTTGCATTATAATGTTGTGCGAGTAATTGTGACAACGTGGTCTTTCCTGCACCAATATTCCCCTCAATTGCTATAAAATGATGCTTCATAATGCTTCTAATGCTTGCGGTCAAAGATAAGTTTTGGATCCTTTACAGGGTGGTTTTTTTATGCACAACAGAGGCATCTTTGGATGCTTTGTAGAGTGCTGAATTCGTTTTATGAAGGATCGGATGCACAAAATCAGGGGCTATCTCCACCAACGGGGCTAATACAAAATTGCGTTCTGCTAGTCTCGGGTGTGGAATAGTTAAACCAGGTGCTTCAATGATAGTTTGGTTGTAATAAATAATATCCAAATCGATGATTCTAGGCCCAAGGGGCATTAATCTTTCCCTGCCCATGGATACTTCAATCTCTAAAAGCATGGCCATTAAGTCTTGTGGGCTCAATGCTGAATCGATGCATAAGGCTTGGTTGTAAAATGCAGGTTGATCTTTAAACCCCCAAGCTTCGGTTTCAAAGATGGAGGATTGTTTTTGAATGGGGCCACATTTTTGTTCAATGCTATTTCGAGCATTTTCTAAATTGACCAAACGGTTCCCTATATTGCCGCCTATCATGAGGTAGATCTGGTTCATAGAAGTATGCTGAAAATGAACGCAAATATCCATAATTTTACAAGGCAATCTTTATTTTTTTGCTGCTATTTTAGATTTCTTTTAAATCAATCTTTTTATGAAAAGCTTCTTTACCTCCTTCTTCGCTGCAATCCTTGCTTTATTTGTTTTTTCAATTGTAGGCGTAATGCTATTAATTGGATTTGCGGCAGCTTTATCTTCTGATGAACCTGCAACTGTTCCAACGAATGCGGTTTTAGTGATTGATCTTGCAGATAATTTCACAGAAAAAGAAGTATCAGATCCATTTACTGAATTGATGAATCCTGGTGCTGGGAAAGTGCCAAGCTTAACAGCATTGATTGGATTGATTCAACATGCAAAAAAAGATTCAAATATCAAGGGCATCTACATAAAATGTCAACAAAATTCAAATGGCTATGCTAGCTCAGAAGAACTTAGAAAAGCCTTGGTAGAATTTAAAAAAAGCAACAAATTTATTTTTGCATACGGCGAAACGATTTCTCAAAAAGGATACTGGGTAGGTAATGTGGCCAATCAAATTTATACGCATCCTCAAGGTGGATTGGAGTTTAGTGGTTTTTCTTTGGAGACGGTATTCTTAAAAGGAATGTTGGATAAATTGGATGTGGAGATGCAAGTGTTTTATGCAGGTAAATTCAAAAGTGCAACAGAGCCATTTAGGTATGAGAAAATGTCGGATGCCAATAAGCTACAAACAGGGGTCTGGTTAAATGGATTATATGATCATTTTATTTATACTGTTGCTAGCTCAAGACAAATTGCACCTGATAAGTTAAAGGCTTTGGCCAACGATGCAAAAATTCAATCAGCACAAGATGCATTGTCGAATGGATTGGTGGATGGATTAATCTATGACGACCAATTGAAGAAAATAATGTCAAAAAAATTAAATGGAGTGAAAGAAAATGACATTCCATTTGTTTCAATAAAAGAATACGCCAAGTCGGTTCCGCTAAGGGGGACTGGTGCGGGTAAAATTGCAGTAGTGTATGCAGATGGCGATATTGTAATGGGCAAAGGGGTGAAAGGGTCTATTGCAAGTGATGATTTTAGAATGATACTCCAAAAAATAAGAGCAGACGCATCCATTGATGCATTGGTCTTAAGGGTGAATTCACCGGGAGGAAGTGCTTTGGCTAGTGATATTATCTGGAGAGAAATTGAATTGCTAAAAGGTAAGATACCAGTGATTGTAAGTATGGGTGATGTTGCTGCATCTGGAGGATATTATATTGCATGTGGTGCAGATTCTATTTACGCAGATGCCAATACGATAACAGGTTCAATAGGTGTATTTTCGGTTGTTCCAAATATTTCGGGCTTCATGAAAAATAAATTAGGCGTGACTTTTGATGGTGTCAAAACTGCGACCTATGCAGATGCCCCAACATCTACAAGACCACTCAATGCCATGGAGCAAAAAATGATGCAATCCGGTGTGGATAGTATTTACAACACTTTTAAATCAAGGGTGGCAAAGGGCAGAAAAAAATCAATGGAGTATGTTGATTCAATTGCACAAGGTCGAGTTTGGTTAGGTTCGGATGCAATTCATGTAGGACTTGTGGATAGAATTGGCACTTTGAATGATGCGCTTGCTTCTGCTGCTAAAATGGCAAAACTAAAAGGCTATAGTGTTAAATCGTATCCAGAATCAAAATCATTTATCGAAGATTTAATTGAAGACTATAAAGATTATGTGAAAGTAAAATCAATTGAATCTGAAATAGGTGCAAGCCAATGGCAGATTTTACAACATTTGAAGACAGTAAAGCAAATGGTAGGTGCTCCTCAAGCACGAATGCCTATCTTTGTAGTTAAACAGCCCTAGTATCATGCGTTCATATAGTCAAATCAAAGCGATGCTTGCAATTACAAGAGCAAGCTTGCGCTCCATCTTGAGAAGTCCGTCTGCGGTTGTTTTTAGTATTTTATTCCCGCTGATATTTATTTTGGTATTTGGTTTTTTAAGTAGTGGAGGAAATATCAATGTAAAAGTGGCACTTGCCCCTAATGCGGATACCACTAATTTAGTATATGAAAAAGTAAAGTCCTTAGCAGGATTGAAATTTGTGGTAGCCGATCAGGCAACGGTGAATGCAGAGTTGGCTAAAGGAAGAATTACAGCATTGATTGATATTCAGCCTACTCAAAATCCTAATCAGCCTTATCAAATTCAGTTAACCAGTTCGGCCGCTGCCAATCCTCAAAATATTCAGTTGATTAAATCCATCTTAAATGCAGTGATTGCAAATATCAATGCCACACAGTTTAAAGATGCGCCTTCTATTGCTGTGGTGAAGAACGAAGTGATTGAAGTACCTGGCAGAACCTATCGCACCATAGATTTTATTTTACCTGGACAACTTGGTTTTTCCTTACTAAGTGCTGGGGTTTTTGGTGTGGCATTTTTGTTTTTTAATTTAAGACAACAACTGGTTTTAAAAAGATTTTATGCCACACCTATTAGACGTTTGTATATTATTTTAGGGGAAGCTTTAAGTAGGGTTATTTTTCAATTGATGACCGCGGTGATCATTATTGGGATTGGCCATTTTGCATTTAATTTTACGCTCGTGCATGGATTTGTCACATTCTTAAATATTATGGCACTTAGTTTCATTGCCTTAATTTTATTTATGGGCTTTGGTTTTATTGTGAGTGGTGTGGCAAAAAATGAAAGTACCATCCCGCCATTTGCCAATTTAATTACCTTACCTCAATTTTTACTTGCGGGCACTTTCTTTTCTGTTGATTCTTTTCCTAAATGGCTTCAACCCTTTTGTAATATTTTACCTTTAACGCATTTTAACAATGCCATGCGTGAAATTGCATTTGAGGGTGCAAATTTATTTTCAGTAGGCAATGAAATTGCCATTCTATTTGTTTGGATTATCATTGTATATGCTGCTGCATTTAAAATATTTAAATGGGAATAAAATGAAACTAATTCGTTTCGCATTGATAAGTTTATTGGTCATTAGTAGCTTAATCACTGCTATCGCTAGCTTATTTCCATCCACGGTGATTACATCAAGGGCGGTAGAAGTCAATGCCACCAGTGTGCAAATACAACATTGTGTTAAAGACTTAGCTGCATGGAAAGGCTGGATGAGTGATTGGAAAGACCAATCGGTAATGGTACAAGATAGTATTGCGCGAGTAGGCACTCAGACCATTCAAATGCTGTCAAGTACCGATAGCACTGTTCTTTTAAAATGGCAAGCAACAGAGCAAGCACCTTATCAGGTTCAAATAGAATGGTTGCCATTAAAAGAAGGAACTTATGTAATTCACTGGTCTTTTGAGCAACATGTCAATTGGTATCCTTGGGAAAAATTTCAGACTTTGCTCAATGAGAAAGTCTTAGGAGCAAAGATGGAAGAAGAATTACAACATCTAACAGCTTGTGTTATATCTGATAGCTCAGAAAAATAATCATTGGTTTCTTTTTATTGACCTTGATCTTTTAAGTATTCGATATTTCTTTTGATCCCTTTTAATTTTGATCTTAGTAAAGGAGAATCTTTAAATCTTGATTTAAAACTTGTTTCTTCCATTTTGAGCCAAGCGTCTTTAGACATGGATAATAAGCCTTCAATTGGTTTAAATTTTGCTTCTTGGTGTGGATGACTAAATCGATTCCAAGGACATACATCCTGACAAATATCACAGCCAAATGCCCAGTCTTGATAAGACCTATCTGAAGCAGTTTC
>Ga0209088_10002180_pt1 | contig 12187 bp, 13 predicted proteins | sample S_140625_EF_Meta_FD_187324 | JGI IMG/M metagenome (GOLD analysis project Ga0209088, IMG submission 187324) | Freshwater microbial communities from Lake Simoncouche, Canada to study carbon cycling - S_140625_EF_MetaG (SPAdes) (version 2) | ecosystem: Environmental > Aquatic > Freshwater > Lake ...
CGCGCAATGGGAATACATCTGCTCGACCAACGCGCCAACTTCTTCCGGGGTTTCACCTTTGGCTTTTAAGGCGAGTAAAAATTCCTTGAGAGTTTCTTTATCTGATCGATCTTCTAATACTTCGCGCATCAAGCCTTGCGCTTCTAACGGTTCTAAATCCAAGCCGTTATTTAGCTTGGAGATAGAGGCAGCCCAATCGATAGAGCTCATGATTTAAACTTTAAGTTAGCCGATAGCGGCTGCGGTATTTGATCGCATTAAATCTGCGACCGTATTGGCCAAAGTAAATGGATCTATCGGATGAATAACGCTCGCCTCGGCGCGTGACCATGCTGCAAGCCAGGCATCTTCACGACGTCCGGTAATCAACAAAACTGGTGGGCAGTTAAAGACCTCATCCTTTAATTGGCGGGCAATTCCCATGCCACCTTCAGGAACTGCTTCGCCGTCAAGGATAAAGAGATCTGCGCGAAGTTCGCCTGAAACGCTTTTGCGATCTACAAATGCGCGAAGGGCAGGACCTGTCGCAAACTCTTCAATCTGATGTTCTGGCAAGTCATCGCTAACTCGTTTGCCAAGGGCAGCTTTGATTGCGGCGCGGACGGAAGCGTCATCGGAATAGACGATGATGATTGGCTTACGGGTCGTTGACATGGGGCAAGTCTAATCAAAGCCAACCCCTGCATCTGCCTGATTTCTCCCCGAAAAGGGCGTGACCCGTTTCACCCAAATCTAGCCAATTTAAGGGCCAGAACTCGTCCGGTAAATAGGTAGGTAGGCGTACTTTCAGGGATACTTGCCCCCATGACCAGTTCAACAATCGCTGCTGCGCACAAGATAAACCGCCCAAATTTGGTCGCGGTCGGAACGATCGTTTGGCTCTCAAGCGAGCTGATGTTCTTCGCAGCGCTCTTTGCAATGTATTTCACTACGCGCGCCGTTCAAGGACCGGCTATCTGGCTGGAATCAACAGAGATATTAAATATCCCCTTTGCTGCGCTAAATACGACAGTCCTAGTTCTCTCCTCAGTTACCTGTCAATTCGGAGTTTTTGCAGCGGAAAGATTTCAAGCAAAGCGCACCGGATCAATTTTTAAGATTAACGCCTGGGGAATGCGCGAATGGTTCTCGCTAACTTTCTTAATGGGCGCATTCTTTATCGCGGGCCAGATTTATGAATATGCCAGCCTAGTAACTGAAGGTGTAACCCTGGCTTCAACTGCCTACGGTTCAGTTTTCTATGTCGCAACTGGATTCCACGGACTGCACGTAACTGGCGGTCTGATCGCATTTTTAATTGTAATGGTCCGCGTTTCAAAAGCGCGTCGCTTTACCCATAACCAAGCAACAACAGCAATTGTAGTTTCGTACTACTGGCACTTTGTGGATGTTGTTTGGATAGCCCTTTTCTCAGCGATTTATTTAATTAAGTAAGAACTTACAGAGAAGAAACGGAAAAAATATCTTGAAGCGTCTCTCTAGATTTCGCAGACACCGTGCAGTCGCGCCACTTCTATTAGTTTTGGCTCTCTTCTCAATCGGAACAACTTTCTCGGTTGCAGGTGCTGCGACAAGCACACCAATCTCCGCGGCTGAAAAGAGCGCGCTAATCGATGAGGGAAAGCAACTCTTTCTTAAGGGCTGTTCCTCTTGCCACGGTTTAAATGCTGAAGGTGGAGGTATCGCACCTTCACTAATAGGCGTTGGTGCTGCATCCGTTGACTTTCAGGTAGCAACTGGACGCATGCCAATGGCTGATATGAGCACCCAAGCAATGCGCAAAAAGCCGGTATATAGCGAGAAGCAAGTTGAAGCTTTAGCGGCATATGTTGCATCACTGGCACCTGGCCCACAAGTTCCTGGTGAAGAGCTACTAAATTACGAACGCAATGGGTCAGCTGCCGAAGGTGGAGAACTTTTCCGTACCAACTGCGCAATGTGCCATAACTTTGCCGGCCAAGGTGGAGCGCTAACTCAAGGAAAATATGCGCCGACTGTAATGGGTGTAGAACCTCGTCACATCTACGAAGCGATGATTACTGGTCCACAATCAATGCCAGTCTTCTCTGACAAAACAATTACACCTGCTGAAAAACTTTCAATTATAAAATGGATTAAAGCAGCCGAAGCCGAGCCACAACTTGGCGGTGCATCCCTTGGTCGAGTCGGACCAGTTACTGAAGGGCTACTTGTTTGGACACTCGGGCTAGGGCTATTAGTTGGCGTTGCAGTCTGGTTAGCGATGAAGGCGAGATAAATAATGTCTAACGAAATCGAAGCGATAAAAGATCCTGGACTACCGGCTCACGTTCATCGTCGCGCAGATACCGATCCAAAGGCAGCGAAGAAAGCTGAACGCCAAGTTGCAATTCTCTTTCTCTTATCCGCACTCGGAACAGTTACGCTAATTGGCTCTTACATCTTCATCCCTCAAGATGTCTTCATCTTCTTTCCCGTTCTCGGTAATACCAACGCCCACCAACTATTCCTCGGGTTAGGCATGGCGGCATCTTTATTCTTTATCGGAATGGGCGCTATTCACTGGGCGAAAACTTTGATGCCAGATGAAGAAGTAGTTATTCAACGCCATGAATTCCGCTCACCTGATGAAGATCGTGCGGCTTTTGTAGCAACTGCTAAGGCAGGAGCTGAAGCTGCAGGACTGGGCCGTCGCTCACTAATTAAGCGTTCCCTTGGTCTTTCACTTGGATTAGCCGGGCTCTCACCTTTGATCTTGCTGCGCGATCTTGGTCCGCTTCCAGGAGATGAACTATCAAAGACTTCTTGGAAAGCTGGAACTCGATTAGTAACTGATCCTGGTGATCGCCCAATTCGCGCCGAAGATCTAGAAGTTGGCGCAGTTGCACAGACTTTGCCTGAAATCGCCAAGGGTGCCCACCGCAAACTTTCAGATATTGGAAAAGATGCGGTTCTACTGATTCGTCTTCGTCCCGAAGAATTTAACTTAGATGCCGAACGTCTATCTTGGACACACGAAGGCATCATCGCTTTCTCTAAGATCTGTTCACATATGGGATGTGCTGTTGCCTTATATGAACAGCAGACTAAGCACTTGTTGTGTCCATGTCATCAATCGACCTTTGATGTTACCCGCGCCGCAAAGGTGATCTTTGGGCCATCGGCTCGTCCACTTCCTCAACTCGCGATAACTGTGGATTCTGAGGGATACTTAGTCGCGAAACAACCATTTACCGAACCTGTTGGACCTAGCTTCTGGGAGCGCTCATCATGACAGCACGTGAAAGAATCGCAGGCAGCGTCGCCAATTATGTTGACGAGCGAACTGGCGCAGCCGCATGGATGAAGAAGAACCTAAATAAGGTCTTCCCTGATCACTGGTCGTTCTTGCTTGGTGAAATAGCACTTTACTCATTCGTGATCTTGTTGCTATCTGGAACTTTCCTAACTTTCTGGTTCGATCCATCACAACGTGAAGTTATCTATGAAGGTAGTTACGCACCACTTGAAGGCTTAAAGATGTCTGCGGCTTACGCATCAACTCTGCATATTTCATTTGAAGTTCGTGGCGGACTCTTGATGCGACAAATCCACCACTGGGCAGCGCTAATCTTTATGGCGGCGATCGTCGTTCACTTAATGCGCGTCTATTTCACCGGCGCTTTCCGCAAGCCCCGCGAATTTAACTGGATTATTGGTGTTGGACTTTTGACTTTAGGAATTGTTGAAGGATTCCTCGGTTACTCACTCCCTGATGATCTTCTTTCAGGAACAGGTATCCGAATTGCCGAAGCAATTATTCAAGCCCTTCCCTTGGTCGGATCTTATCTAGCCTTCTTTGCATTTGGTGGAGCATTCCCTGGAGAAGCATTTATTCCACGTATTTACACCGTGCACGTACTTTTACTTCCTGGCGCATTCCTTGCTTTGATTACCGTGCACTTAATGTTGGTTTGGTATCAGAAGCACACCCAATACCCAGGTCCAGGACGAACTGAGAAGAACGTAGTTGGTTATCCACTTTTGCCGGTCTATATGGCTAAAGCTGGCGGCTTCTTCTTCATCGTCTTCGGTGTGACAGCATTCCTTGGAGCTGTCGCATCAATTAACCCGATCTGGTTATACGGTCCTTACACACCAGGACAAATTTCTGCCGGATCACAACCCGATTGGTACATGGGTTGGCTAGATGGCTTAGTCCGTATGGCTCCGCCGCTGGAAACTCATGCCTTTGGCCACACCATCTCTTGGAATATCTTAATTCCCGGCCTAATTGTTCCGGGAATTTTATTTACCGGAATGGCTTTATACCCATTTATTGAAAGCTGGATGACCGGCGATAAGCGCGAGCATCACTTACTTGATCGCCCACGCAATGCGCCAAACCGTACGGCCCTTGGCGTCATGTCACTTACCTTTATGTTGGTCGCACTTATCAACGGCGGTAACGACATCATTGCAACCACATTCCACTTAACCATTAACCAAATTATGTGGTTCTCACGCATTGCAATCTTTGTACTTCCACCGCTTTCATTCGTTATTACAAAGCGTCTTTGCCTTTCACTACAACGAGCTGACCGTGACCTTGTGCTACATGGACGCGAAACTGGTCGCTTGGTAATGATGCCGCACGGTGAATTCGTGGAAGTCCACGAACCAATCTCGGCTGAAAAGGCATGGCTATTGACTCAACATGAGCAGAATCCAGCACTTGCCTTAGACGAGAACGATTCACGTGGCGTTCGTCGCCCAGGAGCACTTAAGAACAAGCTACGTGCACGCTTAAGTAAGGCGCATGCAGTTGCTGTTCCAAAGGTTACCGCCGAAGATCTCAAAGAGATCGAACACCACTAACTCTCGCAGAGGTTCTTTAACTGCACCAAGCTCTTTGCCATCCATTTTGGATTGCGTTCTAAGGAGCCTGTGGCATCTAGCCACTTAACGGCGTACCAAGGAATATCGGCGCCGCTAAAGGTTTCAGTGACCTGGGTTTTCCCATCCCCAAGGTCTTGCAGTTCATATGTCCAAGTCCACTTCATAAGGTGAGACCAAGAAATTTTCTTTCCTTCTTCAAAGGCAACTACTTTATTTGTGATGCGATAAGGAACTTTAATCTTCATTCCCATTCCAAATTTCGCACCTAGGCTAAGTCGATTCGGTCCTGAAATACTCTTCTGAATCGTGCCTGAACCATCAAAGAGTTGGTGTGAACGTGGATCGGCGATTAGATCAAAGATTTTTTCTGCAGGTGCAGAGATTACGATGCGTGCTGCGGTAGTTCGTGGGATATCAACTTCCAGAATTTGCGCGCGGACTTTTTCCATTACGTAAATCTAGAGATAAAACCCTTTAGTGGGAAGAGTTCTCAGGAAGTGGCTTCTCATATTCGGTGACAAAACCGATGATGCTAATAATAAGTGCACCGAGTGAGATAAGGGTTAACCACCAACCAATTACAAGAGATAGACCTAGAGCCATTGCGCTTAGCGCAACAGGAAGTGGCCACCATGAATGCGGGCTATAGAACCCGAGTTCTCCTGCACTATCTGCAATCTCTGCAGTCGGACGGTCTTCAGGAAGTTCATGACCAATTCTCTTTGAGGTAAACCAGAGATAGAAACCCACCATGCCAGCTAGGCAAGCCGCCAAGATCATTCCGGTAATGCCGACTGCTTCTCCCCCGACGTAGTAATAAACAATTGCCATTATTACGTAGAAAACAGATAGGCCGGTAAAGAGCTGCCAATTGACCTTCATTAGTGTCCTTCTGTCTTAATGTGCGGATGATGTAGATCGAAAGCTGGTCGTTCAGAGCGAATACGCGGCATCGTTAAGAAATTATGGCGTGGTGGTGGGCAAGATGTCGCCCATTCCAATGAAGAGCCATAGCCCCATGGGTCATCGCAATTAACTAGCGGTGACTTACGGGTAATCCAAACATTTACGAAGAATGGAATCATAGAAAGGGCTAGCAGAGCAGAGCCGACTGTCGAGATCATATTCATCGTCGTAAAGCCATCAGTTGATAGGTAATCAGCGTAGCGACGTGGGAAACCCTTAATACCAAGCCAGTGTTGAATTAAGAAGGTTAGGTGGAATCCGAAGAACAAAGTCCAGAAGTGAATCTTGCCAAGACGCTCATTTAACATGCGTCCGGTCATCTTTGGCCACCAGAAATAGAAACCTGCAAACATCGCAAAGACCACAGTTCCGAAGAGAACGTAATGGAAGTGGGCAACGACGAAGTAAGAAGCTGAAACCGCAAAATCAAGCGGTGGTGAAGCAAGGATGATTCCGGTCAGCCCACCAAATAAGAAGGTAACTAGGAAGCCCATTACCCAGAGCATTGGAGTTTCGAAAGTGACATGGCCGCGCCACATCGTGCCGATCCAGTTAAAGAATTTAACGCCGGTAGGAATACCGATTAAGAACGTCATAAATGAGAAGAACGGCAGAAGTACCTGTCCGCTTGCGAACATGTGGTGGGCCCAGACTGCAACAGAGAGTGCCGAGATTGCAATTGTTGCTGCGATCAGACCTTTGTAACCAAAGATTGGTTTGCGGCTAAAGACCGGCAAGATTTCAGTTGCGATACCGAAGAATGGCAGCGCCAGAATATAAACCTCAGGGTGGCCAAAGAACCAGAACAAATGCTGCCACAACATCGCGCCACCATTTGCTGGATCAAATAGATGCGAACCAAATAAACGATCTGATTCCAATCCAAGCAGCGCTGCCGCTAATGGTGGGAAGGCGAGGAGAACAAGAATCGAGGTTAGCAATACGTTCCAAGAGAAGATCGACATACGAAACATCGTCATACCCGGTGCGCGCATAGTAAAAATTGTCGTAATGAAGTTCACGCCACCCAAGATGGTGCCCAGACCAGAGACCGCAAGACCGATCACCCAAAGATCTCCACCAATACCTGGTGAATATGTTGAGTTAGCAAGTGGTGCATAAGCGGTCCAACCAAATGATGCCGCTCCACCTGGAGTTAAGAATCCGGCTACTGCAGTAAGGCTGCCAAAGAAGAAGAGCCAGAAAGACAACATATTTAATCGAGGAAAGGCCACATCTGCTGCGCCGATTTGTAACGGCATGATGACATTTGCGAAGCCAACAAAGAGCGGGGTTGCAAACATCAAAAGCATGATTGTGCCGTGCATTGTGAAGATCTGGTTGTACTGCTCGTTACTTAAAAATTGCATTCCAGGACGAGCAAGCTCGGCGCGCAGAATCAAGGCTAAAAGACCGCCGATTAAAAACCAGGCAAAAGTCGTCATTAAATATAGATAACCAATGGTCTTATGGTCGGTTGAGGTAATCCACTTTACAAAGTTCTTACCTTTAGCCGAAGGTGGCATGGGAGTTTCATTTATGGTTGGACGTTCTGCATAAGTTGTCATGCTGCACTCGCCTTCAGCGTTTCTAGATATGCCTTGTATTCAGTTGGAGTAACAACTTTTACCTTAAAGATCATCTGCGCGTGGTTGCGACCGCAGAGAATATTGCAGCGGCCAGGATAAGTTCCGAGCTTATTTGCTGTGAATTCAAGATGATTGGTAACACCTGGCAAGTTCTGCATTTGAATCATGAACGCTGGTATCCAGAATCCATGGACCACATCGTTTGAGGTAATTGTGTAGCGAACTTTTTCACCAAGTGGCACATAAAGAGTTGGTGGATTGGCTGGAGTTCCGGTTACGACTGCCTTGGCGCCAGCTTCAGGATAAATAAATTGCCATGACCACTGAATTCCTTCAACCTGGATTTCATGTGCATAAGTCGTGGTCTTCTCCACGATTTTATTCTCCTTCACCGCAGTGAAGTAGAAGAGAACGGCAACGATGATAAATGGAATAAGTGTGTAAGCGATTTCGACTGGAATGTTGTACTGGGTCTGTTTCGGAAATTCACCTTTGCTTACCTTTGCGCGATGAAAGACCGCAGGCCATAAAATTAAAATTAAAGTAAATACTCCGACTACGCCAGCGGCGATCCAAGCGCCCTGCCAAAGCGATAGTGAAGTGTCGTTGACGCTAGAGAGTCCTTCTTCAAACCCAAGTCCGGAGACTTTGGCGCAGCCAGTAAGTAGTAAGGCAAGTGGCGCTAAAAGAAGCGCACGCAGATTTGGGCGGGCTGGTTTAACAGACATGTGGCTAAGGATAGTGCTGCATTTCCCTCATGTGCGCCTTGGCTAGTAGCGTTGGCGAGGTGGTTCCAGTCACAGGAAATTTCCAAGCAGAGACGGCGTTAAATCCGCTGGCTCAAGAGGCGCTGCTGGCTGCCTTTGAATCTGGCTGGGCAGATCCCAAGAAGATCGGACAGAACGCCAGCAAGGCGGCGATATTAAGAAATAACGCGCTGGAATCGATATCTCATCGCTTGGGATTGGGCGTCGACCAGATCGAAATTACCGGCGAAGTAGGACTGAGCTATTTTCTATCTTTGGCAGGATTTCTAAGTCCTGAAAAAACTTTATATTTTGGCGCCGGAGATCGCAGCGGAGTTATCGCCACCGTGCGTTCACACCAAGGCCCAACTCAAGAGCTTGCCTTGCTATCTGATGGGCGATTAGATTTTGGAAAAGCTGTAATTAAAGAGAATTCCATTCTGGCTTTCCAATTGGCCAATGGTGAAAGTGGCGCCATCAACGCACTGCCCGATCAACTCGCAGGCGATCTTCTAATTGCAGTCGATGCCACTGCCTCTGGTTGCCGAATCGCACTACCCGCCAGATGGGATAGCGCAGCTTTTGATTCACGTGCATGGGGTGGACCCGCTGGATTGGCAATTGTCGCGATCTCAAATTCTGCACAATGGAAGAATCCGCTCCCCCATATTTCTAGCGCCCGTCGCACCTATGGCACATATTCACTACCGTTATTGCTAGCAAGTGCGGTTGCTTTAGAGAATTTTGATGAGGATGCAATTCCAAGCCGCCATCAAAATGAAAAAGTCCGGAAGGCAATCACCGCTGCGATTCCTAACGCCCTAATTGCTGGAGATCTCGACAAAGCGATGCCACATCTGCTTTCCATGATATTTCCGGGTACAAATGGTGAAGAAATCTTGCGCGCTCTAGCTACTAAGGGATTTGCCGTTGATTCCGGATCGGCCTGTACGGCAATGAACCTGCAACCGAGCCATGTTTTAGCGGCTATGGGGCTTCCTACTGATGGAAATATTCGAATCGCAATTCATCCAAAAACTTCTGAATCTGAAATTAATGGGCTAATTACCGCGTTGTTAGATGCGGTTCAATCTCTGCAGCAGAAGTAGCACCATAAGCTTCACTAAAGCGTGCTAAAAATTCTGCCTTTGTAAAACGATATTCCTGGGTGCCAGTTGTCTCAATTACATAAGTTGCGATCATTGCACCTAGCTGCGCACATCGTTCGTGGCTAAGCCCCCAAGCAAGCCCCGCAACGAAACCAGATCTAAATGAATCCCCGACTCCGGTTGGATCAACTTTGCCCTTCTCTTTTGGGCAACCAATTTTTATTGTGTCGCCAGCGACTGATTCAACTCGTGCACCATCTGAACCTAAAGTCACGATGCGAAATTTAACTTTCTCCAAAATTTCGCGATCGCTCCAGCCAGTCTTCTGAATCGCTAAGGCAAGTTCGTATTCATTAAGGAAAAGGTAAGTTGCTCCCGTTATAAGTTGTTTAATTTCTTCACCGCTCATCCGAGCCATTTGCTGAGAAGGATCAGCAGCGATTGCAATACCCATCTGGCGCGCGACTTCGGTATGGCGCAGCATCGCTTCCGGATCATCTGGTGAAATAACGATTAAATCGAGCTTTCCAGTCTTCTCCATAATTGGAGCTAACTCGATATTTCGCGCTTCAGACATCGCACCTGGAAAGAAGGAAGCGATTTGATTGAGCTCGGTATCTGTTGTGACCATAAAGTGCGCGGTGTGTAAGGTCTTTGACACTAAGACATGAGATGTATCAACGCCATGTCGCACTAGCCACGCATCGTAATCTGGCCAATCGATACCTACCGCTGCGATCAGAATTGGATTTAAACCTAGGACGCCCATGCCATAGACAATATTTGCCGCGCATCCCCCGCGTCGGACTTCGAGTCCATCAACTAAGAAAGATAATGAAACTTTTTCGAGTGATCCGGCAACAAGTGAATCGGTAAATTTCCCCGAAAATGTCATCAAATGGTCAAGGCCTACCGAACCTGCAACACCAATTTTCATTAGTTTTTAACGAGAGCGCTTAGCTTTAATTAAATGAATCGCCACATGCGCAAGAACCCTGCGCTTGCGGATTATCGATAGTGAATCCTTGCTTCTCGATAGTGTCTACGAAATCGATAGTTGCGCCCATAAGGTATGGATCGCTCATCTTGTCTACGACAACTTTTACCGGACCAAATTCGCGCGCGATATCGCCTTCTTGGTTACGATCATCAAAATAGAGCTGGTACCGAAGACCAGAACATCCACCTGGCTGCACAGCGACGCGCAGGTAGAGATCGTCACGTCCTTCTTGCGCTAGAAGTGCGGCTACCTTGGCGGCGGCAACATCGGTGAGTGCAATTGAAGTTGAGATTGATGTCTCGGACGATGTTGTGGTTGTCTCAGTTGTCATGGGCTTAGCCTACCTGCCCTGCTGAGTCGATGCGACAGCAACGCCATTTATAAGCGAGAATGTGGCTATGTCCACATCCCAAACCGGGTCCTTAACCAATCTGCTGCTACTTGGCAGAGGCCTTGATCTGGAATCAGAACGTGGCGTCTCTTGTACTGGTGAACTACCAGAAGCCAGCGATCCCGAATTAGTCTCCCGCGCTCGTATCGCCCGCGCAGCGTTAGGCGATCGCGCCCTTATCCTTGGCCATCACTATCAACGCGATGAAGTGATCGAGTTTGCAGATATAACAGGTGATTCATTTAAGTTAGCTCAAGCTGCGGCCGCACAATCATCGGCAGAATACATAATTTTCTGTGGCGTTCACTTCATGGCAGAAAGCGCCGATATTTTAACTTCTTCCAATCAAAAGGTGATCCTGCCAGATCTCGCAGCTGGCTGTTCTATGGCTGATATGGCAACAGCTAATCAAGTGCAGGAATGCTGGAGCCAACTTTCGGCGATTGGTATTGCAGATAGAACGATTCCGGTGACTTACATGAACTCATCGGCTGCGATTAAAAGTTTTACTGGTGAACATGGCGGAACTATTTGTACTTCCTCTAACGCCAAGAAGAGTATGGAATGGGCCTTTACTCAAGGTGAAAAAATTCTCTTCCTTCCAGACCAACATCTTGGCCGTAATACCGCAGTGCTTTCACTTGGATTAACCCTCGCAGATTGCGTCCTTTGGAATCCCTGGAAACCTATGGGCGGATTAACTGCCGAACAATTACAGGCAGCCAAAGTTATTTTATGGCGCGGCCATTGTTCGGTGCATGGGCGCTTTAGCGTTGAATCAGTAAATGAAGTTCGCAAACGCCTTCCCGGAGTTAAAGTTCTAGTTCACCCAGAATGCCAAAATGAAGTCGTATCAATTGCAGATGTCGTCGGTAGCACTGAGGCGATCATTCGCGCCGTTGAACAATCACCGCCCGGGAGCAAGTGGGCGATCGGAACAGAGTTAAATTTAGTCTCCAGATTAGCCAAGAACCATCCCGATAAAGAGATTGTCTTCTTGGATAAGACAGTCTGTTATTGCTCAACGATGAACCGAATCGATCTGCCTCACCTGGTGTGGGCGATGGAATCGCTTGTAGCTGGCCATGTGGTTAATCAGATAAAGGTTGATCCTGAGACCGCTCGCTTCTCAAAGTTGGCTCTAGAGCAGATGCTCGCCCTATAGTTTGCGATATGACAACTCCAGAAGATAATTCCCAGAAAAAGGGTCGCCCGACTCCTAAGCGCAAAGATGCACAAGCATCTACAAAGTTCTCTTCTTTAGCTCCAGCATCTACAAAAGCTGAGAAAGCTCGGGCTAAAGAAGCTGCTCGCGCTTCACGAATTGCACAACGGGCGGCTTATCTGCGTGGGGATGAGTCAGCTTTACCTGCGCGCGATCGTGGACCCGAGAAGAAGTTAGTCCGTAATTTAGTTGATTCACGCCGTTCCGTTGGCGAGTACTTCCTGCCAGTAATTGGTTTCGTCTTAATTCTTTCGCTGATTCCGATTGCCACATTTGCCGTCGCCGGAATCATAATTATGTACGG
>Ga0209088_10002182_pt1 | contig 12176 bp, 12 predicted proteins | sample S_140625_EF_Meta_FD_187324 | JGI IMG/M metagenome (GOLD analysis project Ga0209088, IMG submission 187324) | Freshwater microbial communities from Lake Simoncouche, Canada to study carbon cycling - S_140625_EF_MetaG (SPAdes) (version 2) | ecosystem: Environmental > Aquatic > Freshwater > Lake ...
ATGCCGCAGTGGTGCCTTGGAGTGATAAGGAAAACAGCTATTACTTCTCGTTGCTTTACAGCGTTGGCCAGGCTTTTTCCTTTGAATTGAAAACCCCTTGGAAGGAATTGACCCGTGCCCAACAGGAGGCGGTTTTGTTTGGCACCAAGGAGCCAATCCTGATAGAAGCTGATAGTAGATACAACAAGTCGAAGGGTTTTGAACGGCCCTTTGAGGGGGTGCTAGCGATCCTGGAGCGGCAGCTGCAGGATGCCGGCGGAGAAGCAGCCCGCCAGAAGCTGGAGAAGTTTCAGGAATTAGTGCCCTGTGCCACCTGTACGGGTAAGCGTTTGCGCCCGGAAGCCCTGGCCGTGCGCATTGGCCCCTATGGCATCACCGATCTCACGGCCGTGAGTGTGGGCGAATGTTTGGAGCGAATTGAGGCCCTGATGGGGGTTGGCTCCGATGGGGAGCCTTTGATGGGTCCCCGCCAGATCCAGATCGCTGATTTGGTATTGCGGGAGATCCGCATGCGCCTGCGCTTCTTGATTGATGTGGGCCTCGATTACCTCAGCTTGGATCGGCCGGCCATGACCCTTTCCGGCGGGGAAGCCCAGCGGATTCGGCTGGCTACCCAGATCGGGGCAGGGCTCACCGGCGTGCTGTATGTGCTGGATGAACCCAGCATTGGTTTGCACCAACGGGATAACGATCGCCTGCTGGCCACCTTGATTAAATTGCGCGACTTGGGTAACACCTTGATCGTGGTTGAACACGACGAGGACACAATCCGTGCCGCCGATTACATCGTAGACATCGGCCCCGGCGCCGGCGTACATGGGGGAAGGATTGTGGCCCAAGGGGGCTTGGCTGAGTTAATTGCCGCGGAGGATTCATTAACGGGGGCCTATATGAGTGGTCGCCTTTCGATCCCCACCCCCCCTGAACGGCGCCAGGCAAATACCCGTAAGTTGTCCATGCTTAATTGCCAACGCAATAACCTCCAGCACTTGGATGTGGAGATTCCCCTCGGCCGGTTGGTGGCGGTAACAGGGGTGAGTGGCAGTGGCAAGAGCACCCTGGTAAATGAACTTTTGCATCCTGCCCTGGAGCATCAACTGGGCACAAAGGTGCCTTTTCCGGCTGGTCTTGATGAACTAAGGGGTATCAGTGCCATAGATAAGGTGATTGTGATTGACCAATCGCCGATTGGTCGTACACCCCGCTCAAACCCTGCCACTTACACCGGCGCCTTTGATCCAATCCGCCAGGTGTTTGCCGCCACCGTCGAAGCTAAAGCTCGCGGATATCAGGTGGGCCAATTCAGCTTCAATGTGAAGGGAGGCCGCTGTGAATCCTGTGGGGGCCAGGGGGTGAATGTGATTGAAATGAACTTTCTACCCGATGTATATGTGCAGTGTGATGTGTGCAAAGGGGCCCGCTATAACCGCGAAACCTTGCAGGTGAAATACCGCGATTTCACAATCGCCGATGTGCTGGAAATGACGGTAGAACAGGCCGCCGATGTATTTTCTGCCATCCCCCAGGCGGCCGATCGCCTGCGCACCCTGGTGGATGTGGGGCTTGGTTATGTGAAGTTGGGTCAGCCGGCCCCCACCCTTTCCGGCGGGGAAGCCCAACGGGTGAAATTAGCCACTGAGCTATCCAAACGGGCCACCGGTAAAACTCTTTATTTGATTGATGAACCCACCACCGGTTTGAGTTTCTATGACGTGCACAAGTTGATGGAGGTGATGCAGCGGCTGGTGGATAAGGGCAATTCAATTCTGGTAATCGAACATAATCTCGATGTGATTCGTTGCGCCGATTGGGTGATTGATCTGGGGCCTGAGGGTGGTAACAAGGGCGGTGAGATTATTGCTGTTGGCACCCCTGAAACTGTGGCAGAGCATCCCACCAGCCATACGGGCAGATACCTCAAGCAAGTACTGGCCCAGCATCCGCCTGAGCCGGTGGTGGTTTGAGGGTGGTGGATATTGGTAATTAGATGGACTTATAGCTAAGAATATTTATCAATTATTGTATTGATCCTACCGTTGCAAGTCCTATTGCTCTTGAGAAAATAATAGCAAGTATGTTCCATACCATGATCTCATGCAAAAGAATTAGGGTATTGCCAATTCTGTTAGATCCAATTATTCCAACAACATTTTTCGCCATAACTGTTCGGAATGAAGCCAGAAAGTAATCGTATGCAATGACGTGATAGTTCGCGATTTCAAGCTGAAATAGATTGCCCAGGGTGCTGTTGTTGGGTTTGCTAAATCTCCAATATACCCAACCCCAGAGGACCAGCAAAATTGGAAGAAATAATCCAGATTGTAGCAGCAATATACTGGGAGTATTTGTTTTTACAAAAAGCATGGTGTTGATAATGCAAAGATTGATTATTATTCTTGCGCATGAGTATGTTCCTAATATGTCCATCAGGAATCTGTAATTGCGGCTCTCCGTGCGGCTAAGAATTCCTAATAGGAGTATTCCGTTGTAAACCGGAATTGAAACTGGATACCAGTATCTTTCCATAAAGTTTTCTGTGCCAAACACTAATTGGGATGCAATGCTTTCTGTGTCAATTGAGTTTACCTTTTCAAATACTGCTACTCCATATATAAGGCTAAGTTCTATTGTTATGAAAATAAAGGCTTCCCACCGCGAGAATAGTTTTTTCAACATTCTGGCTTATCAAAGTTAAAAGCTTCTGTATTATGACAGAAGGTAGATACAATGATGTATTGGTCTTCCTGGCAGGCACGCCCCATGGTGGCTTGCCAGCCCCGCAAACCACCAGAGCCAGGATATAATATGATTTCTAGGCACAAGACTATTGAATATTTAGAACGAAAAACTGGTCTGAGGTGGATTATTTATTAAGATTTGTTTGGTTGCGGTTGTTATTCTGATCGGTATTATTAGAATTAAAATTAGTTAGATCTGTCCGTTTAAGGTTGGATTGCTAATAATAGTATCCTATAATATTAATGAGAACCCGATTTTTCTTGGTTTCAATGAACACGATGCTTGTTGCCAGGTCTGCGGCTGTGGCACTGTTGCTGCTGCCTTCCCTTGCTTCTGCTAAGCCCCAGTACGGCTACAAGGGCGCCGTGGCCCCGGAAAAGTGGGCTGAATTGAGCCCGAAGTATGCCGCTTGCTCCGATGGTGCTGAGCAGGCCCCTGTGAACATTGTTTCCAGCGCCGCCGTAAAGAAAACTGAATCTCGCCCCCTGAAGCCCAGCTATGGGCCCACCACCGGTGATGTGGTGGTTAACACCGGCACCACCATTCAGGTGAACACCTCCGGTGCCCTTAAAATTGGTGATACTGGTTACAAGCTGCTTCAGTATCACCTGCATGCCCCAGCGGAGGAAGCTATCAATGGGGTTCATTACGACATGAACGCTCACCTGGTGCACCAGGGGAGTGATGGCAAGCTGGCCGTGATCAGTGTGCTGTTTAAAAAAGGTGCCTCCAATGCCTACTTGGAATCATTCTGGAATAAACTTCCCCAAAAGAAGGGTGAAAAGGTTGAGTTAAACTTGCCTGCTCTCACTGGCATGTTGCCCTCCGGCCTCGACTACTACTCCTACCCCGGATCGCTCACCACCCCCCCCTGCACCGAGGGGGTTCAGTTCTTCATCCTTAAGCAGCCCGTAACGCTCTCGGCTGAACAGCTGGCAGCCTTCCGTCGGCTTTATCCGATGAACGCCAGGCCCCTGCAACCCCTCAATGAACGGGTAATCAAAACCAGCAACTGATCGGCCCCCAGTTAAAACCTCTGGGTGGTGATGCAAGATCAGCAGAAGTTGATCGCTTCAGTATGGCCACTCTGGGTTGGTTTAAGCCGGCGCCGGCGCTGCTCTTCTTTGGTTTGGGCTTGGCCACCCCTGCCCAGGCCATCGAGGAGTTGCGCCTGCGTTTGCCCCTGCTGCAGCAAAATCTCAGCGCCCGGGTGTCGGAGCTGGCAACGCCTGAGGCCCTTTGGGCCGGTAGCAGTGACCTGGCGGAATTGAACCGCGCCACCAATGGGGAATATGCGCGCTCGATTCAGGAGTTATTGAACACGCCACTACCGCTCCAGAACGATGCCGACAGCGCTATGGCCCAGCAGGGGGAACTGCTGCTCAGGCGTTTGATCGATGTGGACCCCGGCCAGCATCAGCAACTGACGAGCGAACCTGTGCTGGCCGGCCTAAAGGCGGCCCATGCCAAGGCCGCTGGGGGCAAGGTGACTCTGTTGTCATTACTGCAGGCCATTCCTGGTGAGAGCGTCACCATTCGCCTGGATCGCGCCTTGCCCTACCTACAGAGGGTGAAGGCCCACCAGTTGGCAATGGATCAACTGATGCCTAGCTTTGCCAAGGCAGGACCAGCCGCCACCGCCCAACTAAAACCTGGCAAGTTTCCGATCAAAACTGAGGTTGTCTCACTAATGGTTGAGGGCCAGGCCCAACCCCTTGAGGTGACCTTGGTGAGGCCGGTGGGGGCCCCCAGCCTGCCGCCGGTGGTGCTCTCCCATGGGCTTTGGTCTTCTCCCAGCAGCTTCTTGGGTTGGGCCCAGCACCTGGCTTCCCATGGGGCAGCTGTGTTTTTGCCGCGCCATGCCGGCAGTGATATCAACCAGCAGGCGGCGATGTTGTCGGGTCAGGCGGCGCCGCCGGATCCCCAGGAATTTCTGCGGCGGCCGCGGGAGGTGAAGGCGGTACTTGATGCCCTTGGGGCTGGCAGCTTCCCCGGCGCTGAGGGCATTGCCCCCCGCAATGTGGTGTTTATCGGCCATTCCTGGGGGGCCACCACCGCCCTGCAGCTGGCCGGCGCCCGCAGCCGCTCCACCGACCTCTGGAAATCCTGTACGGATCCGGATCACCCCAAACGCAATCTCAGTTGGGTGTTGCAATGCAGCTTCCTTTCAGCAGCAATTCCTGATTCCCTGGCGGATCCCCGCATTAGCCGGGTGGCAGCGGTAAGTCCACCCCAGGGGCTGGTGTTTGCCGCCGGGTTGGCGGATCTGCAGGTGCCTGTGTTGGTGGTGTCTGGTAGCCGGGATCTGGTGGTGCCGGCCCAGCCGGAGGCGCTTACCCCCTTTAGCCAGTACCCCAGGTTGGGAAACCAGTTGGTGTTGGTGGAGGGGGGCACCCACTTCAATTTGCCGGCGGCGGCAGATTCCAATGGGGGGCCCCTGCGGGCCCTTTTGTTGCGTTGGGTGCAGGGCCAACCGATCGATGCCAATAGTGGACTGGCTGATCCCGCAGGTTTGTCTATGCGGCTGCCGCCGCGTCCATGAGCCGGCGGCGGGGCATCTGCGCCCCTTGTTTTATCCGTAGTCGCTAAATCTGCCTAGGAGAAGGGAGGTCAATGATCTCAACCCAGCGAGCTCAGCCCTACCTATGGGTTTGTACCTGCTGCATCTCCATCTCCACGGTTTATTCCGGGGCCAAAACCTTGAGCTGGGTCGGGATGCAGATACCGGTGGCCAGAGTCAATATGTGTTGCAGCTGGCCCAGGCCCTGGGGGAGCGCCCAGAACTTGATCGGCTTGAACTGATTACCCGTTGTATTGAAGATCCCTGCCTGAGCACTGATTACAGCTTGAGGCGTGAAACCCTTTCCCCAAAAGTTTCAATCCTGCGGTTGCCCTTTGGGCCACGCCGATATCTAAGTAAGGAACAGCTCTGGCCCCATCTGCGGCAGTTGGTGAATCAGTTGGTGTTGCACATTTCCCTGCAGCAGCGGCGCCCCCATTGGATCCATGCCCACTACGCCGATGCCGGCTGGGTGGGGGCCCAGCTGCAGCGGCGCCTCGGCATTCCCTTGATATTCACTGGCCATTCCTTGGGTCGGGAAAAGCAGCGGCGGCTGTTAGCCCTTGGCCAGTTGCCCGAGCAGTTGAACCGCGACTACTGCATCGACCGTCGCATTGCCGCAGAGGAAGCGGCCTTGGCCGCCGCCAGCCTGGTGATAACCAGCAGTTGCCAGGAGGCCCAGGGGCAATACGTTCAGTACAAAAACTTTCACCCCGAATTGCCTGAGGTGATCCCGCCGGGCGTGGACCAAGGGCAGTTCCATCCCCATGGCATTGCCGGCGAGGATGCCGAAATCTCCGCCCTGCTGGCCCCTTTCCTGGGCGACCTTGGGCGACCCTGCCTGTTGGCCCTTAGTCGCCTGGATCGCCGTAAAAATATTCCCGCCCTGGTGGCAGCCTTTGGCAGTAGCGATTTCCTTCGGAAGCACTACAACCTTGTGTTGGTGCTGGGCTGTCGCCAGGATTTGCAGTTGCTGGGCCAGGAACAACGGCAGGAATGGCAGTTGTTGCTTGAGGCCATTGATCACCACAATCTTTATGGCCAGGTGGCCTATCCCAAGCAGCACAGCCGGGCCCAGGTGCCAGCCCTGTTGCGTTGGGTGGCCCGGCGCCGCGGTTTGTTTGTGAACCCTGCCCTCACGGAACCCTTTGGTCTCACCCTGTTGGAGGCCGCCGCCTGCGGTTTGCCGGTGGTGGCCACCGACGACGGCGGTCCGGTGGACATCCTGCAGCGCTGTGGCAACGGTTTGCTGGTGAATGTGGCCCTGGGCGGTCAGCTGCGCCGGGGCCTTGAACGGGCCACGGCCCCAGGCGCCCCTTGGGATACCTGGCGGGCCCAGGGCCTGGCGGCGGTGGCTGAGGCTTACCACTGGTCCGCCCATGCCCGCCGCTACCTGCAGGTGGCCCAGGCCCTTTGTGGCAGCGCTAGGGCCAGTTCAGCCCACCAGCACCTCTACGGCGGCGGCGGCAGCATCGGCGCGCCGCCGCGCTTCCGCAAGATCTACGCCCCGGGCCAGGGCTACGCCCATGCGTCGTTGGGGCCACGCCTCTGGCTTGCCAAATAACAACACCTGGCTTTCGGGTTGGGCCAGGGCCGTGGCGACCCCGCCGTAGCTAACGGGGGCCCCGGCTTGGGGGGCTCCGGCCAGGATCACCCGGCTGGCGGCTGGGCCGTTGGAGTTGATCGCCCCGATCGGCAAGCCCAGCACCGCCCGCAGGTGCAGTTCAAATTGATTCAGGTTTTGGCCTGCCAGGGTCACCAGGCCCGTGTCATGGGGCCGAGGCGAAAGCTCGGAAAAAATCACCTCCCCGGCTGAGATAAAGAACTCCACCCCAAATATCCCCACCCCCCCCAGGGCATCGGTGACGAGCCGGGCCATGCGCTGGGCCTCTAACAGTTGGGCCGGTTGCATTTGCGCTGGTTGCCAGCTGCATTGGTAATCGCCCCGCTCCTGCAGGTGACCAATGGGCGGGCAAAAGAGGGTGGGGCCCTGCTGCTGGCGCACGGTTAGCAGGGTGATTTCCTGCTCAAAACGCAGGAATTCCTCCACGATCACCAGGCTGGCGTTGCCCCGGGCCCCGGCGGCGGCGGCCTGCCAGGCCTGGGCCAGTTCGGCGCTGTTTTTGGCCACGCTCTGGCCCTTGCCCGAGGAGCTCATCACCGGTTTCACCACCACCGGCCAGCCCAGGGGGGCGGCGGCTTCGGCCAGTTCGGTGGCGCTGCGGGCATAGCCGTAGCGGGCCGTGCGCAGGCCCAGCTCGACGGCGGCCAGGTCGCGGATGCGGTCGCGGTTCATCGTGGTGGCCGTGGCCTGGGCCGTGGGGATCACGGTGATGCCCTCCGCCTCTAGTTCCGCCAGGGCGTCCACCGCCAGGGCTTCGATTTCCGGAATTACCAGGGCCGGCTGCTGGGCCCGCACCAGTTTTTTAAGGGCCGTTGCATCCGTCATTGGGATCACCACGGCTTCGTCGGCCACCTGCATGGCCGGGGCACCGGCATAGCTATCTACGGCCACCACCCGGCAGCCCAGCCGTTGGCCGGCGATGGCCAGCTCTTTGCCGAGTTCACCGCTGCCCAGCAGCAGCAGGGTGGCGGGCAGCAGCGGCGAACTCATGGGGAAAGCGGTAATTACAAAAGGAACTGTGGGGCACGACTGCTAGACCTGGGGCGTTCGCCGCAGGATCAGGTTGTTTGCCTACGCCACGGCCGGGGATCCCGGTGCCCTGCCCTTTGGGCTTGACCTGGCCGGTCTCCAGAACGGTGTTCTGGTGTACCTGGCCCTCTCGGGCGTGGTGTTCATCATTATCTGGGTGGTGGGCTTCCTGAAGCGTTAGCTGAGATTGTCGTGCTGGCCATGGGCCCAGGGGGGATCAAGCCCAAGGAGGAGTTGCCGCTCCGGGGCCTCCTCACTAATGAAGCCGTAGGCCTTGAACAGTTCTGGATCCTGGTGGGTGATCCGTTGGAGTCCCTCCAACCGTTCCACCTGGAAGCCTTCAGCGGCCATGCGTCTCAGCAGCTGGGCTGCTTCCTCAAGCCGGGCGGCCATGGCATTAAGGCTGGCACAGTCTTCAGTGAGTCCCTTTTCCTTCCAGGTGAAATAGGGCAAGGGGTGCCGGCGGCGACCCCTGAATTCTGGCCCCGAATTTTGAGGATGGGGGGCGGTTTAGTGGGGTCTTAGCAACAGCCCTAGGGCGCCGAGGCCAAGGCTGGCGGCCCAGAAGCTCACCACCACTTGCAGTTCGCCCCAACCCCCCAGTTCGAAGTGGTGATGCAGCGGCGCCATGCGAAATAGGCGACGCCCCTGGCCATCGGCGCCCTTGGTGGCCTTAAACACCCACACCTGCAGGATCACGGATAGCGATTCAGCCAGTAAAACGCCCCCCATCACCAGCAGCGGCCAGAGGCTGTTGGAGAGCAGGGCGATGGCACTGAGGGCAGCCCCCATGGCCAGGGAGCCGGTGTCGCCCATAAAAATCCGCGCTGGGTTGCGGTTGTGCAGCAGGAAACCGAGCCAGGCCCCAGCCAGGGCCCCACAGAAGCCCGCCAGGGCGGGGTCGCCGCTGTTGCCGCGCAGCATCAGTTGCAGCCCCAGGCCCAGGAAAACAATGGCGCCCACCCCGGCGGCCAGGCCATCAAGGCCATCGGTGAGGTTGGTGGCGTTGCTTTCAGCTAGAAATACAAATAGGGCCAGGGGCCAGATCAACAGGCCCAGGGGCAACACCCAGCCAAAGGGCAGGGCAATGCTGCTGGCGATGGCGCCATGGAGCGCGGCCCAGAGCAGGAATAGGCCGGCGGCCAGGGCCTGGAGCAGCAATTTGCCCCGGGGGCTGAGGCCGGTGTTGGTGCGTTTGGTGAGGCTGCGCCAATCGTCTACGGCGCCGATCAGCATGAAGGCCAGGGTTACCAGGGCCACGGGCAGGAGCCGTTGATCCCCCGGACTGACCAGGCCACCCACCAGGACCCCACAGGGCACCAGCAGCAGGCCGCCCATGGTGGGGGTGCCTGATTTGCTGAGGTGGGATTGGGGCCCCTCCTGGCGAATCACTTGGCCCAGCTTTAGGGCCCGCAGCCGTGGGATCCCCAGCAGACCCACCAGCCAGCTGAGCCCTGCGGCCAGCAGCATTGTTGGCGTTAATTGGAAGGCGCCAAGGGCCAGGTCTGAGGCCAAGGCTGCCAGCAGCAATAGCGCGATCAGGGCCTGGGCCCAGCTGCGACCGGAGCCAGGAAAGGCAGAAAGCTCGGAAGAACGCACCTGGGAATTACGGCGATCCGCCGGGACCCTAGGCCACGGCCATCAGTCTTCCCAGTTTTCTTCCTGGGTTTCGTCCTGTTGGCTGTAGTCCTCTTTTTCGCCCATCAGTGCTGAAAGCTCTTCCTCTTCCACGGTGGAGAGGTCGGCACTGGCGGTTTCCTCATCGGCCACCAAACGGCCAGTGCTTTCTAGCCAGGTGAGCAAATCAGGTTCATCACGCAGGGGCAGCACCGGGGCCGGATCGCTGCGCCTGTAACGGGTAAGCGAAGGGTTGAAACTGTCGAGGCTGCTCATGGTTTAAACCCGCTCCAAGCGCCACAATCTGTCACCCTAAACCATGCCCTCAAAGTCGATGCAGTTTTTGATCGCCTGGGGTGGGGCCCTGCTGGGGGCTGGTCTGTTGCGGTGGGCCGGCCGCCATGACCTGATGCCCCCCCAGGCCCTGCCCTTGGTGCTTGCCCTGGTGCTAGGGCCCCCCTTGGCCATGGGCCTCTGGATCGCTTCCCGCTGGGGGCGCTGGCGCTCGCCATCGGAGAATCCTGCAGATTCCCTCGATTAAGTCGGTGGCAACGCGCATGGCTCGGGCAAAAAAGGTGGTGCTGGCTTACTCCGGCGGGGTGGATACCAGCGTTTGTATCCCTTATCTGATCAAGGAATGGGGCGTGGAGGAGGTGATCACCTTCGCGGCCGACCTGGGCCAGGGCGATGAACTGGAGCCAATTCGCCAGAAGGCGCTTGATTCCGGCGCCAGCCAGTCGATCGTGGCCGACCTGATCGAACCCTTCATCACGGAATTTGCCTTCCCCGCCATCCGGGCCAACGCCCTCTATGAGGGCCGCTATCCGCTTTCCACCGCCCTGGCCCGGCCCCTGATTGCCCGGCGCCTGGTGGAGTTGGCCCGGGAGCATGGGGCTGACGCGGTGGCCCACGGTTGCACCGGCAAGGGCAATGACCAGGTGCGATTTGATGTGGCCATCGGTGCCCTCGCCCCCGAGCTCAAGGTGCTCACCCCCGCCCGGGAGTGGGGCTTCAGCCGGGAGGAAACCATTGCCTATGGGGAGCGCTGCGGCATCCCTTCGCCCGTTAGTAAAAAGTCGCCCTACTCGATCGACCTCAACCTGCTGGGCCGTTCCATCGAGGCCGGTCCCCTGGAGGACCCCAACGTGGAACCCCCTGAGGAGATCTACGCCATGACCGTTTCGGTGGATGCGGCCCCCAGCCTTGGCCAAACCGTGGAGATTGGCTTTGAGCAGGGCAACCCCGTGAGCATCGACGGGGTGCGCCTCGATCCTGTGAGCCTGATCCGGCGGGCCAATGAACTGGCCGGCAGCCATGGTTTTGGCCGCCTCGACATGCTGGAAAACCGGGTGGTGGGCATCAAGAGTCGGGAGATCTATGAAACCCCCGGCCTGTTGCTGTTGATCAAAGCCCACCAGGAGCTAGAGAGCCTAACCCTCGCCGCCGACGTGCAGCGCTACAAGCGCCAGATCGAGGCTAGCTGGGCTGATCTCGTTTACCAGGGCCTTTGGTATGGCCCGCTCAAGCAGGCCCTGGATGGCTTCATTGAGCGCACCCAGGCCACCGTCAACGGCAGCGTGCGGATCAAGTTGCACAAGGGCAATGCCACCGTGGTGGGCCGCAGCTCCGGCGACAGCCTCTACGTGTCAGATATGGCCACCTATGGCAGCGAAGACCAGTTCGACCACAGGGCCGCCGCTGGTTTCATCTATGTGTGGGGTCTTCCCACCCGCCTCTGGGCAGCTGCTCGCCGTCGGGACGCCGCCCGCCACGGATGAGCCGCAGCAGCGGCGGGAGGGGGGCCTGCTCGGCGCTGCCGAGGGCCTGGGGGGGGCGGCGATCGGGAAATCTCAGCCGCACTTCCCCCGGTTGGGGCATCAGCCGTTCCACCAGGGCCCGCAGCCGCTCGTTTTCATCAATCAGCAATTGCTGGCGATCCAGCACCGGTTCCAGCCGCTGGTGGAATTTGCGCTCGAAAATCCCAGGTAATTCCTCCAGCAGGCTTTCCAGCTCCGCCAGCCGGGCCTCACTTTGCTCCCGCTCCAGTTCCAGCCGGGCGGCGCTGGCCTGGTCCTCCAGATTTTCCAGCCAGTGGGGCATCGGCTCCTGGGCCACTGACCACTCCGCCTGCATGGGCCCACACCTGTCTGGCGGGACCCTATCGGGCTTCAGTCTTCGGCGCCAGCGGGCTCGGCACTGATGGCGGCAGGCTCCCTTTCCTGGCGGGCGGTGGTGGTTTCCGTGGAGGCCACGGGGGTGGTGCTGCGGCCCAGGGAGCTGTGTTGGCCGTCGTACTTAACGGTGAGGTAACGGATCACGTCTTCACTGAGACGCATGGCCCGTTCCAGGGGCCCCACCTGTTGGCCGTCACCGCTGTAGTTCAGCTGTACGTATATACCTTCGCGGTGTTTGCCGATGTTGTAGGCCAGGCGGCGTTTGCCCCGCAGCTGGCTGTCAATGATCTGGCCGCCGGATTCGATCACCAGATCGCGGTACTTATTGGCATGGGTTTCCACCTCTTCCTCCGGCACGTCCGGCCGCAGGATGTACATGGTTTCGTAGTTTGGCTTCTCGCTCATGGGGCCTGTGGGGTGAACCCGGACCAGT
>Ga0209088_10002183_pt1 | contig 12175 bp, 10 predicted proteins | sample S_140625_EF_Meta_FD_187324 | JGI IMG/M metagenome (GOLD analysis project Ga0209088, IMG submission 187324) | Freshwater microbial communities from Lake Simoncouche, Canada to study carbon cycling - S_140625_EF_MetaG (SPAdes) (version 2) | ecosystem: Environmental > Aquatic > Freshwater > Lake ...
TACCTATGGACATAGGGCAAATGAATTGGCCGTGCTGCTGACCGCCTGCCGTTCCCATTTTCTCAAAAACCCCACCGCACCAGCTCCGACTCAAACCCCATAAAAGAAAACGGGGGTAGACGCGATCTAGTCGAGGGGACACGTGGGCAAGGTGACATGGGGACATGGGGAGAGGCAAAGATACACGGACGGCACGCAGTGCCCCCCTACCCGAGACAAAATATGAAATTAAAATCTGATGGTCTTAGCGGAGTGTGGAGAAACTTTATGTTGATAGGCGAACGGGCAGCTAGGGTCAGCTGCCCCTACCAAAAAAATTGAGGGGACATGGGGAAACAAGTTCAGGGGGCTAGTTGGCAAGTGGGCATGGTGACAAGGGGAATACAAAATCAAATGAAGGTAACTAGGACTCCCGTGTGCATGTATGAGCATGGGTAAATTAATTATTAAACAAAAAAGGCCGTCACTTGACGGCCTTTTGTTTTACGCAACGCGTTCAACAACGAGTGGCGGAATGTTCGGACGCTTTGGCGCCAAGCGGTAAGCATCGCGGAAGTAAGGCAGAGCCTGGTCCACTTTAGCTTCATCATTATAATGAATCATGATGAGCGGCTCACCTTGTTTAACCTGAGTGCCAACCTTTTGAATATTGGTTACGCCGACAGCTGGGTCGAGCGTGCCATCTTTCATGGTCGCGAGAATGCGAACACCTTGAGCAATTTTTCCGGCGTCAATAGTGTGAACATAACCACGCTTAGGCGCAGGTAATTTACGGATGAATTTCGCTTGAGGGAATTTCGATGGATCATCGATCCAATCGGTCTTACCCCCTTGAGCACGAACCATCGCTTTAAACTTCTCAAGTGCTGAACCGTCTTTGAGATGTTTCTCAACAGTTTGTTTTGCGGAGAGTGTCGAACCCGCAACGCCAGCGAGACGGACAACTTCCATTCCGAGTTTCAGAACGAGGTCTTGTAAATCTTCGGGGCCTTCACCTTTAAGGAGTCGAACGGCTTCAAGAATTTCTAAACCAGTACCGACAGAATCACCGAGCGGTTGATTTACATCGGTAACCAGCGCAACGCATTTGCGGTTCAGAGAACGTGCAACGCGGGTGATGATTCGAGCGAGTTGTTTAGCTTGTTCGAGATCACGGATAAATGAGCCATTACCCCATTTTACATCGATAACTAGGCCTTCGCAGCCTTCTGCTAATTTCTTAGCGAGGATACTTCCGGTGATTAAAGGGAGAGAAGGAATCGTTCCAGTTTTTTCACGGAGTGCGTAAAGTAAATCATCCGCAGGAGCGACTTCTGGACACTGTTCAGTGATCGCACAACCCACACGTTCGATTTGTTTACGGAATTCTTCGAGTGAAACTTTACCACGGAAACCAGGAATCGAAGAAAGCTTTTCAACCGTTGAAATACAGAACTCTTCATCTTTACCGTTCATGCCTGGCATAATAACACCCGCGGCAGCGCCGAGAGGTCCGAGAACGAGAGTAGTCTTATCACCTACTCCACCGGTGGAGACCTTGGCGATTTTAGGTTGGGACAAACGAGCAAGATCGATGACGTCACCTGACAAACGAAGCTCTTCAGCGAGCAATGCCGTTTCTTGAGCGGACATCTGACGGAAGAAAATTGCCATCGCTAAGGCCGCTTGTTGCTCAGGAGGCATTTCTGCGTCCATAATCGAGTCAACGATCTGACGTATCTCATCGGCCGTAAATTCACCCCCATCACGCTTCTTCTCAATTAATGCCGTGAAAGTAGGTTTTTCGCGGCGTAGGTGTGTTACAATTTTGTCAGTCATAAGTGTTTTGTATTTAGGTGGTTAGGTTGTAACCCCAGCGTGCAGGGATACGGATTTCCCTTAATGAAAGTTTTTCTTGAAAAGTCGAGCCAAAAAGGGCAAGCGGACCCCCTACCCGCCAAAACCGCCCCTAGAGTGCCTTAATTGGCACCTAGTGACTAAAAATAAATTCTAAAAGGTTTCTTAACCTAAATTAAAAAACCACGCGTTAGGGTGTCTTTTTCAAACGTCGTCGTCACCTTTTCACGCAACTCTGGAATGCCCGATTCCGTCCAGGGCGGCGACTCTTGATCGCCGTTTTGTGATTTCGCAAAGTAGAGAAAGAAATAATCCGCAATTTTATTTTTAAGAATCACGGCAGCTAAGCGCGGTCCGGATTCAATATACACACCGACTAACTTTTCTTCCGTGCAGCGTTGAATCCAGTTTTGGAGAAACTGATTTTCATCACCATCGATTAACCAGACTTTAATTCCGGCTGACTCGTAACTATTTAAAATATCAGCCGAGGCCGATTTCTTAAGGCCAACGACAATGGTTAAGTGACGATACTTATCCTGAAATAAGCCTGAGTTGGTTTTTTGAGCAGACCTAAAGTGACGATCCAAAATGAAACGAGTCGAACATGATTCGTTATTAGGAATACGAGAAGTGAGACTTGGATTGTCGGCTATCAATGTATCGACGCTGATGGCGATAGCTGGGAAAAGTTTTCTCCACTGATGAACATCAGCGCGGGAGGATTGATTCGAGATTGTACGAATGGTTTTTTCGGCGTGCACCAATCGGAAGTCAGCCGTTGAAGCTAACTTCAAGGCAATGAGCGGACGTTGATGAGTAATCCAATGATTAAATATAAGATTCAAGTCATTCGCTTCGTCAGCCAAAACGCCCGAGGTGACGGTGATGCCGTTTTGACGTAATAAATCCAGGCCTTTGCCGGCATGAGCTGGATTCGGATCGGTGGCACCGACGACTACATGGCGAATACCTGAGGCGATAATGGCGTCGACGCAAGGAGGTGTGCGACCGTGGGTGCAGCAAGGTTCGAGCGTGACGTAAAGAGTGGCGCTCGGTTTAGGTGGTCGCCCTAAACTTTTGAGAGCGACGACTTCAGCGTGAGCTTCGCCTGCTTTGGCATGGTAGCCGATGGCGACGACTTTTTCATCTTCGACAATGAGTGCACCCACCATCGGATTGGGATGTGTTGCGCCCCACCCTCGGCGTGCCATCTCGAGAGCTTGACGCATCCACAAGACATCAGCCGATGATTCCACTTTATCGATTGCGCTTACGAGGCGCAGCTGTCTTCGCGCCACCCGGAGTCAAGATGGGCTCAGAGAAATATCGAAAACCTTCGAGTTTACGGCGCTCGATGGGACGACCTAAAAGCTGTTCGATTTGTTGCATGTGGTGCAATTCATCGGGAGAGAAAAGTGTGAACGCTTCGCCTTCGGCGGCCGCGCGTCCGGTACGTCCAATACGGTGAACATAATCTTCTGGGTGTTCAGGCACGTTGTAATTGATGACGTGAGTGACGCCGGTGATATCGAGTCCGCGTGATGCGATATCGGTCGCGACTAAAATGGTATATTTACCTGACTTAAAACCCTTGAGGGCTTCGGTGCGTTCGGTTTGCGAACGATCAGCGTGCATCGTGGCAACAGGTGTTCCGTGACCTTCAATCCATTCGGTAATACGATCCGCATCGCGTTTCGTGCGGGTGAATACGATGACTGACTTGAAATCACTTTTCTTAAGTAGCTCGATTAAGAGATCGTACTTCTGAAAAACATCTACTGGGTAGATTGCGTGGTCGACCGTTTCGGCGGCGGTTGAGCCCGTACGAACATCGATGGTTATTGGATCGCGCAGTGCCCAGTTAGCGATTTTACCGATGCGCTCGTCGACGGTCGCGGAGAAAAGTAAGGTCTGACGTTCTTTAGGACAGAAACGAATAATGCGAGTGACGTCTTCGATGAATCCCATGTCGAGCATGCGATCCACTTCATCTAAGATCACTACTTGAATGGATTTCAGATCGAGAATCTGTTGTTCGTGTAAATCGAGAAGACGACCAGGGGTGGCGATGACGACGTCGACACCATCATTGAGAGCTTTCACTTGAGCACCGTACCCTACTCCGCCGTAAAGCAGAGCCGTTTTGGTACCGAGGTATTTACCGTACTTCTGAAAATTTTCGTCTACTTGAACGGCCAGTTCGCGAGTGGGAACTAGGACGAGGCAGCGAGGCTTGCCAGCGGCGGGTCCGAGTCGCGCGATGGTTGGTAAAGCGAAGGCGGCGGTTTTTCCGGTGCCTGTTTGGGCGGCGCCGATAAGATCACGACCCGAGAGAATGATTGGGATGGCCTGCGCTTGGATGGGCGTGGGGTTCACATAACCCGCATCGGCAAGTGAGCGTGTGACAGGCTCGGGAAGGCCAATTTCGGTAAAGGTGGACATTGTTAAGTTATAGAAAGGCGGTGATGTTGAGAAAGGGGAAGAACAAACGATAAAAACTTCGAGGCGGGTGGCGAAAACCTTTAAATTCGTCAGAGATTGACAGGTGAGGTCAATTTGCCTGCATTAGATACCTTCCCGTTAAGGGTGAATGGTGGTTGTAGCTCAGTTGGTTAGAGCACCGGTTTGTGGTACCGGGGGTCGGGGGTTCAAGTCCCCTCAATCACCCCACTTTAAACAGGAGGGTCAGACTACCCTAAGGTAGTCTGACCCTCTTTATTATTAGCGGAAGGAAGTACCTAAAGTTTTAAGTTCTCGATCTGTGAGGAGTCCAATTAGGCCGTCTTCGTGAGCACGTGATTTAGTATAAGACTGGAGTTTAGAATTTTGGGCATACTCAATGAGCAAAACTGGTTTTTTAATTTGGAGCGCTAGTTGGAGGTTACTCAAAACTTCTTTGGTATCATTATTAGGCTGCTTCTTATTACCATTGGTATAAAGATCTTCGACACCGATGCCACTAATCAAGGCTAGGAAGTCCGGCTGCTTTAATAAGGCGGAACCATTTTGTGGTATTACAATTGCATCCGATTTAGAAGCGCGTGCCTGAGCTACGATTCTTTTGACCCAATCGACCATATCACGGCGATAGGATTGTTTAGTCTCGGGGTTCAGGCGGGCTTCGTCATAATCATTACCCACTTTTTCGAAAGTCTCAAAGCCATCTACGATATCGAGGTACACACCATCAAAGCCAACAGCCATCGCTTGCTCTACAGAATTAAGAATTATTTTTTGCCATTCTTTATCCCAATATTTTACCACGAAGTTACCCTTCCACTCCGGATTTTCATTTAAGAGCCAAAGTGGCTTCACGGTGGTCGACTTCCCGTTGTCTAACCAAGATTTTTTCCAGTAAGGCCGGTAGTCTTCTGCTTCACCAATCGAAATATAAGCAAGGATTTTACAGTTAGGATTGTTACCGCGAATAATTTTAAGGTCCGAAGATTGCCACAAGACCCCTGCCGAGAAATGCGGATCGAGGACAAACCAATCACGCTGTGCCTTGTTCAGTTTATCGGCGACGACAGCAGGAGTCTGCCCCAATTCGTCGGCTTGTAATACATAAGCGAAAGAAATGGGTGGTAATTCCGTAGCTAGGACGTGTGGGAGAATTAACCCAAGAGCCAAACTGAATAATCTTACCAAAGTTTTAGGCATCGAGTTACTAATCAGCCAAGTAGTTGCGGCGAAGCAAGCCAATCACCCTACATTTAAAAGGCGGTCAGATTACCCTAGGGTATTTTCACAAAAAGGGGTCAGACTACGTCGACGTAGTCTGACCCTCTTAATAGTGCCTGACCCCGTTTTTTATTTAGCGGATGGGAGTTCTTCGATGAAGCCGATCAGGTGTTTGCGGGCTTTGGGCAACCACTTCACGTGCAGCAATAAACGAGTCTCATCTTTTTCGCTATTAATGATGAAGCGGTGATTGAGCATGTGCTTTTTTTCGCCATGTAGGATACACTTCTTCTTAAACTTCTGGTTTTTATAGAAGAGCATGTGACTCGAGGCCTTAGCATGTTCATCGAAATCTTCGACGTCATTATCCTCACCGTTCAAGAGTCGGGGCATGTTACTGAGAGTCTCTAATTCCACGAGTATAGTACCGACATCGTCAAAGGAAACGCAGCTACGCGCTGATTCGATCGCCGAATCGCTAATAAGAAAGTCTTTAGCTAGAAAAGTACGGAGGGATAAAAAGAACATCGGAACGTTCAGGAACATTTCCGGCTCTTCGGGATCCTTCTTGGCCAACTCATGCTTAGACAAGTAGCGTTTCAGCTTCTGAAGGAGACAGTTTACGATGTGCTTATCGCCGACGCGGTATTCGATGATTAGGAACTGGGTACCAAATCCGACACCTTTAAGCTCTTCATGATTTTTGATGGTCGAGCCATCCAGGATAAAGCGTATTTCTCCCACTTGATCCAGTCCAGCGATACTGAACTTATCAAATTTGTCGTCCGAGACTAAGAAGCAGTTATTGAGTTTAGGATCCCCTTCGACCAACTCACTGACGCGTTGACGGAGAGTAAACGCGCTCAATGAGCTAATGAATAGGATGGATTCGATTTTGTGGCGGGTGGGTACGGATTGGTTAGGCATGAGTGGAAAGTCAGATCGGGGCATCAAGAAATGAATGGCCCTACATAAAGGGGGCTCCCCTTCTCGCAAAAACTGCGAGGGCGAAAATTTCGCCGATTTTGTTAGAATTTTGCCAAAAACAGGTCATCCCGCTGCCGGGTAATGATTTTTTGAGACTGAATAATCCCTGGGTAAACGGGGATGGTGACTGAACTCCTTAATTAATAAGGGAAATATTACACTAGCACTCTATTAGAAAAAAGCAAGAAAAAATTTCTGCAGCCGTCGCTTATTCTGTCATAGGAAACTGAATTTAAGCTACGCTTAAACTTTTAAAAAACTGCCTGGAAAATTATTTTGCGCCGCGGGAAACAAAATAAGATTCGAGGGCGTCGCGGATGGCTTTTTCGATCTCGGCGTCTTTTTGTTTCACTTCGGCATCGATAGCGGGGTCCCCTACTTGGGATCCACGGCGGAACAATTTATCTCCTCCGATATTAAGTTTCTGAGCGTAGTAAGTAACGTAGCGAACCTGGAATTTGTAGCCCGAGGGGTAATTCTCTAATTTTAAGGTGACTCGTTCGACTGGGTAGTCGGGACGAAGCTCCAATAAAGCGGCACGGACGGCTTTGATCGCTTCGGAGGATTCGCACTTAATACGACTATCCATGAAACGGGCGTCGTCGAAGCCCGCTTCCATGTCAAAATACACACCCGAGCGGAGGCCATTGAAACCGCTCCCTGGGATGCCGGCGAACAGAACTCCGAAGGTGACGAGGGAGATAAGGAAGAAAACGACCCAGATGAAGACCGGGGAGGTTTCTTTTTGGAGTTTAACGCGAGCCATGGAGCCAACCTAGGGTCAACCCCCTCCCCCGCAACCCACAAAAAAGGGGTCAGACACCATCAAGGTAGTCTGACCCCTTTTTTCAGAACCGGTTAGGCTCAGTGGTCGTGATGTTCGCCACCGGCAGCAGGCTTCGAATCCTCAGGAAGGTCTGTGATGAGACATTCGGTGGTGAGGAGGAGGCCAGCTACTGAAGCAGCGTTGATGATCGCGGTACGGGTTACCTTAGTTGGGTCGACCACGCCACCAGCCACGAGATCTTGGTATTCACCGGTTGCTACGTTATAACCGTTAGCACCTTTGTGTTTAAGAAGAACTTCTTGGACGATGTGTGAACCTTCAACACCGGCGTTAGCGCAAAGAGTACGGAGAGGTTCTTCGATCGCCTTACGGACGATTTGAGCACCAATCTTTTCGTCGTCGCTGAGAGCATTGATGACGGCGTCGATTGCCTTAACGGTGCGGAGCAGAGCTACGCCACCACCAGGAACGATACCTTCTTCAACGGCAGCACGGGTAGCGTGCAGGGCGTCGTCGACGCGATCTTTCTTCTCCTTTAATTCAGCTTCGGTTGCAGCACCCACGTGGATGACGGCGACGCCACCAGCGAGTTTTGCGAGACGCTCTTGGAGCTTCTCTTTATCGTAATCGGAAGAAGTCTCTTCGATTTGACGACGGATAAGTTTCACGCGGCCTTGGATGTCGGCAGATTTACCAGCACCTTGGATGATGGTGGTGTTTTCTTTGTCGACCACGATGCGTTTAGCGCGACCGAGATCAGCGACTTTAACAGACTCGAGTTTGATACCGAGGTCTTCGGTGATGAAGCGTCCGCCTGTTAATACAGCGATATCTTCCATCATGGCTTTACGACGGTCGCCAAAGCCAGGGGCTTTAACGGCACAGACGTTGATGGTGCCACGGAGGCGATTCACGACGAGAGTTGCGAGGGCTTCGCCTTCAACTTCTTCAGAGATGATGAGGAGAGGCTTGCTGGATTTCGCGACTTCTTGGAGTAAAGGAAGGAGGTCCTTCATCGAGCTGATCTTCTTTTCGAAGAGAAGAACGTAAACGTCTTCAAGAACGGCTTCGAGAGTTTCAGCGTTGGTTGCGAAATAAGGCGAGAGGTAACCCTTGTCGAATTGCATACCTTCAACGACGTCGAGGGTCGTTTCAATGGTCTTAGCTTCTTCAACGGTGATGGTACCGTCTTTACCTACGCGATCCATCGCTTCAGCGATGATATCACCGATGGATGAATCCCAGTTAGCGGAAACGGTTGCAACCTGCTTAATTTCTTCGCGGGTTTTGATCTTCTTAGAGATGTTGGCGAGTTCCTTAACAATCGCTTCGGTGGCTTTATCGATACCACGCTTAACGAAGATAGGATTTGCACCGGCAGCAACGAAGCGAAGGCCTTCTTTGTAGATGGCTTCACCGAGAACAGTTGCGGTCGTGGTACCATCCCCTGCTTTATCGGCAGTTTTGGAGGCTACTTCACGCACCATTTGTGCGCCCATATTTTCGAAAGGATCGCTCAATTCGATTTCTTTCGCAACGGTGACACCGTCTTTGGTGACTTTAGGAGCGCCGAATTTCTTATCAATCATCACATTACGGCCTTTAGGTCCGAGGGTGACTTTGACGGCACGAGCGAGAGTAGTAACACCGTTCAACACCTTACGGCGTGCGGCTTCATCGAACAGGATTTGTTTTTTGGACATAGGATTTTATATATTAAGAGTGAGAGAAATAATTATTCGATAACGGCGAGGATTTCGTTTTCGGAGAGAAGCAGATACATCTCGTCATTGAGCTTCACTTCAGAGCCAGCGTATTTTCCGATGAGGACTTTGTCGCCCACTTGAACGGAGAAAGGAATCTTCTTGCCGTCTTTGTCGAGCGCACCGGTACCGAGGGCAACGACGCGAGCTTCTTGTGGTTTTTCTTTGGCAGAATCAGGGATGATGATGCCACCCTTGATTTCTTCGCCCTCCTCGATGCGTTGAACGAGAACGCGATCAGCGAGGGGCTTTACTTTGAGTTTGGAGTTTTTGGACATAGGTGTTGGTAAGGTTGGGTTGCCCGGACTGGGCGGATTGCATAATGCAGAAGGAATGCCAAAACGATTTTTGGCGGGTTTAGCAATAGTTTACGTGGGTTTTTTGGGGTTAAGCGGGATTACTTCCGTAAATTGACCTTTAATCTGGCACGACCCTTCGTGACAGGGTGTCACAAGGGAAATCGGGGCTGTCACAATGCTTACTGGATATCGCCAGCCTGCCCGCCCTCGGGCTGTTTAATCTGATCACCCCAGCCCAAAATTCGGGCCTGAGCGCCGTGGTGCTCGGCCTTAGTTTTATCTCCACGCTCCATCCAAATTCTAGAAAGCGATGTATGAATATGAATATCTTTCGGTTTTAAGTTTAAAGCCATTTCACCTGCTTGCAGTGCATCATCGAACTGACGTTGTGCAAAATGCACTTCGGCTTTGGCCAACCAGGCTTCAAAAAAATCGGGAGCTAGCGCGACCGCTTCATTCAATTTAGTGAGTGCACCCGCTTCATCCCCGACGGCGAAATCAAACGCAGCATCATTAGTAAGAGCTTGCGCACGCTCATGGGAACCGGAGGAAGACATACCTAACTATTATATGAAACAATAATTGTAGCAAGAAAGGGTTTAGCACTTGGAAAATTAGGTAAGTCGGACATTATTAAGACGAAATGGATTCAAGATATAATGATTTAGCCAAGGTACTTTGTGGATTCTCGATCGACCTCAAAAAAGGTCAGAAGGTCCTGCTCGATGTGGCCGATGTGCCCGAAGAATTTATAGTCGCCCTCATCCGTGCCGCCCGTGCCCGTGGTGCAGTGCCCTTGGTAAATTTACAGAAGCCACGCATCAATCGCGAGCTGGTGCGCTACGGAGTGACCGAACAGTTTAAACTAAGTAATGAATTTGAATTAGCCCGCATGAAGAAAATGGATGGCTACATCGCCGTGCGTGGAGCGGATAATATTTTTGAGTCGAGCGATGTGCCCTCCCCTTTGGCTAAAACTTATGCACAGGCGATGCAGCCCACTCTCGACTGGAGAGTGAATAAAACCAAGTGGGTTGTATTGCGTTGGCCCACTTCTTCCATGGCTCAGCAAGCAAAGATGAGTACCGAGGCCTTTACCGATTTCTTCTTTAAAGTTTGTACGCTGGATTATTCACGCATGACCGCGGGTATGGATGCGCTCAGCGAGGTAATGATGAAAACCAAAGATGTTCATCTTACCTCCCCTGGTACCGATTTACGTTTCTCGATTAAAGGCATGAACGCTATCCCCTGCGGCGGAAAACATAATATTCCTGATGGCGAAGTCTTTACTGCACCGATTAAAGATTCAGTTGAAGGCGTGATTCAATACAATGCACCGACCATCTACCAAGGCGTGTCGTTTGAAAATATTCGTTTAGTTTTCAAGAAAGGTAAAATTGTCGAAGCGACGTCGAATAACACCAAACGCTTGAATGAAATTTTAGATACCGATGCGGGTGCTCGTTATATTGGTGAATTCGCGATTGGATTTAATCCACACATCCTCCACCCCATGCAGGATATTCTTTTTGATGAGAAGATTGCAGGATCGTTCCACTTTACGCCCGGAATGTGCTATGAGACGACCGATAATGGAAATCAGTCATCGATTCACTGGGATATGGTGTGCATTCAACGCCCCGAGTATGGTGGTGGAGAAATTAGATTTGACGGTAAGGTCATTCGTAAGGATGGACTCTTCGTCCCTAAATCCTTACAAAAATTAAATCCCGATTATCTTTTGGGAAAAAAACGCTAATGCCTTCCAAATTTAAACCAGCCCACAAGCCATCACCAGGTTCGGTTAAACATAAACCCCAGACACGAAAAGTTTCTCCGAAAGTTCTTCGTCCAGCTCGCGAAGAGAAAAAAACTTCTCGTAGCGGCGTTAAACGTGCCCCCGTTCAGCCAATGGCGGAACACGAAATTCACGATGTTAAACTTGAAGCCGATGCATCACCTGCTCGTGCCGATAAAATTCTTTCTGGTTTACTGAACGGCATCAGTCGCTCTCGCGTACAGAAGGCCCTTGATTTAGGATTAATCAAACGCGACGGCGTGGCGATTGATCGTCGCACCGTTTTAAATCCTTTAGATAGTCTCACCGTTGCCCTGCCCGCTCCCGAAGAGCCTACCGCGAGCGCAGTGAAAATGAGTTTAGAAGTCATCTTCGAAGACGCTCATATTATTGCTATTAATAAACCTAGCGGATTACTCACCCACCCTGTTCAAGGATCGGATGAACTTTCTGTTGTGCATGGTTTACTCCATCATACCAAAGGTAAATTAGCTCCAGCGGGTGGCGCCCCACGTCCAGGTGTTGTACATCGACTCGACCGCGAAACTTCGGGTGTCATCGTTTTAGCTAAGACTGATAAAGCCTATCACAACTTGGTTGAACAGTTTACCGAACGTACGGCGAAAAAAGAATATTTAGCGCTCGTGGATAAAAGTCCACGTCTCCTCGGTGGACAAATCAACGCGAATATTGACCGTCACCGCACGGTGCGAGTGCGTATGGCAGTTCGTGAAGATGGACGACATGAAGCCATCACCGATTGGCGCGTAGAGGAAAAATATGGCCCGCAAGCTGCATTAATTAGAGCTTATCCGCACACCGGACGCACTCACCAGATTCGTGTTCACTTAGCACACATCGGTCACTCCATTTTAGGCGATCGTACTTACGGAAAATTTGATGTGCCTGCGTATGATAACTGGCCAATGCCACGCGTCATGCTGCATGCACACAAGCTGACCTTAAAGCATCCTCAGACAGGAAAGCCGATGACCTTTTCCGTTGAGCCACCTAAAGA
>Ga0209088_10002185_pt1 | contig 12173 bp, 9 predicted proteins | sample S_140625_EF_Meta_FD_187324 | JGI IMG/M metagenome (GOLD analysis project Ga0209088, IMG submission 187324) | Freshwater microbial communities from Lake Simoncouche, Canada to study carbon cycling - S_140625_EF_MetaG (SPAdes) (version 2) | ecosystem: Environmental > Aquatic > Freshwater > Lake ...
CTCGGTGTACACCCAGGGCTTCCAAAGCCGCGCGGGGGCTCTTGGCCCATGGAAGTGGGACATACAAGACGTACGGACTGAAATCTCCCCTCGGCTTCTTTTAGATCGAGTTTTACGTTTTCCTGATATTTCGGTGGGGCGACTCTCGATTCAGGCAGGATCGAAGGCCTCCTTGCCCAAAGAGGAGAAAGGAGCTGCAAGTACTTCTAGCAATAAAGGGGGAGAGCTTTTTCAAGATGTCCAGGTCGGCAAAGTGGAGATTCGAGATTTTCAACTTAGTCCATCCGCGGGTACGAGCGGATGGGGGGCACAAGGTGTGAGCGCTCGAATTCAACCTACAAAACAGAAGGTCGACTTTCTCCTTCAACAGGGAGTTATATTCTCGCCCTTATCGTGGTTGGGCGAAGTGAATCTGGTTGAGGCAAAGGGCCGTTATGCCGATCCCACACTTTTTCTCACTGAGATAAAACTTAAGGGCAACAAGGGAGGAACACTGGAAGTCTCTGGTGAGGTGATTCCGGCTTCAACCCCCCAAGCAAAGGGCCGTGCGAGTTGGGAAAGATGGCCGATCCCCGGCGGGAAAATAGGTGTAGGCTTGTTTGAAATTCCCGCATCCATGTCAGGCGAATTTATTCTGCAAGAGATTCGGAATGGGCAACCCGTGGGGAAGGGGCAGGTTCAACTTGTGGATGCACGGCTCGAGCCGGGGCGCGGTTCGGAGACCGTCTTAGGGGTTCTAGGTCTGCTCACTGGGGAGCCCCGACTTCGCGGCTGCCCTCTTACAACAGCACGCGCTACTTGGTATCTTCAGCCAGGTTCTTACGACGTAACAGAAATTCTTGCGGAGGCCCCCGGCTTACTGCGTGCCGTGGGTCAAATTCAGATTCGGGGGGAACAGTTAAGCGGCAGGATCGAATTAGGCCTTGAGGGGGATTTAGGCCGAAAAGTAAATGGCTTAACTGGAGGAGAATGCTTTGCGCGTGAGGAGAACGGCTACTCGGTGCAGTCGATTCAGCTTTCAGGAACTATCTCTGCCCCCCAAAATGATCTTCAGCCCAAATTAACTGGGGCACTTACCCGAACCGCAATCCGGACAGGAGCCCAGATCTTAGAGAAGGCTACAGGGGGGCAAGGAGCAGGTGGGGCAGCAGGGGCTGCGGTGAATGTTCTTCAAGGGCTTTTCGGCCCAGCTCCGAAATAATAGAAATGCTTTCTATCCGTAGCTCTTAAAATACTTCTTTTTCTCCTCTGCCTCTGAGGTAATGCCACTAGCCGGCTGGGAGGCAGTGGGAGCTTCAGTCTTGGTGGATGCGGATGCTTCTTCCGGCTCCAATTCTTCTTCCAGTGCCGACATGTCTACCTGTGGCCCGCGGTCCGGCATCATGCCGACAGGAGTTCCTCCGCTAGCTTCGACGAACGCAAGTTGTACTTGCTGAAGAGCCTCCGAGATTATCTTTGTCTCCTGCGCAGTTAGGTTTCCCTCCGTCTTGATGCGGATCAATTCCAGATGATCGATCATCATTTTCGCTGCCTGAAGGTTGGGTGGGATTCTTTCACCCTCAGGCGTAGGAATTCGTCCTAAGACATAAAGAATATTCTGAGCCTGAACCATGACAAACTGGACAAACCGCTTCGTCATTTCGGAACTAAGAGCAGGGTTATTTTTTTGGAGTTCAGCCATGCTAGGATTTCTTAGTAGGACTGGATGAGCCAGTTTTCCTCTTCCTGCGATTTGAAGGGGGAGGGGCAACCTCGCGACAGGCCTTGCTCTTTTTGAAAGAGTTCATGGATGGCTGGAAGGGAATGACGAAAGCCTCCTTAAAAGTCCAAATCTCCTGAAAATCTTCTGGCCGGTCTGTTTCACTTTTCCCAAGCACTCCGTGCTGAACAAGCTGAAAAACAATGTCCCCCACCTGAGCACAGTTTTCGATACCCCACTCGTTCAGAACTGTTTTCGCGAGCGGCCCAAACTCCTGCAAAGCTAGAATTCGAAAACCTTCAAGAAGCTGATGGCCCCGAACGTGGGACGGCTTCGGTTGCTCATTTTTGCCAAACTTTCGCAGCGATTGATCGAGGGATCGCCGAACAAAGTCGTAGGCAGCAGGCGCGAATCGTTTTTCGGTCTGCAGAATCTTTTTTACGACATCAGGGAATGAGAGATGGCTCACGGCAAAATTATGATCGAAGCAGTTCGATTTGTCTACGGCTTACGCAAGAGCGCGCCAAGCGGAAATCAGAAGAAGAACTCCTCCGATGAGTAAAATCAGTAATCTCTCGCGCCTCCGTAGAAACCAAGGACTCATGGACAGATACAGTTTACAATTCGCCCTGGAACAATCACGATCTTCTCGATTTTCTTGCCTGCAGTCCAACTACTCAAATCGGGATGTGCTCGAACAGTTGTCTCAATCTGATCTTTGGTGGCTTGTGGCGAAATCTGAATTTTACCCCTCACTCGGCTGTTGACCTGTATGGGTAGTTCCACGGTGTCCTCGATAAGATCCTCCGGACGGTATGTGGGCCATGGGGCGAGGCTTGCGAAACCTATCCCCCCAAGTCGCGCATGGATTTCCTCGGCTAAGTGCGGCGCAAAAGGAGCAAGAAGTCGAGCGAGCTGAAGTATTGAGGCTTTCGGTCGACGTGGCAGGGAAGTCAGATGATTCACCAGAATCATTAGGGCTGATATCGCGGTGTTCATTTGGAGGCTCTCGATATCCGAGGTGACTTTGGCGGTGGTTTTCGCCAAGGCACGAACCGTGTCGGAATCAGGGGCATCGTCGGTCAGGGTAGGGGAGGGAATCCAATCTCCCGTTTCTGTCTCTTCGCAAATCAGGCGCCAAATTCTAGCTAAGAACCGAACGGATCCTTCCATTCCTTTTGAACTCCAAGGCTTCATCTGTTCAAGAGGCCCCATGAACATTTCAAAGACACGGAGTGAATCGGCTCCATGTTCGGCAATCACATCGTCAGGATTGACGACGTTTCCGACCGACTTCGACATCTTGCGATTATCTTCACCCAAAATAATGCCTTGGTTCACCAAGCAGCGAAATGGCTCCGGATGAGAAACATAATTCAGATCGAAAAGGACCTTATGCCAAAATCGTGCATAGAGAAGGTGGAGAACCGCATGCTCGGCCCCGCCTACGTAAAGATCCACACCTCCATTTCCCATCCAGTACTTCTCGGCCTCTGTACCCCAAGGAGCTTGTGAATTCCTCGGATCGCAAAAACGGAGGTAATACCAGCAGGAGCCTGCCCACTGAGGCATCGTATTTAGCTCTCGCATAGAGCCGTTTGGGAGATTTTTCCAAGCTTCAGCCTTTCCTAATGGAGGCTCTCCTGTCGGTGAGGGTTGGTAGTCGGTTAACTCGGGAAGAGTGAGGGGCAGGTCTTGGTTAGTGAGCGGTTGATGCTTTCCGTTGGCCCAAATGATCGGGAAAGGCTCGCCCCAGTAGCGCTGACGGGAAAAAAGCCAGTCGCGCAACTTGTAGCGAATTTGTGACCGCCCATGCCCATTCTTTTCGAGCCACTCCACCATACGAACTTGTGCTTCAGGGGTTGCTAATCCATCGAGGAGGCCTGAATCAAAATTGACTCCTTCCTCCGTGAAGCAACCTGGTTCCAGTTTTCCATTTACTGGACGAATTACAGCCCGGATCGGTAGGTGATATGTCTGAGCAAACTCGAAGTCTCGCTTGTCATGGGCAGGAACCGCCATCACTGCGCCTGTGCCGTAAGAGGCGAGCACATAGTCAGCGACCCAAATAGGGATCTTCTCACCGTTGACCGGGTTGGTGACAAAAGTTCCTAGGGGTGTGCCTGTCTTCGTTTTCGCTAATTCAGTTCGTTCAAGATCTGATTTGGAAGAGCTTTCTCTTCGATATCTTTCGACGGCTTCCTGCTGATTCGGAGCAGTAAGTATTGAAACGGAAGGGTGCTCTGGAGCCAGAACAACATAGGTAGCGCCAAACAGAGTGTCGGGCCGGGTGGTGTAGACGGTGATTTTATCTTTTGAGCCGACAACAGGGAAATCAACCTCCGCACCTTTACTTTTACCAATCCAGTTGCGCTGCATTTCTTTTAGAGACTCAGGCCAATCGAGAAGGTCTAAATCGGTAAGAAGACGTTCAGCATAAGCCGTAATTTTTAGCATCCACTGGCGCATTGGGCGCCGCTCGACAGGGTGATTTCCGCGTTCCGATCGAGGTCCCTCTGGGGTATTGATAATTTCTTCATTCGCAAGGACAGTGCCTAGGGCAGGGCAGTACCAGACGGGGGCTTCTGCAACGTAGGCGAGGCCTTTCTCATAAAGTCTCAAGAAGATCCACTGCGTCCATCGAAAGTAGTCTGGGTGGGTTGTATCAATTTCGCGGGACCAGTCGTAGCTAAACCCCATTGCCTGGATCTGGCGTCGAAAGTTCTGAATGTTCTTAGCGGTGGTGATTCTGGGGTGAGTGCCCGTTTGTACCGCGTGCTGTTCTGCGGGTAAGCCAAAGGCATCCCATCCCATCGGGTGCAAAACATTGTAGCCCCGCATACGCCAGTACCGGGCGACGATATCGGTGGCGGTGTAACCCTCAAGATGGCCGACATGCAGACCCGCCCCAGAGGGGTAGGGGAACATATCCAAAATATACTTCTTGGGTTTTTCCGATCCAGCTTCCCCGGGTTGTGCAGCACGGAAGCAGTCCCCCTTGGCCCACACTTGTTGCCAGCGGGGCTCAATTTCTGCGAATGGATAAGGCGCGCGGGTTGGCATAATGACGTTCAGGGTTTATTAAACGCAAAGCGCTATGCCAAGTCCAACTCCCGCTGTTCGACCTGTTCTTTGGATTGCCACAACCAATCGAGGCAAGACACGAGAATTTAAGCTCCTTTTAGGCAGCCGATGGAGAGTGAAGGATTTGCATTCCTTCCCACAACTTCCTGAAATTCGAGAATCTGGGAAAACGTTTCTCGCTAATGCATCTTTGAAGGCTTTAGCACTGAGCCGAGCGTTACCTGGAAAGCTGATCTTGGCGGATGATAGTGGGATAGTTGTTCCGGCTTTGGGGGGTCGACCAGGGGTCCGATCAGCCCGTTTTTCAGGCCCAAAAGCTACTCCTGAGAAAAACCGCACGAAACTTTTGCGTCTTATGCGGCGGGTTTCTGGGTTAGGCAGAAAAGCATATTTTCAAGCGGCTTTAGTGCTAGCGATCGATGGTCGCATCCTAGGGGCTAAATATGGACGTATCTGGGGTAAGATCACCTCAGTTGAAAGAGGGGTGGGAGGCTTTGGTTACGACCCTATTTTCCAACCCCGCGGCTTTACTCAAACATTCGGAGAGCTTCCTGCTGTGACCAAGAAGCGCATCAGTCACCGATCAGTTGCAGTTCGTGCTATAAAATCCTTATTAAGCAGGGATAAGGCATTTTCAAGAGCGGGAAAGCATATTTGATACAATAATTATTGTGCGACATATTAATCAAGCCTGAGCACCATCTAAAGTTCTCTTGAGGTGCTAAGGACTTACCGAATCAGGCCCCAGCGCTTCGTAAACGGCCAGTAAACGACTGCCCCAAGTCCTACTAAATTGGCCGCTGGAACAGCCCCCCAGCCCCGGGAATCATAACTATTAGGACTATTGTCTCCCATGGCCCAATAGTCATTCCCAGGCACTCGATAAGTATCATTCGGGTTATTGAGGTACGTTTGGCCAAAGGTATATCCAGGATAGCCATCCTTTTTACTAGCCACTTTCTGGCATGCGGGCTCCGTGGCTGGCGCCCCACCGATCCACAATTCAGGCGGCCTTACCTGTACCGTGTCTCCGCCCAAAGCCACACATCTCTTAATGTAGTATTGGGAGCCCTCAATCCCGCGAAGCCTTAAGCCCGACTCGATCCCGTCAATTTTCTCCGTTGTAAAGACAAAGGTCTCAGCGCGCTTGGGTTTTCGGAAGTGATAGATAAACTTATTTACGAAAAGGTGATCTCCCGTGGCAGAACTAAAATTGACCAAGATATCTCCCGCTTTGACCTGATCCCCATTACGCACTTTCAACCCCCCTTCCCGCGCCTCCCCAAGGTTTGACAAAATCGTCTCTTTCCACCCCTCCGCCACAATCTCCGTTGTCGTCCATGGGATGAGTCCAAACAATCTGCCTTCGCGAACAGAAAGGATTTGGCCGTCCTGTGGTGCGACCGCCCGATGATAGCTTTTCCCCTCGATCGCTAAATCGAAGACGCGCTTGGGCCAGGAAGGTGGAGGTTCGTTTTCTGCCTGATTCAGAATTCCTAGGAGCGTAGGCCTCATCGAATGCGTTGGTATTTTGAAGGGTTGCAGAAAGTAGGCTCGCACTCCAAGGGCCAAGACAATTGCCACCAGCGCAACTTCAGCATTCTCCTTACGCCCATGATGGCGCTCTGTTCGCAAGAGATCCCCATATTCCTTCTCTAACTGACCAAGAATATCCTGACGCCGAGTCCTTGGAGTGGTCCAACGAAGCGCCTCAGCACACAGCTCCCTCGCCTGACCCAATCGCTCGAGGAGCTTTGTAGGCATGACATCTCGACCATAATGAACTCGCTTGGCCAAGAAATGCGCAATGGCATGCAGCTGCTTCCGCTCCTCTTTCACCTTACCGAATAAAAGAAAATCGATCATAGATAGTCTAGTCTCCAAAAGCCTTTAGGACCTGCAGAAAGGCTTCCTGAGGAATATTCACTTTCCCAAACTGTTTCATCCTTTTCTTTCCCTCCTTCTGTTTTTCTAAGAGTTTTCGTTTCCGCGTGATGTCACCACCATAGCACTTCGCAGTCACATTTTTACCCACACTTTTCACATCCTCACGAGCGACAATCTTTCCTCCAATGGCTGCTTGCAATGAGACCTTAAAAAGTTGAGGTGGAATCACCTCTTTTAGCTTCGCAGTGAGAGCCCTTCCTCTCGAGGGGGCTTTTTCACGATGAACAATGCAAGAAAATGCATCCATAGGCTCTCCATTCACGAGAATTTCCAGTTTGACAAGGTCATCCGACCGATAGGCACCATGCTCGTAGTCCATTGACCCATAGCCACGCGTGATGCTTTTAATCCGATCACTAAAGTCGACCAAGATTTCACTTAGCGGTATCTCGGTCGTTAGCATCACCCTCTTCGCATCCAATGAATCGGTCTTGGTGACCTCCCCTCTCTTTTCTCGAACCATAGCAACTAGGTCTCCGATATTTTCGTTTGGACAAAGAAGAAAGACGGTGACCATGGGCTCACGAATCTCCTCAATCACACTGGGGTCTGGCAGTTGAACCGGATTCTCGACCGAGAGCACTTTTCCGCTGGTAAGCCGAACCTCGTAGATCACGCTCGGATAGGTTGAGAGAACCTCCATCCCAAACTCACGCGATAATCTCTCCTGAACAATCTCCATATGAAGTAGCCCCAAGAACCCGCAACGAAATCCAAAACCAAGCGCCGGAGAGCTCTCTGGAATGAACACGAGCGAGGAATCGTTTACCTGGAGCTTCCCAAGAGCTGTCTTCAGCTTCTCAAAATCATCTGTATTGATCGGGTACAATCCCGAAAAAACCATCGGTTGAACTTTTCGAAATCCGGTTAAAGGCTCTTTCGCGGGATAAATCGCGTGAGTGATTGTATCCCCGATATCAATTTCCGCTGTCGTTTTCAGGTTTGCGACGAGGTATCCAGAGTCGCCCGGTCCCAGTTTTTTCCCGATTGTCATTTTCGGGCTGAAGGTCCCGACCTCTTTGACCTCATACTTGCGCCCGCCCTGCATCAACATAATGGGCGTTCCTGCAGTTAACTCTCCTGAGATTACCCGTACATACGCAATCACCCCTCGAAATGTGTCGAATACACTATCAAAGACGAGGGCCTTCAGCTCTTTTCCGTCCGCACCCCTGGGGGCAGGCAAACGAGCTACTATTGCCTCCAGAACATCCTCAATCCCCTGCCCTGTCTTTGCGCTAACTAAAATAGCCTCTTCCCCTGGAATCGCTAAAATCTCTTCCAACTGCTTTTTCACCCCCGGGATATCGGAGCTTGGTAAATCGATTTTGTTGATGATCGGAATCAAGGTCAGTCCCTCTTTATTCGCCAAGTGAACATTCGCCACCGTTTGTGCCTCGACCCCTTGAGCTGCGTCCACCACTAGAAGAGCGCCTTCACATGCCGCCAAAGAACGTGAAACCTCATACGAGAAATCAACATGTCCTGGGGTATCGATTAAATTGAGTCGATACGTTTTCCCATTTTTCGCTGTGTAGTTCAGGGTGACGGGATGTGCCTTAATCGTGATGCCTCGCTCTCGCTCAAGATCCATTGAATCGAGGAGTTGCGCCTGCATGTCCCGCTCCGCAATTAATCCTGTTACCTGAAGGAGTCGGTCGGAAAGTGTAGTCTTTCCATGGTCGACGTGGGCGATAATACAAAAGTTGCGAATTAGGCTAGGGTCCATAGGGCAAAGGAAGTACTGTCGTCAGCCCGAAACATTAGCCGCAGTTGCTGCCGCTCGCATCGTTCCAACAGCTTGCGTGAGGTCGCTTTGAGAAAACAGGTAGGAACCTGATACCAGGACATTCGCGCCCGAAGCTATGCACTGAGCAGCTGTCTCGTTATTGATTCCGCCGTCGACTGTGATGTCGACCTGGTAATTTTGGCGAACAATTACTTCTCGCGCCTCCCTAATTTTCGGGAGGACTTCAGAAAGGAAAGGTTGCCCTCCAAAGCCAGGATTCACCGTCATGCAAAGGAGCTGATCGCACAAAGGCAGAAGAGGCACTGCATGCTTTAGAAGAGTTGCTGGATTGATGGCGATACCCGTGCGACAACCTTTTTCACGAATGGCAGCCAGAGTCCGGGCCGATTGGTGCCGGGCTTCAAGATGAATATTTAGACAATCTGCTCCCGCCTCGATGAACTCGTTCGCATACCGATCGGGTTGTTCGATCATTAAGTGCACGTCCAATGTAGCCTCCCCCATCAGTCGGCGCAGAGTTTTCACCATATTCACCCCAAAAGAGATATTAGGAACAAAGTGACCATCCATAATATCAACGTGAACCCACTCGGCCCCGCTCTCTTGTATCCGTTTCGCCTCCATCTCAATCCGGCCCAGATCAGCTCCTAATATCGAAGGCGCAATGATAAGTGGACGATTCGTCACAGAGTTACTCCGCAAGCTTGGCTACTCAAATTGTGACTGGAGTGGAAACACACGAAATCCATAGGTTGCTATCATTCCCTCCCAGCCCCTTTGCGTCGAACAGTAATGTAGCTTTATTCTGTTTCCGATTTTGAGCCACGGTCCAGTAGGGCCAATAAACCCTCTTTCGGCGACTTCTTACCTTGGAGGACTTGAAATAACTGCTGAGCAATGGGGGCATCGATCTTTTGAGCGGCAAGAATCTTATGCAAAGCCTCCGTAGTAGGCACCCCCTCACAAACACCATCTACCGAGGCCAAAGCCTGACTTACTGTATCACCAGCTCCCAAACGCTCTCCTACTCTCCGATTTCGACTCGATCGACTGTAGGAAGTCAGAATGAGATCTCCAACTCCACTCAACCCTTGAACCGTCTCCTCTTCAGCACCGAAATGAACTGCGACCCGAGTCATTTCCCTCAGGCTTCGGGTCGTTAATCCCGCAAGGCTATTTTCTCCTAAACCTAGGCCCGCACACATGCCTGCCGCCAATGCGTAAACATTCTTTAAAGCCCCACCCCACTCCACACCGATCAGATCTCGACTGCGATACACCCGAAGAGATGGCCCATGCAAAGCCTTCTGAACAACACGAGCGAACTCATCATCCGAAGAGGCAGTGACCAGTGCTGTAGGAACATTTTTCAGTATTTCTCCCGCTAAACTTGGACCAGAGACAGCTGCAATATTAGAATTCGGGCAAAAATGTTCGACGATTTCGCTTACTCTTTTTCCTGTCGAAATCTCGATTCCTTTCGAAAGGCTGATCACGGGCAGCTGAGAGGAAAGCCCCTCCATCTTTCCGAAGCACTCCCTCACTGTTTGTGTAGGAAGGGCAACCCAGAGAAGGTCGGTTGGGCTTGGAATCTTATGCTCCCCTTTATCGAGCCACTTCACATCATGACCCCGCTCTTGCAGGGACTGACCCATCGCCTTTCCCCAAGCGCCTTTTCCGAGGATGGTATGTTTCACGTTTTAAGGTTTATCTTTTTTCGAGAAGCGATTTTCGTTCCCTTGAAAGAGTCTCCATATGTTATCGCGATGTCTTACCCAGACCAGCCCCGTCATGCCTATCGCTGCCCACTGTAAAAGAGTCTGTTGGGGATTGATCCAAAACACCAAAAAAGGAAACAGTGCAGCTGCACCCAGGGATGCCAAAGAAACTGTTCGGCTGAACTGGAAGATCACTCCCCAGACGATCCCGATGCCGAGTGCGACCCAAGGAGTTAAACCGATGAGAATTCCGGCAGAGGTTGCGACTCCCTTTCCTCCTCGAAATCCCAACCAAGGTGAAAAGACATGGCCCAACACTGCACAAAGACCGACGCCGATGACCCAGGAATCCGGAATCTGGCCGATCGATTTTGCCGCAAATACAGGCATCCACCCCTTGCCTAAGTCTAAAAGAAAAACCAGAACTCCCCATTTTTTTCCTAAAACACGTCCCACGTTGGTAGCCCCCGTATTCTTACTCCCCTGTTGGCGCAGATCGATCCCGCGACTCATGGCTAACCAGTGCCCAAATGGCAAGGAGCCAAGAAAAAAGGCAAGAATCAGGTAAAGTGCCGGGTTCTGCATGGAAAGCGAGTTGGCCTAGACCGCCTCAAAGCGCAAGGAAAACTCCGTAAGTTTTTGCGTTGGGGAAAAACTGCTTTTGAGGTATTCTTTCGAGCTATGCCCGAAATCACTTCTGCCCAGTTGACCGGATCCAATCTGGATACTTTCCGCAAGGCAAAGGACGCTATGGCTCGGCAAAATCATGACTATGTCATCATGCTGATGCCCCCGGTATTAGAAGCCAATCCCGGACTCTTGGAAGGCCGCAAGATTCTCCGAGCGAGCCAAATCGCCAAAGCCAAGAGTGCCTCAAAAATGGATAAGAATATGGCAGCGGTACGGATCGCCCCTGCTGTGATGCAGGCAAAGTCCGCCGTAGGAAAATCACTCGGTACTGGACTCGCCAAACTTGAGGAGGCACTCACCCTCGACCCTTTCAGTCCACAAGCCAATGGCGCGCTCGGTGAGATCGCCCTTGAGAATGACCTCCCCGGAACAGCTGTTTTTGCATTTGAAACGGTTCGTTCGGCCAAGCCCCAAGACACTCAAAACCTGCACGGTTTGGCTCGCGCGTTGATCGCGGCCAAGCAGATGGCTAAAGCTCGCGATGTATATCAAACCATTATGGAGATTTCTCCCACGGATGGGGCCGCACTCAAAGGGATGAAGGACGCCAGTGCGCTTGTGGCAACTCAAAGCGGTGGATGGGAAAAGTCAGAGGACTTTCGCGACTCCCTTAAAAATAAAGAGGAAAGCTCTGCCCTTGAATCAGCCTCCAAGGTGGTTAAGTCAGCTGAGGCTATGGCGGAGCAGTTGGGAAGACTGCACGCACAGTTCGAGAAAGAGCCCCAGAATGTTACACTCGCAAAACAGATTGCTGAACTGTGTGAAACTCAAGGCTCCCTCGACCACGCACTGCAGTGGTTTCAATTTGCGCATGAGCTGACTCAAAAGACCGATCCTGTTCTGGAAAAAGCAGTTTTTCGCCTCCAGTGCGCCCAACTGGACCTCGAGTATGAACAGGCCAAGGCAGCAGGCGCAGATGATTCTGTTTGTAGTGAAATCTTAGTGCGCAAAAAGGCCATCATTTTAGAGGGTGCCAAAGAGCGGGTGAAACGCTACCCGAACGATCTGCAGTATCGGTTCGATCTGGGCGAGGCTCTAATCGATAACGGGGCTTTTAAAGAGGCGGTGCCGGAGCTTCAGCAGGCTCTCCGACAGCCCTCCGTTCGCCATCGTGCGCTAAACCTTCTCGGGGTTTCCTATCAAAAACGTAAGATGCTGGATCTTGCGGCGAAGCAGTATGCACTAGCCGCATCAGAAATCGTAGCCATGGATGTGGTCAAGAAAGACGCCATCTACTCCCTAGGGGTGATTCTTGAAGAGATGGGCAAAAAACTGGAAGCGTTAG
>Ga0209088_10002188_pt1 | contig 12165 bp, 9 predicted proteins | sample S_140625_EF_Meta_FD_187324 | JGI IMG/M metagenome (GOLD analysis project Ga0209088, IMG submission 187324) | Freshwater microbial communities from Lake Simoncouche, Canada to study carbon cycling - S_140625_EF_MetaG (SPAdes) (version 2) | ecosystem: Environmental > Aquatic > Freshwater > Lake ...
AGCGACTACGGCAGCCTCGGCCAATACCTGATCACCTCGGCCATCACTGCGCCGGTGGCCTCGAACGGTTCTGTCGTGATCACGGCCATCAGCGACAACACCGGCACCATCACCGGTCCGATCGCCAACGGCGGCAGCACCAACGACACCACACCCACCCTCACCGGCACCCTCGGAGGGGCGACAGCGGTTGCAGCGCTGGCCGCAGGTTCCACCATCAAGGTCTATCGCAATGATGTTGATGCAGGCAATGCCACCATCACTGGCACCACCTGGTCATACACCCCGGCGACAGCACTGACTTCAGGAAGCTATAGCTTCAAGGCGGCGATCTTCAGCAGTTCAGGGGTGGCTGGTGCGTTCTCGGATCCACGCGCGATCGTTGTTGATACCACCGTTCCCCTCCAGACGGTGACCATCGCCTCCGTCAGCGACAACACTGATCCGATTCAGGGCCTTGTGGCGGCCGGCGGCCGCACCAACGACAACACGCCCACTCTCACTGGCACCCTCTCCGCTCCTCTGGGTGAGGGGGAATCGATCAAGCTCTACAACGGCACTGTTGTTTTAGTCGATGCCATCGTCGACAACACGGCCCTCACCTGGAGCGCCACACCCAGCCTCACCAGCGACGGCACCTTCACCATCACCGCCCGCGTCGTTGATGCCGCTGGCAACCAGGGGCCGGCCAGTGCTAGCCGCGTCCTCATCCTCGACAAGACAGCCCCCCTCCAGACGGTGGCCATCACCGCCATCAGCGACAACACGGGCACCATCACCGGCTTGATCGCCGACGGCGCCGTCACCAACGACACCACGCCCACCCTCACCGGCACCCTCTCCGCAGCTCTGGCCACCGCTGATGTCGTGCGGGTTTACAGCAATGGCGTCCTGAGCGGCAATGCCTCCGTCAAAGGAACCACCTGGAGCTACACCCCCGCCACAGCGCTCAGTATCAACGGCACCTACGCCTTCACGGCCCAGGTGATCGATGGGGCCGGCAACAGCGGACCTCTCTCGGCGCGGCGATCGATCGTTCTGGACACCGCCGCTCCCACCAAGACGGTGGCCATCAACTCCGTGAGCGACAACACCGATCCGGTTGTAGGCGTTGTGGCAGCCGGCGGCCGCACCAATGACACCACCCCAACCCTTTCAGGCACCCTCTCGGCAGCGCTCGAGGCGGGTGAGGCCCTCAAGCTCTACAAGGGCACCACCGTTCTGGTTGATGCCGTCGTCGACAACACGACCCTGAGCTGGAGCGCCACACCCACCATCACCGCCGACGGCTCCACCACCATCACCGCCCGCGTCCTCGATAGCGCCGGCAACCAGGGGCCCGCTAGTGCCGGCCGTGTCCTCATCCTCGACACCACAGCACCGCTGCAAATGGTGGCCATCACCGCTATCACCGACAACGCCGGCAGCCTTCAGGGCACCGTTGCCGATGGCGGCATCACCAACGACACCACGCCCACCCTCACCGGCACCTTCGGAGGGGCGACAGCTGGTGCGGTGCTGGCGGCTGGTGAAACCCTGCGCGTCTTCAGCAATGGCGCCATCGCTGGTAACGCCACCGTCAGCGTCGTCGCAGCTGGACAGAGCACTTGGAGCTTCACACCCACCACGCCGCTCTCCACCATCGGCTCCACTGTCTTCACGGCCCAGGTGATCGATGGGGCGGGCAATGGCGGCACAATCTCGATGCCTTTCTCGATCGTTCTGGATGCGCCGATCAGCACCGCCGCCCCGGACACGCTCACGGGAATCGCCGCTGCCGCCGATCTCTACTTATTACCCCAACTGAGCAACTCACCGCTCGGTTCAGCCGCCACTTCCACCTACGACACCATCACCAACTTCGAAGCCATCGACAAACTTCAGGTGAGTGGCCGGGCCTACAAAGCCAACCTCACCAGCTCCAGCGGCACCGCCGCAGGCCTCGATCCCTCCCAGCTGGCCGCCGTGCTCCCCGCCACCTGGGGCGCCAACACCGCCCGCGCCTTCAAGGTGAGCGGCTTCAACGGCACCTTTGTGGCCCTCAACAACGGCGTTGCCGGGTTCCAAAGCGAACAGGACGCCGTCCTCTTCCTGAACGGCTACAACCCTTCCGCCAGCACTCCGATCGGGATTCTTTGATCCCTGACAACCAGCGGGCGCGTCAGGAGGATTCCGGCTGATCGAGCTCCCCAAGCTGCTGATCCGCAAAGCCCACCACGGCACGGGCCACCTCCAGGGCCAGCGCCCCATCGCGTTCATCGAACAGATCCACCGGAGCCTCATCGCCATCCGGATAGCGACTGGCGGTGATCATCCGCTGCAGGGGTTTCAGCGGCAGTTGGCGCAACGGGGCGGTCTCAATGCCAAGCAACTCCAGGGCTGAAAGCAACCGCTCGATTGAGTGGGTTCGCTCCGGCTCCTGATCCAGGGCGAGCAGCAAGGCCTTGAGGGCCTTTTCGGCAGCCTGGGAGCAGTGGTAGCAGGCCTGGGCGTGGAATCCCCCCTGGCTGGCATAGGCCGCCATGGCCAGGTCGTTGTGGGCCTGACGCAGCCAGGCGTGCAGACGGCCTGTCATGGCTTCAGGGTTGGCTGAAGACGGATCGCATCGCGGCAGATGCCGCGCCACCAGGGATCGTTGCCCTGATGGCGCTCCAGCCAGCGGCCCTGGCTGAGGCCGATCACGTCGTCGGCCAGGCCTGCTCCCAACAGGGCCTCGGCCAGCTGGTCCGCGATGCACTGGTCCGGCGCCACCGCCAGCAGGTCCACATCCGAACGGGCATCCCAGTCGCCACGGGCCAGGGAGCCGAACAGCCACACCTCCGCGCCAGCCCTTCCGACCAGCAGGGGCTCAATGCTGAGGCGCAAGGTTTCGATCCGTTGGCCGCGCAACCGCTGGCGGATCTCCTGCACGCTCGCCATGGGTGCCTTGCCGCGATGCTTGGAGGTTAGGCAACGCTCCGGCAGGTGGGGCTGATGTGGCTCGTTTCCCAGCCGCAGTGGATGGGCAGGGCCGCCGGCTCTGAACGGATGCCCATCTGGCGGACCTGGCGATCGCCAAAGGCTGGCGGCTGGAGAGGCTGCCGCTGCCGTGATCCCATCCCGCCGCTGATGCGCTCGTGGCCGCAGACCCGGCGGCTGGCGGTGGTCACCCCCCTGGGCCAGTCCAACAGCAGGAGCAGCCGCCACAGCACAGGTCAGACCCCCACTACAAATTGCAGACAACTGACAAGAAATCGTTTATTTTGGAGGCAGTAACATGCCTGATGCGCCCCAGCAGGCGGCACTTCTGCATCAATGTCGAACCTGGCCGGCAAGTCCTACGCGATGACCGTCATCAGTCCGATGGCGGCCACCTGGATCAACCGGATCGTGTTCGGTATCTTCCGTTGCATCCCGGACCGGGCCAGCACCCTGCTGAACCTGAGCATTATCCACTTTGCCCGCTGGTCTCCCCTTCCGGCCGATCGCTGGCCTGGCACCCCCGCCGGCACACGCACAAAGCTTGGCTATCAGCTGTTTGCCAGCAACTTCAACGGCACCTGGGATCAGTATCTCGACGACTTCTCCGACAGCCTCGGCTCCGGCACTGACCTTCTCTGGTATCGAGGCATCGGCTACCCCAAATCGGTTCCGAGCACACCGTTCAAGACCTATATCGATCACAATTACATCGACAATAACTACTACTACAACGCGACTCCCCAGGCCTCCTCGCGCGACATCAACAATGCCCTACTTGTTCGCCAGGCCCTTCAATCGCTAGAACGCGAACTGAATCGCCTTGAGCGTGATACCAGCCTGCAGGATAACGACCTCGACCAAAAGTTCCAGGTCGTCTTCTGCCATGTCATGGGCGTGCTGCAAAACGGCCTAGCCAGCCTGGGCAGCGCTCCGCTCGCAAGCCTGGAAACTCTGAAAACCAATCAGCAGAAGCGGCAGTTGATCACCGCCCTAGAGGCACACATCCTCGCCGATGCCGAGTTAGCCCCCCCCTTCCCCTCCGGACCTCCCCCCGCGAAGTCTTGATGCCGAGTTTCGACGCCGGTTTTTATCACCTCACGGCGCTGCTCCCCCTGCGCTCCGATGGCGGCCCAACTCCAGACTGGAGCTGGAACGGCCTCTCGACATCAGCCAGTGGCAGCCTGCGCCTGCTGCTTGCCAGCCTCCGCACGGTGGATGAACCCCGCTCCTCTAAGGAGATCGAGGCGGGAGACAGGCCAGCCCGGCCTGTGCCGTTCAGCGGCAACCAGCGCACCCATTTCGCCCGGCTGACCGTGATCAACAACGTGGCCTACAACGGCCGCAAGCAGGGTGACACCGTCTTCAACCTGCTCCTGGATCGGGTTCTCAAGGAACCTCAGATCAACGATCCAGAACAACCTGACCAACTGGAGCATGCCTATCTCGCCCTGCTGATCGATTTCGATGCTGCCGATGGCAGCCGCAAGACGGTGGAGAACTATCTCCATGAATTATGGCAGGGAATGGAGGAGGAATGGACCTTGATCATGCGTCACTGCCGTGGTTTCAACAACGATCCCCGCCAAAGGCAAAACTCGTTTGTGGACATGATCGTGCACCACGAGATCGAGAGCACCTTCACCTTCGCCAATTACCGATGGCCCGCCGATAATCATGGGCTCTGGCCGAGCTCTGTCCAGCCCCCGGTCCGGGTGCTGGGCCTTGCGTGGTTCGGCCTGCTGTTGGTTTGCCTCCTGTTGCTGGGGGGCGGCCTGATCGCCATGGTCGTGATCCTCGGGCGTGATGGCCTGAATAGCGTCCAAGGGGAGGGCTTCCACCTTGAAAAGCTGGCCTGGCCGATGCTCATCGAAGCCAGCCTGGTGGGCGGGGCTCTACTGAGCTGGCGCAAGTTCCTGGAGGTTGCCTACAAACCCTGGCCCACCCGCCACGGCACCGATCTTCGCTCCGTTCTCAAGTCCCTCTATCTGCAGCAACACCTCACCGAATGGCTGGAGCAGCGGCAGACGAGCGGCGGCAACCACCCCATGCCATCCCTGCGCCAAAGCTTCCGGGCCTTTCTGAAGGAGCACCAACCCCACAACCTTGAGAGCGCCACGCTCCGACCCGGCAGCAATCAGGTCGCCGCGAAACCCTCACCCCCGGAAGCCTGATGACCCAGCAGCTTGACCGTGCCGACATCCAGGGAAACGTGCTGATCCCCTACGGCCGCAACACATTTCCGATGGGCCATGTGCTCCTGTTTCATTGCAAGCGAGGCTCTGCGGCGCCCCATGCCTTTCTGAAACGCCTGCTGCCATGGATCACCACTGCCGAACTCTTCGACTCCAAACGGAGCCGCGGCATCACACCGAAACCACCAGCGGCCCCACCCCTGACCGTCAACGTGGCCTTCACCTACCGGGGGCTAGCGGCCCTGGAGGTGCCGATCACCACCCTGAGGGGTTTCCCGGATGAATTTCAACAGGGCATGAAAGCCCGAGCACCAATTCTCCATGACGACATCACGGAATGGGATCACGTCTGGCGCCAGGAAGAGCACAGCATTGATCTGATGATTGTCATGCGCGTCAACATGGCAATCTTTCTGGAGAAGCTCTACCGCGCCAAGGGGGATCGTCCAGGCGTGAACAAGGCTGATTACCACGCCGAAGAAGTGTTCAAACCTGCCCAGATCCGGGCCCACCAACGCTTGCAAAGGCTCAGCCGCGGGTTGATCCGACGAGCCCATCAACATGGCGTGCAGGTTTTGAATCAGGATGGATCCATCCTTGATCCCAGCGATCAGACGCAAACACCCTGGCTACCGGTCGAAGGCATACCCCGCAGCGCAGCCGAGGATGAAGTCTTCAGTATGGCCCATCCTGAACAGCACTGGCGCTATAGCGAATATGAACATTTTGGTTTTTTTGATGGCATCGCCGATCCCGTCTTCGAGGGTCAGTATCCCGATCGCCAACAGAGCGAAGAGGAAAAGATCGGCCAGGGCCGCTTCATCCGTGGGGACTGGGACCCCCTCGCCACCGGTGAATTCCTCCTGGGCTACCCCGATGAGGCCCAGGAGGAGCCCCAGGCCCCCGCACCCCGCAGCTTCAGCCGCAATGGCACCTTCCTGGTGGTGCGCAAGCTGCACCAGGATGTGGCCAGCTTCGAGAAGGGCCTCGACGCCCAGTTACCCGCCTTCCAGGCCTGGCTGGAGAGCGGCCGCGACGGGCAAGCTCCGGCCGCGGCAAGCGGCGGCGTGAACCCGCCCAGGGAAGCCGGCCAACAGGCCAGGAAGGAAGCCCGCGAACTGCTCAGGGCCAAGCTGGTGGGCCGCTGGAGTGATGGCACACCTCTGGTGAATTACCCCACCTACACCGACTGGCAGAAGTTCCGGGAGGAACTCCGGCAGCTGCGCCAAGCCGTGGCCGAAGGGAAAGGCAGCAACGAAGAGCTCACAAAATTAAAACGTCACTTCCGGAAGTTCAGCTTCGAAGCCGACGACAGCGAGGGGATTCGCTGCCCGATCACGTCCCACATCCGCCGCAGCAATCCCCGGGACAGCGGTGACCCCCGGCTGCCCCTGGACCCCCGCAAGCGGGATCCGAAGATGGCCACCTCGGTCCTCGCCAATCGGCGCAGGATGCTGCGGCGCGGCATGTCCTACGGCCCACCGCTGCGATCAGCGGACAACGACCCGCTCTCCCCGCCATCGGATGACGGACAGGAACGGGGAACCCTCTTCATGGCGCTCTGCAGCAGCCTCTTCCGCCAGTTCGAATTCGTTCAGCAGCAATGGATCAACTACGGCTCTGATTTCGGGGCCGGAAACGATGTCTGTCCGATTAGTGGAGTCATGGCGAAGCAGGAAGCCTCCGATTCCCTCACGTCCAAGCTGGTGATCGCCAGCCCGGCGAAGAAGTCCCTACAGCTTCCCTTCATCGTTCGGACGGCTCCACCGGTCCAATGCCGCGGCGGGGCCTACTTCTTCATGCCCAGCCTCACGGCGCTGCGCATGATCAGCCACCAGGTGATCGATCCCACCTGAAGGCAAGGCCCACCCTTCCGTTTCCACACCGATGCGTGCCCTCTCTGTTCCTCAGCCCCAAGGCCTGGATCTACCGCCGCTGGTCCAGGGTCTGATGGGCCTCGCCTCCGATGCGATGGCGCAGCTACACCATGGGCGCCGGTGGAAGGTGGCCATCGCGCTGATCCTGCTCGCCTGGCTGCTGGCACGGATCCCCCCCACCCTCAAGGATCTGGCTCGGGGCATCGACAGGTTGCGGGAGCTAGGCAGCCGCCTCTGGCGCCTTGCCCTGGCCCTGGGGCGGGAGCTGATTTGGGTGGATCCGGAACGCCGCGCGAGCCACCAGTCGAGGCTGGGCCCACCCCTGAACTGGGTGGCGAGCCTGGGATTCCAGCACCTCACCCGAGCAGATTCCGCCACCGAGGAGAAAGCCCAGCGCCATCGCCGCGAAGCCTCCAGCCTGCTTGGCCGCTGGCGTGTGGTGCTGGCACGCCATCTCGATTTGTATTTCATTCTCTCCCTGCTCCGCACCATCTACCCAAGCCCCCGTCTCTCCGGCTTCCTGTGGCGCAAGTTGGTTCATCCCAAAAGCTATCCAGACTTTCCGATCAACGGCATGGTGTGGCTCACCCGCAACGCCGACGTGCGGGACGTTTTGGAGCGGCCGGATACCTTCCTGGTGACCTACGGCTCCCGGATGCGCGACATCACCGCGCCCCTGCTGGATGGGCCGGGGGATGATGCCTGCCAACCCAGTGAGAAGGGCAATTTCCTGCTCGGCATGCAGGCAACCCCGCGCTACGACCGCGACATTTCCAACATGCGTCTCGTCTTCCGCCGCGAGGACAGCCAACGCTGCCGCCTGCGGGCAGAGGCGGATGCGCGTGAGCACCTCGACAAGATCCTGCAGCAACCACCAGACAACAGGCTCAGCGGCTCTGGAGGATTCCACGAGATCGATCTACCCACCCAGCTGGTGATTCCGGTAGCGGAAGACCTGGTGACCCACTACTTCGGCATCCCGGTTCCGCTCCATGCCCCCGGGGAGAACGGGGATGGGGTGGTTGATCAACAGCACCGCTGGCTGGAAAACCTGTTCCGATACATCTTCTACGACCTCAAAGGTGACGCTTCCAAAGAAGGTGCGCTGATCGCCGGACCCAGGGTGGCCCAGGCCCTGCGGGACTGCATCGACCGGCGCCGCAAACAGAACCACGCCGAAGACCCATCCAGCCCGGAACCCTCTGATGTGCTGGGTCGCTGCCTGCGGCTTCAGGCCAGCGGCACCCCCGGCATGGATGACGAGACCCTCCGCATCAATCTCACCGGCTTCCTGGTGGGAGCGATGACCCCGCTGATCAATGCCACCTGCCAGGTGATGGATGTTCTCCTCGATCGCCCCAAAGCCCTGACCTTCGCCCATCAGGCCGCCCTCAGGGATGACGACAACGCCCTGCTCGGCTGCGTGATGGAGGCACTACGGTTCTCGCCCGGCGACCCGGTGATCTATCGCTGGACGGACCAGGACTGCTGGGTGGGTGAGGGATTTCGCCGACGTTTCATACCCCGGGGCACCATGGTGATGGCCTGGAACTCCTCGGCAATGTTTGATCCCGAGCTGGTGCCCGCCCCCTGGGACTTCCGCCCGGACCGGCCGCAGTCCTGTTACGTCCATTGGGGGCATGGTCAGCACAGTTGTGCTGGTGCTTACTTGAACATGGCGGTGATACCAGGCATGCTCAAACCGCTGTTGCGCCAGTCGAATCTGCAACGGGCCCCGGGTCCTGCCGGCCAACCATGGAAGGATGGGATCACGATCCGTCATCTGGTGATGAGGTTCATGCCATCCGAGCCTTCCCTTCCCCAACCCTCAGCAGAGCTCCACCCCTCACCATGACCGATTCCTGGGACCAGCTCAGCAGCCGCCTCAACGCCGATCCGGTCGACCGGTTACCACTGCGGGCCGATGTGGTCGAGCTGCTTCGGCGGGCGGGCGTGGAATTCTTCCGGATGCCGATCACACCGGAAGGCGAGGAAATGCAAGCCTATTTCCTCTCACCGGCCTATATCCACTGCCATTTCACCCCTGATTGGGTCGCCGATCAGGGTTCCGCCATCACCCTGCTGAAGGTTTTTCTCTCCAAGGTGCATCCCGACGAACGGGAACACATGACCAGCGTGGCCCAGCTCCTGCTTATGAGTGACGGCGGTAGCACCGACATCACAAGCAACCGTTTTCGCGGTGTTTCGGAAACGGGTCAATGGTGTTGGTATGAGGTTCGGTTGAGCGTGCGGCAGGAGGGCAATCTCCGCATTTGTGAAGGGCTAATGATCAATGTCAAGGAACAGGAAGAAGCCCGCATGATGCTGGAGCGGGTCGCCTTTGAAGACCCGCTCACCGGGCTGGGCAACATGACCGCAACGGTGCGAAATCTGAAGCGGCTGCTGCTGGAGTCCAAGCCGGACAGCGGGACGGAGACCGAGGCGACAGACGCTCCCCAAGACAATGATCTGTTGCGCGAGGCCGTAGGGATTATTTGGTTGGATTTGGCCGGTTTTGGCCGGATTAACTCCCTGCTGGGCCGCGAAAAGGGCGATGAAATCCTCCTCACCACCACCAGGATCCTGCAGGAGTGGATCCAGGATGGTGATCTGTTAATGCGGCCGAATTCCGATGAATTCGTGATCGTCCTGCCTGGACGGGACAGTGAAGCGACCCATGCCGCCGCCCTGCACCTGCAGCAGCACCTTCCCCGTCAAATGGAGGAGTTCACGGACATGCAGCGCGGCTTGAGCTTCTATGCCGGCATCTGCGCCTATCCCGAACACGGCCGTGAAGCCGAAACCCTGCTCGGCTACGCCGCCGCAGCCCTTGATCAGGCCTACTACCGCAGCCAATCCGATGCCCTGGTGATCTACAGCGAGGCCCTCACCGAGGGAGCCCGGGATGTGCTCAGCCTGGAGCAGGGATTGCAGAAGGCCCTCAATGGTGGAGAGCTGCGGTTGGTATTCCAGCCGCAGGTGGACGTGAATGGTGACCTGATCGGCTGCGAGGCCCTGCTGCGCTGGCAGAGCCCCGAGCTCGGCCCGGTGAGTCCGGGTCGGTTCATCCCCCTGGCTGAGGAAACCGGCCAGATCCATTCGATCGGGGCCTGGGTCATCGAGACGGCTTGCCAGCAGCAGGCGCAATGGCAGCAAGCCGGCCTGAACCCACCTCCAATGGGGATCAATATCTCCGCCGCACAGCTCACGAACGATCGCATCAGCGTGGGCGCCCATCTCTTGCGCTGCCTCAATCAGCATCAGCTCAAAACCGACCTCATCCATGTAGAGATCACGGAATCGGGTGCGCTTGAAAAGGAAGGAATCCTTCAGCTCACGGCGATTCATGCAGCTGGTATTGCCCTAGAAATCGATGACTTCGGCACCGGATTTGCCAGTCTGAGCTCCTTGCTCCGCCTACCAATCCACACGCTGAAACTCGACCAGAGTTTCGTCCGTGAAATGGACAATTCCGAGGCATCTCTGGCCATTCTTCGGGCCAGCCTCGCCATGGCCGGCTCGATCGGGGCCTCCGTGTTGGCCGAAGGGGTGGAAGAAACGTGGCAGGCCGAGCGGCTGGCGGAACTGGGCTTCCATCACTTCCAGGGCTTCCTCTTCTCCCGTCCCCTCGAAGCAGGCGACTATGGCCAACTCCTGCGCGACCGACCCAATTTAAAGCCGCCCCATTCCTCGACCCATCCATCCAGCAAACCGGCCTGATCGCCTGCTCCCCCAGCCCCCCAGCGATCGGAGCCGCCCAGGCCCCGCGCGTCGACCGCCAGACCTTAGAAAGGGAGCCCGGTCCCTCCCAGCCATGCCCGTTTCGCTTCCCCTGCCCGCGCTGCTCGCCGCGATTCCGCTGGCGGTGGAAGCCGGTGCGGCGGGTGCCACCGATGCTGCGGGAGCCCTTCACTCCGGCGCCCCCTTCGCCTGGTCGCTGGTGCTGGCCGGCGCCGTGGTGATCGCCAGCCTCTTCCCCCTGGCGGCCGCCCGCTCCAAGGCCGATTTCACCCCCGCCGACCTGGCCGCACCGCGGGCGATGTTCGAGCGGCTGCCGGCCTGGGGCAAACGGGCCAGCTGGGCCCACCAAAACTGCTTTGAGGCCTTCAGCCTCCACGCCCCGGCCTGCCTGCTGGCCCTCTTTGCCGCCCACACCGGCACCGCCCCAACCTCCCTGGCGATCGCGGCGGCCTGGCTCCACCCGGCCCTGCGGCTCGGCTACATCGGCGCCTACGTGGCCAATGTGCCGCCCCTGCGCAGCCTCTGCTGGGCCGGCGCGATCCTTTGCACAGCCCTCCTCTACAGCGAAGGTCTGCGCGGGGTCGTGGGGGGCTGATCAGCCTTTGTCCTGCAGCCCCTTGAGCGCCGCCAGCAAACTGGCCGGACTCTGGGGATCCACCATCAGCACGCTGCCGGCGGGGGCGTTGCCGAGTTTCTCGCCCATCGTCATCCAATCCTTGGCCAGCAGCAAGCGCAGACCCTCGGCCGCCGCAGGATGGGCTTCGATCACGGCCGCCAACTCCTTGGCGGAGGCGGCCCGCGCCTGGGCCAGCAGCAGCTGCTGCTTGGCCTGGGCGTCGGCCTCCAGCAACAGCGCCTCCTGCTTGGCCTTCGCATCGAGCACCAGGGCCTCGGCCCGGCCCCGCGCAGCGTTCACCTGGGATTCCTTCTCGCCCTCGGAGCGCAAAATCGCCGCCCGCTTCTCCCGTTCGGCGGTCATCTGCTGCTCCATCGCCTGCTGCACGCCGTTGGAGGGCTTGATGTCGCGCAGCTCCACCCGCGTCACCTTCACGCCCCAGGGATCGGTGGCCTGATCGAGCTCCTTCAGGAGCACGTCGTTCACCTCGGAGCGGGTGGTGAAGGTTTCATCGAGGTCGAGCTTGCCCATCTCGGCGCGGATCTGGGTGAGCACCAGGTTCACCATCGCCGCCTGCAGGTTGTCCACCGCGTAGTAGGCGCGGGGATGCTCCAGCAGCTGCCAATACACCACTGCATCCACTTCGATCGACACGTTGTCGCGGGTGATGCACTGCTGCGGCGGGATATCGAGCACCCGCTCCTTCAGCGATTCGTGGCTCACCACCCGCTCCAGCCCCGGAATCACCAGGGAGAGGCCAGGCGAGAGCTGGCGGTTG